>JACCDN010034537.1_pt1 | contig 191826 bp, 155 predicted proteins | sample 7441691 | NCBI WGS metagenome assembly JACCDN01 (sample SAMN15323439, study PRJNA562643) | freshwater metagenome | isolation source: river surface water | place: USA:Blue River Watershed | collected 2017-08-16 | reverse complement strand
TGCGATCTTCATTGGTGGTAACACCATGCCCATCGGCAAAGGGTTCTTGACGCTTTTTAAAGAAACGTAATTTATCGAGAAGATGACTCATCGTGGGACGACTCCTTAACTAATGTATCGCGCGATATGCCTGCGTAAAAAGCAAACGTGAAACGCGTTAGAATTAATTGCCCGTAATCACAAGACAATTTGCAACTCAATAGTGCGACATTAGTTGACGCTTAACCAGTAGCGGGGATTTTGCAAAATCACTGCAAGATACCTACAAAGTGGTAGCAATACATTTTGTTAAGTTGTTGTTTTTATTGTTAAATAAATTAAAGAGCAGCTAAAGAAATAGCTTTTAAAATGCGCCCAAACTTAAAGGAGTACCACCAAGATACAGGCATTAAAAACCAATTAAAGCGCAAAAAAAATCGCCACTGACTAAGGGAATCAGTGACGATAAAAAATTACCAGAACTCAATAGAGCGAAGGCTTAATAAAGCATGTGGAAACTCAATTTTCGTGCAAGGAACGCAATACATCCATCGCCGTAATCACACCAATCACCTTATTATTCTCTGTAACGAAAACGCGGTGAATATGTTTATTCAATAACACCTGGGTAACATGCTCAAGCGGCGATTCAACATCAACCGCTATCACTTCTGGCGTCATTATTTGGTGAACAGTGCAATTTTTGTCGGCATCCTTTACCCATGAACGCAAATCTTCTTGATTGATGTCGTGCCCGCAACTATCACGATAATGGTTGCGCATGATGCTGCCCTTTTCACCATCATTCATATTGTTAAATCTAAACACATCACCCACGCTAACAATACCGACCAATTCGTGGTCAGATGCAATCACTGGAACAGCTGAAATTTGATGCTTAATGAAGAACTCTGCCAAGCGATGAATTGTCCACCCCTCATAAGCAGTGAGCAAATCTGGCGACATAATATCGCCTGCCGATAATGCGGTTGCTTGCATAGCCATAGATTCTCCTACTGAGGCTGTTGAGATGACGAATAAAATGGGCAGCTCTTGAATAAACTTATCGTTCAATTTCAGATTTTTAGCAAATAATCATCAGAGATACCCACAAAGGGGTAGATGGTGCAAAACCTAAAAAGCAAGGTATCATGCTGCTTGCCCTCCAATGCTAATTGTTGAAATCCATGAAAATTCCGCAGAAAAAATCGTCTATCGTTGTGCGTATTAGCCTCGCATTAGCCTGCATAGTTTTATTAGGTATGACGACTATGCTTATCTCCTATTGGATTTCTGAAAAAGCTGAAAATGATTCGCTGGCCATTAATATTGCGGGTTCATTGCGCATGCAGAGCTACAAGATTGGGCTTATGTCTATTAGTGGCAACCTTAATGCAGCTGAATTTTCACAAGTCAAAAACAAAATGGATAACACGTGGAAGCATCCTGTATTTGATCGCATGCGTCATGAAAAACCACGCATCAGCGATCTTTACGATAAGGCATTCTTAAACTGGCAAGAGCATGTTGCCCCTGCGATTAACAGCACTCATTCAAATCCAGATTTACAGCGAATTTTAGATCAACAAGTGCTGCTCTTAGATCAACTTGTTACCGCCATTCAGGTAGATGCGGAACAAAAAGTACGCAGTTTTAGATTGGTACAAATTATCGCACTCTTTACTACCCTCTTTGTTTCTGTGTTGGTTATGTACGCATTAAAAGTAAAAGTTGAGCAACCACTTACTACATTAACTAATGCAGCCAAACGTATTTCACAGGGAGATTTTGATTACCGCATAGCACCTATGGAAGCCAATGAACTTGGCGTTTTGGCAGAAACGTTAAATACCATGAATGGCGCCATAGGTTATATGTATGAAAACCTTGAAAAACAGGTAGATGAAAAAACTGATGCGCTGCAAAAATCTAATACCGCTTTGCAGTTTTTGTACGACAGCGCGCGCTATATTATTGAACATAATCCAGAAGGTATAAATTTCGACGAAATAATTTCGCGCTTATCGTTAGTGGCAGGGGTGAACAATATAGAGCTGTGCTTAATGACCAATGTAGGTAACAGCCCTTACCTGCAAATAAAACCTGAAAGCGATGTAGACCATGAATTATGCGCTGCACAAACTTGTGACAAATGCTTATCCAGCCGTGGAGTTGTAGAAACCTCTGCCACTGAAACCATCTATCGATTTTTACTTAACCGAGAACAGCGCCAATTTGGTTTAATTGTGTGTAAATTACCCGCCAAGCAAACCCTATCCATATGGCAAGAACAATTAATACAATCAGTAACGGATCAACTCGCGATAGGTTTAAGTTTAAAAACCGATGAAGACCAATCGCGCCGTGTAGCCGTATTGCAAGAGCGCAATGCAATAGCACGCGAACTTCACGATTCTTTAGCGCAGGCACTATCCTATTTAAAAATTCAAGTAACACGCTTGAACTCCGCCATCAACAAAGAAGACAAATCCACCATGGTGGATGTTGCAGATGAACTAAAACAAGGCCTCAATAACGCCTATCGCCAACTGCGTGAATTACTAACCACCTTCAGATTAAAGGTAGATGGCGGTGGGTTGAAAAGTGCGCTAGACGCAACCGTTAAACAATTAAGTGAGCAATCAAACTTAAAAATCAACTTAGAATTCAATGTCTTTAATATTCCGCTGACATCCAATGAAGAGATTCATTTGTTACAAATTATTCGCGAAGCCAGCCAAAATGCCATACATCACAGTAAAGGCGACACCCTGCTGATTCAGCTAAAACAGAATTCTGACAAGAAGATAGCCCTAACGATTGAAGATAACGGCGTAGGTATGCCGGAAGCGCCAGAAAAGCTTAATCACTACGGTTTAGCCATTATGAATGAACGAGGAAAACATCTTGGTGGCGAACTAAAAATTCAAAACAACCCCGATGGTGGGGTGAAAGTTTATTTTGAATTCCTGCCAGAATTTATTATCCACCGCAACAAAAACGCTATTGCCGTTACTGATATTACCAGCACGCAGGAGTCGTAAACCGAGTGGAAACTAGTCTTATCCTTATTTCAGGTTTATTTTTTGTAGTCGCCCTACTCTACGCCTGCGTTGGGCATGCAGGCGCATCAGGCTATCTCGCGGTTATGGCGGTTATGGGCTTCGCCCCTGCCACAATGAAGCCTACCGCACTGGCCTTAAATATATTTGTAGCCTCAATTGCCAGCATTAAATTCTATCGCGCAGGTGCTTTTTCAAAACACATTTTTATTCCGTTAATTATTACTTCTATCCCCTCCGCCTATATCGGCGGGCTTATTAGTCTACCGGGATACATTTATAAGCCGCTCATTGGCGCAGTACTTATTTACGCAGCACTACAATCTTTTTATACATCCAACAAATATAACCTTATTGAAACCAAGAGTATTGCACTACCTCACCTGTTGATTACTGGCGTTTTACTAGGTTTTTTATCGGGCGTTTCAGGTGTTGGCGGCGGCATATTTTTAAGCCCTCTGCTATTATTTTTGCGCGCAGAACAACCTAAAGTTATTTCCGGCATAGCAGCAGCATTTATTTTGGTTAACTCAATAGCAGGCTTGCTCGGAGCATTTTCCAGCGGAGCAAGCATACCGGAGGTCGCACCCTACTGGATTATAGCGGTGATTTTTGGCGGCTATTTAGGAGCCGAAATGGGCAGTAAACGGTTAAAAAACCCCGTCATTTTAAAACTGTTAGGGTTAGTGTTAGTTACTGCTGGAATCAAAATGTTTTTGACTATTTGAAAATCTATACCCGCAACTTTCCTGAAGGTCTGCTTAGGACTGATAGCCACATAATCGATAAGATCTTGACCTTCTGCTTTGGGCACAATGCTGACTTCAGATTACTATGTTATTCAACCTGGTTTTAAAAACTAAGTAACATTAATACAAGCTCTGTATAACTTTGAACTCAGTAAAAGTGTGTTTGGAAGAAAAGGGGAATGTGAGCTAACACGTAACCTTCCGCTGGCGATTGTTGACGGGCAATTTTTGCTGAAATTGTTAATGTAATCGAGTTTAAAGTGATGTGCATTTTGATGTCAATTTATTTTTCTGGCAGTCAGATATTGGCTGTTGTACCAGTATAGACTTCACTTTTTCCATGATGTCAATTACGTTGCATTACATGACAATTATCGCCAGAGACATGGGCAAACTTAAAGTAACGCTGCTACACAAAAGAGAAATATATAAAACTATAAAAGTTGTATTGAAAATAAATCTGCCTTAGTGCTAATAGATCTGCCAACGCACCATTTTCACGAATCTATTTCAGATAGCTGCCTTAACAAATAGTGAATTACACTAACTTTAACCAGCGTGCAACGACGATCAAATGCAATAGTATTAGTCTTTTGGGAACCAAACAATCGAGCTAGCGCTCGTGCTTGTCTGCATGGATGAAAGAGAGAAGGCATTGTGGATCAAATAACTATCTAGACCTGGATACAGAACTAATCAAATTACAAAAACAACAGGATTAGTGAGCTACCAATTATGGAGCCTGAAAGTTTAGTACTAGTAAAATTCAGCCCAAATCCGAATCTCGTATTTTACGTCCTTTAATCTCGCCTTATTCGTCCAAAAACTCATCTCATATGTCGCTCACTGGTCTCTCCACCTCATGAAACCGCAACTCTTTCCTTGACCCAAGTCAACCATTCCTGTAATTTCAGTAAATACTGAAATTACAGGAATGTCAAACATGACCAAAAACCTTACCCCCATGATCCAATCCTGTGTGCTGCACTTTGGTGAGATGGGTAGCCGTTGGGGAATTAACCGTACTGTGGGGCAAATGTATGCTCTTATAGTGCTCAATAAAGACCCGCTGTGTGCAGATGATATTGCCGAGGCGCTGGGCTTCTCGCGTTCTAACGTCAGCATGGGCATTAAGGAGTTACTGTCGTGGGAACTTATCAAGCTGCAACATTTACCCGGTGAGCGCCGTGAATTTTATTCGGCACCGGGGGATGTGTGGGATATTGCGAAAACGTTGATGGAGCAGCGCCGTAAACGCGAGATTGATCCCACCCTCACGACTTTGCGTAATCTTTTGTTAGAAACACCCGCAAACACAGAAGAGGAATTTGCACAGCAACGTATGCGCGATATGCATGAGTTGATTGAAATGCTCACCCTCTGGACAGCGGAAATTCAACGCTTGGATTCCGCACGACTTATGAAACTTTCAAAACTCGGCAGCAATATTGGCAAGGTATTGGATATGAAAGACAAACTGCTTGGTCGTTAAAAATGTGAATTTATCTCTGAGGTTACCGCCATGTTAATGGATACCCTGCTCCTCTCGCGCATGCAATTCGCGGCGAACATTTCATTTCATATTTTATTCCCTTCTATCTCCATCGCTATGTGCTGGTTTTTATTATTTTTTAAAGTGCAATACAACCGCACTAACGACGAAGTGTGGATGCGCGTATACCGCTTCTGGGTAAAAATTTTCGCACTCACTTTCGCACTCGGAGTGGTCAGCGGTATTACCATGAGTTTTCAATTTGGCACTAACTGGCCGGGTTATATGAAAACGGTCGGCAATATTGCAGGACCACTGCTCGGCTATGAAGTGCTCACCGCATTTTTTCTGGAAGCGACATTTTTAGGCATTATGTTGTTTGGTATTAACCGCGTTTCAAATCGCATACACACACTCGCGACATTTTTAGTTGCCTTCGGCACGAGTATGTCAGCGTTTTGGATTATCGCGTTAAATTCGTGGATGCAAACACCTACCGGGCATGAAATGCGCGATGGTGTTGCCTACCCTGTGGATTGGTTGGCGATTATTTTTAATCCCTCTATGCCCTATCGCCTAGCCCATATGGTTACTGCATCGGGCCTCACGGCTGGCTTTTTAATTGCAGGGATTTCTGCGTACCGTATTTTAAAAGGTGACCACAAACCAGCGCCGCGCCGCGCGTTAAAAGTCGCCGTTGTCGCCAGTTCGATTTTAATTCCGCTACAAGTTCTATTGGGCGACATGCACGGTTTAAATACCTTGCATCATCAACCCGCAAAAATTGCGGCCATGGAAAGCGTGTGGCATACCGAAAAAGGCGCACCTTTGATTTTATTTGCGATACCCGATGAAAAAACACAAAGCAATAAATTTGCTATTGAAATTCCAAACGCCGCAAGCTTGATTTTAATGCATGATATTAACGGCGAGATAAAAGGACTCAATGAATTTCCGAATGCGCACCCACCGGTGAAGCCCGTGTTTTATGGCTTTAGAATTATGGTGGGCGTCGGTATGTTAATGCTGGCAGTCTCATGGTTTAGTTGTTGGCAATACTGGCGCAAGAAGGAATTATCGCCACTTATGTTAAGGGTATTGGTGGGCATGACCTTTTCCGGTTGGATTGCAACGCTTGCGGGCTGGTACGTTACCGAGATTGGTCGCCAACCATATATAGTGACCGGAATTTTGAAAACAGCAGATGCTGTTACGCAAGTACCTTCTAGCAATGTAGGTATATCTTTCGCAATTTATTTAATACTTTATGCAACACTCTTGTTCGCTTATGTACGCACATTATTTGTGATGGCTCGCAAAGCGGTATTGGTTGATCGCACCGATGAATTAGAAACACTGCAAGAAAAACTAATTGCAGCTAAGACGCAGCAAGTTACCGAACCGGAGGTAAAAGCATGAACGAGATAACGCAATTGACCGGCGCTGCATTTTGGTTACCCGTGATTTTTATAGGGCTCATGGGCTTAGCGCTTTTTATCTATGCGATTTTGGATGGCTATGATTTGGGAGTCGGCATTTTATTACCAAGCGATTCACCTCAATCCAATGCTGAAGCCCAGCGCGACACTATGATTGCCTCCATCGGCCCTTTTTGGGATGCCAATGAAACCTGGTTAGTTTTAGGTATAGGTATTATGCTAATTGCCTTCCCCAGTGCTCACAGTATTATTTTGTTTCATTTGTATTTACCAGTAACGGTTATGCTCGCGGGATTAATCCTGCGTGGTGTTGCATTTGATTTCAGAGCGAAAGCACCGGAAGATCACAAAACGCTTTGGGATAATATTTTTAAACTCGGCTCACTGCTCGCCACTTTATCGCAAGGATATATGCTTGGTATTTATGTAATGGGTTTTGAGCAAAGTGTTGCGGCTTATTCATTTGGAGCATTGAGTGCTATCTGCGTCACCGCTGGCTACAGTTTTATAGGCGGTGCATGGTTGGTGATGAAAACCGAAGGTGAACTGCAGTTACGCGCAGCGCGTTGGACTCGCCAATGTGGGCGACTAACCGCCGTGGGAATTTTAGCCGTGTCCATCGTAAACCCACTGATTAACCCTGCTATTTTTGAAAAATGGTTTGGCAGCCCCGCGGTGATTTTGTTATTAGTAATTCCTGCGATTTGCTTCGGTTTATTTTTAGTGGTGGATCGCTATTTAAAACACTTCCCCTACCAAAACGATTTTGGCTGCTGGATTCCGTTTGCATCTGTAGTAATTATTTTTCTCTTGTGCTTTATCGGCTTGGCTTACAGCTTTTTTCCGTTTGTAGTGCCAAACCAACTCGATATTTGGCAAGCCGCCAGCGCACCTGAATCGCTCATGTTTATTTTCTACGGCACCGCTGTAGTCTTACCAACTATTCTGCTCTACACAGTTTTTTCGTATCGCGTATTTTGGGGCAAGGCAACACAACTGAAATACTATTAAAATCCAGGTTATAAACTCTGAAAATTTTTTGCAGTTAAGCGATAAAGTAAATGAGCTAACTTTCAGAGTGCCTCTTGTGCGGTAAATTCGGTTAAAACTCATCTGCTTAGCCGCAGACTAAGTTTTACGCACACCTGCGTCGTCACAAAAACATCATCAAATCGTCTAAATACCGCCACTTTTTAGTAACAAGCCCTGCCTACTATTCTCCCGACCTAAACATAACCGGGAGACATTCATGGAACTTTCGCACTTAAAAAAATCTGCATTAGCCCTTGCCTGCATGGCGGCTTCAGCCGCGCACGCCGATCTTTATTTTTCAGAATACATTGAAGGCTCTAGCAATAATAAAGCCTTGGAAATTTATAACAGCAGTACTTCGCCTGTGAACCTCAGCAATTACAAAGTTGAAATGTATTTTAACGGGAGCAACACGGCAGGATTAACCATTAATTTAACTGGCACTGTGCCCGCACAAGGCGTGTTTGTACTGGCGAACTCAAATTCAAGTAGCGCTATTTTAGCGGTTGCAAACCAAACTAATGGATCAGGCTGGTACAACGGCGACGATGCTATTGTGCTGAAAAATGGTTCAGCAATTATTGATGCTATTGGGCAAGTTGGTGTAGACCCTGGCACCGAATGGGGTACAGGTTTAGTCAGTACCGCAGATAATACCTTGCGCCGTAAAGCCTCTGTTACTAACGGCAGAACTACTGCTACATCTGCATTCGACGCAAGCCTTGAGTGGGATGGTTTTGCCATAGATACAGTAGATGATCTAGGCACTTACCAAGGCAGCACTAACGGTGGCAGCAATGGAAATGGCGGTGGAAATCAAACAGGAAGCTGCGGTTCAGCAAGCACATTAATTTCAGCGATCCAAGGTAGCGGCAACGCAAGCCCCATGCTTGGCAGTAACGTGAGTGTTGAAGCTATAGTGACCGCAAGTTTTCAAGGCACAGGAAAAATTGGCGGGTTCTTTTTACAAGAGCCGGATAATCTTGCCGACAATAACCCTACAACATCTGAAGGTATTTACGTTTCAAGTACAACACCCGTTGCAGTGGGTGACCGCGTGCGCGTAACGGGCAAAGTGGCAGAAACATTTGATCTCACTCAACTTGCACCAACCGGCGTCAGCGTGTGCGCCAGCAACCAGCCCCTGCCCGCTATTACCGGTGTTGCTCTTCCCATTGGCAACACAAGCGACTTTGAAGCTGTGGAAGCTATGCTGGTATCTGCTCCGCAAACGCTTTCGGTAAACGAAACCTACGGCTTAGGCCGTTACGGGCAAGTGTTATTGGCTGATGGCCGCTTGCCGCAACCCACCAATGTTGTTAGCCCAGGCGCGCAGGCAATTGCCCAGCAAGCCCAAAATAATTTAAATAAATTATTATTGGATGATGGCAGCAACCTACAAAACCCCGACCCGGTTATCTTCCCCGCACCCGGTTTATCTGCAAGCAATACATTGCGCAGTGGCGATACTGTGACGGGTTTGACCGGTGTGATGACTTACGATTTTGGCGAATACCGTTTACTTCCTACTGTCACACCTAATTTTGTAAAAACCAATGCTCGCCCTGCTGCGCCCAAAATCGCAGTTAACGCAAATTTAAAAGTTGCCAGCTTTAACGTACTTAATTTTTTCAATGGCAACGGTCTTGGTGGCGGTTTCCCTACCGCCCGTGGAGCAAATACTTCTGTAGAGTTTGCCCGCCAAAAAGCAAAAACAGTGAGCGCACTGATTGGTTTGAACGCGGACGTTATAGGTTTGCTGGAATTAGAAAACGATGGCTATGACACTTACAGCGCTATCGCCGAATTAACTGCCGCTCTCAATACTGCAACTGGCAGCACTCAATGGGCTTACATTAATCCTAGCCTGAGCAAATTGGGAACCGATGAAATTGCCGTTGGCATTATTTATCGCAAAGACCGCGCAACTGCCATTGGCCAAACTGCAATTCTGGATTCGTCAGTAGACCCACAATTTGTCGATACCAAAAACCGCCCCACACTTGCACAAAGCTTCCGTGCCACTCAAGGCCGCGGTGTTATTACCGTTTCGGTGAATCATTTCAAATCCAAAGGCTCTGATTGTGTCGATCTAAATGACCCGGATACTGGTGATGGTCAAGGTAATTGCAACATTACGCGCACGCGTGCCGCCGAAGCCTTAGTCAACTGGCTCGCACGCAAACCTACCAACGTGAATGACAGCGACTTCCTAATTATTGGCGACCTAAACTCTTACGCGAAAGAAGACCCAATTAGCAAAATTATCAATGCTGGCTACACCGATTTGATTAATAAATTTGGTGGTGCGGGTGCTTACTCTTACGTGTTTGATGGCCAATCCGGTTACCTTGACCATGGCTTAGCCAGCAAAACATTGGCAGCACAAACATTGGAAGCAGCAGACTGGCATATCAACGCGGATGAACCTATTAGTTTGGATTACAACACGGAGTTTAAATCTGCCGCACAAATTAATAGCTTCTATGCAAGCGATGCCTATCGCTCATCTGACCACGATCCGCTCGTAGTTTCGCTCAAACTGATTATTGATTTGGATGGTGACGGAGATGTTGACAGCAACGATATAAAAATTGTCACAAGCGCACTGAATACTGTCGCGTCTCCTTTAGATCAACGCGATGTGAATGGCGACGGCATCATCAACGCCAACGACGCTCGCGCACTCACCCTACAATGCACCCGCGTTGGCTGCGCCACAAATTAAGGAAAAATATCATGAAAAAATTCTTTGCAGTATTGGTGTTGGGTTTAAGCGCTTCGCTGAACTCAAACGCATTAACAATTGATCTGGTCCCCAGCACTACACATATTAATAGTGGTGATTCAGTTCAAATCGATGCGAAAATTTCGGGCTTAAAGTCGATAAACGCTTCGTCATTGGGCGCCTATGACGTCAATATCGGATTCGACGCAAATCGCTTCGCATTCAACAGCCTGACATGGGGCGATAGCCTTAAAGGGAACCAGCTGGATATCAACCACTTCGGCACATTACAAATGCTTGATAGCAGCGCCTCTGGTTTGTTAAATATTTTTGAACTGTCATTTGACAGCGCTACCGATTTGGAAAATTTACAGGAGGATAGCTTTACGTTGTTTAGTCTTATTTTTTCTGGAGTTTCAATCGGCACTGGCGCCTTCACACTCGACATCAACGCAATCGGTGATGCTTATGGAAACAACCTGAGCGCGAACATCAACAACACGAATGTGATAATAAATAGCGCTTCCGTACCAGAACCAATGACACTAATGCTATTCGTCATTGGGCTTCTCGCCTTAGGGATGACTCGCGTAAAAGCAAAATAATCAACCCCATAAAAAAGCCCGGGGAGACCCGGGCTTTTTTATGCCTCAATTTTCACGAATCAAAAAAAATCGCATCAGCTCAACACCAAATTATCGCGATGAATTAATTCGTTATCATCTTGATAACCCAAAATACTCACGATCTGACTGCTGGGTTTGCCAATAATTTTGCGCGCTTCATCGGCGTGATAATTTACTAGGCCGCGCGCAATTTCATGACCATCTGCATCGGCGCAAATCACCATGTCGCCACGGGTAAAATCGCCGCGCACTTCTTTTACACCAACGGGTAATAAGCTTTTACCCAATTCACGTACAACTTTGACCGCACCATCGTCCAGCACTAAGGTGCCGCGCGTTTGTAATTGACCAGAGAGCCAACGCTTGCGCGCCGCTTGTGGTTGTTGATCTGCCCACAAAAATGTTCCGATATTTTCGCCTGCGGCTACTTTCAATAAAGCATCTTCAATGCGACCGCCCACAATCACAGTGTCTGCACCTGAGCGCGCAGCTACACGTGCCGCGCGCACTTTGGTGATCATTCCACCACGCCCAAGCGCGCCGCCCGTTCCACCTGCCATTTGCTCAAGGCGGGTATCATCAGCGGCAATTTCGCTCAGCAGTTTTGCATCTGGATTTGAACGAGGGTCGCTGTCGTACATACCTTTTTGATCGGTGAGGATCACCAGCAAATCGGCCTCAATTAAATTGGCAACCAAAGCGCCCAAGGTATCGTTATCGCCAAAACGAATTTCGTCCGTAACAACCGTATCGTTTTCGTTAATTACCGGAACTACATTTAAGCCAACTAAAGCTTTTAGCGTTGAACGTGCATTTAAATAGCGTTGGCGGGAGGAAAGATCATCGTGATCCAGCAGCACTTGAGCCGTTAACAACCCATAGCGCTGAAATTCAACTTCATAGGTCTGAATTAAACTCATCTGTCCAACTGCGGCTGCTGCTTGCAGGAGATGAATCTCAGTAGGCCTAGAATCCCAGCCTAACCGGCGCATCCCCGCAGCAACGGCGCCAGAAGACACCAACACTAATTCGATGCCCTGCAAACGCAACTTGGCCATCTGCGCAACCCAACCGGCGATTGCTTTGGCGTCAAGACCGCGGCCGTCGTTAGTTAGCAAGGCACTACCAATTTTGACCACCCAACGTTTAGCTTTGGGGATTAATTCTCTTTTGCTCATAAAATTGCACTTCAACTCAAACATGCCGGAAGCGGCCTTACATGGCCCCCATATCTATTGGGAATTATTACATATACCTAACATTAAACGCAGTGCATCACATAGTGGAAAAGCCCAAATTTAGTATATTTGCAGGAAAAACACCAAGCTCACATCATCTGCACGGCTAGCAGGAATGGAGAGTATAATATTTCACATGAAATTTGATTTTTCTGTTCATCAATTGAAAATGAAAAAATCCCGCCACAGAAATTCCACAGCGGGATTTTTTAAAGCTTGTCTAACATTGAGTTTCCAGTCACCTATTACGGCCGCATTCTCCAATGCTTGTACTTTTCTACTATTTTATAAATTGCATATACCGCGCAAAGATACATTTCGGGCCTCATGGGAACTGAGTAACGAGCATCAGCATGCAAAGCCACATAAACTGCACTAATAGAGATAAGGCTTATGTAAAGCACCAATACAACCTCTTTCCTTGAAGCATCGGACTCTTTGAAGGCAAAGAAAAAAAATATTAGCGCCAGCAAAAATAGCCAGTAATGTATACGCTCCATTACTTTTAAAGATGCGGACGCAACAGCTGATTTATCATAGAGCGTAGCATTGGGAGATGAAACAAAAATACCTCCTCGACCGACAAAAATTTTCCACCCCCATAAATCAAGTGGCTTTTGAATAAAATACCAATGAGCATAATGCAGAGGCTCGGATACTATACGCCCCCCCAACTCCTTATAAAATCCAAGGTGATCATCTTTATATTTATATTGATCAATATCCGCAGGATTATTTGGGTCTCGCGGATCATTTCTCCAAATTGCATGAAAATTACTGTGCGAACCTATAACTAAATTTTCAAATGCACGATCTGATGTTGCTTTCTGGCTCTCCGGAACGCTAACAAAATCTCTTATCATCCAAAGAGATATGATCATCATAAAGCAAGCCATAAATATGGCTATTTGCGCAACATTCTCTTTTGATTTTTTTTGGGGTAATTTAATTAAATATCTGAGAATCAGAAATGCAGGAAAAACAAGAACCACAGGATTAGTCAGGTACGCACAACCAAAGATAATTCCTGCAATACAGGCCCAGATCTTTGAACCCCTGTGAAGATGGAGCAAATAAAAATAAATTCCAGCAAGCAACAAGAAACAAAATAATGTTTCTGACAGGATCTCTCCGCCCAATGTCATTAGATGAGGACTAAATGCTGTTAATAAAGCCGCTATGAACGCGTATTGGGTGGGAATGAAAAAACGACCAATGCTGAAAGTCAATGTAATAATAACTGCACCCAAAAAAGCTTGCATGAACATAATAAAAGTATAGAAAGGGATTCTGACTAATTCAGATATTTTTAAACATATCGCCAAAAAAGAAGGGTAGCCCGGGGCCCAGTAAGAATCTGGAGTGGGGCTATCTGAAATTTCTTTTGAAAAGACACCATGCTCAAGCAAATTGTTTGCATAGTGTATGTAATAAAATGAATCACCCCTGTAAGGAGCTAGATTCTCAAGCGTAACAAAATAAAAAAACCTGAGCGCCAATGCGACACAGAAGACGAGCAACCCAGTTGCAACTGGGTGCTGTTCAAAAAAAGATTTACTCACAACCAAGACTCCTTTTATTTTTATTTATTGAGCTTAATACCTCACATACTCCACTTCAACATCGTAATCATCTTCATTGAAGTCATCGTCCTCTCCGGCCGCAAGGCGCGCTTCGCGCATGGCGAGGCGGAGTTCTTCGATGCGCTCACGCGCCTCCTGCGCCATTTGATTTTGCAATTCAACTTCGCGTTCGCGGGCTTCTGGATTTTCACTTTCTTCAGCCCAAATTGCTTCGAGATGATCCATGATTCGGCCGGACAAAGCGGCAGTACCATCACGATGTAAGGCAGAAATTCGGAACACTGGGCCTTTCCATTGCAGCTCGTCTATAACAGCTTGGCAGCGCGCATCAGCTTCTTCGGGGTCGAGTAAATCGACTTTGTTCAACAGCAACCAACGGTCACGGGTTGCAAGTGTTGGACTAAATTTTTGTAATTCATTGGCAATAACGCGCACGTTTTCAGCTGGATTGGACTCATCTGGTGGAGACATATCCACCGCGTGGAGCAGTAAACGGCAACGGGTTAAATGCTTGAGGAAGCGTACCCCCAAACCAGCACCTTCTGAGGCACCTTCAATCAAACCGGGAATATCCGCAATTACAAAGCTGCGGTATTGCTGAACCTTAACCACACCAAGGTTCGGGATAAGCGTCGTAAACGGATAGTCTGCAACTTTGGGTTTGGCAGAACTCACTGCACGAATAAAGCTTGATTTGCCCGCATTCGGCAAACCTAGCATACCCACATCCGCCAGAACCTTAAGTTCTAACTTCAAGTTACGCATTTCACCTTCTGTACCGGGAGTCGTTTTGCGCGGGGTACGATTGGTACTAGTCTTAAAGCGGGTATTGCCCAAACCGTGGAAACCGCCCTGAGCTACTTTCAGCTTTTGGCCGTGCTCGGTTAAGTCGCCAAAAACCTCTTCCGTGTCCGTATCAATAACCGTAGTCCCCACAGGAACAGGCAGACACAGATCTGCGCCTTTGGCACCGGTACAATCTTTACTGCCGCCCTTTTCGCCGTTCTCCGCGCGATATTTAGGTTGAAAGCGGTAATCGATGAGCGTATTGAGGTTTTCGTCAGCAACGAGATAGACACTACCTCCATCGCCGCCATCACCGCCGTCCGGGCCACCTTTAGAGATAAACTTTTCCCGGCGGAAACTCATCATGCCGTTGCCGCCATTGCCAGCTTCAACGTGGATTGGGGCTTCATCAACAAATTTCACAATAATCTCCGGGGAAAAATAAACTCGATATATTCTAGCGGCAAACTTTCATCCCCGCTGCGCGAGGATGAAGACTCCCGTCTTCACAAAAAGCTTTTGGGTAACTAGACCGCACATTTACGATAACAAATATAAAACCAGATAAACAAAAAGCCCTATCGTTTAACGGACAGGGCTTTTTATTTTTCTTGATGCCCACTGCAAGCAGTAAGCTTGGCTGACTTAGATCGTCAAATTACTGAGCAACAGGAACGATGCTTACGTATTGACGGCCAAAGGCGCCTTTAATTTCAAACTTAACATGACCATCAGCCTTGGCGAACAAGGTGTGATCTTTACCGAGACCAACGTTCACGCCAGCGTGAAATTTGGTGCCGCGTTGACGAACGATGATGCTACCAGCCGGAATCAATTGACCGCCGAATGCTTTAACACCAAGGCGTTTCGCTTCTGAATCGCGACCGTTGCGGGTACTACCGCCAGCTTTCTTGTGAGCCATTTTCTAAACTCCTAATAAATTGAGGGTTCTTTTTAACTTAAGTCCCCTAGGGACTAGCCGTTAATACCGGTGATTTTAACTTCGGTGAACCATTGACGGTGACCTTGACGCTTCATGTGGTGCTTACGACGACGGAATTTAATGATCTTCACTTTGTCAGCACGGCCATGAGCAACCACTTCGGCAGTAATAGTAGCGCCAGCTACTACGGGAGCACCAATCTTGATGTCTTCGCCGTTTGCAACAAGGTATACCTTGTCGAAAGTTACAGTGCCGCCAGTGGCGAATTCGATTTTTTCGAGTTTGAGGGTTTCGCCCACAACTACGCGATGTTGCTTACCACCGCTTTCAAAAATTGCATACATACTATTGCTCCAACTATTTACCCAAAGAAATATTAGGCTTGGACGACACGAAGTAGCTTGGCGGAATGCCTGGGCGTTTGTGACTAGCGTCGTATACCGGTTTTCAGGGACGCGGATTGTATGCTACTCGCGCACAACTTAGCAAGGACGTATTGGTTAATTCTGTTCCGTCCCGGCCGACAACCGCTCCAGCCACTTTAAAGCCTCTTGGGATGGAATGGGCTTGGACAGCAGGAACCCTTGCAAATAGTCCACCCCTAACCCCAATAGAAAGTCTCTTTGCTGAGGCGTTTCTATCCCTTCGGCCACTATATGAAAGCCTAGGCCACGGGCCATGCTCACAATGGAAAATAGAAATTTTTGCGCATCACGATCCAACTCGTTAATAAAACTTCGGTCTATTTTGACCGTATCGGCTGGCAACCGGCGCAGGTACGCCAGAGAGGAATAGCCGGTTCCGAAGTCATCAATAGCCACGCCGACCCCCAGCTCCCTTACAGCGCTTAGCATGGCACTAATATAGTCAAGATCCTGTGCGAACACGCTTTCAGTGATTTCAATTTCAAGCCTGGAGGGCGCCAAACCCGACTGTTCGAGTGCAGATTCAATATCCATCAACAGGTGGCCAGACAGTATTTGGTGAATAGATACATTGATGCACACCATGCATTCATTTGGCCATTCCATTGCCGTGATGCACGCCGAATGCAGCACCCATCGACCAAGGGGCAGAATCAGCCCGCTCTCTTCCGCAATAGGAATAAACACCACGGGGGACACCTGCCCAAACTCTTCGTCTTGCCAGCGCAGCAATGCCTCCATTTTGCATGGCTTGGTGCGGATGTTCGGCACCAAGGGTTGAAAGACGAGCGACAGTGAACTGGCTTCAATTGCCCTATGCAGCGCCTGTCGCAGGTGATGGCGCTCTTTTAGGGACGCATCTAGATGGGGATCAAAAACTTTAATACCGCCAACACCGAGTTTACGTAAGTTGTGTTTGGCGGCGGCAGATTGGTAGAACATAAGTTCATTGTTAATGGCTAAATCTGGGTAGCGTGTTACACCGATTAATACATCAACACAGACTGGGCCAGCCTCCGTTTCTACGGGCTTTAGCAGCACATCTTGAATCAAGGCGGCATAACGGTTCCAGAATGGATTCTCGCTAGCATCCAGATCATCTTGCACCGTAGCGACAAAAAATTCGGCGCCACCCCAACTGGCAATTAACGAACGCGGCGATAGGAAGTGCTTCAATCTGTCGGAAATAGCCAGTAAAACCTGATCACTAACCAAGCTGCCCTGCAGCTCCACCACGTCAAAATGCAAGACTTCAATGGCCATCATGCCCACAACTTGCTGCTTGGAGCGCGCTTGGGATAGCAGATTCTTGAGCTGCTGATCAAACCCGGTTCGATTGAGCAGGCCGGTTAACTGGTCGCAATTGGCAATTTTATCCAGCTCTTGCACATAGCGTTCTTTTAGCTCGATCTCCGCCTGAAGCGCACTAATTTGCCGCATCACCCGCGCTTCCAGCTCATCTTTGGCTTTAATGAGCTCGTCACGCTGCGCAAATACCGACGCCATTTTTTTATGCTGATGCTGGGCGGCAATTACCGAGCTCACAAAATTCTCACCCGTCACACGCGAAAAGCCAGTGAGACCAATGAACAAAACCACCCCCAAACCAGCGACAACCAAATCATCCGCCTGACCTGAGTAAGCAAACAACAGCACCAAAGGCCCCACCAATAAGACAATAAAGAGTCGGTTAACCCAGGGGATAAGCGCGAGCACACTAACGCTGCCCGCCGCTACGGTAGACATCACCAACGAAATGACCATTCGCTGCGAGGAACTGGCAGATGGAAAATAAGCCACCGTAAAACTCGCCCACAAGACGCCCACCAATAACGCAGAACCCCCAAAGATATTGAGCACACGCTGCCAATCAATATCGGCGCGTGCATGGGCTTTTTGCCACCACAGTAAACTGCAAAAACGGAGCAAGCTGACAAATTGCATCGCGCCCCACCAGCTCCACAAACCCAACTCACGGCTGTGATCATAAAAATAGAACGCGAGCGCAGAGGTAGCGACAAACGTAAAAATCAGGACATTGGGAAGCTGACGGAACATAGCCACCAATTTTTGGTGAACCAGTAGCTGATCTTGCTCAGCCACTTGCTGCGCGTTTGCGCGAATATCCTGAGTCATAAGTGGGTCTCGTTAATGTTCCGTAAAAGCCGTCCTGTGAGCGGTTATTTCATCCAGCCGTTCAGTTTCATCCAAGCTTCCAATGCCAAGGTCCAGGTAGAAATACTGCCCTGCCCTTGCACCATACCCACACCGTGAATACTGCTTTGATAAAGATGCAATTCGGATTGCTTGTTGTACTGAATGACCTCATTAAAAAACATGAGACTGTTAGCCACAGGTACGGCCTGATCTGCAACGCCATGGAACATAAACACCGGCGGTATGGTGGCTTTCACTTGGTACTGCAAAGAGTTTTCATGGACAAGGTTTGGATCTGGATTCTCACCCAGAAGCGCTTTACGAGACCCAGCATGGGCATTGTCACCTTCAAGCGTTATAACCGGATAGCCAAGAACTAAAAAATCGGGGCGAGCACTAAGAGATAGGAGCGGATCAGTTTTATCGGCAACAAAATCGGGCCGGGTAGCAACGCTTGCCGCAAGATGCCCACCTGCGGAGAAGCCGATGACGCCAATTTTATCTGGATTCAAACCCCAGTCTTTTGCATTTTTTCGCACTAATCGCACGGCGCGCTGAGCATCCAACAAGGGCGCAGGAAACCCGTATTCCTGCATGCGGTACTTGACCACAAATGCGGTAACGCCGCGCAAACTCATCCAATGGGCTAGCTCATAGCCTTCTTTATCAATCGCCAACCGAACATAACCGCCTCCGGGAAAGATAACGACTGAAGTGCCGTTGGCAACGGCCGGATCAGGCCAAAAGGCTTTCATGCTCGGGTTATCAACGTAATAGAGGCGCTGATCTTTAAAGGTTTCACGGTCGGGACTGACCAGAGGCTTTTCTGACCATAGGTACAGCGGGGTTTGAGGTAATTCAGTCACAGCGGCAACAACTCCGGAAACGCAAAACAACGCCAAGCTCGCACCCCATCGAGCAAGGGAGCCAAGCTTGGAACACACATAGCAACGAAGGAATCTACACATTAGCTTTCACTTTCACGCGGGTTGATTTTCGCAAGTCTTATAACTGGTATGCAAGTTAGCATTCTCAGCATAGCGTGTCTCGTAAAAGCTACAACACAACTTATGTAATGATTAGTGCAGGCATCATATTAGTGATTGGATTGAATTAGTGATGGAACTGGCCGTGGCGCCACCATGCGTGTTGCGACCACTCTACTTGGGTTGGGTCGGCTGCCGACAGTAAGAACTGTTCTGCAACCAATTCGTAGGGCAGCAGCTTGTCTTTAATGGCGCTCCACATTTGCTTGGCGTCGGCCGCCACATAAGTCGTGACTGTATTCACCTCGTCGGCCAGCATTTGTTCTGCTGTTAGTTCAAGCGCAACCCAATCTTCAACTTGATGATATAGACCTTGGCCCAATGCCGATGCACCGCTGCCATCCTGCATTTCAAACACATATTCTTGCGGCTTTTGTTGGTAACCTTGTGGTGCGGATAGATAAGAATCGGATGTATTTTTCATAGCAACCTCTCTAAAGATATTTATACCCAGCAAGCAGTGCAGCCTCTATAATCGCCACCTTATTTCTGTTTGAGCCTATTCAAGCTACTCAGTTCCAGTATAGGCCTACCCATCCAAAAGCAAGAGCGTTAATACAAGAGAACCAAATGCAAGAACAATACATTCCCGCGCAAGTCGAAGCCGATGCCCAAGAATATTGGGAAACTCACCAAAGCTTCAAAGTGGTAGAAGACCGCAGCAAAGAAAAGTTCTACTGCCTCGCCATGTTCCCCTACCCCAGCGGTAAGTTACACATGGGCCACGTGCGCAACTACACCATTACCGATGTAATCGCGCGTTATCAACGCATGCAAGGTAAAAATGTATTGCACCCAATGGGTTGGGATGCCTTTGGTCTTCCCGCCGAAAACGCTGCACTCAAACATAATACCGCACCAGCCGCTTGGACTTACTCCAACACCGACCACATGCGTGGCCAGCTCAAACAACTTGGTTTTGGTTTTGATTGGTCGCGCGAAGTGACGACTTGTAAACCCGAGTACTACAAATGGGAACAGTGGTTCTTTACCCGTTTGTACGAGAAAGGTTTGGTTTACAAGAAAATGGCCACCGTGAACTGGGACCCTGTTGACCACACTGTATTGGCGAATGAACAAGTCATCGATGGTCGCGGTTGGCGTTCAGGCGCGCTAGTTGAGCGCAAAGAAATTCCACAATGGTTTATTAAAATCACCGATTACGCCGAAGAGCTGATCGACGATTTGGACAAACTCCCCAACTGGCCAGAACAAGTAAAAACCATGCAGCGCAACTGGATCGGCAAGAGCCGTGGTCTGGATATGCGCTTCGACTTGGCCAATCCAGTCGGCGAATTTACCGGCTTTGATGTTTACACCACTCGCCCCGATACCATTATGGGCGTGACCTATGTGAGCCTTGCGGCTGAGCACCCGATTGCAAAAATCCTTGCTGAGAAGAACACTGCCCTTGCGCAATTTATCGCTGACTGCAAAGTGCAATCCGTAGCAGAAGCCGATATGGCAACCATGGAAAAGCGCGGTATGGATACCGGCATTAAAGCTTTGCATCCCATCACCGGCGAGCCTGTTGCAGTTTGGGTCGCCAACTATGTGTTGATGGATTACGGGTCAGGCGCGGTGATGGCCGTGCCTGCGCATGACCAACGCGATTACGAATTTGCCCACAAGTACGGCATTGGTTTGGTACAAGTGATTGCCCCCGCAAGCGGTGAGGAAATCGATTTGACCAAAGCCGCCTTTACCGAAAAAGGCGTATTGGTAAATTCTGGTGAATACGATGGCTTGGATTTCAACGCCGCCTTCGATGCCATCGCCAGTACCTTGGAAATGGCCGGTAAAGGCCAAGTAAAAACCAATTATCGTTTGCGCGACTGGGGCGTATCACGCCAACGGTATTGGGGTGCGCCAATCCCAATGTTTAACTTGCCCGAAGGCGGCGAGATCCCAGTACCTGCGCACAAGCTCCCCGTATTGTTGCCAGAAGATGTGGTGATGAACGGAGTTCACTCCCCCATCAAAGCCGATCTGGAATGGAAAAAAGATACGCTGGATGGCAAAACCGTTGAGCGCGAGACAGATACCTTCGATACCTTTATGGAATCCAGCTGGTACTACGCGCGCTACACCTGCCCGAACTTTGAAGGCGGCATGCTCGACAAAGAAGCGGCGGATTATTGGCTGCCGGTGGATCAATACGTTGGCGGTATTGAACACGCCATCCTCCATCTTTTGTATGCGCGCTTCTTCCACAAATTAATGCGCGATGAAGGCTTGGTTTCTTGCGACGAACCCTTCGAGCGTTTGCTCTGCCAAGGCATGGTGTTGAAAGACGGCACCAAGATGAGCAAATCCAAAGGCAACACCGTTGACCCAGAGGAACTCATCAACCAATACGGCGCCGATACAGTTCGCTTGTTCTCTATGTTTGCCGCACCACCAGAGCAAAGTATGGAATGGAGCGATTCTGGCGTTGATGGTGCCAACCGCTTCTTGCGCCGCTTGTGGCGCGCGGTTGAAGGCCACTTGAATGCAGGCACACCAGGCAAACTAGACGTTGCAAGCTTGCCGCAAGCACAAAAAGATTTGCGCCGCAAAACCCACGAAACAATCCAAAAGGTGAGCGATGACTTTGGTCGTCGTCAAACATTCAACACCGCCATTGCTGCGACTATGGAATTGTTGAACGAAGCCAGCAAACTCGCTGACCGCGCCAACCCACAAGGTTTGGCAGTTGAGCGCGAAGCCTTGGAAGCTGCAATTCTGTTGCTTGCCCCAATTGTTCCGCACATCGCACACGCGCTTTGGAAAGAGCTGGGCAAAGAAGATATTCCTTTGAACGCTGCTTGGCCAAAACTTGATGAAAGCGCATTAACGCGCTCGACCATTGAAGTGGTTATTCAAGTGAACGGTAAAGTGCGCGGCAAACTGGACGCCCCAATCGATGCACCAAAAGAAGTGCTTGAACCCATGGCGCTAGCACAAGAAAACGTGCAGAAGTTTTTGGAAGGTGTGACCGTGCGTAAAGTGATTGTAGTGCCCAACAAACTCGTGAGTATTGTAGCGAACTAACTTCATCTTCTCGCGCAGGCCAGGCTTGCGCGAGAAATGACTAAAAGGTTTTTATGAAAAAAATTATCGCTCTGGCATTCATTGCATTCAGTCTATCGGCCTGCGGTTGGCACATTCGCGGCTCGCTGGATATGCCCGCACAATTATCCAATTTGTACGTTTCTGCCACCGATAGTAAAGGTGCTCTCATCACCGATTTACGCCAGCTGCTAAAAACCAATCGCGTGAGTTTGACGGAGAAATCTGCCGACGCAAATTACTCGCTGTATGTTTTGGATGAAACCAAAGACCGCCGCACAGCAGGTGTGGGTGGAGATGAGCTGAGCAGTGCCTATGAAATCACGCTCAAAGCCAATTACGAAATCCGCTTAAAAAACAGCAATCAAGCTGTAAAAGCAAATGCGATTAGTGTGCGTAACTTCAACTACAACACCGCGTCTATTAACAGTGCTACGCAGGAAGAATTGTTACTCGATCAGGAAATGCGCCGCGATTTGGCACAGCAAATTTTGCGTCGTTTGAGCGCCGTCATTGCAACCCCGCCCGTAGAATCGACTACAGAAAAAACATCCAAGAGCACTGAATCCCCATCCAGTGAGAGTAGTAATGGCAAAGCTGCGCCCTGAACAACTGGGCAGCGCGCTCAGTAAAGGTTTAGCGCCCATTTATATAGTCACGGGTGAAGAGCCGCTGCTGATTCAGGAAACCTGCGATGCCATTCGCGCAGCCGCGCGCAAAGCGGGTTTTATCGAACGCGATCTTTATCACGCCGACAACCATTTTGATTGGAGCCAAGTCTTGGCTTCAGCTAACAGCATGTCTTTATTTGCTGACAAAAAAATTATTGAAGTGCGCATTCCCAGCAGTAAGCCCGGCGACAAAGGTGCAAAGGTTTTACAGGAATACGCGCAATCCCCGTCGCCCGACAATTTACTGCTCATCATCACCGAAAAAGTGGACAGCGCCACACAAAAATCCAAATGGTTTAGCGCGCTGGAAAACCAAGGTGTGCATATTCAACACTGGCCAATCACTGCCGACAACCTATCCCATTGGATTGGCGCACGCTTAAAACAAGCGGGCCTACAAGCAGACAGCAATGCAATTGATTTGCTTGCATCCCGTATTGAAGGCAATTTGCTCGCCGCGGTACAAGAAATTGAAAAACTAAAGCTGCTCGCACACGGCAAAGTCATCAACATGGAACTCATGGCAAGCGTTGTAGCCGATAGCGCTCGCTACGATGTTTTTGGCCTTTCAGATAAAGCCTTGCATGGCGATGCACGCGGCGCCGTTAAAACCTTGCACGGTTTAAAATCCGAAGGCACCGAAGCTATTGCGGTACTCTGGGCGCTAACGCGCGACATTCGCAGCCTTGTACAAATTTCGCAAATGACCAGCCAAGGAAAAAACTTTGACTGGGCCGCCAAACAATCTGGTGTGTGGGATAAAAAGCAGCCGCTGTTTCGCAGCGCCTTGCAGCGCTTAAAGCCTGCGCACCTACAGCAACTTCTGCGCAAAGCCAACGGAATAGATAAAGCCGTAAAAGGTATGCGCGACGCCGAACCTTGGGATGAGTTATTAGATTTGGTTCTGAATCTCTCAGGTGTGCAAAGCTTGAATTCAGCCAATGAACGACTAAGTTTGAAAATATAGAAAGATAGAAAGATAGAAAGATAGAAAGATAGAAAGCCTTATTTAAATCTAATCATAAAAATTCACGGACGAAAAAAATCATAAACAACAGCCCGCTAAAAATCCTCGGCTAGCTCCCACTAGCCTGTAACTCCATTAGAAAAACTTGAGGAATTATTATGAGACGGCTCACTCAGCTTTCGTTTGTTCTTTACATCACTCTTATTTTTAGCAGCGTTTCCACTTTCGCCAATGAAGACCTCACACCCTCCGGCACAAACCCCACCCCGCGTACCAAAGAGTTTTCTTGGATGTCGATAGACACTTGGAACAAAATGTATGCGGAGGATATCGCTGCAGCCGAAAAAGGTGACGTCGATTTGTTATTCGTCGGCGACTCAATCACCGCCGGCTGGAATGGTAACATCTACCAAAAATATTTTGGCTCTTACAAACCGGCTAATTTCGGAATAGGTGGCGACCACACAGGCAACCTGCTGTGGCGTTTAAAATATGGCCATGCAGAAAATCTGCACCCAAAAGTTGTGGTAATGCTGATCGGCGTGAATAACTTTGGCCATTTAAACGAAACACCTGAACAGGTTTTCCAAGGCATTAAAGCCTGCCTATCGCAGCTGCGAAAAATTTACCCCAGCGCCAAAATCTTAGTAAACGGCATACTCCCCTTCGAAGAATCTGCCAATAGCCCAAAGCGGGCAATGGTTAAAGCGGTGAACACAAAAGTCAAAACACTGAGCGATAACCAACAGGTTTATGTAAAAGATTATGGAAGTATTTTCTTGCAACAAGACGGCACAATAGCCAAAGAAGTCATGGGCGATTTTTTGCACCCAACGGCGAATGGCTATCAATTGTGGGCTGATGCCATGTCGCCCGATATTCAAAGGCTAATGGACAAATAAGGAACTTTCTCCATGCAAAGAATTCACAAAAAATTACTGGTGTTAATGAGTTTCATGCTCGCCACCACTTACAATGCCAAAGCCGATCAACAGATTAGCTTTGCAGATTCTTTAATGACCACCATGGGACGCTCACAAACACTTAACAATGGAGCGGTTTTAGTCGGCTACCCTGGCGTTAGCTTTTTTACAGAATTTTCAGGAAGCAACCTCAAGCTCAACGCACACAGCTCTAGCGATAAAACCTACGTTGAAGTAATTGTGGACAACCAGCCTGCGCAAATATTTAAACTCAGTACAACACCAACAGATTACGAAATCAACGTCGCGGATAGCAAAAAACATCGGCTACGCATTATCAATCGCGCAGAGTCTTGGCATGGCTTGGTCACGCTCAATTACGTTTCTGCGGATGGAAAATTTTCAAAATCACCTCCATTACCATCACGCAAAATACTGGTGCTAGGCGATTCAGTAACCTGCGCGTCAAGCATAGATCGCACACCCAAAGTAAAGCCTGACACTGATGCGTCCAACCCTCGTGAATCATACGGAATGTTGATTGCTAAAGCGCTTGATGCGCAAGTCCAATTGGTGTGTATGGGAGGCCAGGGTTTGGTACGAACATGGGACGGATTTACCGATCGTCTGAATCTGGATGAGTACTACTCATTGACCTATCCATCCGCGCAACCAAAAGTGAAATGGAATCAGGCCGATTATCAACCTCAATTGATTGTCAGCGCTATAGGCACAAACGATTTCACGCAAGGCATACCCGAACACGATTTTTATGTAAATACCTACATCAAATTTGTGCTGCAGCTATTGGCAGACCATAAGAATGCGCAAATCGTCCTTACAGAAGGCGCCATTTTGAACGGGGAAAAGAAAGCTGCTTTAACGGATTATCTTCAAGAAACGCTAAAACGAGTTGCGGATAAGCGTGTGCATTACATTGCGTCCACTTATTACCCCGGCGAACCTATTGATGCACACCCAACCAAAGAGGAACACAAAAAGATGGCGCAGGATTTTGTTCCGCCGCTGACAAAATTAATGAACTGGTAAAATTGCCTTGCAATAAAAAAGGAGTTCAACTTAACTCCTTTTTTATTGCTGGTTAGATTTTTTCAGGGCCAAGCGGTTTGAAGATAAGCAGGAGCTTCGGCAACAACGTCAGTGTTCCTATTATTGCCGTGAACATCGCAAAGGATGTTAAAACACCAAAATAAATCGATGGAATAAACTGCGATAGCGCAAGAATAGAGAAACCAATAACAATAGTTGCCGACGAATAAAACATTGCTCGCCCAATAGATGCATGAGAGCGATGCATAGATTCGATGTAGCTTCCGCAGTGCGCAAACTCCTCTTTAAAGCGATAAATATATTGAATCGCCTGATCAACACCAACACCAACAACAATTGCGGCAATCGTTGTAGTCATCATATCCATTGGAATACCCGCCAAACCCATCCCACCCAATACAATTCCAGCAGCCAAAATATTAGGGAATATGGCAATCAACGCAATGCTAATTGAACGGAACAACAGCAACATCATGAGCACAATAGAAATGAACACGACAAAAATGGTTTTAATTTGCGATTCAAACAAACTCGCCAGCATGTTGTTGTAAAGCGTAAGCATACCGGTGAAATGAACCTGCTCAGGCTGTAACTTTATTTGTTCGGTAGCGTAGTGCCCAATGCGCTCCACCAATTCCGCACGGCGCAAATTGGGCGTTGTCTCTTTAACACGCAAGGTAATTCGTGCTTGTTGCTTTTCATCGGACAAGTAAGGCGCGATCAGAATATCTTTAATATCCTTAGATAGCGCATTACGCATAACGCCTAGCTCAAAATCGTTTAACTTACCCCCATTAATATCTTGCGCTACTTGATAGCTAATCGCTAAAGATTGAACCTTGCCGACCTCCGGCAAACTTTCCAAATAATCATGTAGCTGTTTGATTTGATCCAGACCGCCAACGCTAAACCAGTAACTTTTCGGCGCAGCTTTAGCTTCACCAGAGGAACCTGTTTCTGCGAAAGGATCATCAGAATCTGAATTGGTTGTTGATTGCGCGGGTTCAGCAAAGGGATCTTCCTCACCGGCAGCTGCCACATCAACTTTTTCAGCCGCTGTCACTTTGGGAGCATCCAAAATAATTTCCAGCGTGGCGGTTCCGCCTAATTGCTTATCGATAACAGATAGACCACGGTAAATTTCGCTATCCGAATGGAAGTAATCAATAAAACGGTTTTCAACTTCCAGTTTGCTTAAACCCCAGATTGATCCAACAGAAAGAATGATTGTGACGAGCACAATTTTTCCACCGTGGAATTCCGCCATGCGTGAAAAAGGTAAGGTTAATTTTGCAGATTTATCGCCACCATCGCGCGGCTCACCTTTTGGCAACAACATTAAGCCAGCAGGAACAACAACAAATGACAAAATAAACGCAACTGTAAGACCTATGGTCATCATCCAGCCAAAATCAATAACGGGGCGAATGCCACTCATCACCAACGACATAAACGCAACGATGGTAGTAAGCGCCGAATATAGGCAAGGTTCAACCATGGCCTTGGCAGTTTCCATGACCAAATGTGCTTGCGACCAATCGGCGTGTTTTGCATGAATTTCGCGGTAGCGAACTACTACGTATATGGTGAACGCGAACGCCATGATTAATAGAAGCGCCACGAAATTTGATGAGATAACGGTTAAACGCCAGTCGATCCAACTGAGCCAACCGAGCATCAACGCCACTGACGTTAAGCATGTTGCCAACGGCAAAATAATAAACCGCCATTGACGAAAAATAATAGCGAGTACAAATACAATAAATGCGACCAAGGCGACACCGAACACAATCAAGTCGCTTTTAATATAAGTAAGCATGTCGGAGGTAATCATGGTCACGCCGCCCAAAAAGATTTCGGCGTGGTCGCGATATTTTGCCGCGATATGACGCACGATCTCAACGCGAGCACTATCCGTTGCTGCTGCCGCAGTACGGTATTGGAGATATTCTTCTGATACGCGCGCCAATTCTGTTTTTTCTTCAGAACTTAAACCGTCGGCATCACGTTTAGCGCGTAAGGCGTCGCGTTTGCGCACCAATTCAATGGCGTGGTTGTTTACATCCAAATTCATCAGGAGCGCAGTAGTTTTACCATCCGGGCTTAACAACATGTTGCGGTAAATCGGGCTGGTTAAAAATTCCTGCTTAGCTTGTGCGCGATCAACACCTGTGGTTAACAAAGTGCGGGTAGATTCTTTTTGTTCAGCGAGTGAGCGCATGGGGCTATAAATAAGCGGCACGTCGATCATGGAGTTAACGCTTTGCACACCTTCCACTTTGGCAAGATCATCGCGCAGGTTTTTTAGCGTATTAATGGATTCATCTGAAAACATTTCCGCCTTTGGCGAATAAGTCACCACCAAAAAATCGCCACGTTGGTAACGCTGATTAATTTCGCGGAAATAATCGATCGTATCGTCATGTTCTAGCGTGAGCGAATCAGCAGACGCATCCAATTTAAAATTGGGTAATCCCAAAATCGCCACCGTTGTCAGGGCAAACAAAAATGTTAAAACCGCGAAGGGGCGTTTGATGATGGTAGATTCGTACAGGGAGGCAACAGCGTTGTGAAACTTTTGCAGTCGATTTGACATGAGGGGAGAAACCTTTTCAATTGACTCAATATTTTAAGAAACCGGGTACCCGTTTTCTACGGCGAGAAACGGATTGCATATGAGAATTTATGCAAACTCGCCAGTGAATAGAAAAAAGTGATGGCTATTATGAGGGAGCAGGCAATCGATGAGAATCTTTATTAACGGCTTCCCCGCAAAGGGTGACAATTATCAGGCCGGCAACTGAACGGGGAATTAACAGCCGAACTATTCTGCACGTTCACTCTTGGATTTGGTGTGGCCATCAATATGCCCCAAGGGCTTATCCGGCCAAAGCAGGTCGCGCACGCGAACCTTCAGTTCCTTTGCCTCGGGGAAGCCATTATCGCGTTTTCGCTCCCAAATCAGTTCGCCGTTTAGCCAAACTTCAAATACACCGCCAGTGCCGGGCTTTAAGGTCACTTCGTGCAGATCTCCGTCAAAGGTAGATAGCAGCTCCTGCGCTAACCAAGCTGAGCGAAGCATCCAACGGCATTGGTTGCAGTAATGGATAATCACTTTATTACTTACAGATGATGATTCTGACGACAAGTCATTCGAATTGGCCATAAACAAACCTAATGTGAGTTGCTACAATCGCGTTTATTATAAAACCTCAATTTTGCCCAACGGAATCGTCAATGCTGAAATTACACTTCAAGGATAACCGCCAACCTGCAGTTTGGGTAACGGAGAAGCTTTACAGCATTGGCTCTGCAACCGACAACCAACTCACGATTCAAGATCAAAGCGTTGACGCAGTACACGCCAGATTGATGCAGGAAGATGGCAAATACGTACTCAAGGATAATAACAGCGCGAACGGTAGCTTTATTAACGGCCAACGTGTCACACAAAAAGAAATCCTCCCCGGAGATATCCTCCGCCTTGGCAAGATTGAACTCATCGTCCTTGACCCACGCAAACTCAACGACGATGAACCCATGCAATCAGCACCTTGGCGTTTGGTATCAGACAGCAGCTGGTTACCAGGCAAGACATTTATCATCATGCCTGACCGCGCTGTTGTGATTGGTCGCACTGACCAATGCGATATTACTATCCCAGGAACTCATCTCTCCCGCCGTCACACTGAGCTCAAGATTCAAGGCAGCCATCTGCTGGTGAAAGATTTAGGGTCATCTAACGGAACTTATCTCAACGAAAAGCTGGTTACAGAAGCTGTCGCCCACAATGGTGACAAGCTGCGCCTGGATGTTTACACCTTCCGTTTGGTTGCGCCGGATATAGAGGGGGATCATAAAACCCGTATTCGCGCCTCTATCGACAGCATCAGCAAGCCCGTAGAGCGCAAGCAAACCAGTAACGAACCCAAGCGCTTTAAAACCCGCCCCACATCGCCCGGTAACCGCACCGAACCAACCTATGAGGAGTCATCGTCGCGCCCGTGGAAATGGCTGTTGATTGGCGCGCTTGTCTTGACCCTATTAGCCATGATTGCCAGCAAATTCTTGTGGTAGAATCCGCTCCGATTATTTTTTACGACAACCTCCATCAGGAACCCATATGAGTTTTGAAAAAGTACCCGCGGGCAAAAGCCTGCCAGACGACTTCTACGTTGTTATCGAAATCCCGTTAAACAGTTCGATCAAATACGAAATTGACAAAGACGCAGATGCTTTGTTTGTTGATCGCTTGGTAAGCACCCCCATGCACTACCCTGCAAACTACGGCTATATCCCCAACACCTTGTGTGGCGATGGCGATGCGGCAGATGTATTGGTACTTTTCCCCGAGCCAGTTCAAGCCGGTTCTGTTATTCGCTGCCGCCCAATCGCGGTGTTGAAAATGACTGACGAAGCCGGTGAAGACGCAAAAATCCTTGCAGTACCTCACGACAAATTGACCAAGCTGTACAGCAATGTTCAATCTCTGAGCGACTTGCCAGAAATCATTCCCCAACAAATTGCACACTTCTTTGAGCACTACAAAGATTTGGAAAAAGGAAAGTGGGTAAAAGTAGAAGGCTGGGGCGACCTAGAAGCAGCTCGCAAAGAAATTTTGGATGCAGCTGAGCGTTACAAAGCAGCGCAATAATGATCGACCAACGGCCGCCTTGCGCGGCCGTTATGTTTTTACGATGTAATGCGCCACCGAAAGCTAAAAATTGAGAGACTATAAATAAAGCGCTAGGGAACAGCATTTCAATACAACAAAAAACAAAACAAAAATAGACATGTGCACTATCAACCCAATCCTATAAAAATTGGTGCGCAAAAACTCAAATAAGTGGGCAAGAAAATGACAATTAGCACCAAGAATCCCTTACTGTGGGTGCCGTCCGGCTACTTCACAATGGCACTTACTTATAACATCCTCACCGCAGCTTGCGTGATTATGTTTAGCAATTTGGGCATGGATAACGCGCAAGCAGCGGGTTATGCCAGTGCTCTTGGTTTAGCCTATACATTTAAGCCTGCGTTCGCCGCATTTTTGGAAATGTATCGGACCAAGAAATTTTTTGTGCTTTTAACCCAAGTTCTACAAGGTATTGGCTTTATTGGAATAGCCTTAGTGTTGGGGTTACCCAACTACTTTGTTCCTATGATGATTCTCTTCTGGATTATTTCTTTTATTGGATCAGTTCAAGATATTACCAGCGACGGCGTTTACGTCACCTCTCTAAACAACAAACAGCAAGCAACATATTGCGGCATACAAAGCTTCAGCTGGAACCTTGGCAAGCTCGCCATCACGGGCGGAATTGTGATTTTCACAGGCGTAATGCATCAATACGTTTTCAATCACGACCCCTTGGTAAATGGCCCAGAATGGATAAATTCTTGGCAAGCAGCATTTGTGCTTTTGGGTGTTGTGATGATGGTGATGGCCGCGTGGCACTACAAACATATGCCTGACGGCGCAAAATCAGAACACGCACCGTCAAATACAGGCGAAGCGGTAAAAATGCTGGTTGATGCGTTTGTAACTTTTTTCCAAAAGAAAAGTATTTGGTTAATGATTGGTTTCGCCTTCCTATTCCGTTTGAGTTACGGTTTTTTACTCGCACCCAGCGCATTGTTTATGAAAGACTCTGTCGCCAACGGCGGCTTGGCCATGTCAAATCAGGAATTAGGTTTGATCTACTCTGTGTTTGGCCTCATCGCTAATATTATCGGCTCCTTCATTGGCGGCCTCTACGTTGCAAAACGCGGATTAAAAACGGCTCTTTTTCCGCTATGCGTGTGCATTAACGTTCCTAACATTACCTTCTTACTCTTGGCAGTTTTCCACCCTCAAAGCTACTTCCTGATTGCCAGTGGCGTTATCGTTGAGCAGTTCTTCTTCGGTATTGGCTCAGTAGGATTCATGATTTACCTCATGCAACAACTGGCACCAGGCAAATACGCCACAACACACTACGCGTTCGGCACCGCCTTAATGGCCCTGTGTATGATTTTGACCGGCATGGTGAGCGGTTATCTGCAACAAATGATGGGCTACATCCATTACTTTATCTTTGTGATGATTGCGACAATCCCTTCATTCCTTATTTGCTGGTATGCACCTTTCCACCAAAAAGACGATGCCTGATAAGCACAAACAAAAACGGCCGCATAACGCGGCCGTTTTTGTTTTCACCCTTCAACTATTTCCATCACGATGTCTTCACTGAAGACAAGCCGCCATCCACATGAAAGACTTGGCCGGTGATCCAGCGAGACTCGTCACTCAACAAAAAGGTCGCCATAGCCGCTATATCTTCAGGCGAACCAACCTGCTGCAGTGGGTGCCGCTTGGCCGCAGCTTCCACCTTCTCTTCAGTCGCCAATAATTTTTCAGCAAGTGGAGTTTTGGTAAGCGATGGCGCTACCGCATTCACGCGAATTTTCGGTGCCCACTCTGCAGCAAGGGATCTCGTCAAACCTTCAACCGCGCCTTTGGCGCTGGCGATACTGGCGTGAAATGGCATTCCAACACCCACAGCAACCGTACTAAATAGCACCACGCTCGCCTGCTCTGCCTTTTTCAGCTTAGGAAGTACAGCCTGTAAACAATTCACTGCGCCCATGACGTTGACTTGCCAATCATGCGCAAAGTCATCCGCACTTAGCCTGTGGAACGGTTTGAGGTTGATACTGCCAGGACAATAGACGAACCCATCCAACTGTTCGGGCAATGAATTCACATTCAGACTTGCTACAGCATCATTTGCAACAACTTGCGCGCCATCGATGTGGGTTGGTGTTCGTGCCCAAACATGCACACCATGCCCCTGAGCCACAAGCGCACGCACAAGCGCTAAACCGATTCCTGATGTTCCACCCACCACTAAAAACTGTTTCATGAAAACTCCGCTATTAACCCAGTGTGCTTGATACGTACAGGCGGACATTTTCGCTTAGCGTGCCTCCACATCCTGCAAAAACAAAAGTGATGACTTTGCCGAAAGTAACACGAACCACACTGCGAAGCACCAGCCTAAGCAGTTTGCGCAAAAATGCTGCAAGACAGTCATAAAAAATGGATGCAGTGGGAGATGAAGCCGGGAACCTAACTTACCCAGTAACTACAGTGAACCACTAGATTCATTTCTCAAAATATTTTTGTGACCGGGATAACAATCCTTAATAAATTAGATAATTTTAATATCTTAGGAGCCAAATTTTTATTTATGTGTAACCGTTTACTTGAGATTTATTTTTAATTCGCTTAAGGTGCCGACCTCAAAAAAAGCACAAGGAAATTAATTTTATGATAAAGATTTTTGGTTTAGGGTTTTTTGTAGTGTCGTTAAGTGTTGCCTCATTGTCTTGGGCAGAGGACACAGTTACAGTTACAGGCTATAGAAATTCTGGTGCAAGTAGTGGTGCCAGCCCTTCTGGTAGCGCAGTAAGTTATTCTTATACGAATTATGCATCTATTGCCGCTGGTCAATCCGCAGGCGAAGCAATGGCTGCTGCTGTTAAAGCGAAAGAATGTGCGCAAAAGAAGGAACAAAATGCAGCCAATGCTAAGACTTGCGAATTTAATGCAAGATCTAGCGAGGCTATAGCCATGTCTCAGTGTGAGTCTAAATATTCGGTAGAGTTTGATTATACAAAATGCACAAAAACGGCTAATGCTGAATATGTCGCTCGAAGTGCCGGATGTATTGCAGACCAAGCGCAACAAGATGCAAATATTTCTGCGTGTCGGTGATTGGAATGCATTATTCAATGAGTAATAAAAAGCTAGCATTTATACTAACTACATCAGTTTTAGTTGCTGTATTTTTTCTTTCTCAATACAAAAATGACATTGAAGTGAGTGCCATCGAGAATGGTGCAGTTAGCAGCTCCAATATCGCCTCTCATCAAGACATCACTTCAGATGTTGGTGTACGTACTCAGCAAACAAATAATTTAGATTCTTCGGAATCTAAATTGTCAAAACATGCATTAACACCTGCGGAAAGAGTTGAAAAAGATCAATGGCTAGTAGAAAGAGGGCATGTTGAACTTGAAACCGGTGTGGGCATTGCTGAATACTCAACCTACGATATTGGCGCGTTGAAAAAATTAGCTAATGAAGGGGATGCGCGAGCTGTGGAAGCTTTGGCTGTTAATGAATGGAAGCAAAAAGGTTATGACGCTGCAATTCAAATTTATACAGAAGCGGCAGCAAAAGGTTCTACAGTTGCATTAAGTTCAATTGGTCAAGTTATTGACACTGCGATGTATCGAAATGCAAAAACTCCCGAAGAAAAACATGCGGCGGCGTTGGAAGTATTGAGTTACGGTGAAGCTGCAAATTTACGTGGCGATCGATTACCCAAAATACAAAATGAATCTGCATTCATTCAACTCAATAAAATTGTTTTAACTGATAATGACCGTAAAGAAATAGACACACGAGCTAAAGAAATTTATGATCAAATTCAGAATAAACGATATGAATTGAATTTGGGTGACTTTGATAATAGTGTGCCTGAGTCAGTCCAAAAGTATTATATCCGTCTTGAAACTGCTCTTGCGCACTAAATTAATTTCTCGCTGGCAATTGCTAGCGAGTTTTTACCCTTCATTTTTTGAAATTAATTTTTAACTTAAGGCTGTATTTTTAAAGCTTAGTGTGTGACTCAGTTCCCTTTCTCTTGGGATTTAATTAGCTTTTGAGCTGTTCTATTCCATTTTTTCGCTTGGGCTTTTTGACGCGATAGGAATTAACAAATTCAAAAAAGTTCGTATCAAAATGCTGGTTAATAATCACCGACACTTCGCGGTAATGAATACCTACCTGTTTGGCAAACTCCTCGATGTTTAAGGTTGGCCTTAGGTAGAGCTGCTGAACATCCATACCTTCGCGAATACGGCTAACGAGCTCTGGGGAATGTTCAACCACTGCTGGAGCTTTCGCTTTATAATCGTGCTTGGCTTCTACATTCTTGGCTTCTGGGTTTTTGGTTGCTACAGGTTTAGTCTCAAGCAATTGGTGCGCGTAAAGCAAGCTGTAAACAAACAAGGCGTTAACCAAAATGAAGGTGATGTAGTTATCCAAAATGCCCAAGCTATCGGCACGGCTAATCCCCACCGAAACACCCAGGATGTGAACCACCAGCGACCAAAACCAATTAAGTGCAAAACCCAGTGTGAGCAACATCAACCACTGTGGCCCTTCCATACTTAAGCTGGAATAGAAGGCTTTTAGCTGCTGCTTGTATCGCCATACCACCCATACCGCGCTTGCCGCGTAAATAACAGTTAAGAATTTTAGGTAATGCCACAGAAGACTGGTTACCTGCACGGTAAACGCCGTTTGAGTAGCAGAGACATAACGCAATTGATCGCTATCAATACGGCCAACAGTCAACAAGCCAACCACAAGGCTAAAATTTATTAAATGAATAGACTCCCGCAAGCCAAATTGAAAACTAGCACGGGTAAGTGAAACCACATAAAGAAAAAGGCTAATGCTTTTTCCTACCACACTTAGGCTTAACCCGAAGGCCAATAGCCATTTCAACAAGCGCGATTCAATGTGCAAATAATTATTCCACAACAACAGATTGCACAGCGCGTGAATACCCACACACAGAAAAAATGCACATAATAAACGCGACGCTATTTCTTTTTGCTGTGATAGTAACAATTGAAAAACAACCAGCAGCAAACACACCGCCAGTGTTAGGACAAGAATTAAATCGTGAATATTGAACACAGGTGATTGCATGAACGCACTCGTACGGCACTAACTTTCTACTAAGACTTAAGAGAAACACAGCGCAGCGATATTCTTATTTAATATCTGCGCTCGATTTTAAATTGCCGCGCTAATTATTCCATCAAACGAAGCCCGCTCGTATCGGGAATTACAACGTGAACTTGCGGTTTCAATTGACCCAAATCTGCACCAACGGGAGCAAGGCTAACATCAGGAATATGTATTTCCGGAATTTGCACCACTGGCTTTTCAGTTGCGGCAATTAAATCTTCTCCCAAATCAGCCAGAGTCCAATCTTCAAGTTCGATTTCCAGCAAAGGCAAATCCATTTTGTCTTCAGAAGCAATTAAATTAGCTCCCACTTCGGCAATCCCAAAGTCAGGAGCAACCACAGTTGCAACTGGGGCCGGAGGCTGTTCACTTGCGTCCAAAATATTACCGCCTTCGGGACGCAAGCTAATCGCGCTCGTATCTATATTGCGCGGCTCTTCAACTTTCTTTTCGCTGGCTTGCAATAAATTAGAACCCACCGGGGCCAAGCTCCAGCTAAATTGCGGTGTTGGATTTTGCGCGGCGTCTTTCGCGGCTTGTTCTCGCTGAGCAGCTTCGCGGGCTTCTGCTGCTTCCGCTTCACGCTTTGCCGCCTCCTCTTGCAGTGCCAGTCTTTGTGCGAGCGTTAGCGGAGCTGCGGACGACGTCGCAGGAGCAGGAGCAGGACGAGTTTCGCCCATGGGAACCACATCTACCTGTGCACCAGCTTTTATTAAAGCCTCTTTATATTTTTGCGCACTTGCCAAATCCAAGCCGCGCTTTAGGGGAACGGGGCGACCGCTGAAAAGAGCATCAATTTTTGCCGCATCAGCTTTAAACAATTGCTGTAGTCGATGCTTCACGTCGGCTAATTGATGGCCAAAAACGATATCGCCACGAAAAATAATGTCGAATTGTTGATCGCTCATAATTTTGTTAACTCGTTCACAAATTTTTATTATCTTCTCATAGATGCGCTCTTAAGCGACATCCAAATCACGATTTAGCCATATGAACCTTGGTATATGTTCCAAAAAGGTATCAATAGCCTGTGGCAAGCCAAAAATATCAAACCATACTCTAACCATAGTCGAAATTAGTAGTTAAGCATTTACTAAAGGAGCAGTTACTCAATGAATGCTTTGTATCAACGCAAGATTGTGGTGAACGGCGAACTCACAGAGGCATCTAGTGTGCAGTCCAAAGTTGAGCAGGACATCGCTTTCCTACAACACCGCATTAGCCTGATGAAAAAACAAAAAATCCCCAATAGCGTTGTAATTGAGACCTACGAGAATATGCTAAAAAGCCGTCAATCTGTTTTGGCTTGGTTACGAGATGGAAATAGCGAGCAAGAGCTGAGATTGGTTTAGCGTTCAATTACCCAGCCACTTCGCTCATGCAATTTCGTCCACAGGTTTATGTACTTTATTAGTCTTCTGTTAATCGATGGTCCATATTCAAGGCCGGCTCCGCAACTATTGGTTTTCCAACAACCTTTGCTGGCACACCCGCAACTGTGGTGTGAGGTGCAACCGGTTCTAACACCAAACTCCCCGCGCCAATTTTCGCACCCTCACCAATTTCAATGTGCCCCAAAATTTTTGCGCCCACGCCAATCAAAACACCGCGACGAATAATGGGGTGGCGTAAACCTTTCGCACAGCCCGTGCCCCCGAGCGTTACGCCGTGCAGGAGCGATACGTTATCTTCCATCACCACGGTTTCACCCATAACTACACCGGTGGCGTGATCAACCATAATGCCCCTGCCAATCTTGGCACCTGGGTGAATATCAACATCAAACTGCTGTGAAATTTGGTTTTGTAAAAACAATGCCAAGCACTGGCGACCTTGCATCCACAACCAATGCGCTACGCGATATGTTTGCAACGCCTGATAACCTTTAAAAAAAAGTAAAGGCATAGAATAACTGCTGCACGCGGGGTCTCGTTCGCGATGCGCACATATATCCGCACGCATAGCCGTTTCAATCGACGGATCTGCGGTCATGGCTTCCACAAATACTTCACGAATCATCAACGCAGGCATAGCCTGTGAATCCAGTTTATTCGCAAGATGGAAACTAATGGCTGCTTGAAAATCGGCATGATTTAAAATGGCAGCGTGATAAAAACTTGCCAACACGGGCTCCTGTTGGCTAGCTACCTCGGCCTCTGCACGGATTACTTTCCATACATCGACCTGAGCTGAATTTGATAAGGACGCAATCTTCATTGCTGTATCCTAGCTATTGAGTTTTAAATATAAGCGCTAAAAGTTCATTCATATGAAAGAAACATTCCGCACCCAAGTTTTGCATTTCTGGAACCAAACTATTCGGCTTGCACTCGTGATCGGGCGGGCAATAAGCGAGCGCTCGCATGCCAGCTGCTTTTGCGGCTATAACACCAGTGAGCGAATCTTCAACCACAATGGCTTGCGCGGCGGGAACATTCATCGTTTTTGCGGCGTGCAAAAATAAATCTGGTGCGGGTTTGCCGCGAGCAACATCCTCAAAGCTAAAAATATTGCCGTCGACATATGACATCAAATTCGTTTTCACCAAGGTAACGGCCATTTTTTCGTGTTTACCGTTTGATGCAACGCAAAACGGAACGCCCCGCGCTTGCAGTTGTTTCAATACAGACTCGACACCCTCAACCGCAAATAAACGATCATCACAGGCAACCAAGGTTTGCAATTGTACGTGACGCCAAAAGGCTCTGCCTCGTTCGTCGCGTTCTGCTTGCGGAACGTCTTGCCAATTTAACTTTTCGGTTAACTCAGCGGTAATCATGCTAATGCAATCAGGAACGGATTTACCGCGATAAGATTCCAGCGAATAATATGGGCTAACGTGAATTCCATAACGCTCAGCAAGACACTCCGAAAAAACCTGCGCCGACAAAATTTCACTATCGACCAACACACCATCACAATCAAAAATAACCAACATACAATTTCTTACTCAATATTTTCACTGGGAGACAAAGGGATTCTTGCATGACCAACTGCAGGATAAGGTGCGATTAATAACAACGCGAAGCCCGCAACTAAAAATGCAATTAGAGCGCACATACCAATTCGCGCCGAATCAGTGAGAACCGTCAGCGTCGCAACAGACAAAGGAGCGAAGAAAGACGTTGCGCGGCCGGCAAATGCGTACAAACCAAAATAACGCCCTGCCTCTTCCACGCTAACACTGCGTGCCAGATACGAGCGTGACGATGCTTGCGCAGGGCCAAACACCAAACCAATTAATAAACCAAAAAAGATATAAGCTTTTTCGGCGGCAGTACCAAATAATCCACCCGAATCGCTAGCGGACAACTGCAATAAGCCAAACAAGGTATAACCAGGCCCAGTCGAGACAATACCAAGCGTTGCAATAATTAAACACACGAGGCTAATAGAAACGACTTTTTTTGACCCCATGCGAACATCAAGTTTGCCTGCAAAATAACAGCCGAATATAGCAACTATCAAGAGTAAAATTCCGTAAACACCCATCTCAACGGTTTTCCAACTAAACATTCCCGCCGCAAAAGTCCCACCCAACGCGAGCAAGCCGTTAATGCCATCTTGATACAACATTCGCGCTGCTAAAAACTTCAAAATAGGCGTGCGATCTTTTAACTCCAGTAAGGTTTTTTTGAGTTCACTCAAGCCGCGTTTAATCGCAGTGTTGAATGGCAAACTGGTACTTGTATCTGGTGTAAATAAAAACAAAGGAGTTAAAAAAATAAAATACCAGAGCGCCGCTAATGGGCCTGTAACACGAGCGTCTTCGCCTGCCGATGGATCTAAACCAAACAACGGCGTTATCCCAATTAAGGTTTTTCCCGTAGAGGGATTCCTAGCCAAGAGCAGCAACACTATAAAAAGTACAACCAAACCGCCTGCGTAGCCCAACCCCCACGCGCTATTAGACAAACGCCCTACTTCAGCTTTATTCACCAAACGCGGCAGCATGGAATCGTTAAACACAATAGAAAATTCCGCTGCAATGGTTGCCAGAATAACGCACAGCATAGGTAGCCACAGCGCTGAACCCGGTGCAGCAAACCACAAAAGAGATAGTGCAGAAATTTTTATAACGGCGAAAAAGCCAATCCATTTTTTGCGCGAGCCAGATGCATCAGCAATGGCGCCCATCACAGGCGATAACAAGGCAATCACAATTCCAGAAATTGTCACCGTATAACCCCAAGCTGCTTGTCCGGCAGTAGGGTCAGCAACTAACCGAGAAACAAAATAGGGGCCAAAAATAAAAGTGAGTACAACAGTAAAAAAAGGTTGGGCCGCCCAGTCGTAAAACATCCAACTGACAATGCCGCGCTTTTTTACGGGATGCGTTAAAACGGAGTCGTCCAATGTAGGCTCCAGTATTAAACCTGATAGGGTTTTATGTAGTTTTGGTAAATAGTTGAAAGATGCCTTAATACGCTATCCTTCAAGGCAATATCGGTAGCCTGTAATTTTTCGCGCATAACAGTTTCCGTCAATTGTGTTGCAAACCTACGAGCGAGAGGTGCGTAGCTTAAATGCCAAGGCTCAGGTGAAATGCTACCAACACCTTTTACATAAGGCCGATAAAATCCAGCTGAATTTTCCTGAAGCTCTTTCGTGAGCCACAGATGAAACTCTGCACAAACACCATCACCCTCTGTTTCTTCGGTGGTCAGCTGCAATTCATAGTGATCCGGCATGCGCGAAGTATCGTACACATCAATATCTGTACCCCAGTGGTGTCTCGATGCCCCCGGTAAGGCTGACCAACGCAAAATAGCGAATACTTTTTCGTCATCACTCAGTTGAGCCATATCTACCGGCCGCCCTTCTTCATCCAACACCGGGCGCAATCCATGGGCTTTGTTATTCCAGATAAGCAGTTGTCGATCAAAGCTTCGAAAGCCACTGGCAACTCGCATATTGAAACCAGCCTCTTTGGCTTTTTGCTGAAGAGCCTGTAGCGCATCAACGATTTCAGGATGGACAACTGATCTTTTATCAGACAATTTGATTAAATGTTGATCGCTTTCGCCAATTAGTTCACAATCCGGCAACAAAGGTGAATTAACCTCCGGGCTGAGGGAATCTGTGGTACCCAATGTCATGTTTATACCTTTGTTAAACCTTATAAGCGCCTTAAGGAATAAAAACTTGCGGCGTGGCATGAACAGGTTACTATACGGACTCACTATAAATGGATATTTATAGATAGCGGGGAAATAATCATAACTCAATTGTACGGAGCAGGACCTTCAAGATGGCAAGCCACAGTGAATTACTACAGTTGAAAAACCTCGGTATGGCGTCGGTTAACATTTTGCATGCGGTGGGAATTAACACCTATGCAGACTTAAAAAGGATTGGCGCTGTAGAAGCTTACTTACGAATTAAAGCACGTGACATCAACGTCTCTAAAGTCATGCTTTACGCCCTGCAGGGCGCGCTGATGAACGTGCATTGGAATGACCTCTCGCCTGAATTAAAGCTTCAGTTAGTCAATGAAGCAGAGCACGGTATACTTAGCCAAGAAGCTCAGGCGTTCGGTTAGCCTAGCTGGTTAATTATTAACTCTGGGGCGTTGTCCGCAGATTTTCCTCGGTAACCAGCTACACTTAGCTAATAATTTGTGTAGTGTTTACTGAGGGGCGTCATGCATTTACCAACCAAGCAATCCGACTCAATCTCTGATATTGCGATTAAATCCCGCAGCCTGACTGAGCTGTTTCTACAAAACCTATTGCCGGTTGCAAACCCCATTGAAATCACCGTTAGCAATGACATTTTTGCTAATCAGCCCATTACACGCTTGTTACTCATTACCGAAGGCCAAGTCTATTACCGTGTTCGTGGCAAGCTGGTTGCTATTTTAGAAGAAGGCGACCTTGTAGGGTTAACTCGTTCCCTCAACCTCAATGAAGGGACCTTCAGTTGCATTGATAAAGTTCAGCTTGTTCCCTACGAGAGGGACGAGCTAATTGCCCATGTCAATGCGGATATAAAGCTGCAAAAAAACTGGGCGCATTATCTGGTTTGTAACATTGCCTTCTTCCAAAACGCCCTCGCCCAAGAAATTCGCGCTGAGTTCCAGCCACAGGCCGGATTTATCCATTTCCACGAAGGTGAAGTCATCATTCAGCAAGGCGATGAGGCAGACAAGGTTTACACACTCCTAGACGGCAGAGCCGATGCTGTGTGTGATGGCGTGAAGGTTGGAGAAATCAATACCAACGAGATTTTTGGCGCACTCGCGGTTTTCACCCGCCAACCTCGAATTGCTTCAGTTATCGCTACCAGCGATTGCACGGTTTTGGCAGTGCGAAAAGAAGAGTTTGTGGATTTGATTGATCATCAACCCCAAATTTGTATGGAGCTGATTGAGGAAATGGCCTCCAAGATCAACCAGCTCAACAATCAGTTACTGGCAAAAAAATAAATCTTCGTAACAGTTATTTACCTTTCATCACACATTGAATTTCGCTCCAGTGAACATATATAGGTGGTAGATTGTCTTACTGGGCAATTCACTATTTCACTTGAGGAGATTCACCGTGTTACGCATAGGCTTATTTTTATTAACCAACCTCGCAATCATGATTGTTGCGGGTATTGTTATTAATTTGTTGGGTGTGGGTAAATTCATCAGCCACGGACAGCTGAACCTGCAAAGCCTGTTCATCTTCTGCGCCGTTTTTGGTTTTACCGGCTCATTTATCTCCCTATTTATTTCAAAGTGGATGGCAAAACGCACCATGGGCGTTGAGCTGATTGAAAACCCACGCAATGCCGATGAACGCTGGTTAGTCGACACAGTTGCTGATCTCGCGCAAAAAGCGGGTATCAAAATGCCCGAAGTGGGCGTATTCCCCGCGCAAGAATCTAACGCCTTTGCAACCGGCTGGAACCGCAACGATGCGTTGGTGGCAGTAAGTCTTGGCTTACTTCAACGCTTTGAACGCGATGAAGTTCGCGCAGTACTCGCCCACGAAATTGGCCATGTTGCCAATGGCGATATGGTTACCCTCAGCTTGATTCAAGGCATTGTCAACACCTTCGTGATGTTCTTCGCCCGCATTGTGGGTTTCGCCATAGATAAGGCTTTGCAAGGCAACCGCGACAGCGAAAGCAGTGGTCCTGGCATTGGTTACTATGTTGGCTCTTTCGTTGCTGAGATTGTGTTTGGTATTTTAGCGTCCATGATCGTAGCAGCCTTCTCTCGCTACCGTGAATACCGCGCCGACGAAGCCGGTGCAAACCTTGCTGACCGCAACGCAATGATCCGTGCTCTACAACGTTTGCAAGTAGAAAGCGGCCAAACCTCAATGCCAGCCAGCATGCAAGCCTTCGGTATTTCCGGTGGTATGGGCCGCTTGTTCGCAAGCCATCCCCCCTTGGAAGACCGCATCCAGGCCTTGCGTAACGGTCACAATAACCCCGACTCTTTGCGCCAAAGCCTGTCTTAATCAATCCCTGAATTCTCACTAACCTGCAATGTTCATTAAAAAGGTATCAGGAGCTTTAGGAATGCCAGGTTCTAAATGGTTACGCGGTTTAGTATTTGGATTGGCGGCTATGGCCACAACAGCCAAGGCCGCGCCGGAATTTGCCACAGATGATGAACGCAACAGCATGCAAGTGTTTGAGCATGCTCGCCCGAGCGTTGTATTTGTGACCAATGAGAAATTGGCGCGCGATCCGCGCTCGTGGGACATCATGAGCGTCCCCGCTGGTTCCGGTACCGGCTTCGTGTGGAATTCAGAAGGTTACATAGTCACAAACTACCATGTGGTAGAAGGCGCTAATAAGGTCATGATTACTCTGCAGGACCAAACCTCCTGGCCGGCAAAGGTCGTAGGTTTGGCCCCAGAGCGTGACCTTGCCGTTCTTAAAATTACTGCTCCTAACGAGAAACTCAACGCCCTCCCCTTAGGTGATTCGAGCCAGTTGTCCGTAGGGCGCAAAGTTTTGGCCATCGGCAACCCATTTGGTTTAGATGCAACACTTACGACCGGCGTTGTGAGTGCTTTGGGGCGTGAAATTGAATCACCTAACCAACGCAAAATTGGCAATGTTATTCAAACCGATGCCGCCATCAACCCCGGCAACTCCGGTGGTCCATTATTAAATTCCCAAGGGCAGCTTGTGGGCGTTAACACCATGATTTACAGCCCGAGCGGCGCCAGCGCAGGAATCGGCTTTGCGATTCCTGTGAACACTGTAAAAGATGTTGTTCCTCAACTTATTAAAAATGGGCGAATCATTCGCCCGGTAATGGGATTTGAATCTGCCCCCGAGCAATGGGCGCAGCAAAGCGGAATTGAAGGATTGCCAATTCTTCGCGTGTTTAATAATTCACCTGCTCAAGCAGCTGGTTTACGCGGCGTATCCCGTAACAATTGGGGACAACTTGTATTAGGCGATGTGATTGTGGCCATTAACGGCAAACTCACCCCCAACAACGACACTTACATGAGCATTCTTGAAACTCACAAGCCTGGCGACACAGTTGAAATTCAATTGGTACGCGAAGGTAAAGTGATCACTCGCTCACTAACGCTTGCTGCACCGCCAAGATAATTCAAACCTAGAACACAATCAGGATTTAAAATGCTGCCTACCGGCCTACGCGCAAGCGACATTCCAGAAAACGGCAGCAAAGGTTTTGAATGCAACGGCGAAAAATATTTCGCTGTTAAAAAACAAAATCAAGTTTACATTTATACCAACTCTTGCCCACACATTGGCGTAGCATTGGAGTGGATTGAAGATACATTTCTAGACCCCAGCCGTACCATGATCCAATGCGCAAACCATGGCGCTCTGTTTGTCATTGAAACGGGTGCCTGCGTCTCCGGGCCATGCAGCGGAAAGAAATTAAAAACCGTAATGTTCACGCTGGCGGATGGCGCAATTTTTCTTAATTAGTTAAACCTAAAAGCAGCAGCACGCAAGGGCTCGATGCTGAATCCTATTTCTACAAAAATCGGTAAACATGGGTAAATAAACTCACCTTATTCGAGCCGTTGATTTACATTCCGTTTTTTTATTCGCCACGAGGATTTTCACCATGAACAACTTCAGTTTCAGCAACCCCACCAAAATTGTGTTCGGCGAAGGCCAAATTAGCGCGCTTGCCGATTTGATTCCCGCCAATGCTCGCGTTCTTCTAACCTACGGCGGTGGCTCAATTAAAAAGAACGGCGTATATGACCAAGTCATCAAAGCATTGGAAGGTAAAACTTTTTTTGAATTCTCTGGCATCGAGCCAAACCCGCATTACGAAACTTGCCAAAAAGCGATTGCTTTAATCAAAGAAAAAAATCTCGATTTCTTATTGGCAGTTGGCGGCGGAAGCGTTGTAGACGCCACCAAATTAATTGCAGCTGGTGTGAACTTTGACGGCGAACCATGGGATATTTTGGAAAAGCACTCACCCGTTACCAGTGCACTACCCATTGGCTGCGTACTCACACTTCCAGCAACCGGAACCGAAAGTAACGGCAACTCTGTGGTGACCAAAGCAGCTACCCAAGAGAAACTCGCATTCGGCAGCCCACTGGTTTATCCGCAATTCGCTATTCTCGATCCAACCACAACTTACTCATTACCTCCACGCCAAATTTCAAACGGCGTTGTGGACGCTTTCGTTCATATCATGGAGCAGTATTTAACTTATCCAGTGAACGCAAAAGTACAAGACCGTTTTGCAGAAGGTTTATTGGTAACTTTGATTGAGGAAGGCCCAAAAGCGCTGGCAACTCCAAAAGATTACGAGATTCGTGCAAATGTAATGTGGGCGGCTACCATGGCACTGAACGGTTTGATTGGTGTAGGCGTTCCGCAAGATTGGGCAACGCATATGATCGGACATGAACTCACTGCAATGCACGGGTTAGATCACGCGCAAACCTTGGCGATTGTGTTGCCATCTGTAATGAATCAACAACGCGAACAAAAGCGCGGCAAGCTGATTCAATACGGCAAACGCGTATGGAGTTTAACTAACGCCAATGAAGATGAATTAATTGACGCAGCCATTGCAGCCACCAAAAACTTCTTTGAGCAAATGGAAGTTCCCACCACCTTTAAAGGTTATGGGTTGGATGGAAGTTCAATTCCTGCTTTGGTAGAAAATGTGATTCGCCACAATCCTAATCCTTTAGGTGAACATGGTGACATTACCGCTGAAGTTACACGTAAGATCTTGCAAGCGGCGGCGTAGTTTTTAAAAGCTAACCCCCTCCCAACCTCCCCGTGAAAAGCGGGGAGGGGCTGACTCCCTTCTTGCTACAGAGTGCGGTTAACCCTCCCCCCTTTTTCAAGGGGGGGAGCTGGAAGGAGTTTAGCTATTTAAGTTTTTACGACGAGTTTTTTCGCCAACACTATTTTATTTTTATCCGGCTCTATCTCCGCCGCATAAGCAATCACCTCAACGCCCGCAGCAATAGCCTCGCGCAAGGTTTTTCCATAAAGAGGATCAATCGCATCCGCCGGTTCAACCCATTCAATGCCGGTATGCTGCACACAATAAAGTAAAACAGCGCGATGCCCTTCACATACCATTTGCATTAACTCACGCAAATGTTTGGTGCCGCGCTCACTTACTGCATCAGGAAATAAACCTTGGCCTTTGGCTTCCATAAAGGTTACATTTTTTACCTCCACGAAACATTTTTCATCGCCCCGCTCCAACACAAAATCCACGCGGGATTTTTCGCTGCCGTAAACCACTTCGCGACGAATAGTTTCATAACCTTGTAATTCGCTAATCACACGAGCGCGAATTGCGGCTTCTACTAAAGCATTTGAGCGCGCGGTATTTATACCTGCCAAATCACCGCTCGGCGTGGTCACAATTTCCAAGGTGTTAGGATATTTGCGAGTCGCACTGGCAGAGGTTGAATACCAGCAGGGGCTCATCGGCTGAATACAATTTTTCATGGAGCCTGTATTAGGGCAATGTACTGTAATGGTTTCACCTGCTGGCAAAACGACATCAGCCAAAAAGCGTTTGTAACGCTGGACCAAGTGTGCGGGAAATAACGGACAGTTTTCAGGGCGGCTGGTCATACTAATCTTACAGGGATGGAGGTGAATCAGGATGAGCGAAAGAGTTATAGCTGCACAGGATTGAACCACATTTTAAGCGATTTTGGGTTATCTTTAACGCTTATAAAGCGGCAGGCAAAAAATCGCTGGCACCCTGTTTTATTATCTGGTAGCTTGCCTCCCCTTCAAATTCTCTGTGGTTGCACGATGCAGCTACATCCCGCGCTGGCCTCGCCGCCTGCCGGTTTTTCAAGAACGAGATAACTAGCTCTAATGAGGCGCTAACGATATGGCGAAAAAAACTCCTTCAACTGAAACTTTTGCGCTACGCCCTTTTACTCCTTATGTGGAGAAGAAAGGCGAGGAATACATGAACGATGACCAGAAACTGCATTTTCGCGGTTTGCTGTTGAACTGGCGCGCTGAGTTGATGGAAGAGGTAGATCGCACCGTAACTCATATGAAAGATGAGGCCGCGAACTTCCCTGATCCAGCTGACCGCGCCAGCCAAGAAGAAGAGTTCAGCCTTGAACTGCGCACCCGCGACCGCGAGCGCAAGCTCATCAAGAAAATCGACAGCACCCTCGAGTTGATTGAAAACGATGACTACGGCTACTGCAACGCCTGCGGTGTTGAGATTGGTATTCGCCGCCTTGAAGCGCGCCCAACTGCAACCCTCTGCGTAGATTGCAAAACCCTTGCAGAAATTAAAGAAAAACAAATCGGCGGTTAAGCCAGCCGATAGCAGAACCAAAACAGGCGGCGAGGGAAACCTCGCCGTTTTTGCATGGTCGACCTAGAAACTCCAACGGGCTACATTGGCCGCTTCGCCCCTTCCCCAACCGGCCCCTTACATTTCGGCTCGCTTGTCAGCGCTCTCGCCAGCTACTTAGATGCCCACCATAACCAAGGCAAATGGTTGGTGCGAATGGAAGACTTGGATCCTCCTCGCGAACAAGCAGGTGCCGCCGATGCTATTTTGCGTTGTTTGGAAGCCTACGGCTTAGAATGGGATTACAGCGTGGTTTACCAAAGCCAGCGCTGGGACATTTACGAAAAGTATCTAAACCACTTGCGCAAGCAGGACTTGATCTACCCCTGCGACTGCACCCGCCAAGACCTGCAAACGATGGGCGGCGTCTACAATGGCCGCTGCCGCTCACGGAGTGTGGATATCAACGTCTCACATGCCCAACGCCTAAAGCTCTATGACTTACCCGCAGGATTTCCTTTCCAAGATGAACTGGGCTTTACCGATGTAATCCAAGGTGAGCAAACCCAAAACCTTCGCACACAAGCGGGCGACCAAATCCTCAAACGTAAAGACGGTCTCTACGCCTACCAACTCGCGGTAGTGGTGGACGATATTGAACAAGGCATTACCCACATCATTCGCGGCAGCGATTTATTGGACGTCACGGCGCGCCAGATTTTCTTGTTCCAGCTTTTGAATGCATCCGTTCCCACCTTCGGTCACGTTACCCTCGCCAGCCAACCCAACGGACAAAAGCTCAGCAAACAAAATCTTGCTCCAGCCCTTAGGTTTGAGGATGCCAGTAGTAACCTTTGGCATGCCTTGGTGTTTTTGGGCCAAACCCCACCCAACGAACTTTACGGCGCTACGGCGCAAGAAATATTAAATTGGGGGATCGCCAACTGGCAGATGGGTGCTATTAAAGGGTTGAGTGCGATTTACTCACCGAAGTGCCCCCAGTACCAGAAATAGCGACGAATAAACCCCAAAAGCGCTATAGTTAGCGATAAACCCAAACAATGAATCGACCATGAACCATCAACGCCTCATTATTTTGCTGTTGCTGATTGCGTATCTTTTTTCGCCATCCCTATTTACGTGGATTATTAGCCCGAACGGGGTTTGGTACCGCCCTTATTTGTTTTGGATGGGGCTAGTATTGGTGACGTTTATATTTCAATGGCGCCGCAAAAAGCCCCAGAGCTTTGATTAATATCGAATAACAAGAACAGTACAAACTTATGACTTTTGATTTTCTGCAAGTCGCCATTATTGGCGTTAGCTACCTTCTTTTGCTGTTCGGGATTGCCTACATCACCGAACGCGGCTGGGTTCCCGAGCGCATCACCAACCACCCAGTAACTTATATTTTTTCGCTGGGTATTTTTGCCAGCGCCTGGGCCTTTTATGGCGTCATCGATTTAGCATTTCAGTTCGGTTACGGCGCTCTCGCCTACTATTTGGGTACCGGGGCGCTCTTTCTTTTCGCACCTGTCGCACTAGCGCCTTTGGCTGAATTGGCACGCCGCCATCAGGTTCACTCTTTGGCAGATTTATTGGTTTTTCGTTATCACAGCAATGCAGTTGGAGCTTTAACGACCTTGTGCATGCTGCTTGGCATCATGCCCTTGATGGCCTTACAAATTCAGGCGATTGCCGACACCATGCACATCTTGGTTGTCAGTGGTGATGGCAACCCATCGCTTAGCGTGGCTGAAAATGGCCTTACCTTTAAGGATGTGATGGCGGCCTGCTACTGCGCGATTTTGGCTCTTTTCACAATTTTGTTTGGCTCAAACCGCGACCAGCACCGCGGGCTCATTACCGCGATGGCCTTCGAAAGTTTGCTCAAAGTATGCGCCATGTTCGCTGTGGGTTTGGTTGCTGTCTTTGGTGTCTTCAATGGTTTGGATGGCCTGAACGAATGGCTTGCCGACCACCCCGAAAACTTAGCACTGCTGCATACGCCTATCCAAGATGGCTCGTCACACACGCTCCTACTTGTGTTTGTTGCAACAGCGGTGACTATGCCTCACATTTTTCATTTGGGCTTGGCAGAGAACCCATTGATGCGCAACTCGCGCACCGTGACCTGGGCATTCCCATTGTTCCTGTTGTTCATGGCTTTGCCAATATTCCCTATTCTTTGGGCAGGCTCTGAACTCGCGGTGCCGCTTGACCCTCAGTATTTCACCTTGGGCGTACCGATCCTTTTTAACTCGCCATCACTGACCATTTTCGCGTTTATCGGTGGCTTATCCGCAGCAACGGGGGCAATGATCATCATTACCCTTGCACTGGCTACCATGGTGATGAACCACTGGTTGCTACCATCGCTTAGACTTGCTGGCCGAAACGATTTATACAGCCAATTGATTTGGTTACGGCGAATCCTCATAGGCACCATTTTCCTAGGCGGCTACCTTTTCTACTGGGTACTCAACAACCGTTACAGCCTCACGGATTTAGCCTTTGCGGCGTTTATCGAAACCCTACAATTTTTGCCGGGAATTTTTGCCATCATCTTCTGGAGCCCGGGAAACCGTCGCGGCATGTTGGCGGGTTTGTCGGTAGGTACCTTGATTTGGTTCTTTGGTTTATTGCTGCCGATCTTCACTGGCCTCAAGGTACTTCACATACCCTTCACCGAATTTTATATCTCTGTAGGCAACGAGTATTGGAATAGCATTACCTTGTTCTCACTGGGCTTGAATACCGCAATTTTTATTGGTATTTCCTTGCTGACGGAACAATCGGAGGAAGAACACTACAGCGCCGACCTTTGCGCTGCAGACGAACTCAGCCACCCTGTGCGGCAAGCCTTGGACGTCCATTCCGCCGCCGAATTTAAAGAGCGCTTGGCAAAGCCCTTAGGAAAAGTCATCGCCAGCCGCGAAGTGGATAACGCCCTTAAGCAATTGAGCTTAAGCAATAACGAACGCCGCCCCTATGCACTTCGCCGCCTGCGCGATCAATTGGAAGGTAACCTCTCGGCACTTATGGGTATTCATGTGGCCAGCGAGATCATGGACAACCATTTGCCGTTCAAAGTGGCCGATGAGCGCGAAACACTCGATATTAACTTGATTGAAAACCGTCTAGCCCAATATCAAAACCATCTAACCGGTATGGCCGCGGAGCTGAACAACCTGCGCCTCTATCATCGGAAAACGCTTCAAGAACTGCCAATGGCCGTTTGTTCGCTCGGCCCAGACACCGAAATCCTGATGTGGAACCACGCTATGGCGGAGCTAACCCACACGCCAAGCGATGAAGTAACCGGCTCTTACCTCGAGGACATCGCCGAGCCTTGGCGCAGCCTGCTGACAGACTTCAGTAAAAGCCGCGAGATGCACTATTATCGCCGTGAAATCGAATTGGAAGGCCACCCACACTGGATTAGCCTACACAAAGCCACTATCGAAGGCCCTATTACAGAAGGTGTTTACGATCAGGTGATGATGCTGGAAGACGTGACGGAAACTCAGCTGTTGGAGCAGGAGTTAGTACACAGTGAACGGCTGGCGTCAGTAGGTCGTCTGGCAGCGGGCGTTGCCCACGAAATAGGTAACCCCATCACAGGCATCGCCTGCCTCGCGCAGAACTTGCGTTACGATTCGGACAACCCTGAAGTCTTGGAAACGGCTGATCAAATCCTTAGCCAAACAGATCGGGTAACACGAATTGTGCAATCCTTAGTGGGCTTTTCCCACACAGGGCATACCGCCAAAAGCGAGTTCCAAGCTGTTATCTTGCGCGATTGCGCAAAAGAAGCGATCAGCCTCTTATCTCTGCAAAAAGATAAGCAACAGGTGCAATTTATTAACGAAATTGCGTCTAATGCTATTGTGGCAGGCGATACGCAGCGTATGATTCAAGTATTCATCAACCTGCTCTCAAACGCGCGCGACGCAAGCCCTGAGAACGGCCGAGTGTTGCTCGCCAGCGTTGAGGATGAATACTCCATAGAAGTCACCGTCACCGACGAGGGCAGCGGTATTCCGCCCCACATCCAAGACAGAATTCTGGAACCCTTCTTCACCACCAAGGAACCTGGCGAAGGTACAGGCCTTGGCCTGGCTATGGTGTATAGCATTGTGGAAGATCATGGAGGACTTTTGGATATCGTCAGCCCAGTGGATACGGTGCGCAACCGCGGAGCACAGTTCATTGTGAAATTACCGCGGCATGTTGATTCTTTGGTAGATATTTAAGGTAGGATAGCTGCCCAAGTTTTGGGCAGAAGCCGCGCGCTACGCCGGCAAACGAAACCCGTGTCCTGATAACTGTTTAGACAAGTCGATCGCTATGAGCAAAATTCTGATTGTTGAAGATGAAAACATCATTCGCAATGCGTTGCGCAAACTCTTAGAGCGCAATCAGTATGAGGTTAGTGAAGCCCCTTCCGTGAAGGAGGCGACCAGCAAATTTAACCTTAAAGATTTTGATTTGATTATCAGCGACCTGCGCCTGCCTGGCGCCCCCGGAACCGATCTGATCAAGCTAGCTGGCGAAACCCCCGTACTGATTATGACGAGTTACGCCAGCTTGCGCTCCGCCGTAGATTCCATGCGCATGGGTGCAGTGGACTATGTTGCCAAACCTTTCGACCATGATGAAATGGTAAATGCCGTTAAACGCGTGATCGGCAAAGCCAAAGCCGCCAACAAAGCCGCACCGCAAGGGCTTACTGCAAGCAAAGCGATCGCGGGCATGATTGGCAGTAGTGATGTGATGCAAGATCTCTATAACCGCATCCACAAAGTTGCTCCCACCGCCGCAACCGTGTTAATTCATGGTGAGACCGGAACCGGTAAAGAACTAGTTGCCCGCGCTCTTCACGAAGAGAGCCAACGCAACAACCATTTGATGATTTCCGTAAACTGCGCCGCCATTCCAGACACGCTGATCGAATCCGAACTCTTCGGCCATGAAAAAGGTGCCTTTACCGGTGCACAAAGCAACCGCGAAGGTTTAGTCGCCGCTGCCGATGGCGGAACCCTCTTCCTCGACGAAATTGGGGAATTGCCCTTAGAAGCGCAAGCGCGCCTGTTACGAGTACTTCAAGAAGGCGAAGTTCGCCCACTGGGTTCTGTTGAATCCCGCAAAGTAGATGTTCGCTTGGTCGCAGCAACACACCGCGACCTGCGTAAGCTCGCCAAAGAAGGCAAATTCCGCGAAGACTTGTACTTCCGCATCAACGTTGTTCAGTTGACGCTACCACCGCTGCGCGAGCGTGGCCGTGACATCATCAACATCGCTGAATCCTTATTGCAACGCTACTGCAGCCAATTTGGTAAGCCACAACTCAAGCTTTCTGCCGACGCAGTAGATGCCATCATGGCCTACTCCTGGCCGGGCAACGTGCGCGAGCTGGAAAACGCTATGCAACGCGCTGTTATTCTGTGTGAAGACAGTAACGAAATAGGTTCTCACCTGCTTTCAATTGATGGCGACTCAGGCGCACAAGATGCACCTATTAACGAAGGCAATATGCTATTTGGACAAGCTCGCACCTTGGGCGGAAGCGCTCGCCCAGCCAAAGAGACGAGCGAGGATTTGTCCTTGGAGGATTACTTCCAGCGTTTTGTTATTGAGCATCAGGACACCATGAGTGAAACAGAGCTGGCTCGTAAGCTCGGTGTAAGCCGCAAATGTTTGTGGGAGCGCCGTCAACGCCTCGGCATCCCCCGTACGAAAAACAGCGCCTCAAGTCTCGCGAAATAAATGTCTTTAGCACGCCATCATTAACTTGATGGCGTGCTCCTCCAGTCCCTTCTAAATCAATAGCGCCCCAAATTAGAGTTACACTTTTGCCTGTTTTTTAGCCTATTTGTTGATCCATACGCCATTCCGTTACCCCCATCCACGAAACTGTTACCGCACGAAAAGTGTTACCGCACCCAAAGTTAGGTAACAAACACTCTGCATTGTGTAACCCTTCGAAATAACAATTAGTTATAAAAGATACATCAAAAAAACTAACTCATTGTTATTTAAGGTATTTTTTTTATTGGCACAACAAGTGCTCTATGTCGGACACTAAAAACAATAAATAATAAAAAAGCACTAATGACAATAACAACAAGAAATAATAAGAAACTGAAAATTTACAATAACAACAACAAACAATAAGAAACTGAAATATTTAATAACAACAAAAAACAATAATAAGCAGAAACATAACAATAACGACTGTAAATTGAGCAAGACCAGCGCTAGAAGAAAAGAGCAATAAGATACAAAAATAAAGCGGAAGACAGTTTAGGCAGAGGATGGGATAGCAAGCGAGTTTGGATTTGTGTACGGAAGCGCCCCATTGAATTGCCTTATATGAGCACCTCAGTTGTGCTACCCTCCTGACGGGAAAGCTTACAAAGCTTTCCCGTTTTACTTTGGGGCATCCATACCCCAAACCCCTTCGGGACAGCCTAGCGGCTGATTCAAACGGCTATCCTGCCGTTTAGTCATTTGCGCCACCTTTCCGTGTTCCAGACACTCCAAGAAACTTCCTACATCCATGTAGGTCGTCCATGCGCAAACCTGTCGGGCAGCCTTCGGCTGTGCAAAAATGCTTTCCTGCATTTTTGTTCATTTGCTGGGCCGAAGTAGCGTCATCATAGTCTTGGGCCTATTTTGATAAGCCCTCCTGCTGATTAGTCGTTTGGCCATCCACGGCGCAAACCCTACGGGCAGCCTACGACTGCGCAAAAATGCTTTTCTAGACTGCAGCTCTTGCGCTGCTCAACCCCGCGCATCCATCCATGTGTGCATTTTGTCGCTTCGTAGCAACTCTCCCTATTTAGCAAAAGCCAGCTCGATCCGATTTCCTGTAAGTGATTTAAGAAGGGAATCGTCATCCTCGCGTAGCGGGGATCCAGTGACTGTATCCAAATCACCGAATTGATAGGTTATTCTTTGCAAAAGTGTCTTTTTGGCAATTTCTTTACCCAATCGCAACTCAACACGACTAAATAGCTTTGATTTCCTCTGTAAAGCGGCATCTGCTAAACTCGCGGCCTTTGTTGGCGCCCCTCCAATTCAATAGTGCATGGATATTATGCTGAAACGTTTGATCAACCTCTTCTCTTCGCGGCCTGCAGAATCCAAAAGTGGTTCGTTGGTGGTGATTCCTCGTGATCAGCACAGTATTTCGCGCAAGAACATTAGCCCTGCTGCCATCAAGATTATCAAGCAACTAGAAGATGCCGGGTTTACTGCTTACCTAGTAGGCGGAGGTGTGCGCGATCTTTTGTTGGGCGGGCATCCCAAAGATTTTGATATTGCAACCGATGCAAAGCCGGAAGAAATTAAACGTGTATTCCGCAGCGCTCGCATTATTGGGCGTCGCTTCCAAATTGTGCATGTCCGCTTCGGGCGTGAAGTCTTTGAAGTAACAACATTCCGCGGCCACCACGAAGATGTTGCCCACGAAAAATCCAAAACCGAAGACGGCATGTTATTACGTGATAACGTCTACGGAACCATAGAAACAGACGCGGCGCGGCGCGACTTCACGGTTAACGCGCTCTACTACACCACGCGCGACTTCTCTGTTCACGATTACTGTAACGGTTTGGACGATATCAAGAACCGCACCCTCCGCATCATTGGTGACCCTACAACACGCTACAAAGAAGACCCTGTTCGTATGCTGCGCGCCATTCGGTTTGCGGCAAAACTAGGGTTTAAAATTGAACCTAATACTGCGAAGCCGATTCGTGAGCTGGGCAATTTACTCAGTAATATTTCCGAGGCACGTTTGTTTGAAGAAGTGCTCAAACTTTTCTTGAACGGATCAGCAACCGCCACCTTCACCTTATTACGCGAATACGATTTGTTGAAGCAACTCTTTCCAGGTGCAGATACCGCCATCAAGGCGGGCGACGAGCTGGGAGCTGCGCTAATTGAGCGCTCCATGATCAACACCGATAAACGTATCCGCTCTGACAAAACCGTCACACCGGCATTTATTTACGCGGCCTTGCTTTGGCCTGCACTACAACATGAATTAAAACATCTGGAAGGAAAAATGCCACCGCAAGCCGCGTACCTTGAGGCCTGCCAGAGCGTTATTAGCCGCCAGCTAGCTCGCACCTCCATTCCAAAACGTTTCTTAATTCCAATGAGAGAGATTTGGGATCTGCAAGCTCGCCTGCCAAGCAGACAAGGTTTGCGCGCCTTGCGTTTACTGGATCACCCACGCTTCCGCGCGGCTTACGACTTTTTGTTAATGCGCGAAGATGCTGGCGAAAAACTCAACGGATTGGGCAGCTGGTGGACGAGTTTTCAAAGTGCGAGCGAAGACGAACGGGAGCAAATGGTTAAGGATCTCGGCAAGCAAAACTCCAACAGTCGCCCACGCCGTCGTCGCCCTCGCAAGCCGGCAGGCGCAGCCAGCGCTGAATAATCTTTATGCTTGCGTACATAAGTCTTGGTAGCAATCTCGAAAACCCACGCGCCCAGGTAGAACAAGCCTTAGTTGAGTTATCTGCCCTGGCCTCCTGCCAACTTTTAAAACACTCAGCGCTTTACAGCAGCACCGCAGTTGGGCCCGGTGAGCAACCCAATTACGTCAATGCTGTTGCCTTGCTAGAGACCGATTTACAGCCCCTTGAGTTGCTTGACGCCTTGCAAGCGATTGAGCAAAGCCACAGACGAGTTCGTATAGAGCATTGGGGGCCGCGCACGCTGGATTTGGATATCTTATTGTTGGATGACCTCTGTATTGATAGTGAACGCTTAAAGGTTCCTCATCCATACCTAACCCAACGCAACTTTGTGCTGTACCCATTGGCGGATATTGCCCCAAACTTGAATTTACCCCACGGCGAAAGCCTGCAAGAACTTATTTCATCTTGCCCACAAGACGGGCTGGCACGACTAGAATAATCAGCGCAATCTATTGCGCATCAGGAGCTTGCTGTGAACCCTGTGTTTGAAGATTTATCCCTCGACTTAAGCAATACCGATCTCCCTCGTTACATTGCCGTGGAGGGATGTATAGGCGTGGGGAAAACCACTCTCGCTCGCAATATCGCCAAACTATTTAACTATGACATGCTGCTTGAGCAGCCTGAAGAAAACCCCTTTTTAGAGCGCTTCTACAGAGATCCAAAATCTACAGCCTTGCCCACGCAATTGTTCTTTTTGTTTCAACGCGCAAACCAATTGCAAAGCTTGCGTCAGAGTGACATGTTTGAACCTGTACGCGTGGCAGACTTTTTGATTGAAAAAGACCAACTCTTCGCGCGCGTTACCTTGGATGACGATGAACTCAACATCTATCGTCAGGTTTACGAAAAGCTGCTGATTAATGCTCCGCGACCCGATCTGGTGATTTACCTGCAGGCGCCACTGGATGTACTCTCAGACCGCATTCGCCAACGCGGTATTGCCAGTGAACAGCACATCAGTACCGAGTATTTAAAAGCGCTTAACGATGCCTACACAGAGTTTTTTCATTATTACGATGGCGCACCTTTGCTTATAGTCAACGCTAAAGATTTAAACTTGGCGCAAAACCGCGAGCACTTTAAGCAGCTGGTAGAGTACATCCTTACCATCAAAAGCGGCCGTCATTACTACAACCCCACGCCCATGCTGTAACCGGGGCTGAAGTTTCATAATTCGCATCACGCCTTGCCCCAAGCAAGCGTCTTTACGAGACAATTCCTATGCCTTACGGAAATATTTCATCCAGCACATCCACCACTAATAGTGCGTTGGCGAAAGCCGTTACTATCAACACCCTGCACAAACTTAAAGGTTCCGGTGAGAAGTTCGTTGTTATCTCTCTGTATGACGCGCACATGGCGGCTATGGCGCAGCGCTGTGGCGTTGAGGTGGTTTTGGTAGGCGATTCGCTAGGCATGACAGTATTGGGTTACGACAGCACTATTCCTGTCACTATGGAGCAGATGATTTACCACGTGGAAGCAGTAGCGCGCGGAAATAAAAAGTCCCTCATTATGGGCGATTTGCCGTTTATGACCTATGCAACACCGGAGGATGCATTGCGCAATTGCGCGCGCATCATGCAAGCTGGCGCACATATGGTGAAGCTGGAAGGTGGCGCTTGGCTGGCCGAGACAGTTCAAATGCTGGCTGACCGCGGCATCCCCGTGTGTGCCCATATTGGTTTAACGCCGCAATCTGTTAACAAATTCGGCGGCTTCCGCGTGCAAGGGCGTGAACAATCCCAAGCAGACAAACTGCTCGCTGATGCAAAACTGCTGGCGGAATCAGGCGCGGACTTGTTGTTGATGGAATGCATCCCCGCCACGCTTGCCGCGCAAATTACGGCGGAAATCCCCATTCCTACAATTGGAATAGGCGCAGGGAAAGATACAGATGCCCAAGTCTTGGTAATCAACGACATTCTGGGTTTAACCGAGCAACCACCCAAGTTTTCCAAAAACTTTCTGCTGGAAGCTAACGACATTCCAGGTGCCATGCAGAAATACGTGGCCGATGTTAAAGCGGGGGTTTTCCCCAGCGAAGAAAACAGCTTTTAGTAGTGTGGATGCAGCAAAGCGTTTATTGCGGACATAAAAAAACCGGTGCATAAGCACCGGCCAAGACCATACTAGAGTACAAATAAAGGGGAATTCCAAACTGGGTGACAACTTTACCCACCTGACACAGCGTGCATCGCAATGCACTTTCAGTAACTTAAGTATTAGCGCTGATCAAAAAATTGCCAGTCGCAGCTCATGTTTTTTTGCACTGATTTGAGATAAACCGCACAAATTAACGCGCTTAAAGTTATCAAAGCCGCAAAAGTCACCGTGCAGGCAAGGAAACGGCGTCATTAATCAAGCTATCCAACCGAGTTGCGGTGCCTGAACGCAACACAAACTCATCCAATACCTTGCGCAAACGAGTCAACTTGGTACGAGCTGCGCGGAAGTCGGCGGTGATAGGCTCATAAACCAAGTCGTGATCCAACACACTCAACTTCCCAATTTCCGATAACTCTGAGTGAACTGCGCTGATGATGTCGTAAAAAAAATCCTTACGATCAACGGTGCTGGCCTCCCAGTAAGCTTCATTTAAACCTGCCGCAAGTCCTTCAAGAATTTTTACGGCTTTCGCAATGCTGGCATTTGTCATAAATCACCCGTTCACAGATCAATATTGCATTGAGTATAGAAGAGAATTTTGCAGATACCTGTTAAATGCGCACTTAGGCTAGCTGCCCGCGCCCAGCTCAACTAAGATAGCGGCCTTGCGTGAGATCGCCGATGCCCATTACTAACTTCAGTTTATTTTTATCCGTGACGTTTATTGTCTCTGCCAGCCCAGGGCCAGTAATGCTCTCTTGCATGAGCAATGGCGGACGCCTAGGTTTGAGAAAAGCCGTTGTGGGAATGATGGCCGCAAGCGCGGGAAACTTAGTACTGCTAGGCCTTTCAGCATTAGGTTTGGGGTTCATCGTCAGCCAAAATGATTTTTTATTTAATGCATTGAAATGGTTGGGCGCACTTTATTTGGTGTATTTGGGCATCCAAATTGTGAGAACACCGATCAAGTTGGACAGCGCCGAAGAAACACCCGCACTGAGCTCTACCAAATCTGTATGGTGGAGTTCGTTTTTTATCGCGCTAAGCAACCCCAAGGGACTTATTTATTTCGGCGCACTATTTCCACAATTTATTAATTATCAACAACCACTCGCATTGCAGTTTCTGATATTAACAATTACTTTTTTGGTGACAGATTTAATTTGGATGCTGATCTACGCCCTTGCGGGAAATAAAATTATGCAATGGCTTAAATCGCCTAATCATCAAAAGCTTTTTAACTGTATTTCAGGCTTTGTATTAATTGCTGCCGGTATTTTTATGGCGCTTTCAGGAAATGTTCGATGAAACAAAAATTATTATTAATCGGTGTAACGTCTTTTATCTCAATTCTTATTGACCAATGGACAAAATACCTCGCTACTACCTATTTGCTTGGCCGCGAAATGTTAAGTTGGTGGAATGATTTTTTTGTACTCACCTACTCAATTAATCATGGCGCCTTTCTTGGCTTAGGTAAAGATTTACCCGAAGGGGTACGCGATACTATTTTTAGTGGTTTGGTGAGTGTTTTTTTAATGGGTTTTACTATTTACGCCATACGCGACAAATCAATGAATAAACTGCAAAACCTTGCATGCGGTTTAGTGTTGAGCGGCGGCTTTAGCAATCTCTATGACCGCATTACGAATAACGGTGGCGTGGTAGATTTTATGAATATGGGAATTGGTAGCCTACGCACGGGTATTTTTAATGTTGCGGATATGGCAATTATGGCAGGTGTTTTTTTGTTGTTATTTTATTCTTATAAAGCGGACACTAAAAAATAATATCTGAAAATATTTTTATTTAGAGCCGTTACATCGAACGGCTCTTACACCAACAACATTACTTCTGAATTGAATCTCTCACTTGCATCAAGGCTTGCGCCAGCTCTGTACCCGCTTGCGAATAACGAATACCTTGCTGCACAAACTGCATAGCCAATTGTTTGTTAGCTACCTGCACATAACTTTGCGCCAAAATTAAATAAACTTCTGGTGAACGGCGATCAATACGCAAGGCACGCTCAGCAGTAGCAATTGCGCCCTGATAATTTTTTGCTTGATATTGCGCGCGCGCCTGAGCCACCAAGCTCGCTGTCGCATTGCTAGTAGCTGCGGGTGCGGGTGCCTGCGTTTGCGGTACAGCGGGCGGGGGCGTTACTGGTTCCACAGGTTTTTCTGGCTGTGTTACCACAGGCGCGGGGGTTGGTTCTGATTTTTCAACCACAGGTGGCGCGGGCTGAGTTTGAGTGTGCGTTGCGCAGCCCACAAGCTGAGTGAACATAAACATCGTAGCGAGAATGAGTAAATATCTTTTCACTGTTTAAACCTGTTTCCTGATCTGAGTTAACAGCACATTTAGTGGAAAATCTTTTGCCACCAGTGCTCTTCCGTACCGCCGTTGATTTTACATTCAACCGATTCTTTAGGTTTGAAATCATTGTGTAAAGGTAGCCATACCGCCCCTTCACAATGCTCAGCGCTAAGCAGGCCAGTGGCTGTATCAATCCAATCGTAGCTTACACCTTCAGGTGGTTGTTGGTTAACGCCTTGAGTGGGCAGCTGGCGCATTAAATCTGCCCATACTTGTAAGGCGCCTGTTGCACCGCTAAACGGCGTTTTGGAGTTATCATCTTTTCCAACCCAAACCACAGCGAGATGCTCGCCACTAAACCCCGCAAACCAGCTGTCGCGCTGATCGTTGGTTGTTCCCGTTTTTCCCGCTAGGGGAAGTGATGCGGGGAAAGAATTATAAACACTACGCCCTGTGCCCTCACGCAGCACAGCTTGCAAAGCGTACTGCAGCTCAAAAGTGCTTTGCCCAGAGAGGCGTTGCTCTAACTCGATGGGGTAGCGCTTAAGCGGTTGCCCCTCTGCATTTAGCACTTCGCGAATCGCGTGCAACGGCGTGTAGACACCCTCTGCCGCAAGCGTGTGATACATACCCGTGACTTCCATAGGCGACATGTCTACAGCACCGATCAGTATCGAAGGCACTTGGGGAATTTCGCCGGTATAGCCTGCAGCTTTAACAGTTTGCACAACCGACTTAACGCCCAACTGCATCCCTAAGCGTACAGTCGCTTGGTTTTCGGAATGAGCAAGTGCACGATACAAAGGCATATTGCCGTGGCTTAAATTGTCAGCGTTTTTGGGCTCCCATATTTTGCCGTCACCCCCTTTAATGCTAACAGGATCGTCACTGATGAGCGTTCCGAGGTTGTAGTTTTGCGGTTGATCTAGCGCCGTTAAATACACAAACGGTTTCATGAGTGAACCGATTTGGCGATGAGCATCCAACGCACGATTTAATCCGGGGAAACGCGGATTTTTATCGCCAATTAAGGCCAGAATTTCCCCACTACCAACCGATGTCACCACCATGCTGACTTGCATGTCTTTTTGCTTGTATTGCTTTTCAAGTTGAGCCACTCGTGTAGCCGCCGCTTTTTCAGCAAGACGCTGTACCATGGGTGCGATAGTCGTGAAAATGCGTAGGCCTTCTTTTCGTAAATCGTCTTCTTGATAATCTTGTTTGAGTTGACGTTTTACCAAATCAACAAACGCTGGATAGTTAATCAGACTAACATCTGACTCAGCCGCTAAACCGAGCGGTGCTGCCTGAGCAATTTTTAGTTGCTTGTCATCAATAAGATTTTCTTGACGCATTACATCCAAAACCAGATTACGGCGTTTTTTTGCGCGCTCAGGGTTGCGCCAAGGGTTGTAAAAAGAGGCACCTTTTACCAAACCAACTAGCAAAGCGATTTCTTGCGGATTTAGTTCATGCAATGGTTGCCGGAAATAATGTTGCGCAGCCAAACCGAAGCCGTGAATCTCACGCGACCCACTGCGCCCTAAATAGACTTCGTTGATATAGGCTTCCAAAATTTCTGATTTGCTGTAATGCAACTCCAGTAACACAGACATAATGGCTTCTGGAATTTTGCGCGTTAAGCTTTGTTCAGCAGTGAGGTAGAAATTTTTAACCAACTGCTGCGTTAAGGTACTACCACCCTGCACCACTTCACCTTCGCGCGCGTTCACCCACATTGCCCGCAAAATCGCCTCGGGAGATACACCGTGGTGCTCCAAAAAATGTTTATCCTCAACGGCTAATAAGGTTTCGCCCAAGAGCGGCGGCAATTGATCTAGCTTAACTAACACGCGGTCTTCAATATTATTGGGATAAATGCCGCCAATTTCTTCGGGCTCCATACGCACTAAAGGCACTGCAGCGCCTTTCTCATCCATTAGCGATGCGACTTTTCCGTTATCAATGCGGACGTTAAAACGTTGTGGTTCTTCGCGCTTATCCCAAAAATTGAAACCGCGGGTGTAGACCTCATAAGTAACTTCATCGCTACTTGCTGCTCGACGAGACATTTGCCCCGAAGCGCTAACGGCGGTGGAGGTACGGTAACCAAGAGCCTCTAGTTCTTTTTCAAAAAGTACAGGTGTAAGCGGCAACCCCTCATAGAGTTCTAGAGGACGGGAATAAACCCGCGCAGGAAGTGACCATTTTTTGCCTTCAAATTTCTCACGCACCACTTTATCGAGATACAAACTCCATACCCCCAATATGATGGTGCCGATGAGTATCCCGCCTAGGCCGATCAACAACAAAAGTTTCCAGGGTATATGGAAGGAACTTCCGCCCGAGGATTTTTTATTGCGACTTAGAAAGCGACGTTTGGTCATTCAAGAGATCCAACTGAAGATAAATTCGAGGAGACTGTGCAATTCTGAAAAGCTATTTTCCGCGATCAAGCAACCGTATTAAGGCTGCCAGCGCACATAAAATAAATTTCCGCAATTGCCTGCCGCCTTTTCATGAGTTAGCTATTTTACGGGTTCGATAAGGCTTTATCGAGCTAAACCTTTTTAGCATAATACCTGCTTCAACTTCATACACCTCAACAAGGCCAGCACATGAGCAAGCAATATCACATATACGGAATCGGCGCCGCACTCGTAGATACCGAAATTACCCTAACCGACGCCGACCTCGCCGCCATGAATGTGGACAAAGGTGTTATGACCTTAGTTGATGAAGCACGGCAGCGCGAACTCATTAGCTACCTCGCCGATCATTTAGTTGCTTCACGCAAAGCCAGTGGTGGTTCTGCCGCTAACACAATTATTGCAGCAAGTTATTTCGGCTGTAAAAACGTCTACTCATGCAAAGTGGCAGATGACGAAAACGGTCGCTTTTATATTGCAGACATTAAAGCCGCCGGCGTTACCTACCCTGAGCACATCACTCCGCCATCGGGCACGACAGGTAAATGCCTTGTTATGATTACACCCGACGCTGAACGGACTATGAATACCTTTTTAGGTATAAGTGAAACCTTGTCGGTTGATGAACTGGACATAAGCGCTATCGCACAATCCGATTTCGCTTACATAGAAGGCTACCTTGTAACATCACCTACCGGCCGTGCTGCAGCAATCGCTCTACGTGAGCACGCAGAAGCACATAACACGCGCACAGCGCTTAGCTTGTCTGACCCGGCAATGGTGCAATTCTTTCGTGACGGTTTGATTGAAATGATCGGCAAGGGTGTAGACATTTTGTTCTGCAACCGCGATGAAGCCATGAGTTTCACACAAACAGAAACGCTTGAAGCTGCCACCGAGGCGCTAAAAAAATATTGCACACAATTTGCGATTACCTGTGGCAGCGATGGCGCTTTGGTTTTTGACGGTGAAAATCAATTTAAAATTGCAGGAAATAAAGTGACGGCCGTTGATACAAATGGCGCAGGCGATATGTTTGCAGGTGCATTTTTATACGGGCTAACACAAGGCCATGATTTCCAAAAAGCCGGTAATTTTGCCAGCCTTGCTGCAAGCAAAGTGGTATCGCAATTCGGGCCGCGATTAAAAGCAGAACAACATGCTGAGTTAAAGAAAGCGTTTTTTTAAAATGCCATGAGCTTGCAGTAAGATTACCCAGCTTATTGCAGGCTCATTAAATTTGCTCATTGATATCTAGGATCTGCTTCTTAGCACGCGTTCTTTTTAGTATTTATTTTGCTCATTATTTAATTTTCTTTGCCACTTTTTAAATCGCTGATTCGCAAAAAGCGCCAAATGCTGCGCTTTATAACGCGCAATACTAACTCGCGCCCATGGCCAGTAAAATCCGAAAGTCATTAGACATAGCAAAATATTTTTTGTAGCCAGCTTGTTATAGCTTGGCAAATCCCACGTAGACACAAAATACCCCAATTTGGTGCTGGTAGCATTCCACTGCAAATTAACCACGGCGACTCGCCAGCGAACAAACACCAGAATCCATGTGCCCGCCAATAGCAGAATTAAAAAGGAAAAGGGTAGATATTCGCGAAAATACACGCCCCCTACACTTAATATTTCTGCAACTAACAGTGGCGGCAGCAGTGACAAATAAAGTTTAGACCTTGCTGAAAACATAAAATCAACGCCATCAATAGCAGTGGTTTCCGTTCGATATTGTTGTATTTTAAAAATTGCGAATGGGGCTGCTAGTCCAGCGGTTATTAATGCCAGCAATGGGAATAGCAGAAAGATGGTGTAGGCCTTGCGGAGATCATACTTCTTCTGAAAGCTAACATCACCATAATACGAATGCTGAAGCTGGAATGCACTTCGCTTTGACCAGTAAAAAGGCAACATAACAATTAAAGCTAGAGCGCCACAGCCCCCCAACCAGGGTGCAATAAAAAACGCGTAGCACAAAGCAGCTACGTAAAGCACAAGGGCAAATTGCACAAGAAATATTTTCTGCGGATTAGATGTGTAGGAAAACTCCACATCATCCAAATGAGTGTGTCCGTAGAAATACCGCAGAGAACGAATTTTCGCCCACGGATACAAAATGCCCGCACTCAGCAAACACACCAACACATTCACTAGCCAAATTTTGCAGTATTCAGCCCCGGTGCCACTAAACATGAACGGAATACGGCGCACATATTCGCCATACACAAATTCAATGGGTTGATGCATGCTGCTGGAATCGGTGGATACTTCGCCGCAATCTGGAGTGTAAAAAGCTTTAGAAGGTATGTTTTCAACGGGTAGCTTATCGGCCAAGACACCAATAGCGAGTAAGCGCGCAACAAAAATATTGGCGAGGCGTTCATCCGCATTATTTTTTAGGGTGACGTTTTTGGATTTGAATACTCGCTCAACCTTAGAGACATCGAGCTTAAACAGATTGGCAAATTGGCCTTTAACCAAGGCCGGATCAAAGCCATGTCGCACGCCGCGAAAAACAATATCAAACTGCGGAGCGGACATAAATAAAAAACCTGTAACGAAAAATCACACACATTTATTGCGGAGTGGGAGCAGTTCCTGGTTGCGGCTTAAACTTCGCCGTACGTTCCTTCGTTTGCGGATGGGAAGAAAAATAACCAAGTACCTTCGAATCAAAAATACTGTCGCCTTGGGCAGCCATCAACTTATCGCATTCCTCGCGATGCGCCTCCACATACTGCCAGCCTTTTTTATCCAAGGATTGATTTGCAGATGAAGCCGAAGACACAGATTTTTCCGATGTATTAGCGGCAGATAAATTTTGCTCCGACGATTCGCTGGATGCTTCATCACTCGCTTTCATGTCGAGAAGATGCGAGCACTCCACCTGGTAACTTAACCGCTCCATCAGATCAACAAAGTAATGTCGTTCAATGTGGTTTGCATCTAAAAAAAGCAGCGAGTTATCGTCAGCTTCGCGCTCAAAATCGCGCGAGTAAGACATGGTCGTAACAAGCACGGGCAAACTTGCGAGCAAGTTTGATGCCGCTGAAACATCACCCGTTACCATCGCAACTGCAAAACTCACAACCGAGCCTTGAATAACTGAACGCAATGAATGGCGATATTTAACATGGCCAATTTCATGAGCAAGTACAGACAATAGCTCGTCGTCATTTTTAGCAAGGTGAACAATCTCGTCGGTGAAGAGCACAGTACCATCAGGTAAAGCGAAGGCATTCGCGCCTATATCGCCACCGCCACGAAAAATCACCTTAATGCGCAAGTCGCTGCTTTGCGCAATGGCCGGTGCAAAATGTTTGAGAATACGTGCGCGAGTTGCCGCATCCAAACTGGTAGGTTTTAAATGAACTTTATCAAGTAATTGCAAAGTTTCTGTAGCTGCCCGATCCAATACGTTTTGCGGCAAATGGTAAGCAATATAACGAGAGGCAGTAGGTAGCCCGTACACAACGGTCACCCAACTAAAGGCAATAACCAATACCAGTGTGAGAGCTACGAAATAAGAGTGGGATTCCAAACTATGCGCAAGGCTATGCTTGATGGAAGGACGATAGCGCTTTAACCACTGATCCACAACATCATGATCGCGGGTTTCACATTTTTCACCATCGGGGAAATATAAATAGCGGGGGGTATTACCCACCCGCGATTTAACATCAACATTGGTAAAAGAAGCGGTCATCAATAAGGCTTTGTCGCTAACACGAATAACACTGATAGTACCAACGTCATTCATATGCAGTTCCACCGGCTGCGCTGCCGATGTTTTTCCGTCAAACCAATTTCCCTGCACAACCATTATTGACTCCACCTGAATTCACGCCTGTAAATTAGATACTGATATCCATATCAAACAGATCATGAACGCCTTCAGCCAGTGAGTTGGATTCTTCCAATTTATTGGCAATGAACCCATCCAAATCGCCTTGTACCAAGAGCGCAGTATGTTCAGCTTTGTATGCTGCTGTACGTACTTTGGCGAAAGGAACAAATAAACCCAAGGTAAATAAAATGCCCAGCGTGTTCACCACCAGCAATTTGAAATAGGAAAGTACTGACCAATTAGCTTCGAATTGATGATCCTGCAAACGGGTATTGTTCCAATGAATATTAGCCAATGACACAACGACATATGCCCCCAAGCCAACATAAAACGCAAGGTAGGCAAGCATCATCGGAATGAAAGCCATTAGCGCAGCAGGATTAAACTGGCCGAGAGTAAACAGGGAGGCAAACGCCGCACCGCCAAGCACCGCTAAAGCAACAAAGAACACAACAGTTGCACCAATCAAAATCAGCAACATTTTGTAATACTCTTTAACGTGCACATCAAAACTAAACGGCTCGGCTCCGTATGAATGGTTATTGGTAACGTAAGCGGCTTGTTTTTTCCATGCGAAAGGCATCAGTAAACCCAATGAAAAAATACCCAGCAAAGGCCAGCCTAAAAAAGCGGCTAAAGCCCCACCTATTGAACCATTGAAACGGAAACTAATATTGCGATAGCTACTGTGGCGCGCGTTGAAACGCAGCGATGCAACAATAATCCAAGGCAAAAATGCCAGGAAAAGCAGCGACACCACAATAGACAAAATAGGGGAAATGTTACTAGAAGCTGCAACACCAACGTACAACACAAACGCAATAATGCGCCCCTTTAAAATTTTGAGTGGCTCTGCCGTGTATTCAAAGGTTGAGTCAGCAATGTGCGTATTCCCGTAAAAATATTGCTTGTTACGAACTTTGGCCCACGCGGAGTAAATCCCTAAGGTAACAATACTCAACAGAATATTCACAATCCAGATTTTGAAATATTCAAAACCTTGGCCCGTAAAAGCAAAGGGGTAACGTACCGTTTCTTGCGATGAGGAGGTTTCAAAGGAGTTCGATTGATACGCACTGGACGAGGATTCTGCCTTTACCTGCGGACGACTAACACTTTCGCTTGCCGAGTATGTTTGCGCAGGTTCTTGCTCTGCGTGTTGCTCAACAACAGATGACTCAGCTTCTTTTTTATCAGAATCTATAGGAACCAAACTCAACTCTGGCGCGGCAGCCTCAACGGCAATAGCTTCGGCAACAGCTTCAACACCAATACCGGCAAGACGAGCAACATACTTATTCGCTACATCTTCCGAAATACCTGACTTTAACACGGTGCGCTTGGCAGAAAACAAGCGATCAACTTTCTCTGCATCCAGAGAAAAGAGCGCGGCAAAATCTGCTTTGGCTTTTGCCTCATCAACACCGGAAAGCACACCTTTAAGGACAACTTCAAATTGCGGATTGGACATAAAAACTCCGTGTAGTTTTTTATACGTTAGATTTATAAAGTAGTACGCCCGCGATCCTAGCAAATTTTTGGAAATGAGTCGCGGATTAATTGACAGAAAAACAGGCTTAACAACAGACTCAACAGCAGACAGGACAGTGCGGATCTTTCGGCAACTTTAGCTCACGCCACTGGCTGTGCCGCGCATCAAAAACCACTAATTTACCAGCCAAGGCTTTACCAAACCCTGCAATCAATTTAATGGTTTCCAACGCTTGCATGCTGCCAATAATACCCACCAAAGGTGCGAGCACACCGTTCGCAGCGCACGTGGTATTTTCTTCTGATGCGTCATCGTACAAGCAGCGATAACATGCACAATCGGGCTTGCGCGCATCGAACACAGCCACCTGCCCTTCCATGCGGATGGCAGCACCCGATACCAATGGAATTTTTGCGGCAACACAAGCGGCATTGATGGCAAAACGTGTTGCAAAATTATCACTGCAATCAACAACCACATCGACTTGCGCAATACACATGTCGAGTGCGTCAGCGTCCAATACGTTTTTGATGCAACTAACCTCTACCTCTGGGTTCAAGGAGTTTATGGTTTTCTTCGCAGATTCCACTTTGCTTTCACCAATCCGATCTGTGGTGTGCGCAATTTGTCGTTGCAAGTTACTCAAGTCAACGTGGTCAAAATCCGCCAGCACTAAATGACCAACACCTGCCGCCGCCAAATACATGGCCACAGGCGACCCCAAACCACCCAAACCAACAATAAGCACTCGCGCTGCCAATAATTTTTCCTGCCCTTCAATATCTATTTCTGGCAGCATAATTTGGCGGGAATAGCGCAGTAGTTGATTGTCGTTCATGTTAATAACCACATTGTTGGTTTTGCTGGGAATCGTCATTCTCGCGCAGCGGGAGGATGAGGACCGATAAATTAACTTGATATGTACTGTCCCACTGTCACACGCTCATTGCGGCCAAAATCACGGTAGGTATTTATATTGTCGAATTTATTGGACGAAAACAGCAAACGTACCGCCTCACCTTGATCATAACCGTGCTCAACCAAAAGCCAACCATTGCGGTTCAAATAGGTTGGCGCTTGCTGAATAATAAATTCCAAATCCGCCAATCCTTTTTTGTCGGCGACCAATGCACTTAAAGGCTCAAAGCGAACGTCACCTTGCGTTAAATGTTCGTCCTCTGGGTCGATATAAGGCGGATTACTAACAATCACATCAAAGCGCTCCATATTCGCCACGGCAGAAAACCAGTCACTTTGAAGAAGTGTTGCGTTAGGTAAGTTCAACTGCATACGATTTTTTTCTGCCAAATTTACTGCCGCTATTTCTTTATCAACCCCCACGCATTGCCATGCACTTTTTTCATGCGCGAGCGCAAGAACAATCGCGCCGGTTCCGGTTCCTAAATCAAGCAACCGTCGCTCCTTGTTACCCTCATCTTCCAAAAACAAACCTAAGGTCGCTTCCACCAAGAGCTCAGTATCAGGGCGAGGAATCAACGTAGAATTATTAACCATAAACGGTAATGACCAAAACTCGCGCTGGCCAATAATGTGGGCAATGGGCTCGCCTTTTAAGCGCCGAGCAAAAGAGTTATTAAAGAGCTCGGATTCTTGCGAACTCAATTCTTTTTCTGGCCAAGTGAAAAGATAAGTGCGATCTTTTTGCAGAATATGGGTAAGCAAAAGTTCTATATCGAGACGGGGACTGTCGCTTATTGGTGTGAGCTGCGGGGCAAACTTTAAACAACTAGCGATAGTAAGTGGTTGCATTGCAGTTCCATATTCATCAGGGAGTCGTCATCCTCGGCATAGCCGGGGATCCAGCTCTTAAAAAAAACAGCACAAAACTGGATTACTCGCTTTGCTCGCCCTGCGGGCTAACCTGCGGTTATTCAAAGCACTTCATGCTTTAGTCCCGCTACGCGAGGATGACGACTCCCTATTTTTTGACAGTACACCGAATACGTAGCAAAAGGTTTAATCTGCAATAGCCGCCAACTGATCCGCTTGGTATTCATTTGAAAGTGGTTGGATAATGTCATTCAAATCGCCTTGCATAACCGCATCGAGCGAATACAAGGTCAAATTAATGCGGTGATCTGTTACGCGGCCTTGCGGATAGTTGTAGGTACGAATGCGCTCAGAGCGATCGCCGCTGCCCACTAAACTTTTACGTTCGTCCGCCATGGATTTATGTGCAGCTTCTTCCTGCATGGCTTTTAATCTGGAAGCCAAAACACTTAATGCGCGCGCACGGTTTTTGTGTTGCGAGCGCTCATCCTGACATTCCACAACTAAGCCGGTAGGAATGTGAACGATACGAATCGCAGAATCGGTTTTGTTAACGTGCTGACCACCCGCGCCCGATGAACGGAAAGTATCAATACGCAGATCCGCTTTATTGATATTGATCTCTTCCATTTCATCCGCTTCGGGAATGATTGCGACTGTGCAAGCTGAAGTGTGAATACGGCCTTGGGTTTCTGTTGCAGGTACACGCTGTACACGGTGCGCGCCCGATTCAAATTTTAATTTTGAATAAACACCACTACCCGTGACCAAGGTAATAATTTCTTTGTAGCCGCCGTGTTCGCCGTCGCTTTGGCTCAAGACCTCAACGCGCCAACCTTGCGTTTCAGCATACTTGGAATACATGCGGAATAAATCGCCGGAGAAAATTGCCGCTTCATCGCCGCCGGTACCGGCGCGAATTTCCAAGTAACAGTTTTTCTCGTCGTTGGGGTCTTTTGGCAGCAACAAGCGCTGCAATTCCAATTGCGCCGGTTCAAGTTGCGCTTCGCACTCGCGCAACTCTTCCTCAGCCATTTCTTTCATGTCGGCGTCGCCATCAGCAATCAAATGCTTGGCTTCTTCCATGTTATCCAGCAACTGCAAATAATTTTTGTAACCAATCACAACCGGCTCCAACTCTGCGTATTCTTTGGAAAGCTCGCGGAATTTATTTTGGTTGTTGATGATGTCTGCCTCAGATAAAAGCGCGCTGACTTCTTCGTAGCGTTCTTTGAGGCGATCTAACTTTTCTAATATCGATGCTTTCATTAAGAGTTATTTTCCGTTTCGGTATCGTCTACATCGTTTGGATTAAGATCGAACAGGGCATGTGCCAACTGCACAACTTGCGTTTGGCCGTTGGCACTGGCTTCTTTTAAATGAGTGGTAGGCGAATGAATTAATTTGTTCGTTAGGTTGCGTGCAAGTTGTTGCAAAGTTTGCTCGGGGCTGGCACCAGACTCCAATGCCGCCAATGCTTTTTGGAGTTCCGCATCACGTAAACTTTCCGCTTTTTTGCGATAAGCTTTTATGGTTGCAATCGCATTCAAAGAGCGTTGCTGACGACGATAAAGCTCAACACCTTCTGCAATAATATCTTCAGCTTTATCTGCCGCTGCCACGCGGGATTTTTTGTTTTCATCAATTACCGCGTGCAAGTCGTCAACCGTATAAAGATAAACGTCATCTAGCTCGCCAACTTGCTCTTCAATATCGCGTGGTACCGCGATGTCGAGCATAAACATCGGCTTGTGTTTACGCTTTTTTAATGCCGTTTCAACCGCACCCTTACCTAACAGCGGCAACTGGCTGGCAGTGGATGAAATGACTATATCGGCGCGATGCAAATGCTCGGGAATATCGGCCAGCAAAATGGCCTCGCCATTAAATTCGCGCGCTAACCGCTGGGCACGATCAAGCGTACGGTTAGCGACAATAATGCGATGGATTCCATGTTGAGCCAAATGGCGAGCAACTAATTCAATGGTTTCACCAGCGCCGATTAATAACGCCGTATCTTGCTTTAAATCTGAGAAAATCTGCTGCGCCAAGCTCACAGCCGCATAAGCCACCGACACGGGGTTTTCACCAATGGCCGTTTCAGTACGCACACGCTTGGCGATGCTAAAAACTTGTTGAAAAGTGGTGTGCAGCTCACCGCCAATAGTGCCTGCCTCGCAAGCAACTGCGTAGGCAGATTTCATTTGACCAAGAATTTGTGGTTCGCCCAACACGAGGGAATCCAACCCGCCCGCCACTTTCATCATGTGGCGCACCGCTTCATCGCCTTCATAGCAGTAATAGCAATGCGCCAGCTCATCAGGTTTGATTTGGGTATGCGCAACGAGCCATTCCGTCAGTTTTTCCAGCTCTGCGTCAGTTTTGGCGTAAATCTCTGTGCGATTGCACGTGGAAAGAATTGCCACCTCAGCCAAACCCGCCTGCTCCACCGCCAATTTCAAAGACGACTCCACCGCCTCAGGCGCAAATGCCATACGCTCGCGAACCGATAGCGAGGCAGTTGTGTGGTTAATGCCAAAAGCGAGTAGCGTCATAGAGTCTAAATTGGGGGCAGTAGCGCAAAGGGCGGTATTGTCCGGCTCTGGCCGGACGATGACAAGGGGGAATTAGACGCGCACCTTAAAAAGGCCGCAAAACTTGATCTGCTTACTTGGTCCACTTACTTGATCCGCTTACTTGATCCACTTAGTAAGACCAACCAAGCTCTAACGTCGAGGCCTGCTATTGAATCTCGGTATCTTTCGCAAACAACTCTTTTAATTCACGACGCCCATCTTCGGCAACTTTGATCATGGCCGCAAAATCATGTTGAACCACCGACGATTTTTGCAACATTTGCTCGTCATGCTCACGGAATAGATCAATCGTATTTTGCGATTGCCCCTCAGTAAACCCCAGCTCGATCAAGGTTTGGTTAGCCGCAACCAAGCTGGACTCATAGATTTCACGAATCGGGTTCTCCACACCCAACTCAAGCAGCTGATAAACATGTCCACGGTCACGCGCCCTTACGATCAAAGCCACATGGGGGTATTTCTCTTTCACCGAGCGAACCACCTTGAGTGATTCCTCAACGCCATCAACAGCTACCACCAGCACTTTGGCATCGCGAACGCCAGCCGCTTCCAGCAAATCCAGCCGCGCGGGGTCACCGTAGTAGCTCTGCACACCAAACTGCTTAAGGAACTCTATGTGATCGGCATTTCTATCCAAGGCGTTATAGGGGACATTATTTGCGGTAAGGATACGGCCAATAATTTGTCCAAAACGGCCAAAACCGGCAATGATCACTTCTGGCTTATGTTCTTGCGGTTGCTCTAATGCAGACACAGACTGCTTATGCAGACGCATGTCTGCCAGCGCCCTTTCTTGCAAAGTAGTGCGTTGAATCAACCGCTCAAAGCCAATCACCAGCGGCCCTGTCAGCGCCATGGATATACCCACAACGAGAACCACGTAACTGGTGATACTCGTTGGCAAAAAATTAAGCTCCTCGGCAGAGGCCATTAATACAAACGCAAATTCGCCACCCTGAGCCAACATAATCCCCAGAAAAACTCCCTCGCGGAAACCGAATTGGCGCACTTTAAGAATAAGCGCAATGACAGCAACCTTAATCGCCATAAGCGCCAAAGCTAGGGCGATCACTAATAGAGGATGCTCGAACAACAGCTTCAAATTAAGCGACATACCCACTGCAATAAAAAACAACCCCAGCAGCAACCCCTTAAAGGGCTCTATATCGGCCGCGAGTTGATGACGATAACTGGATTGCGCAAGCAGCAAACCCGCGAGAAAAGCACCCAAACTCATGGACAAACCCACACTCAACATAAGCAGCGATACACCCAACACAATCAACAAACCGGCGGCTGTTAGAATTTCGCGGCTGCCGTATTTAGCGGCCAGTTTCAGTAATGGGTTAAAGAGCACGCGCGCAGCAACTACCATCCCTAAAACCGTAAGCACCCCAACCCACCACGGCAAACGGTCACCATGACTGTTCGCAACAGGGGCCCAGCTGGCGAGTAAAAGCAAAATAGGAATTACGGCCATATCTTGCGAAAGCAGCATGGAAAAACCTTTACGCCCGAGTGGCAAACCCATGATTTTTTGTTCTTCCATCAGAGGCACAGCAAATGCAGTGGAGGACAACGCCAAAGTTAAATCCAACACAAATGCCTGTTGCCAAGACAATGACAGAGCAGACGAGAAAGAAAAGATCAGCAGAAGAACAGCGGCGATTGCCAGCGCACTGAGTAAAATTTGCGCACCGCCCAGCAAGCCAACTTCGTAGCGGCTTTTCCATAATTGCTCTGGATTCAGCTCAAGCCCGATCACAAACAGCAACATAACGACGCCGAACTCTGAAAGGTGCATGGCCGATTGAGTTTCAAAAATCAGCCCTAAAACCTGCGGGCCTATGACAACACCGGCCACTAAATACCCGAGAATGGCACCCAAACCCCAACGCCTGAAAACAGGCACCGCAATAACTGCCGCCAACAAATAATAAATGGCATGCAGCAAACTCTGATGATGATCCACGAATGGCTCCCAAATTCGTTTATAGTGAGAAATGTCGCGCTAGGGGAAAGAATATATCACTCGCGCTACATCGCACGGATGTTTATTATGTGCGCCCTGTTCCAGCGCCAAATTCGCACGCTTATACAGTGCTACTTCGGCTTGCTGGCGTTTGAATTCCGATTGAAAAGTCTTCGTATATTTCGATGAAACTGAGCCCCACGACATTGCTCACCTCGCTGCTCGGCTATGCCTGCGCATATAGCTTTAGTGCGGCAGTTTATGCGCAAACCGGCACAACTCTTGTTTCACCCAGCAAACCTATTGAACGCAAATTTTCAGCCGATACGCTCTACTCTCTGCTGGCCGCCGAAATTGCGGGCAGCCGTCAACAATATGATTTAGCGCTCGCCAATTACGCTCAGCAAGCCCGAGCAACTCGCGACCCCCAAGTTGCCGCACGCGCCACTATGATTGCCCGCTATTTGGGTGCAACACAAACCGCGCTGGAAATGTCGCTACTGTGGGCTGAGCGAGCCCCAAAAGATAAAGAAGCTTTAGCCAACGCATCACTCGGCCTAATGCAAGCCAACCGACTGCAAGAAGCCTTTGAAATGTCGCGCCGCTTGTATTTGGCCGGTGGAGAACCGCTATTTCAAAATATTGCCGCCAATGCAGAAAGCCTAACCAAACCGGCGCGCGAACGCTTATTGCAAAGTTTTAAAAATTTGTTGCCCCGTTACACTCGCGATGAACAACTATTAGTTGGCATAGGTTTGCTCCTGCAGCAGCAACATAGCTTTGATGAAGCCATGACCTACACAGAAAAAGCGCTGGCGCTTTACCCACGCAGTATTCCAGCGGCGATACTAGAAGCCAATTTGTTACATGAATTAAAACGCGACCGCGAAGCCATCGCCAAAATGGCAGAGCTCTTAACCTTTTATCCCGACAATATCAGCTTGCGAAATCAATACGCCCAAATTCTCACGCATTACGATTTAGCGCTCGCGCAGCAGCAATTTGCCATTATTGCCAAGCAACAACCTAAAAACGCAGATGCCGTTTTATCACTCGGCATCATTGCCATGGAGCGCAAAGATTACAAAGCCGCGAACCGGGCCTTTGAAAAATTATTGGACGAAGAACAGCACTCATCCACCGCGCATTATTATTTAGGCCGCTTGGCAGAAGCTCAGCAAAATTGGCAAGAAGCCATTTTTAATTATTTACAAGTTGAACGCGGTAATGATTTTTTATCGGCAACTATTAGTTTGCTGGATATTTTTATCAAGCAAGGCGATTTTATTAGCGCGCAGCAACACATAAACCGCGTACGCATCCGCTTTCCTGATCAAGCGGAGAGTTTGTATTTGCTGCACTCACAAGCGCTTATCAAACGCAATTATTTAGTAGAAGGCGAAAAGATTCTGAACGACGCCTTGTCCCTCCTTCCTAATAACAGCAAGTTGCTTTACGCACGCGCCATGCTGTACATCCAGCGCAACCAACGCGCGGATGCTGAACGCGATTTGCGCCAAATTATACAAACCGAACCGGATAATGTCGTTGCTCTAAACTCCTTGGGCTACATGCTCACTGACGACAGCCAACGCTATCGCGAAGCAGAGGAATTACTCACCAAAGCCCATAAGTTGAAGCCAGATGATCCTGTCATCATCGATAGCCTCGGGTGGCTGCATTACCGCTTGGGCAATTACGTGGAAGCGATTCGCGAATTGCGCCAAGCTTATTCGAGCTACCAAGAACCTGCCGTAGCAGCGCACTTGGGCGAAGTCTTATGGGTAACGGGCGCGCATGAAGAAGCGCGCTCCATCTGGCAAGAAGGCATTAAACAAGCACCTGAAGATACCGCCATTCCCGCCACCATGAAGCGGCTAAAAGCCGAATAGCCAAATAAACCAATAGAGTGATTCATGAAAGCTTCACCCCTCGCACTAGTACGCCTTTTTTTAGCCAGCCTTTTATTAAGTGGCTGTGCCCATAAAATCCCCAAAGTGCCACTTATTAGCGAAGACTGGCCAAAACACCAAGCGCAGGTGCAAGCGCTAGGCAAATGGAATGCGACAGGAAAGCTGGGTGTAAAAGTACCTAACGATGGCGGTAGCATGACCTTGCGTTGGCAGCAGCAGCCGGATGATTTTTCCATCGACTTTACCGGCCCCTTTGGCCAAAACATTCTCGCCATAACCGGTAAAGCTGGACAAGTCACACTCAGCGAGCCAGGTAAAGACCCCATTACCGCGAAAACTGCCGAAGAATTGATTCGCCGAAATACCGGTTGGACAATCCCTGTTGCGCAACTTTCCTATTGGATTCGCGGATTGCCCGCACCCACCGCAAAAATCACTGGCTTCACTCCCAACACCCAAGGCTTAATTGGTGAACTGGAGCAACTAGGTTGGAAAGTCACTTATGGTGATTACCTTGGCGTAAATGTAGGAGCAGAGCCCTTGGCAATGCCAGGGCGTATCACCGCCGAATATAAAGACATTCGCCTGACCCTCGTGATTCGGGAATGGCAAATGGAGCCCGCGCTATGACGCAAGCCGCGGCATCACACCAACCATTGGAGTTACTCTCACCCGCCAAGCTCAACCTGTTTCTCCACATAACAGGCCGCCGTGCGGATGGCTACCACAACCTGCAAACCCTGTTTCAACTGCTCAACTACGGCGACACATTGCGCTTTACCGTGCGCGATGACGAACAGATAAGCCTCACACCCAGTATTCCGGGTGTCGCTTTTGAAGATAACCTCATTATTAAAGCCGTTCGCCTACTGCAAACGCACAGGAGTACAAATAAAGGCGTCGATATTGAGCTGAAGAAACGCCTTCCAATGGGCGGTGGAATTGGCGGCGGCAGTAGCAATGCTGCAACCACCTTGGTGGCACTCAATTTTCTCTGGCATTGCGGATTAACCAGCACCCAATTACAACAACTCGGCCTGCAGTTGGGTGCCGATGTTCCCGTGTTCGTAAACGCGCAAACAGCGTGGGCAGAAGGTGTTGGCGAAGCGCTCCAACCCATTGAAATGCCTCAAAATTGGTTCTTAGTTGTGCAACCTGATTGTCACGTATCCACACAGCAGATTTTTTCTCATAAAGATTTGACAAGAGACTCGCCTGCCATTAAAGTGGCGGCCTTTCTTGAGCAGGGTGGCGAAAATGCCTGCCAAGCCTTAGTTAGAAGGCTTTATCCGCAAGTTGATGAAGCACTAAACTGGTTTGCAGAACATGGCCACTCAGCAAAGTTAACGGGAACCGGAGCATGCGTTTTTACGCAGTTCGCAACGGCAGAAGAAGCGCAAAAAGTGCTTCAATGTTTACCCAAACATCTGCCCGGTTTTGTAGCCCAAGGCGTTAATCAATCGCCGCTCTACGCGTTAAACAGCTCAAGTTGAAAGTTCTGTAGCTTTTAAAAAATAGGGGCGTCGCCAAGTGGTAAGGCAGCGGGTTTTGATCCCGCCATTCGTAGGTTCGAGTCCTTCCGCCCCTGCCATATTCCAGAGTCATTGTTCGGTATAAACCCGTTCATCATGAAGCAACAACAATGATCTCACCATCTACACTCACCTACTCCAATTCAACACAAGCAACCGAATTAGCGAGTAGCTCCCTGGAATATCAAAGGGTAAAAAACTCTGATTCGCCTAGGGCCACTCCTATTGCGATCAAAGCAGCCTCCATCGGCATAGCTATCCCATACAACTACAGCAATCACAAAGGTGTCTGACGTGACTGACTTCATGGTCTTTACCGGTAACGCTAATCCTGATTTGGCTCTCAAAATCGTTGATGAACTTGGCTTAACCCTAGGTGACGCCTCGGTAGATCAGTTCTCTGATGGTGAAATTGCAGTTGAGTTAAATGTAAATGTACGTGGTCGCGATGTGTTTGTAGTGCAACCTACCTGCGCGCCCACGAACGACAATTTGATGGAATTAATTGTGATGGTGGACGCCTTGCGTCGCGCCTCCGCGGGCCGCATCACCGCTGTAGTCCCCTACTTCGGTTACGCTCGCCAAGATCGCCGCGTGCGTTCAGCACGTGTACCCATTACCGCGAAAGTCGTTGCGGACATGATGGTGGGAGTAGGAGTAGATCGCGTATTAACGGTTGACCTGCACGCAGAACAGATTCAGGGCTTTTTCGATGTCCCGGTTGATAACGTGTACGGCTCACCCGTATTGCTTGAAGATATTGAACAGCAAAAATTTGAAAACCTGATTGTGGTTTCACCGGATATTGGTGGTGTGGTTCGTGCCCGCGCAGTGGCGAAACAATTAGGTATTGATTTGGCGATCATCGATAAGCGTCGTCCTCGCGCCAACGTAGCAGAAGTCATGCACATTATTGGTGAAGTGGAGGGCCGCACCTGCCTTCTGGTTGATGACATGGTCGATACCGCTGGCACACTTTGCAGTGCAGCCAAAGCGTTAAAAGCTCAAGGTGCAAAACGTGTAGTGGCCTACGCCACTCACCCGGTACTGTCAGGCAAAGCCGTAGAAAATTTGAATAACTCTGTGTTGGATGAATTGGTTGTTACCGACTCTATCCCTCTGAGTGATGCAATAAAGAACTGCGCCAAAGTGCGTCAGCTAACTTTATCCAGAATGCTCGCGGAAGCTATGCGCCGCTTGAGCAACGAAGAATCCCTGAGTGCGATGTTCCGCTAAGAATATCCCTTTGGAAAACCGCCGCAACGCATTCGCAATGCGGTAATTAAAACCTGCCAAGTTCTGGTCGCGGATTTGGCAAATTGAGGAAGTAACCATGTCTCAAGAAGACTTTAAATTAGATGCAACAGCCCGTAACGACTTGGGGAAAGGTGCGAGCCGCCGCCTGCGTCGTTTGGCTGAACAAGTTCCAGGTGTTGTATACGGCGGCGATGTTGCGCCAATCAGCATCAGTGTTTCTCACAATGAGTTGATCAAGCACTTGGAACACGAAGCGTTTTACTCACACATCATCAGCCTGAGTGTTGATGGCGTTGCGCAAGACGTAATTCTGAAAGACTTGCAACGCCACCCAGCCAAGCCAGTTGTATTGCACGCAGACTTCTTGCGTATCGATCGTAACACTCGCTTGACCACTCACGTACCTTTGCACTTCATCAACGAAGCTACTTCTAAAGGCGTGAAAATTCAGGGCGGTAAAGTGGTTCACAACATCACTTCTATCGACGTTTCTTGCTTGCCACACAACTTGCCAGAATTCATTGAAGTTGATTTGGGCAATGCTGAAATCGGCACCATCATCCACATCTCTGATCTTAAATTACCAAGCGGCGTGACTTCTGTTGCCCTGTCTCACGGTGCAGATCACGATTTGGCTGTTGCCACTGTTGTTAAGCCGAAAGGCGCTACTGAAGAAGAACCTGCTGCTGCAGAGTAATTTTTCAGTTGCAAAAAAAGGGGCAGAGGATTTATCTTCTGCCCCTTTTTTTATGCCCCTCCCTTTATCAAAGGGAGGCCGGGAGGGATTTAAATCTCCCCCAGCCCCTCTTTTTCAAAGAGGGGAGCAGAGCCATTATCAATAAGAGATTTTCGCTATGACTAACACCCCCATCCAACTTATCGTCGGCCTCGGAAATCCGGGCTCAGAATATGACCGCACGCGCCACAATGCGGGCGCGGATTTTGTCGCTGAGCTTGCGCGTCAAGCGGGTGTGAATCTTGTTGCAGAAGGAAAATACTTTGGGCTTACCGCACGGATTAATTATCAGGGAAAGGATTTACGCCTATTAATTCCTACCACTTACATGAACCGGAGTGGGCAATCAGTGGGTGCCATGGCAAATTTTTTTAAAATCGAACCTGCCGCTATTCTGGTGGCGCATGACGAACTGGATCTAGCGCCCGGTACTGCACGCTTTAAACACGGCGGTGGTCACGGCGGTCACAATGGGCTGAGAGATATCATCAGCGCACTGGGCAACAACCAGAATTTCCCGCGCTTGCGACTCGGAATCGGCCATCCTGGCGCTGCACCCTTAGTAGCCAATTACGTGCTAAAACGCGCCCCCCAAGCCGAACAAGAATTAATTGAGGATGCTATTTACCGAGCAACCAAATGCTTACCCGAAGCAGTAAAAGGTGACTGGAATTCAGCCATGAAAAACTTGCACACGGAACCCAAAAAATAAAAGGTCCGCCTGCAACAGGCTCCATAAATTACCGAGTAACCATCAAATCCGGGATTTTGCTCCAACGGGTTTCATCAATCCCTCGCCAACCATGTATAATCGCGCCCTCTCGATTTACCCTCTTTTCATCTTCATAGCGGATCAGCATCATGGGCTTCAATTGCGGTATCGTCGGCCTTCCCAACGTCGGCAAATCAACACTGTTTAACGCACTCACTAACGCGGGCATCAGCGCTGAAAACTTCCCTTTCTGTACCATTGAACCCAATGCCGGTATCGTTGTGGTGCCCGATCCACGCCAAGACAAGCTCGCGGAAATTGTAAAACCTGAGCGCATCGTTCCCACCACCATGGAATTTATCGATATCGCCGGGATTGTTGCAGGCGCATCGCGCGGTGAAGGCTTGGGCAACAAGTTCCTCGCCAATATTCGCGAAACCGACGCCATTGCTCACGTAGTTCGTTGCTTTGATGACGATAACGTTATTCACGTTTCCAACGCCGTTAACCCCGCTGCTGACATTGACACCATCAATACCGAATTAGCCTTGGCCGATTTGGAGGCTGTTGATAAAGCGCTGAACCGTTACGCAAAGGCGGCCAAAGGCCAAGACAAACATGCCATGGCGATGAAAGCAATTTTGGAAAAAATCCAACCGCATTTAAACGAAGCCAAACCGCTACGCTCGTTTCCGCTGGATAAGGAAGAGATCGCCATTCTCAAAGAAATTAATTTGCTAACACTCAAACCCACCATGTATATCGCTAACGTGGCGGAAGATGGTTTTGAAAATAATCCACATTTGGATGTAGTGCGCAAAATTGCCGCAGAAGAAAAATCTGTTGTAGTGCCTATTTGCAACAAACTCGAAGCCGATATTGCCGAATTAGAAGGCGATGACAAAAAAGAATTTTTAGATGAAATGGGCATGGAAGAACCCGGCCTGAACCGTGTGATTCGCGCGGGCTATCAACTCTTGGGCTTACAAACTTATTTCACCGCCGGCGTTAAAGAAGTGCGCGCTTGGACAATTCCTGTTGGTGCAACTGCGCCACAAGCAGCTGGTGTCATTCATACCGATTTTGAAAAAGGCTTCATCCGCGCTGAAACCATCGCCTATGAAGACTTTGTTCAATACAAAGGTGAGCAAGGCGCAAAAACTGCCGGAAAGTCGCGCAAAGAAGGTAAGGAATACATCGTAAAAGATGGCGATGTACTGCACTTCTTGTTTAACGTGTAATGATTTACCGAAGCCGCACCTAGTGCGGCTTTTTTGTATCTGCTCTTTTTAATCTCATCGTTCTCGCACAGTGAGAATAAATACAACTTATCAAAATCACGCCGGTTAATCAGTTGAAACTTCTCGACCCAGAACTTAACAAGAACAAAAATTACAAACGATTTTGGTACAGCCAAATTTTATCGTTTATGGCAAACCAAATTGTCATGATGGCCTTAGGCTGGCACCTTTATACACTCACTCACAGCGCGCTTAACCTTGGTTATTTGGGATTGGTTCTGTTCTTACCCCAAGTGCTATTAGTGTTAGTTGTTGGACAAGTCGCCGACCGCTATAACCGCCGCAAGATCATTCTCGCTACGCAATGCCTGGAAGCCGTAATATCCTTAACGCTGTGCGCGAGCGTCGTGTTGGATGTCGCATCGCCCCACTGGATTTTTATGGCGGCATTTTGCATTGGTAGCGTGCGTGCATTTCAAGGCCCCGCATTGCAAGCGCTCTTACCCAATTTGGTGGGATTGGATTTATTGCCCAAGGCGATTGCTTTGGGTTCCGCGTCACGCCAGTTCGCCACTATCGCTGGGCCAGCCTTAGGTGGTTTGTTGTTTTTAGGCGGCACTACATTTGTTTATGTATCTAGCGGTTTGCTTTTTATCATTGCCTTAACGCAGATATTTTCCATTAAGTTTACCGAGCAATCGCGGCAAAACGCGCCCGTAAGCTGGCAAGTATTAACGGCGGGCATTCAATTTATTTGGCAGCGCAAAGTTGTACTGGGCGCAATTTCGCTAGATTTATTTTCGGTTCTGCTCGGCGGTGCTACCGCACTCCTGCCCATTTATGCCGAGCAAATTTTGCACGTCGGCGCACTCGGCTTAGGATTTTTGCGCGCTGGGCCAGCCATAGGCGCACTGATATTAGCGATTTATTTAACGCGTTACCCGCTCCAGAAAAACGCAGGGCGAACCATGTTTATCTGCGTGGGTATTTTTGGAATAACTACGCTTATTTTTGGATTATCTGAATGGTTTTTCTTATCGCTGCTAGCGCTGATTATCATGGGCGCTGCCGATATGGTGAGCGTGGTCATTCGCTCAACACTTGTGCAACTGCAAACACCCAATGAAATGCGCGGGCGTGTGGGTGCGGTGAATTCTATTTTTATTGGTGCATCCAACCAACTTGGCGAATTTGAGTCAGGCGTTACTGCGGAATGGTTAGGGGTGGTGCCCGCTGTTGTACTCGGGGGAATTGGAACTCTGCTTGTAGCAGCGCTTTGGTTGCGTCTATTTCCCGAGTTGTACAATTGGGGTAAAGCAGAAAACCCAGATCAAAAACCTGGCTGAATTAATCTAGGGACTGTTAAGGTTTGCCAAACACCCGCCCCGCCCACACACCCAAACCCGCGGCGACGCTACCAAAGTGATCGCCATCCACCACGGCAATTTGCTCACCAAATAGCGAACGAATCAGGCGCTGAATTAACGGCGATTTAGCACTGCCACCTGTGAGATAAACAATATCCGGTTGGGTTTCAGCTTGTGCAACAGCATCCGTAATCAGTGCAGATATTTTTTGCAACAATTGCACGCTTACCTCAGCAAAATCTTGCGTGGTACAAACAGGGGCTAAATTGCTTTCAATAAAATTCAAATCAATCGCGCAATGGCTATGACTAGAAAGCGCAATTTTTCCGCCTTCGGCCTCGCGAACTACCGCAAAATTATGTTTGCCGTCGCGCATCTTAATAAAGCGGTTTAACAGCAATGGCTCTGTTGTTTCGCGCAACAGTTTTTCAAGTAACAGTGTTGTTTTCACATCATAAAAATCGGTCTGCGCGCCTATATCATTAATCGCCATCGCATTTACATAGGGCATGACAGGCATGGGTAAGCTGGTAGCCAAGGGCGAATTAATGCCAAATTCCGGCATCAGCAATTTTTGCGCAAATTGAATATCAAAATCATTACCACCTACGCGCTCGCCCGTGTGCCCTAAAAAATCTTGCGTACGGTCAAGCTGTTGAATATGTGCAGGCCCCATCAACACCATGGAGCAATCGGTAGTACCGCCACCAATATCCACAACCAGCACTCGTTTATTTTCTGTCAATCGCGTTTCAAAATCAAAACCGGCAGCCAAAGGTTCAAACAAAAATTCTATATCGCGAAAGCCAACACGCTTGCCCGCTGCTGTTAAGATTTCTTGCGCTTGCTGGTTGCTGTGCTCAGCGTTAATGCCCTGAAAATTTACCGGGCGACCTATAACGGCTTGCGTAATTGTTTGCCCTAGGTGTTCTTCTGCGCGAATTTTCACATTGAGCATCATGGCCGCAACCACATCCTCAAAAAAATCTATCGACTGCTGGCGCAAACCACTCGCACCTAAAAACGACTTTGGTGATTTAATAAAATAGCCTTCGCTGGGTGCCGAAATGTAATGATCAATGGCATCTTGCCCAAAAAATAAGCCTTCGCGCACATCTGTTATGGAGTGATCTTGCTTACCAGTGCGAGATTGGCCCAACGAAGCGGAGCGGCTTTTTGCGAACAAGAGCTTGTCTTCGCCTTGCGGCAATTGTTGCCACACAGCCTCAGCAATAAAAGAGCGCTCAAACGCATAGAGTGTGGATGGCGCAAAAGTATCGCTGCCATAAAGCGGAATTAAATGTGACCGGCCACTACTAACATAGGCAATGGCGCAATTAGAGGTGCCATAATCAAAACCCACAAACATAAAATCTCTCTGTCATTTTTCGGAGGTGCTTAACGCAGATTAGGTGTGCATTTTTTCTTCGCAAGGCAACAAGCTACAACAATAAAAGCTTATAGCGCCTGGTTTTCGGCAGCTTCAGATTGCATCAACGCCGCAATAACGTCCGGTACAAATGGACGGCCGCGTTCATTCAAAGACGTACCAGTAATCTTGCCCGACAGCATCAACTTGTTATCTTTTTTACGGTAGATATTTTGCAAAAAATCAAAACGCACACGTGATGATTGCACCACCACTGTGTCTACATAAAATTCATCGCCACTCACCAGCGGTGCTTTGTAATCCAGCTCAGCGCGCAGTACGACCAAATTAATTTTTTGGCGCGCCAGCTCCGCAAAATCCACACCGCGTGACAATAAAAATTCGTGACGCGTGTGTTCCAGATAATTTTGGTAAACACTGTTGTTTACTATGCCTTGCATATCGCATTCATAGTCACGCACTTTAAAATCAAGGGTATATAGTGCCATTCTTCGAACTCCTTATTGCCAATCGCCGGCAGGAATAAAAACGGAGGCCGAAGCCTCCGTAATATGTTGCTCATCAATACTTAACTCACGACAGAAGCAAACACATCAAAATAAGTAGGGAAAGTTTTTGCAGTGCACTTGGGGTCATTGATACGCACTGGCACACCGCCAAAGGTCGCCAGTGAAAAGCACATGGCCATGCGGTGATCGTCGTAGGTATCAATTGCGGCATTGGGGATTAATTTTTCTACTGGCGTTACACGCAGCCAATCTTCACCCTCTTCCACAATCGCGCCCAATTTGCGCAACTCAGTTGCCATGGCAGAAATACGGTCCGTTTCTTTCACGCGCCAGCTGGCAATATTGGTAAGGCGCGAAGGGCCATCGCAAAAGAGCGCTACCACGGCGAGCGTCATGGCAGCATCGGGAATATGATTGAAATCGCGATCAAAAGCTTTAAGCGGTAAGGATGGTGCAGAGGCTTCAATCCAATTTTCACCTTTGGTGATGGTTACGCCAATCGCCTCCAAAGCATCCGCAAAGGCAACATCGCCCTGAATACTACTTGCGCCAACACCTTGCACTCGCACTGGGCCGCCGCCAATAGCGCCCGCCGCAAGAAAGTAAGACGCAGAAGATGCATCGCCCTCAACAAACACGATACCGGGAGTTTTATAACCTGCAGCGGCGGGAACCGTAAAACGCTCCCAACCATCGCGCACGACATTTACGCCGAATTGCGCCATTAACTTGAGGGTAATTTCGATGTACGGTTTGGAGATAAGCTCGCTCACCATTTCGATGTGCGTTTCTTTGCCTGTCATAGGCAGCGCCATCAAAAGCGCGGTCAAAAACTGGCTGGAAACATCGCCGCGAATTTTGATTACGCCGTTTGCCGCGATTGTCGCAGGCTTGATCAGCAATGGAGGAAAACCTTCTTCGCCCAAATAAGTAATATCCGCGCCGATTTGACGCAATGCATCCACCAAGTCCCCAATGGGGCGCTCATGCATACGCGCCACGCCGTGAAGCTTGTAAGTACCACCACTCAAGGCCAAGGCCGCAGTCAACGGGCGGAACGCCGTGCCGGCATTACCTAAAAACAAATCGATTTCTTTATTAGGGACGCCGCCGGCGCTTTTATTGGGGAAGCTCCCGCCAGTACCCACGATAGAATAATCATGCTCGCCCGTTTTAGTAACGCCAACGCCCAAGGCGCTCAAGGCTTCAAGCATGCGGTCGGTGTCGTCGGATTTAAGCAGGTCGCGAATTTCAGTGGTGCCTGAAGCCAAAGCCGCTAACAGCAAGGTGCGGTTAGAAATACTTTTAGACCCGGGTAAATGAACCAAGCCTTTGGCTTTACTGGCAGGATTTAAATCGAGAAATTCCATCGTGAGCCTCAACGAGTATGACGATTGATCATCCCCTCTGGAGAGTTCTAATGCAGGATGGAGGGGCATAAAAAAAGGCCTGCCAGTATAACCAAGCAGGCCTTTTCCGAATATGGTAGCTAGAGGCGGACTTGAACCGCCGACCCCAGCATTATGAGTGCTGTGCTCTAACCGGCTGAGCTATCTAGCCATATCAAGGGCGCGCATTTTGGCTTTTGGGGCGGATATTGTCAACCCTAAAACGGCATTTAAAAATGTGGGGTGTTCGGATTCTGACCTGTGCGTGTAAAGCCTTTAAACCGGAACGCGAGCCAGCGCAAAACCGCCGAAGCGGTTTCAGTTGTTACTCCGTTATAACGTCTACCTCCGCATATCCAGTTGTATCCTTTTGGTCAGTGAGATTAATAGCACGTAATTTAAAATAGCGTGCTTTCTCTACAGCAAAACGCTTTAGTTGCCATGTTGGGTTGTTTTTTATATTGGGGAATTCGCCTTTATCTACTAGCTTCCAAGTTTTATTGTCCGGCGATGTGAAAAACTCATATTGGGTAATTACGCCGGGCTGCCACATGCCTGCATCGGGTAGATATTTGAAACCCGACAAACGCTGCACGCTACCGAGGTCTATCACTAAATCTGCAGGCATTTTTGTCTCTTTGCTTTGGTGCCAAATGGTCGCGGCGTCACCATCAAAAATGGTCTCGACTTTTTTGTCATCCACACCTATTACTTTCCAATCTTTTTTGCTGATGTCGAAATTTTCGGTAGATGTTGCGCTGGTTTTACGAGCCGTAAAATCATAAGCAACCGCTTTAACCTGAACCTTACCGTCTGCGGCTATTGGGCCGGTATATTGGGTGGATGAGGCTGTGGGGGTACTGCCATCTAAGGTGTAATAAAAGTAGGGGCCAATGTCGTTGGTAGATATTGAAACATCGCCCACTTTATTGCGCGAAATTGTTGGCGCGCTTAAAAAGAGGGGGGCGTTATAAATGCCTACATTTGAAATAAGGATAATGCTTTTTGCTTCCGTGACATTTAGACGCACCTTAGAAGCGGTTACACTGGGAAAACGCAAAATACGTTTGTAACCAATAGTTGTACCCTTCGCCACTTCGCGCCACTCGCCATCAACCAAGGCTTCTAGCGTGAACGCGCTTACGCGCTGGCCCAAACGAATATATTCCTGAACCATAAAACGGTTGAAGGTAATTGGAGTATCAAACGTAAAGTTTAAGGAGGCTGTGTTGGTGTTGTCGTCGGTTGACCAGTAGCTATTTTTATCTGAATCAATCACATTTTTTGCATCAAACTTTTTGTCATTGCCACGAACATTGGTGCCTTGTACTTTAGCTTTCTGGGCTAAATTCACCGCAAAACTTTCTTTAACAGCCTCCGCCATTCCCAAGGCCGACTTTTCATCCTGCTCATGAATAAGCCCATTTGGCATAATCGGAAAATTGAGCAACAAGGTTGCGTTGCGCCCTACTGAGTTGTAATAAGTGTCCATCAAGTGCGGAACCGTCTTAACTTTTTCATCTTCGCTGGGGTGATAAAACCATTCGGGTCTAATTGACGTGTTTACTTCCGCCGCCACCCAAGAATCACCCGTTGCTAAACCGTAATGAAGCATATTCCAAGCAACATCGCCCTTCGCGTTTAGCAAACTCCAATTGGTTTCTCCAACGTAACCAGATTCAGTACCAACCCAACGCAAATCTGCTCGATCACCATTGTCGTTCCAGATAACGATATTCGGTTGCAGTTTTCGCGCAAGCGCGTAGGTGGTTTGCCAATCGTAATAAGTTTTGGGGTCTATCACGCGAGTCTCATTTGCGCCGCCGTAATAACCATTACCACCGTTGGCACCATCGAACCATATTTCAAAAATGGGGCCGTAGTTGGTGAGCAATTCTGTTAGCTGATTGCGAAAATAGGTAATGTATTCTGGTTTTCCATAATCAGCGCGGTTGCGATCCCACGGGGATAAATACACGCCAAATTTTAATCCGTATTCTTTACAGGCATCCGCGACTTCGCGAACCAAATCGCCTTTGCCATTTTTCCACGGCGCATTTTTTACCGAATATTCTGTGTATTTAGATGGCCACATTGCAAAACCGCCGTGATGCTTTGCAACAAGAATTAAGCCTTTCATTCCTGATTGCTTGGCAATTCGGGCCCATTGGCGTGCGTCTAATTTTTCGGGATTAAATAATTTAATGTCTTCATTACCATAACCCCACGAGGCGTCGGTATATGTATTTAACGAAAAATGTATAAATCCGTAATACTCCAGTTCTTGCCATTTCAATTGATTTTCACTGGGTACAGGCCCAACGGCGGCAGGTGGTTTCACCTCCGCACAACAAAAGCTGGAGCACAAAGCGAGCAAGAAGCAGATTGATGTATAGGTAGACTTCATCTTTTTTTCCTATTTTTTAGGCGGTAAATCAGTGCCACTGACTGCACTGATTTACCAAGTCTGATTGGAATTTCTACGATGTACGTCCACTCCATTACTATTGAAGCAACTCAACGCCGTAGGGCGAAAGACGCAAACTGTTTTCCATCTCTCCACCACTTAGCAAAGCCTTTTTCTTTCCTTTGATATCAATTTGTTTCTCAGTGGTTGTGGTATTTACGTACAAAGTTTTACCGTCAACCTCGCGCGCATAAACACCTTCTGGTGTTTTAGGCCCTTCTTTAATACCCAGTTCGGCATAGAGGCTGCGATATAAGGGTTGCATGATGGATGGCTGCGCGGGAGTGGAAACATAAATCGCTTTTCCGCGACCAAATTTATTAACAGTGGCTACTGGAGGCTCGCCTTCCACGTTAGAAAAGCGTCCCAAAACCTCTGCAGTTGTTGGCTCCAGAACTTCGTAATAGTGAATAGATGTTGTTATAGATTCTTTACCCAATTTTCCATTCAATGGGAAATCCGTTTTGTAAAACTCTTTGGTGGTAAGACCAAATACATCGGTCAAGCGACCGGGTAAAGGTGAACTGAACCATTGATTATTTTCGTTTACCTTGTCGGAAAACGCGGTCATCACTACTGTGCCGCCATTTTTCACAAATGCGCGAACAGCATCTGCGGCCGCTTTATCCAACAAATACTCACCGGAGATAACAACCAATTTATATCGGCTTAAATCTTCATGGCTGATGTTAATTACCGCCATATCGATGTTGTCGTTAAACAAAGGCGCAAACGCATTGTGTTTATGAGTCATGTACTGCGTTGAATAGTATGGGCGAACCGTATTGGACATAGCGCTAGGTGGCGCAGATGCAATTCTGCTTTCAAATGAATAAGAAAGTGCAACCGCAGGTTTTGTCATTCGCGGGAAGCCCAGCTTCTCTAATTTTTTAAACTCGGATGAAATTTTTCCAAACTCATCCAGCTTCCAAGAAGGCGTGTCGTCGTGATCGATCAAGCCAAAAAGCGCTTGCTCTTCTCCACCCAAATGCGAATTAAATGTCCACGCCATAACGGACTGCGCACCCAAGAGCAGACCAAAATAGGCCCACATTCTTGACCGATTTTTTGTGCCGTAATAACCGGGGCCGCCTGCTGTAAATTCGTTAAACCAAATGGGTGTTGGCAATGCGCCTTTCATCATGAGCGCTTCAAAACCTGCACCAATGGGTTCGCCGGGGTAGAAACCCATTGCGCCGTAATGCGCGTACTGGCGGTGGGAGGACAGATAATCAAAACCTTTGCGATCCGCGCTATCCCACAAATTGGAGATTGCGGGTTTATCAGGCGTATGTTTTTTTCGGATTGCTTCCAAATCATTGAGCACATCAATGGTTACGTCAGACCAGTAACGGCGTAAATCAAGATTACGCTCATAAGGGCCGGGGCCGTCGCCGTAAGGAAGTTGAATTTCATCCCAAGAGTTGATGTGTCGTGACCAGCGCTGAGTCGCCCACACTTGATTTAAAGTATCCAAATTGCCGTAACGTTTTTTCAACCACGCGATAAATCTATCTCTGTCGGCAGCTGAGTAAGACATAAAGCCATTGCCGATTTCATTGTCGAAACCTATGGCAATTAACGCAGGATGTTTTGCGTAGCGTTTAAGTAAGGTATCTGCAAAGTCTTTTACAACACGACGATAATCAGGATCGCTAATGTTCACCATATAGCGTTCGGCAGGAAATAAAGTTGTGCCATTTTGTGCAACCAAATTTGCGCCGGGATATTTGTGATGCAACCACAGTGGCGCGGGTAAGCCGCCGATATCCAGAACCACCTTGATGCCGTTCGATTTCATTTCATCCATTACGGCATCGAAATGATCGAACTTATAAACACCCTCCTCCGGCTCAAAATAATCCCACGACAAATCCCCCATACGCACAATGCTTAAGCCTGCCTTTTTCATAAGCGCTATATCTTTATGCACTTGTTCGAGCGTTCTATCGACGGGCTGATAACAGGTACCCACGAATAAATTCCCTGCCCCAGGCCAATTTTTATAGTCACTGGCTGATTGGGAATGTGCTTGGCTTACCGCGAGCGTACCGGCCAAGGCGGCACTTAAGAGGAACGTTTTAATATTCATAGAGTTTGAGCGCTTATTGGATTGTTGTGTTTTTGAATGAAGAGCCGCATACATACCGCAATGTATATTATATATAATATTATTGATCGGTATTTTTTATCAATAAAAACGTGATTTATTATTAAACGTTTGATGTATGCGGCGTCAAAACTCAATCTCCCCCAAGATAGCCCCGGATTTTGGTTACCTAACGTACCGAGTGGCATTAAAAACTGCTTTAGGGTGCAAGAATCAGTTCTTTACCTGGCGAATAGGAGTAATTGTGATGACCTATCTTGAGCCCCTAATAAACCTTGCCCCAATAAACGAACAACACTTTTTGCTAACCAAACGTGAAGCCGAAGCTGCAAGCCCAGAAGCCATGGCAGTTTGCGGGGAAGAAGACCCCGGTGAAGGATTGGAATTTTTAGTCGCTGGCAAGTGAGAAGTTCATTACTAGCATTAACGCGGTTGAGTCTATCGATAGGAGTAACGAACAATGTCGTCTACAAAAGACAAAGATTATGAACACCCCAACGAGCGTGGCAATGGCCCTAAAGAGCGAATGGAGGGAGGCGATCAAACCGATGATATCGATATCAACGATCCTGAATTGCGCGACAAGCACCTAAAAGGAATTAAACAGCAGGCAAAAAAATTACTGGAGCAATCGTTGACAGACGGATCTGAGAGAAAATAGATTTTATGAATGCATACCTGCCGCATTCATAGATCTCCTAATCAATAAAGCAACAACACTCAAGGTCAATACACTTGCCGACCAGATACCAATTAACCAGATACCAATTAACGAGATAAAGCGATTAACAAGATAAAGCGATGCCGCCAAGCCATTACACGCTCGGCGGATCAGTTTCACGCGCATAAAAACGATGAGCCGCAAGCGCTCCTTTGAATTTATGCAAGCCTATATCAATTGAAGAGGTATCCGTAAAAATGAGCGCTGAATCCTCCATACCATCAGCCAGTATGGGTGATATTCCAGCTTCATCAATCAGATCAGCTGCTGAACCAATAACTAAAATAGGTTTGCAATGACGGTATTGCTGACGAATAAAATCAACAGCATCCGCGTCCAACCGCAAATTTTTAACGGCCCCATCGCCATCAGCAACCACTAAACCATCGTACAGAACGGAAGGCGCAGCCTCTAAAGAAATTTCTACATCAAGTGCTTTTCCATCGAGAGTTGCCACTTGGCCTAAGCGCGATGCAACAATACGTGGAACAGCACCATCACTTAAAAGATCTGTGTAAATGGATGCAACGACTTCTGCGTTAATTTTATCGCCAACCAATATGGCGACACGACGCGTGCGAATACCGGTTAATCCCGCGCGCGCTAATAGAGATAGTGCTGGAGACGGATCATAAACAGTTATCGGCAAATCAGAGTAAACAGGAGCTGCGGGCGGTAGCAACATACCCAAACCATCTGCAACCCCTTCCGCCAAAATGGGATCCACATTTACCAGTAAGGACAATACGCGTTTTCTTATTGAAAGAAATTGAACGCGCGATAATTCAAAACGAAATGCTGCGATTATATGCATTTTCTCAGCAACACTTTGGCTCTGCCAAAATAATCGTGCCTGAGAGTAGTGGTCTGCAAATAATTCCGGCTTGCCGCGAACTTTGTCTTCCGACATGGTTTCAGGAAAGCTCGTGAATCCGGCGATTCCTGCCTGAAATGGGCATCCGCCTGCTAGCGAGTTGGGCTCATAACTCACGCGGCCACGGTGAATTGCTTGACGATGCATACCATCACGCTGATTGTTGTTGATAGAGACAATCGGTGAGTTAATTGGAATTTCGTGGAAGTTGGGTCCGCCCAAACGTGTGAGCTGGGTATCCAAATAAGAATGTATGCGCCCTTGTAATAAGGGGTCATTACTGAAATCAATTCCGGGAACTATGTGCGCAGTACAAAAGGCTACTTGTTCTGTTTCTGCAAAAAAATTATCGGGATTACGGTTTAAGGTCATCTTACCTACGCGAGTAACTGGAACCAGTTCCTCTGGAACAAGCTTTGTTGGATCCAATATATCGAACGGGAAATTGTTTGCCTGCTCTTCGGTAAATAATTGCAAACCTAATTCCCACTCTGGAAACTCTCCTGCCTCGATCGCCTCCCATAAATCACGACGATGGAAATCTGGATCTGCTCCAGTGATTTTGGCGGCCTCATCCCAAATTAATGAATGTGTGCCGGCAAGTGGGGTCCAATGAAATTTACAGAATAGAGACTGTCCCTCCGCGTTTACCAAGCGGAAAGTGTGCACACCAAACCCTTGCATAGTGCGATAACTGCGTGGAATTGCGCGATCAGACATTTGCCATAACAACATATGCGTTGATTCTGGTGTTAGTGACACAAAATCCCAAAAGGTGTCGTGTGCGCTGGACGCTTGCGGCATGCCGTGATGCGGTTCGGGTTTTAATGCGTGCACAAGATCAGGAAACTTCATGGCATCCTGAATAAAAAAAACGGGAATATTATTTCCCACTAAATCCCAATTGCCTTCATCCGTGTAAAATTTCACAGCGAACCCGCGAACATCACGTACCGTATCTGCCGAACCACGCTCGCCCGCCACAGTTGAAAAGCGTACGAACACTGGCGTGCGCTTTCCAGCTTCTGAAAATAAACTCGCACGAGTAACATCACTTAAAGATTCGTAGGTTTCAAAATAGCCGTGCGCTGCTGACCCGCGTGCATGCACAACACGCTCAGGGATTCTTTCATGATCAAAGTGCGTAAGTTTTTCACGCAGTATAAAATCCTCCATGGCGGTAGGACCGCGCAAACCTATTTTTAAAGAGTGTTGATTATCAGCAATGATTACGCCTTGATTGGTTGTTAACACTTGGGCAGTTGCGTCAACCCTCACACGATCCAAAGGATCAACTGTAGGGTTTTCTCCTAATGCAGGCACACCGCTTCCCACTTTTTGCGATGCATTTATTTCTGAGGAAGTGCTACCTGTTGCAGTATCTGAACTCGGCTCGTAGGTTGAACCCGTGTAGGGGCAACGAGAAGCTTCCCCATACTCCTGCATTTTATTTTCGTTTTCAGTCATAGCAGCAGAAAGCGCTTTTGCGGATACAATTTTTTCGACTAGCCGATCGCCTACTTCACTTTTTACACCAAGACTATCGGGGTTAACGGTTGTTGATGGGCCAGATATCGTGCTCATAATTGAACCCGCACCTGCTAAATTCTCAGTTTTTTCTTGATCTTGCATTCTGTTGCTCCTAAAAAGCGTTAACAATCAAAGTTAAGATGAATCAATCTGGTAAAAATTAACCTTGACCCTAACAAGCTTATCGAAAGAGTATCGTTCGACAACGAACGAAAGCATGCAAAGCTGGCGCGCAATCTTGCTATGGCACATCGTTCACAACACAATTATTTGTTTAAACGTCATACAAAATTTTCAGAAAATCACAAGCTGTCACAAGAAATGAGATATTAGTCTTAAATAAAAACTTACAATTTTTTTCGGCGCAATAGCTCTGAAACTTATCGCGCTATTACCCTGTATTGGAAAATGTGCGTTCGGGTACAGAAGACTAGTCATTCACCACGTAGTATCTGCTTCGCTAGAAGAAATGATCAAAGGAGATTTTATGAATGCTCTAATATTCTCACAATCGGCAATTTTCCGGTTGCAGCAACTCGGTAGCCAGTATTATCACTCCACTGGTGAGCGTCATAAGCTCGCCGAAGAAAATGGAATTTTGAATTTAATTCAAGGCAGCGCAATTATTCCAGACCGTAAAGTGCGCAATGCGTACCACGCGCTTTTGATGGAATTGAATAAGCCCCAAATTGATGCCCTAGTGGAGCGCGGCGTTAAACTTCGCCATCCATACCTTATCCACTAAAACATAGGCACTCGTGGGTAGGCTTTTAACGGGGATTGAATTGCTTGATAGTGGAAGCGTGGCTTAACTTGTCATAAGATAGCGAACTTCAGTTTTTCGATGTTAGACCAAGGATGAATGCAATTATGAACAAATGGATGTTGGGCTTTGTTGTTTTTATAGCCTCAGTCAATATTTACGCTGGTGAGTGTGCTAAATACAGTGAAAGGATTCATAAACTTGAGGATTTACGCCGACACGGCGGAAAGCTTAAACAAATGGAGCGTTGGCGTATGCAGTCAGATGAGTTGGCCGCAAAGTTTTCGCAATGTAGCCGCGAACAATCTATTCAAGTTGCATCAGGCTCCTCAAATGGCACAACTAAAAGCTCTCGGGTCGCGAATAAATCGTCCCTAAAGCTGCGAAAAACCAATAGCGCAGATCCTCAAGTTCAAAAACTATTAAGCACATGCAATTATTGGATCGCTGAATACAATAGTAATCCCTCAGACTCCAATTCTTCTTTTAAAGATACGGCATGCCACGCTCTGGATGATCAGCTTGCGAACACTGAACCCAATGCGTCGCCACCAGTGTTAAAAAGCCTGAGCGAATGCATTAAACCCAATAACCTCATAGACAACGACGTACAGGAATGCCGACAAGGCCTTCGCGATCCAATTTGGAAAACGCAGTAATGAGTGATTCTTTACAGGAGCTCTTCAACACGCTCCCGCAAATTGGGCGCGTAACCTGGATTGGTATTCGCCCCGAGCGCAAAGCACCTATGCTTGAGCTCGGCAGAGTGGAAGCAATTGCCGGCAAAGGCTTAAAAGGCGACCGTTACAAAAGCCTGAATGGTAAGCGCCAAGTCACATTAATTCAGGGTGAGCATCTACAGGCTATAGCATCTCTGTTGGGTAGACACTCAATTGAACCCGAACTCTTGCGACGCAATTTAGTTGTTATGGGGATTAATTTATTGGCGCTTAAGGACAAGCAGTTTCGCGTGGGAAGCTGCTTACTTGAATATACGGGCTTATGTCACCCATGCTCAGCGATGGAAACAACCTTTGGCGCAGGCGGGTACAATGCCGTTCGCGGCCACGGAGGAATTACAGCAAGAATTATTGAGAGCGGAGAAGTAAAACTGCTCGATACAGTATCGGCAGTTCTAAAAGGCGTCAGTTAAGGATTACGCAAGAATAAGCTGGAGCGGGATTGACTCGCTCCAGCGTAAGAATTAGAAACGGTAGTCTACAGTTGCGCCTATTGACGTTAATTTTGTGCTCAGGGACGCTCTCGTAAATTTGTCTATATATCGTGTTCCATCTGCGTCAGCCAACACCTTATATTCAAAATTTAAATTGAATTGGTCGTTAATTACAAAGCCCACGCCAGCACCGTAAGAAAAACCGTTAAAATTGAAGTCTCCATCTGGAGCACTAAAGTCAATATGAGTATATCCGGCAATAAGATAGGTTTTACCAACTGAGTTTGAGCTTTCTACGCGATAATAAGCAGATTCAAAGTTAGTAATCTCAGAATCGCCACCCGTTGTTTGGCCATACCTTAATTCCCCTCCAACAAATGAATTGAGCTTATAACCTCCAAAAATTTCTACTGGAGACCAAGTCACATCGGTGATGTCGTTGCGAACCTTAGTTTTACCAAGCCCTACATAGAAACCATCAAAGGAGCCAGTATCGGCATAAGAGGCCGCAGCTGAAAAAGCGAGAGCTGCTACAAGAATTTTTTTCATGTGGGATATCCTTTTTGGGAACTTTTTAGAATAGGTGAATATGAACCAGATTCTACTCGCCTAAACAAGCCTATTTCAACCAAACCGCTCACAAGTCGTGTGCTAGGACTGAGTTATAGACGCTAATTACGCCCTATACAAGTTATTGCCAAAGCGCTGCAGCACCCTCGTACGTCAATTTGACGCCAGCAAGCAGCAGGAAACCGTAACTTATCCAGTAAAACATTTGGTCTGAAACACGATTGTGCAGGTAAACCCCGAACTGAACTCCCAAGGGCGCGAGCGGCAACAACACCAAGGAAGTTAAGAAAGACTCAGTATTGATCTGCCCCAACCAAGCGTAAGGAACGAGCTTAATGAAATTAATAATGGAGAAAAACAGAACCGTGGTTCCTACTAGCGCGGTCTTTGATAAATGCTGCGGAAGTAAATAAATTGCCACCGGCGGGCCGCCAGCATGGGCGATATAGCTTACGTAGCCCGCAACACCGCCCCAAAAGGTGCCACGAACAGGATTCGCCTGTTGCTGCTGGATGGATTCCAGAAAATGCTTACCCCAAAGGTAATGGCATACAAAATAAATTGACAAAACTCCGACGATTAAACGGATCATATCGGCGTTAGTAACTTTAAACGTCAAAGCGCCGGCTATAGTACCAATTATCGCGCCGGGCATAAGAATCTTAAGATTTAACTTGTCCCAAGTCCCCCGAAAACTCCACAAACTTACCGCATCCATTCCACACAGAATTGGAAGCAAAATAGCGGCAGCCAAGCGAGGGTCAATTAATAATGAAAGAAAAGGAACGGCGAGTGTTCCTAGTCCGCCGCCGAAGCCGCCCTTAGACATGCCTACCAATAGAACTACAGGCACAGCGAGCAAATAAAATGAAATATCTGTTATCAATTGATTAGCGAACCAGAGAGGGAAAACCGAAATAATACGCGCTTGGCAATTAACTCATCGGGAAATTACATTTTTTAATGTTACTCAACCAAAATTTTTATCGGCAACGAAAGCATTATGGGCGCGCTCTTCACCGAAGGTCGACATGGGCCCGTGGCCGGGGATAAAACTTACATCATCCCCCAACGGCCATAGCTTAGTACGTATCGAACCCACTAAATCATCGTAATTGCCTTTGGGGAAATCAGTTCGCCCGATAGAACCCTTGAACAGCACGTCACCCACCAAAGCCAATTTCGCTTCAGCGTTGAAAAAAATAATGTGCCCAGGTGTATGGCCTGGGCAATGTCGAACTTGCAGTTGGATATTTCCGAACTTGACTCTATCGCCTTCTTTAAAAAAAAGATCAGGCTGAAAATCACGGGGCGCATTAAATCCCATCATTTGCGCTTGTTGAGTAAGCATATTTATCCAAAACATATCCTCTTGGTGGGGCCCTTCAACAGGCAACTTACCTTGAAAAACATCGCGTAGCGCTGCCGTGCCGCCCACATGATCCAAGTGTCCATGAGTTAGTAAAATCTTTACCAATATTAATTGGCGCTCTGCTACGGCGCTTAAAATTCGTTCTACATCCCCGCCGGGGTCAACCACAACAGCTTCACGCGTTTCATCGCACCATAAAAGTGTACAATTTTGCTGATAATGAGTTACAGGAATAATTTGATAGCGCAACACGGTATCACCTTGAAAGTTATTTATAGGAGAGCGTTAAAGCACACTATTTGATAAGATGCCGCTATTCCAAAGCGACAAATCACAGTTTAAAACAGGCTCTGCCATTATGAATGATAAATTATTTATTAAACTGCAACACTGGGTGCCGCAACATGCGCTCTCACGTTTTGTGGGAAAAATTGCCAATAGCAACAACGGCTTTATCAAAAACACTTTTATCGAATGGTTTATCAAACGCTATCAAGTCAATATGTCTCTCGCTGCAGAGGAGAATCCGCGGGCCTACGCTTGCTTTAATGATTTTTTCACTCGTGCGCTCAAACCCGGTATTCGCCCCATTTGCAGTGAACCCATCGCTATTGTATGTCCCGCAGATGGTGCTATAAGCCAACTAGGTAAGATTGTTGATGGCCGGGTTTTCCAAGCGAAAGGCCAGGATTATACCGTTGAAGAATTGCTGGGGGGCGATGCCGCTTTGGCTCGGGAATTCGCTGAAGGCGATTTCGCAACTGTTTATTTATCACCCAAAGATTATCACCGAGTGCATATGCCTTACGGTGGAAAACTTCGAACCATGGTATCCATTCCGGGTGATTTATTTTCGGTCAATACAGTCACAGCCGAACACGTACCGCGTTTATTTTCACGCAATGAACGTGTGGCAGCTATTTTCGATACCGACATAGGCCCAATGGCAGTGGTGCTTGTGGGCGCAATGATCGTAGCTGGTATCGAAACCGTTTGGGATGGAGAGTTGGCACCCATGGGCAGCCGTGAAATTGAAGTCTCAAACTATCCATATCAAAACATCGTTCTGGATAAAGGCGCCGAAATGGGACGATTCAAATTAGGTTCAACGGCTATTGTTTTGTTTGCTAAAGACAAAATTAAATGGGAACAACAGTTTGCGGCTGGAACTACTACGCGAGTTGGCGTTAAGCTCGCAGAAAAGAAATAAACGTAAAAACATACAAATAAAAAAGGCTTCCTAAGGAAGCCTTTTTTATTTAACTTATTTTTTATTGCGCTTTAGTGGCTATTTTTTTTCTCATTCTAATATTAATCATTTCAACACCGAGCGAGAACGCCATAGCGAAATATATATAGCCCTTAGGAACATGAACCTCGAAGCCTTCCATTACCAAGGTGACGCCCACAACAACCAAAAACGCCAATGCAAGGACCTTTACTGTGGGATGATTTTCCACAAACTCACCAATTGATTTAGCGGCAAACATCATCACCCCTACCGCAATAATAATCGCAATCGCCATAAGTGAAATTTGGCTCACCAATCCTACCGCAGTAATCACCGAATCAAGAGAAAATACTATATCTAAAATAGCAATCTGCAGGATAACTACCAAAAAATTTGAGCTGCCCGTTTTTAGCTCTGCTTCTTCGTCTTCACCTTCAACACTCTGATGAATTTCTACAGTTGCTTTGTAAAGTAGGAATAACCCACCACCGATTAAAATAATATCTCGACCCGAAATATCATACCCAAAGGGGCTAATAAAAGGATGCGTTAAACTCATCACCCAAGTTAGGGAAAACAGCAGCCCCAAGCGAGTCAACATGGCAAAGCCTAACCCCAAAGTGCGCCCTAAAGCGCGCTGATGTTCCGGCAATCGCCCCACCAAAATCGATAAGAAAATAATGTTGTCTATGCCTAAAACAATTTCTAGTGCCGTTAGGGTTGCTAACGCAACCCAAGCTTCAGGACTTGCAATCCACTCAAACATTGTAAAGATCTCTACACGATAAATTTAAAGATTACGCGGCAGCCATGTGTTAGCAAACTCAAGTATGCTTGGACCACACACGTTTTTTAGGTGATGCGATTGTACCCTGTCCAATACGGCCATGGGCAACTAGTTTTTTCGTTAAACCTTAAGCGATTAGTGCTTTTCCGCACCTAATTGACTGTTACTAACAAAGGCAACATAGCGGCCATCAGGGGACCAGGAAGGAACGTTAAGGGTACCTTGGCCGCCGTAAAGATAAGCGACAATTTTTGCTTCACCGCCTGCGATAGGCATCATTCGCAGATAAACCTGCTTGTAATACGGATGCAGTACAGGGTCTACATCTGGCATGTAAGACAAAAATAAAATGTGCTTCCCATCCGGAGAAATATGTGGAAACCAATCATTGTAATTATCGAAGGTAACTTGCTTTGGATTTTTACCGTCAGCATCCATTCGCCACAAACGCATTGCGCCACTACGAGTGGAATTGAAATAGATATATTTTCCATCCGGCGTATATTCAGAGCCATCGTCCATGCTGTCGTTATTCGTTAACTGCAGCTCCTCGCCGGTACCATCACTGTTCCCGCGATAAATTTCAAACTGCCCGTTGCGACGTGATGTATACAAAATATAGCGCCCGTCCGGCGACCAGCCGTGCAAATAGGACGGTGTAACAAAGGTTAATCGCTGTGGTTCTCCGCCATTTATGGGCAGCTTGTAGATCGACCAATTATCAATAATATCCTTATCCATGTGGGTAATACCCAAGATCTTCCCCTTAAATGAAATTATGTGGTCATTATTATTTTTAGCTTCAAATCCGGTATTAAAAAGCGATATTTTTTTGGTAGGAAGATACAACTTATAAACACGCCCGGAGGAGTTATAAATAATTGTGTCGCCATCAGAAGTCCAATTCGGTGCTTCTATACCCGCAGCAGTTTCATATATAACTTTGCGTTCGCCTGTCACCACATCCAAAATTTCCAAACGGCTTCCCAAATAATGATAATAGGGAATGAAATTTTTCCATGCCGGAATCACCCAACGCAAATTTTTTAGTTCAAGTGTACTTTTATCTTGCGCAACAAAATCGCGGTAAACACCCACGTGCATGTTTTGCAATTTTGATAAGCTGTAGCGCGCAACTACCTTTAATGGCTTTCCGTAATTGGCAGCAGAAAAAATAATCTCTTTTCCAACTTGTTCGACTTGAAAAACATCGGGGCTTTTTACGAAATTCTCACGCTGCAGAAAACTCTTTTTTGAATCCTGTAGCTCTACGGAAAGATTTGAATGGCTATCAAACTTTGTTTTTAGCGAAAGACCTTCTTCTGGCAACTCTATCTGCAATCCAAAGTTACAAAAAGTTTGGCTTTTCAATTGAACAGTTAAAATGAAATCGCCGTAAAACTTACGGTATGCAAAACCATTACCTGCGCGAGTTACGGCAGAATCGCCAGCTTTCCATAAGTGCAGAGTCTGGTTAGCATCTATAAATAAGTCGCCAGCATCGCCTTTTATACCGTCAAAGATGGTGGTGTTACTTTGCTGCGTTTCAAACGAACTTGCAAAAATTGGCAATGAGAGTACAACGCTCAATAACAAGCCATATTGAAAAAACACACGCAGAAAACGAACCATGAATAAACCCTGGAAGACAAACATCTAAAGCCCAGCTTAACAGCAGTCTGCTACCCAACCGCCTTTGAAAACGAGCTAATTTTAATAACTTTACATTGTGCTTAAGCGATTAGATACGCAGAGTTGCAAAAGCTCGCGCTCAATGTTTACGCGCAAACATTGAGCGCATCATAAAAAAGCCGCCATCAGCAGGGCTGATAGCGGCTTCGACGAATCCACAACAGAGCTAACCTTTCAACCGACTCAACAAACCCATCAAGCCCGTTTTTTCTGTTTTCATTAAATATTGATCACGAATACCTGAAATATCCACATCATAGCTCCCGGGTTCCAAATCGCGTGCAATTTCAATTTTTTCAATTTCATAACGCGTCTTCTTACCGGAATCCAATAATGCTTGCTTGCGTTTGTCATCCTCAGCAAGATCCAGCAGTACAGATTCAGCCATTTCTTGCTTCAAGGCATCTAGTACCACCATCACTTTAGGTTTCAAACGGCGCTCAAAGTTTTGCTCCACGACAACTGCAACTTCACCTGTACTCAGCTCCACCAGTGTACCTGTTGGGTATAAACCTATTGCGCGAATAAATTCTACAACCAACTCCTCTTGAAACTGAATATTGCGCAACTCATAAAGACGAGCAACTGCTTTAGATGGTGCGATAGGATGACGTGAGCCACGCGGATTCGTAACGTGATCATAAAAAGTCACAATACCTGCGATTTTTCCCAACAATGGAATTTTGTCGCCAACCAAATGCTGCGGGAAACCGCTGCCGTTCAAGCGCTCGCAATGCGTTTTTACAACGCTAATGACACGAGGTTCAACACCTTGAGTCTTGCGGAGAATTTCGCAGCCTAATTCAACGAATGTCTCGTAAATTTTTTCTTCTTCGGGGTGGCGATCGACCTTCACCAGCAACGCTTGGTCAAGCATTACCTTGCCCACATCTTTCAACAGTACACCAAGTGCAAGCACATCAAGATCGCGCTTGGGCAGACCAATGTGGCGGCCAAACAAAATAGCCCACACGGACGACCGCACAGCGTGGCTATAGGTATATTCGTCTTTCTCTTGAACACGCGACAACCAAGTGAATGCATCTGGGTTTCGCAGCACACTGTCCACCATTTCACTGGCGACTTTCTTGGTTTCACCAAGGGAGATATTTTCAAGTTGCTTGTTTTCAAGCAGTTCAATCACTTCTACAACTGCACCGTAAACTTTTTGGTGCAATTGCTTGGCTCTTTTGACTTCCTTTTGGAGAGGCTGGATTTCACGATAAAGATTGCGCTGGATTTTAAGCGGAGCTATGGGCTCGTTGATGACAGCATTTTCACGCTCGCGCCCAGTAACTTTTGTTTTACCGAATTTGCTATCCAGCTTTTTCAGATTCGCTGCTATTGGGCCGCGACCGCGTTCGACATCAATGTAGACATAGTTGCAAAGGCTTTTAAGCTGATTAACTTCTTGCAGATCGCGGAGGTAAAAGCCTTGCAGGGGAAACGGGGTTTGCGACCAAGGACGATCCAAGCCGGACACATACATGCCCAGACTCAGCTCGTTCACATCGACCTTAACCTGCTTAATCCCCACAGTTTCGCCTCGCCTTAAATTTTTAAAATCAATTCCGTCTTACAGATGCTGGCTATATTCAAACACACATAAAGACGAGTGTAATGAAGAATAGCCGAACAAACCAGAGCCGCCGAGTGTAAAAAGCTCCCAAGGGATGTTATCGCCCGCTGAACGGCGCCTTATTGATGATAAGCGCCTGATAATTCATGAACAGCGTTGATAAATGCGCCTGCGTGAACTGGATCCACTTCTGGTGTGATGCCGTGGCCAAGGTTAAATACATGACCTGAACCCGCACCAAACGACTGAAGGATCTGGCCCACTTCAGCACGGATTCGCTCTGGCGATGCGTACAAAATGCTCGGGTCCATATTGCCTTGTAATGCAACTTTATCGCCAACTCTGCTACGAGCTACGGCTATATTCGTTGTCCAATCTAAACCCAAGGCCGTAGCACCTGTATTAGCCATAGCTTCAAGCCATTGCCCACCGCCTTTTGTAAAGAGGATAACAGGCACTTTGCGGCCTTCATTTTCACGAATGAGACCGCTAACGATTTTCTGCATGTACGCCAAGGAAAATTCTTGATAGGCATTGTGCGACAAAGCTCCGCCCCAAGTATCAAAAATCTGGACAGCCTGTGCGCCCGCTTTGATCTGCGCATTCAAATAAGCTGTTACCGAATCGGCCAACACAGATAGTAATTTATGCATAAGTTGAGGCTGGTTGTAGAGCATTTCCTTGGCACGACGGAAGTCGCGGCTTGATCCACCTTCGATCATATAGGTCGCTAAAGTCCAGGGGCTGCCGGAGAAGCCAATTAAGGGAACGCGACCGTTCAGTTCGCGACGGATGGTTTTCACCGCGTTAACCACGTAAGGCAAATCCTGTTCTGGATTTATGACATTTAGTGCATTGATATCCGCCTCTGTGCGCACCGGCTTACGGAATTTTGGGCCTTCACCGGTTTCGAAATAAAGCCCCAAACCCATGGCATCCGGAATGGTGAGGATATCCGAAAAGAGAATGGCTGCATCAAGACCCGGGTAGCGGTCCAAGGGCTGAAGTGTGACCTCACAAGCTAACTCAGGATTAGTGCAAAGCCCCATAAAGTCACCCGCGCGTTCACGGGTTGCACGGTATTCTGGCAGGTAACGACCAGCTTGGCGCATCATCCACACCGGAGTGACGTCAACTGGCTGCTTGAGCAGGGCACGTAGGAAGCGGTCATTTTTTAATTCAGTCATCTTTTTTCCTCTAGCAGAAACAGTCCTGCCTAAAATGCACTAGCCCCGCAGAAGCGGGGCTAGATGGACAATATCAACAACTACATCAATTAAACAGCAAGGTAATCCAGAATACCTTGGGCTGCCTCGCGGCCTTCCCAAATGGCAGTGACCACCAAATCAGAACCGCGCACCATATCGCCGCCGGCAAATACCTTGGGATTGGTGGTTTGGAACTTGAACTGCTGTTCTTCTGGCGCATGCACACCGCCCCACTCGTTCACTTTCACTCCGTTGGTTTCAAACCAAGGCTGTGGATTGGGGCGGAACCCGAATGCAATTAGCACTACATCAGCAGGCAGAATTTCTTCTGAACCTTCAACCACTACTGGGCTGCGACGACCTTTTGCATCTGGCTCACCAAGTTTGGTAGTTACAACTTTTACGCCTTCCACTTTGCCGTTACCGACGACTGCAACAGGCTGACGGTTGAATAGGAACTCAACACCTTCTTCACGCGCATTAGCTACTTCACGCTTGGAACCGGGCATGTTTTCTTCATCGCGACGATACGCACAAGTTACCGAATCAGCACCTTGACGAATCGAGGTACGGTTACAATCCATCGCCGTGTCACCACCGCCGAGAACCACAACTTTCTTACCTTTTACGCTGATAAAGTCAGACGCGTCTTTTTCGAAACCCAAATTGCGGTTTACGTTCGCCACTAAGAATGGCAGCGCATCGTAAACACCGGGTAAATCTTCACCGGGAAAACCGCCTTTCATGTAGGTGTAAGTGCCCATGCCCATAAAGACGGCGTCATAATCGCGCAGGAGATCTTCCATGGAAATATCTTTGCCCACTTCAGTATTCAAGCGGAATTCGATGCCCATTTCAGTAAAGATTTCACGACGGCGTGACAACACTGATTTTTCGAGTTTGAATTCAGGAATCCCGAAGGTCAGCAAGCCACCGATTTCAGGATATTTATCAAACACAACCGGTTTAACACCGTTGCGCACCAATACGTCTGCACAACCGATACCCGCTGGGCCAGCGCCGATAATCGCAACTTTCTTGTTGGTCCACACCACTTTCGACATGTCTGGTTTCCAACCCATGGCGAATGCGGTATCGGTAATGTATTTCTCGGCGTTGCCGATAGTGACCGCACCGAAACCATCGTTCAGCGTACAAGCGCCTTCACACAAACGGTCTTGCGGGCACACGCGGCCACAGACTTCTGGCAATGAGTTGGTTTGATGGCTCAACTCTGCCGCCTCAAAAATATTGCCTTCAGAAATCAGCTTCAACCAGTTAGGAATGAAGTTATGTACCGGACATTTCCACTCACAGTAAGGGTTGCCGCATTCAAGGCAACGATGCGATTGGCTCTCCACCTCTTCTTTGGCGAATGGCTGATAGATCTCTACAAACTTGTGTCTGCGAGTTTCTATATCCTTCTTGGTAGGATCTTGGCGGCCCACATCAAGAAACTGGAAATCATTGTTTAAACGTGCAGTCATGATATTTCTCCTCTCGCCTTATTCGCCGCGCTTGCGGAAACTGACGAGCAGCCCACCCAAAGCGGCTGCCTTGGGTTTGACCAGCCAGAACTTGCCAATGTAATCATCGAAGTTGTCGAGCAGAGTTTGACCCCACTCGCTCTCGGTTTCAGCAACAAACTCTTCGATGGTTGTACGTAAGTGGTGACGATGTGCTTCCAGCGCTTCGGTATTGATGCGATGAATATCCACCAACTCGTGGTTGTAGCGATCAACAAAATCGTTTGCTTCGTCGAGAACATAAGCAAAACCACCGGTCATACCCGCACCGAAGTTGACGCCAGTTTGACCCAACACAGTCACCACACCACCAGTCATATATTCACAGCAGTGATCGCCCGCGCCTTCGACAACCACATGGGCACCTGAGTTACGTACACCACAGCGCTCACCTGCAATACCGGCCGCAAACAACTTACCACCTGTAGCACCATACAAACAGGTGTTACCCATAATACTGGTGACGTTTGACTTGAAGGTTGAGTTGCGTGGCGGACGCAATACCAACTTACCACCCGCCATGCCCTTACCAACGTAATCGTTAGCATCACCTTCCAAATACATTTCCAAACCGCCAGCGTTCCACACGCCAAAGGACTGACCTGCAATACCGGTCAACTTCAACTTGACCGGAGCATCGTCCATACCAAGATTGCCGTAGCGTTTGGCAATTTCACCACTGATGCGGGCACCGATTGAGCGGTCGCAGTTGGTGATATGGAACTCAAACTCACCGCCTTTTTTACCTTCAATGGCGGGCAGTAATACACGCACCATAGCTTCAGCGGTTTCACCTTTGTCGAACGGCTCGTTTTTAGCTACAGCACATAACTGAGGCTTGGTTGTCAGATAGTCATCAGTATAAATAATGGGGGACAGATCGAGCTGCTGTTGCTTGGTAGTTTCGCCCTCAAGAATTTTCAGCAAATCTACACGACCAACCAACTCGCCCAATGAACGCACACCTAAACGCGCCATCCACTCACGGGTTTCCTCAGCTACGAACTTGAAGAAGTTCATCGCCATTTCAACAGTGCCGATGTAATGGTCTTTACGGAGTTTATCTTGTTGGGTTGCAACACCCGTCGCACAGTTGTTCAAGTGGCAAATACGCAGGTATTTACAGCCCAACGCAACCATGGGGCCAGTACCAAAGCCGAAACTTTCAGCGCCCAACATAGCCGCTTTGACAACGTCCAGACCGGTTTTTAAACCGCCGTCCGTTTGTACGCGAACTTTATCGCGCAGGTCATTCGCGCGCAGGGTTTGATGAGTTTCAGACAAGCCCAATTCCCACGGAGAACCCGCGTATTTAATAGACGTTAGTGGACTTGCCGCCGTACCGCCGTCGTAGCCGGAGATAGTGATCAAGTCAGCGTAAGCCTTAGCCACACCCGCCGCGATAGTACCCACGCCCGGACGTGATACCAGTTTTACCGACACAAGCGCAGCAGGGTTAACTTGCTTCAAATCGAAAATCAGCTGAGCCAAGTCTTCGATTGAGTAAATGTCATGGTGTGGTGGAGGTGAAATCAAAGTAACACCAGGTACTGAGTGACGCAGACGCGCAATCAGTGCATTCACTTTACCGCCAGGTAACTGACCACCCTCACCCGGTTTTGCACCTTGAGCGACTTTAATTTGCAAAACTTCAGCGTTGACCAAATAAGCAGGCGTTACACCGAAACGGCCAGACGCAACTTGTTTGATTTTGGACGACTTGATAGTGCCATAACGCGCTGGGTCTTCACCGCCCTCACCGGAGTTGGAACGACCGCCCAAGCGGTTCATCGCTTCAGCCAAAGATTCGTGTGCTTCTGGTGACAAGGCACCGAGCGACATACCCGCCGAATCGAAACGCTTGATAATACTTTCAATAGGTTCAACTTCTGACAGCGGAACTGGTTTGCACGCGTCTTCACGAATCGCCAGCAAGTCACGCAGCATAGAAACTGGGCGCTTGTTCACCAAATCTGCATAGTTGCGCCACATCGCATAGTTGCCACTTTGAACAGCTTTCTGCAGGGTTTGCACAACATCCGGGTTGAATGCGTGATATTCAGAGTTGTGAACATACTTCAACAAACCGCCCTGAACGATTGGCTTACGCTCAACCCAAGCTGTTTGGGCAACGATTTTTTGATCCGCTTCCAAGTCCTCAAAACGCGCACCACTCACACGGGATGGCGTGCTATCGAAGCACATGGAAATTACTTCTTCCGATAAACCAATCGCTTCGAACAACTGGGCGCTGCGGTATGAGGTAACCGTAGAAATACCCATCTTGGATAGGATTTTCAGCAAACCTTTGTCGATACCTTTGCGGTAATTTTTGTAGGCAGAATCCACGTCAACCAACAACTCACCAGTCTCAATCAAATCATTGAGTACGTAGTAGCTGAGGAACGGATAAACCGCCGTGGCGCCGTAGGCAATTAAAGCAGCGATCTGGTGTGGATCTCGCGCAGTGCCGGTCTCCACAATAATGTTGGAGTCGCAACGCAAGCCAACATTAGTTAAATGCTGGTTAACCGCACCCACCGCTAAGAGCGCGTGGATTGGCAAGAGACCTTGTTTAAAGTCGTTATCGCTTAGCACGATTAACACTTTGCCAGTCTTAACCGCTGCCGCAACATCTTCACACAGCTTGGTCAAGGCAGCTTTTAAATTGGTGCTTGTTGGGTCGTAATGCAATGAGAAAACAGTTGCCTCATAGCCTTTGCGGTTCAAGTTCATCAAACCGCGGAATTTTGCGGGTGATAACACCGGCGAGCTTAGAATAACGCGATCTGCGTGCTCAGGAGTTTCGTCGTAAACAGGTAATTCGCGACCGAGACAGGTTTCAAGCGACATTACAATTGCTTCGCGCAATGGGTCGATTGGCGGGTTGGTTACCTGCGCAAACTGTTGACGGAAGTAATCGTAAAGCGAACGTTGCTGGCGAGACAAAACCGCCATAGGGGTATCATCCCCCATGGAACCAACGGCTTCCTGACCGCCTTCTGCAAGAGGACGCAACAGTTGATCGCGCTCTTCGAACGACACTTGGTACATTTTCATTGCCGCTTTCAGCGCAATGCCTTGCAAGCCGTTTTCTTTTGTATCGGCTTCCAAGGTTGACTCAATACGCAAAGCGCGCTCTTTGAGCCATTGCTTGTACGGCTGAGTTTCTTTGAGCTGATTGTCAACGTCTTGGGTACGATGCAGTTCACCGGTTAAGGTATCGATAGACATGATTTGGCCTGGGCCAAGACGACCTTTTGCAACAACGTCCGCTGGATCGTAGTTATACACACCCACTTCTGACGCCACGGTAATGATGTCATCGTTAGTGATAACCCAGCGAGAAGGGCGCAAACCGTTACGGTCAAGCGTACAAACCGCGTAACGACCATCGGTAATTACCAAGCCCGCTGGACCATCCCACGGCTCGATGTGCATGGAGTTGTATTCGTAGAACGCACGCAAATCCGGGTCCATATTCTCAACATTCTGCCACGCAGGCGGAACAAGCATACGAATAGCACGGTGCAATTCCATACCGCCTAAGGTCAGGATTTCCAGCATATTATCGAGGCTGGATGAGTCAGAACCTGTGCGGTTTACCAAGGGCTTAACACTTTGCAGTTCTGGCAACAACGGAGTTACGAATTTAGGAGTACGCGCAACAGACCAGTTGCGGTTACCCACCACAGTGTTGATCTCGCCGTTGTGCGCCAACATGCGGAAGGGTTGCGCCAATGGCCAAACCGGCATGGTGTTGGTTGAGAAGCGCTGGTGGAACACGCAAATCGCAGTTTCCAAACGCTCGTCCGCCAAGTCGGCGAAGAAACGTGGCAAGTCCACGGGCATCATCAAGCCTTTGTAAGACAAGGTGCCAGTGCTCAAACTTGCGACATAGAAAGCTTTATCAGCGGCAAGACGCAATTCTGTCTTACGGCGAGCCATAAACAGCTTGGCATCCATTTGCTGCAGAGTTAAATCTTTGCTGTTCACAAATAGATGATTGAAGACCGGCAAGGAGCGCATGGCGATTGGGCCAAGGCAGCTTGGGTCAACAGGGATTTCACGCCAGCCTGCAACGATCAGGCCTTGTGCTGTCAGCTCTTCGGCAAAAATAGCTCGTGCAGCTTCAGCCTTATCAGCTTCACGGCTGAGCATAATTGAGCCTACGCCGTAAATTTCGGTCAATTCGGCATTACACGCCTCTTTTGCAACGGCACGCAAAAAGCTGTCCGGCTTTTGAATCAACAGACCACAACCGTCACCGGTCTTACCATCGGAGTTAATACCGCCGCGGTGCGTCATGCAAGTCAAGGCTTCAATAGCGGTTTTGAGCAGACGGTGGCTGGTTTTGCCCTTTAAGTGTGCAATCAAACCAAAACCGCAGTTATCTTTGAACTCGTCTATCTGGTAGAGGCCAGTGGTCATAGGCTGAATCTCAATAAATCAATCAATATCAAGGAACTTCTCAGTATTTTTTTCGCGCGCAAACCTTGCTACATACAAAAGACGCGCCACCTCACACCCCAGACAAAAAAGCCCCTGAGGGTTTTAGGGGCTGCGGACAAATGGGCGCAGGATATTACCCGCTTACCCCAGAAATGGCAAGCAACCTGACCTGTTTTGCAACAAGGAAATCGCGTACAAAAAACCAACAACCTACCCCATACAAACAGAGTAAAATCATCTAAAAAATCTAGAATTGATGCTAACAAGTGAGGCTAACTCCATAAAAATGCTAAAGAATGCACATTTAGCGATTTATGTTACGGATGCGCGCACTTTTCCGATGACAAGACTTTAACATTGACGAGATATAGGCTAACTTAAGACATTAACCGAATAGGCTTTACCTTATATAACTTATCAAAGCCGCGATCACCCGTTTCAATCACAACCGCCGCTTCTAACTCTCGGGAAATTAGGAAGACACCATGCAAACAAAAACAACGTTTCGATTTCTTAGCGCCTCGCTTATAAGCCTGATGCTCTCGGCTTGCGGCGGCGGAGGGGAAGGTTCTGCGCTCGACAACATTAACAACGGTCCGGGCACTGTTGGTGCAACCACAAAAATAGGAAGCGGGTCCGGCTCTAGCTTCGTTTCCGGAGCCATTGCAAGTACTGCATCTTCAACGTTGTTTGAGGGAGATAAAACTCAGCTAAGTGTAACGATTGTTGACGGACAAAATGCCCCAACCGCCAACAAAATTAAAGTCAAATTCGACTCCCCGTGTCTAGCATCTAGTCTTTCGACAATTGCGGGGGACAGTACCGTTGAAACCATTAATGGAACCGCAACCGTTCAGTATCAGGTAGGAAAATGCGATATTGACGATAAAGTAACGGCGACGATGGTTGCCGGCACCTCGACACTCGAAGCCTTTGTAATTCTGCCTATCAATACAAGACGCATGGGAGCAGGGTTCGGCTCAAGCTTTGTCAATAACGCATTGGAGATCGGTGTTGGAGAAACCGTTTTATCTGCAGGCGGAAACACCTCTGTCACTGCTTACATAGTCAACTCCACAGGTGAGTTAGTTACTGACACAATGGCTATAACTTTTTCATCTCCTTGCTTGTCGGCCAACAATGCATCCATAACTGGCGGCAACATTGTTAACACTGTAAATGGTAGGGCAGATGCAAATTACGTATCCAAAGGCTGCTCCGGTGTGGGCGGCGTGGATCAAGTCAAAGCAACCACTACTTTTAGAGGCGTTGTTTTGACTGCAACTGGAAATGTATTCGTAAAACCAGATACTGCACAGACAATCTCTTTCGTTGATGCAACACCAACCTTAATCAGCATTAAAGGAACGGGCGGCCTAGAAACCTCTACTTTGCGCTTCCGTGTTTTAGGCCAAGCAGGCGCGCCAGTAAAAGGCATATGCGTCAACTTCGCGCCTAGCACAACTGTCGGCGGGCTCGCGTTAGTACCTAGCAAGTGCAACCCTTCTGGCCCCGAGACTTATGGTTCATCCACTGATGCAGATGGATATGTTTCAACGATTGTGCAGGCTGGTACGGTTGCCACTGCTGTTCGTGTAACCGCGACAACGGCAAACGGTATTAGTACTCAATCTAGCGCGTTAGCGGTTACAACAGGCATACCCGATCAAAATAGTACCAGTCTTTCGTTAAGCGACTTAAACCCCGTGGCTTGGCTACATGATGGCGTTAAGAGCACCACTGTAATCAGACTTGCAGATGCTTTTAACAACCCAGTGCCTAATGGAACCGCTGTTACATTCACCACAAGCGGTGGCGCTATCGACGGTAGCTGCGTAACAACAGGTGGCACATGCTCTGTTGAGTGGCGCAGCCAAAATCCTCGCCCCAACCCATCAGCTACAGTGACATTCTCAAGCGTTACAGAATCAGGTTACATCATGACCTGTTCAGATGGCTCGAAAGAGTGCCGCAACGGGCGAGTACAGATTTTGGCGACCGCTATTGGCAATGAATCATTTATTGATGGCAATGGTAACGGTTTGTATGACGACATTTCGAAAGATACTTTCACAAACAGCAATGGTGTTTACTCAACAACCACAAAAGGATTACCTCTGTCGAATACCGCGCTCTGCAGCCCTAACGCACCTCATTCATCTGGCGCTTACGGCGCAACAAACAGCTGTGATGATTTGCGTGAGGCTTATGTCGATAAGAACTTTAGTCTAGACCGCGATTTGCTGGAAGAATTTGTTGATTTCAATCAAAACGGTAGTTTCGACTTACTGCCCAATGGTAAATATGATGGTGCCTTGTGCTCGGGCACAGCGAAGGCTAACGGTGACTGTACGACAAATAAAGTCACCGTAAGACAAGAGGCTACGCTAGTTATGTCCTGCGAAAACCCGATGATTCCGGTCGGACTAGGCTCATTTACATTGGCTGCCGGCGAGAGCATTCGCATTCCGTTTTTGTTGGCAGATTGCAATGGAAACGCCTTACCAACAGGCACGACTGTGTCTGCAATCTCCGGCGATTTAGTCAATGCGACGGCGACTGTAATACCCAGTGGCGGCTTAGCTATGTCTACCGAGCCTTCAGTGGCTGTGCTTGTCGTAAAAGCGGATGAAACAAAAGTACCAAAAGGAACAGTAGGAATAGAAATTAACGCGAGTGGATTAAGTACGTCCTATGCGGTAAGAGTTAACTAAGCCAGCAAAACGAGCTTTCTCTGTTTTAAACAAAAGCCATCCCTAATAAGGATGGCTTTTGTCATTCAGCGCCAGCCTTCATACAATTTTTATTGCTCTTCCCCCAATACACCTACCCTCATCAGCCTTATACTCAAAGCCAAACATAAGCTCGACGTCTAGCATTGGACATTACAGAACCAAAATTCAATATCGATCAAGCCTTATTTGATTCACATTCTTTGCACAGATTACAGAAGTAATTTGCACAGCAAAACCGCATAAAGAGTAAACAGCACTGATACGATTTATGAAATGGGAGACCGAAAGCGCTTGCTTTATACTTTATCCGCAAAATATGCCCTAATTTCCAGCCAATTGCTCACGCGAACGTGAGTTTCCTCATTCACATTATGAGGCGCCGTAAAAAGAAGCCCTTGGCCCGCAAAAAACTGAAAATGGCGCGAACTATCGTCAATTAAATAATCTGCGTTAACAATGCCTTTGTTGCCGCAAAAAATAAAATTCATGGGCGACAAAAATGGCAAATACTTTACCAACCATTCGTATTTTGCGGTGAATGATGAGGAATGCTCCATGGCCGCTGTAGCTATGTAGATGTCGAAGTGTTGAGTCAACTGCTGAATAGTAGAAATCGCATCGGGCAATGGAGCTAGGTCAACAAAAAAATCTGGGTTATCTGGATAAGACCGCACTCTCGCTTCATGTTCAGCCGGAACACGATGATAAATTTTTGTGCCCATTAAATCTTGTTTGGTAAGGCGCTGGCCAAATTCCTGATTGTACCAGTCCAAGTGGCGCGCCATGGTGTCACAAATGGTTTCATCCATATCTATCGCAATTCGTTTACGCATCATTTCCTCTTACATTAAAAAACCAGAAATAAAAAAGCCCCTAAAAAGGGGCTTCAACGCAATTAAGCTTTTGGCTTAAAAATTGGTTTCCACCTGCGGCGATGTCTCAGCATCATAATCCACACCGTCAATGCCGAAGCCGAACAAACGCAAGAACTCCGCTTTGTAGCCAGCAAAATCGGTTAACTCAAATAGATTTTCTTCGGTTACTTGATCCCAAATTTCTTCTACTTTAGTTTGAACAGATGGATGCAGTTCCAACTCATCAACACGGTATCGGCCAGCGTCATCCACACGTGGATTTGCAGAGTAAAGGCATTCCTTAAACAGGCGTTGGATTTGCTCAATACAACCCTCGTGAGTACCTTGCTCCTTCATCACTTTGAACAAAATAGCCAAATACAATGGCATTACCGGAATAGCAGAACTCGCTTGAGTAACGACCGCTTTTAATACCGCAACGCGTGCTTTACCGCCGTGCTTTGCACTCAAGTCTTTGGCGGCGCGATCCAAATCTTCTTTAGCTTTACCGATGGTTGCTTTGCCATAAATTGGCCAGGTCAACTTGTCGCCCAGATAGGTGTAGGCAACAGTTTGGAAGTTGTCAGAAAGTAGATCGGCGCTTTTTAAGGCATCAATCCACATTTCCCAATCTTCTCCACCCATGACTTTTACGGTGTTAGCAATTTCTTCTGCGGTTGCGGGCTCAATGGATACATCGCCAATTTTTAATGTGTCGGTATTCAGGTTTTTCGAAACGTATGATTTACCGATAGGCTTTAAAACAGAGTTGTAAACTTCGCCGGTTTTCGGGTCGGTACGACGGGGTGATGCCAAGCTGTAGATCACCAAATCCACTTTGCCCATGCTGCCTTTTAACTCGTCGATCACTTTGGCTTTCATTTCATCTGAGAAAGCATCGCCATTCAGGGTTTGGGCGTATAACCCTTCGGCTTTAGCGGCATCATGAAAAGCTGAAGTGTTGTAGTAGCCTGCGGTTGCAGTTTTGCTGTCGCTTGGCTCTTTTTCAAAGCACACGCCGAGCGTGTCAGCGCCACCACCGAAAGCCGCAGTTATACGTGAAGCCAAGCCAAACCCTGTTGAACAGCCCAACACCAATACCTTTTTAGGTGCACCTGCTACTGGGCCTTTGGCTTTGGTGTAGGCAATTTGTTCTGCCACGTTGGCAGCAGCACCTTGTGGGTGGGCATTGGTACAGATAAAACCGCGAACTTTTGGTTTGATAATCATGGAGTTAACCTTTTGATGTTAAACACATTTGAGCGCATGTACGCCCAAGCTAAATACTGAAAACGGAAAATGAGGCATTATACAGAAAGAAGACCAATCTCACAGGCACCCGAAAAACCGGATAAAACTCACCCTAGTCGTCACTTGAGGTATTTCAATGATCTATTCCATGTTCGCCATGATATTGCTGACCTTCGTAGTAGCCATTTACATGCTCACCTTACGGGTTTCTGCCGTCAGATCCGGGCAGGTAAAGTTGGGCGCGTTCCGCCTTAATGATGAAGAAAGTATGTCGCCCCGAATGCTGCAGGTTTCGCGCAACTTCAGCAATCTCTTTGAAATGCCGGTACTTTTTTACACCGCTGGCGCGCTGGCGGTTGCGCTGGGGATAAATTCATTGGCAATCATTATGTTGAGTTGGCTATTCGTAGCTAGCCGTGCAATACATTCTTGGATTCACATCACCAGCAATAATGTTATTCGCCGTATGCAGGCGTTTATGGCGGGAAATTTTTGCATTTTACTGATTTGGATTCTTATCCTCTGGGATTACGTATCCCGCCATCCGAGCGCGTTTTGACAAACATTTACTCATGAATACACCAGTTCGTGTTGTTTTTGCGACGCACCTAGCAGGTAAGTGACAAGATTCTTCATCGTTCACTTTGAATTCAGCCTCCGCTCACATAATCGAAATAAACAACCACAAGTGGGGTTTAATATGCGCAAATATTTGATGACTTGTTCGGCTTTGTTGATACTTCAGGTAGCATCTCAAAGCTTTGCTGGAGATGTGGGAATAAACGTACTACTTGCAGGTGAAATCCGGCCCGGCGCCTATGGTCAGGTACAACTTGGAAACGCTCCGCGTCCAGTGCTCGTTTACGAGCACCCCAGAGTTGTGGTGGTGGATAGACATTACACCCGCTACGAACCCATTTATTTACACGTTCCACCTGGCCACGCCAGACACTGGTCTAAACACTGCCGCGAGTATCACGCCTGCGAGCGCCGCGTATACTTCGTGCGCAGCGAGGAATATGAGCCTCGCCATCACAGACACGAGGCACCGCGTCATTATCATTACCACGACCAACATCATCACAGCCATGATAGAGACCCAACAAGATCCAGGGACTAAATTGAAAGCGATTAAGCTGCTTATCGGCTGATGTGGTGCGAGCGTCGGTAATCCCGTGGTGCGCATCTGCATGAGCGCGAGAATGCATCATTAAATCGGCTGATTGATAAGAACCCAGACTGAAATGCAATATCGGTAATGGTTTTATCGGTAGTGGTGAGCAACCGCTGCGCGTGGGAAATACGATGCTGGGTAATGTAATTAATCAAGGTCGTACCCAACGTTTTTTGGAACAAGCTCATGGCATAGTTTGTATTGAGCTTAACGTGATCTGCAATTTCCTGAACGCTCAATTTCTGGGTATAGCGCTGCGCAATAAAGCAGGCCATCTTTTCCACTTTATTAAGCGCAGCCTCAGGCGCACGCGCTGGTGATGACGAATCTTTAAAGGCAGGTAAGTTAAGCGCAAATCGTGTAAGCCGCGCCTGCATTTCGAGCAATACAGGCTGCTCCATAGTCGCGGCTTTATGCTGCAAATCCACCGCCCATTGCTCGAAAAGCTGCGTGTCCCGCGCTCTCATATCGTCAGACGCCTCGCTTAGGAATTCGCCGCGCATAATTGACTGCACAAACTGCTCGGGCAAGCGCCACTCAAGAAAACACTGCAGTGGAATTGTCGCCACGAGATAATCGGTATTTTCACTAAAATCGATAATTTGATGCGGGTTGGCCGCCCAGAAAACGCTTAACCGTCCTGCTTGCGCAACGCACTTCTCACCACCCAGAAGGTAGGTAACGGAACCCGACTTGAGAAAGTTCAGCTCAATTTCACTGTGGTGATCTGGTCGCTGCATAGACGACGGGCGCCAATGAACACAAGTCAATCCATAAGGACTGAAATCCGGTCTAGCCGGATCAAAGGAACCTAAGAGAGTTTCAGGCATAAAGAGCAGGTCAGCTTTGTAAAAAGATGAGAATACAGGTAATAATTTTAATAATACAGGATGAGCTATTGGATTCTTACCTCTATTATCCCGCTAACAGCTATGGGTTGGCTCAGCCGCACTGGCTTTACTCTAATAACATTCACCACTCGCATCGGAACACCATCATGAAAAGATACCCACCGCTTTGGCGATGCTCCGTGGCCGCACTCGCGGCTCTCCTCTGCTCCACTAACATCGCCGTTGCCGCCTCGCCGTTAAACTCTGCGAACCGCGTAATAGTGCTGAGCGATATTGAAAATGAACCAGACGATACACAGTCCTTGGTTCGCCTGTTGGTCTATTCCAACCAGATAGATATTCAAGGTTTGATCGCCACAACCTCGGTCCACATGAAAAATAAAGTTGCTCCTGAGTCCATGCGTAACGTCATTCGCGCCTACGGAAAAGTGCAACCCAACTTACTTAAGCATCAACCCAACTTCCCCGACGAAAAAACCTTGCTGTCGTTAGTAAAGGAAGGCCCAGCAGCTTACGGTATGGAAGCCGTAGGTGAAGGAAAAGAGTCTGAAGGTTCTAACTGGATTATTAAAACCTTAGAAGCCAAAGACGAACGCCCGCTGTGGATTTCGGTGTGGGGCGGAGCAAACACGCTCGCTCAAGCCCTTTACAAACTCAAGGCAAAGCATTCGGAAGCAGAACTTAAGGCACTGATTGCAAAGCTGCGCGTTTACACCATCTCCGATCAGGATGACAGCGGCATTTGGATTCGAAAAAACTTCCCCGATTTATTTTATGTCGTTAGCCCTGGCGGCTACGGCGCAGCAACGTGGACGGGTATGCACATAGTCGTACCGGGGATAGACAACACCACCATTAGCAATAAGTGGATTGCTGAAAACATTCAACAAGGTCACGGGCCCATGGGCGCGATTTATCCCGATGTATCTTATGGCTTGGAAGGCGATACCCCCTCTTTTCTGTCACTGATTCCAAACGGGTTGAACGCGCCTGAACATCCCAACTGGGGCGGTTGGGGCGGTCGCTACGAACTCTATACGCCGGATTTATCTGCAATGGATACGCACGGTTTTACGGGCGGTGTTCCTATTGAAGCCGAACCACGCGCTATTTGGACTAACGCCATCGATAACGTTTTCCCGAGCCTACCGGGTGAGTTCGGCCGCGCAACTCGCGTGGGCGATAAATCATTTAGAGATTACCGTGCAACTGTGTGGCGCTGGCGCGATGACTTCCAACATGATTTTGCAGCGCGTATGGATTGGACAATCAAACCTTACCAACAAGCGAATCATCCGCCAGAAGTTGCGCTCAACCATGCAGATACCTTGCGCGTAAAATCTGGCCAATATTTTTCGCTTGATGCGCAAGCCTCAACCGACCCGGATGGCGATAGCATCAGCTTCTATTGGTTTGTTTACTCGGAAGCCGGAACTTTCACCGGCACTGCAAAAATTGATACGGAAAATCTTGCGCGCATCAATGTTATTGCGCCCAAGGTTACGAGGGAAGAAACCTTACATATTGTTGTGCGGGTATCGGATAAAGGCAGCCCACAACTCTCACGCTACAAACGTATTATTGTGACTCTGCTGCCTTAAATAAAATGCAGCTCAAATGCGGTAGCGCTCAATGCCCTACCGCATTTTTTTAATATTTATAAAGTACGATGCGTTGGTTTTGATATTCGCCATAAGGGAGATTTAAATGGCGACCTTGATGGCTTTCATCTCCATTGAGCAAACGCCCCGGATTCCAAGTCGGCACGTTTGAGTTTTTATCGCGGGTGTAATCGCCCTCCCAAATAGATTCAATTCCCAAAGTGTTTTTCTGAGCAGCATCTTTAAAGGTGGCCACTACGCCAGAACCCGCAAACAAAAATTCTTTTTCACTTAAGCGAATAATCAGCGCGCCCACTTCTGGCCATATTTCTTGTTTCGCGCCAGACGACCAAGAGAGCGTAAATTCGTGTTTCAATGTAATTTCGATATCACCGAAAACTACTTTGGCAGATTGACGCTCTTTGTCTAACAAAACACCATCAATAAGATTTTCTTTGCCGACAGAATTCATTTTTGCTTGCGCGATTAGCGGAGCAATGCTGGCTAAATGGCGATAGGCTTTTCCTAAAGGAATATCTTCAGGCTTCTTCGCGGAATCAATCGAAAAGGGTGAAAAACCCATAGCTTTGTAATGGCCGATGGAAAAATAGGCTTTGGCCGCATTGCTGTCTTCCATTTTAATTTCTGGAATAAACAACGGGTTTTCTTCGCTATAGAACAAATCATTCCACTGAGTAAAAAGCGGGTTGTAGAAATCGGGGGATAAAATATCAATATCAGGTGTTGCCGCTTTCCAAATGGAAAACAGGTGCGGTAATGGACCACCGCTAGGATACTGGCCCGGTAACAAACCTGCTTTGTTCAGCGCCGCATTCACATAAGTTGGCAAGGGATAAATCGCCTTTCCCGCTGCTGCAACTGCATTTGTGTAACGGGCCAAATGCCATGCAATAAAAAATTCCTCAGTCGCAATGGAATCACCAAAAACCTGGCGCCATGAACCGCTGGTTAAACTGCCCTGTTTACGCCACGCAGATGTAACCGCGTCAGTTTTTTTGGATTGCTGCAAGTAGCTGATGAGTTCTTCGGGAACCACCCCGTTATAAGCGGCGTTTGCTGCTGAGTTAAAGTCACGCGCATCGGGCAGCATGCCCACTTCATTTTCGACCTGAATCATAACAACGGTTTTTTCAGTGTCGACCTTTTTCAAATACGAGAGTAACGCGGAATAAGCACGAATATCCGCTTGCAAGTTGTTGTTTGAAAAAGGACTCAGGATCGCTTGCTTTTTTCCATCACGATTTTCGGCCAAGGGAAAACGAGCGGGATCACTTTTAACCCAGGCTGGCGTGTAGCAGGACATACTGTTTTTCCAAGAGCCGAACCACAGAAGAACAAGTTTCATGTTGGCGGCACGTGCATTTTTAATCGCAGTATCGACCAAATCGAAATCAAACTTTCCTTCTTGCGGCTCCATAAGTTCCCAATACACGGGCACCAAAACCGTATTCAAGTGTAACGCGTTTAGCGTAGGCCAAATTTTCGTTAAGTAGGCAGAACTAGCCGCACTGGAATTTGCTAATTCTCCGCCAAGCATTAAATAAGGCTGGCCGCTAACAAATAATTGCTTTGAGGGCTTATCAATGTAAGGAATTGAGGTTTCCCGCACAGCGAAAGCTTGAGTCGATAAAAAAATGCAGACTAACAACGCCGCTGCATATCGGAGTTTTCTCATGAACATCATACTTCCCCATAAAACCAATAAACTTACGTTACCTACTTTCTGTTGAATCGCGCAACACAATATTATCTTGTATACAAGAATACAGAATAGCCGCCCATGATTCACAATGTCAATCCACTCTTACGATCGACAACAAATATGTAAAAGAAAAATATCAAATAAAACAAGCAATGAAGTGAGTGAGTTACAGCGTAAAAATACTGGTATTAAAAGGGCGCTAAACCCGCACAAGTTGATCGGGTTTAGCTTAGGAAGAGAATAAATTATAAGGTTTTCAAATACTCGATGAGAGCAAAAGCATCTTTCTTATTATCAGACCAATTGAGCTTAAATGTTTTTCCATCTTGCTGAATATCTTTGTCATGCCCTTTGTTGCTCATAGCCGGAGTTAAGCGAGTATCAAACTCGTAACCTTCGCTGTTGGGACTCGCTGAATTTAATTCCCACAGGAAGCCACCTAGTTTTTGATCGTAATCCAAGCGGCTTTTAACAAAAACCGCAGGGCGTTCATCCGGAACCAGCAAGTGATACAAGGTTGGCACAGAGCCATTGTGAAGATAAGGCGCTTGCGCCCACACGCCCACCAAGGGCAATGCGTTGTAGCCTTTGTGTTGCTTTGGCGGACTCATTGCCAAGGCTTTTTTCCCCTCCAACGACACACCTTTGTATTCAGCACACGGCTTCACGTTTTTGTTATACATTTTCACGACCGTATCCGCATCACACACATCCGTAAATCCACTGATCGCGCCCAAGGTTACAAATAGACCGGCAATTTCCGCGCGCCCCATATCCGTGCCCAAATTGTTATAAACTTTTCCATTGTGCGGTTGATGGCAAGCCGCGCAGTTTTCCGCGAATAACTGCTGACCTCGTTTCGCCACATTGATATCCACATTAAACGGATAAACGCTAGCAGGTAGTTTATCTAAAACTTCTTCTGCAAAAGCGGAAACACGAATATCTACATTTTCGTAGCCAATCGTTAATTGCGCCGCGATATTTTTGTAGATAGGTAAGGGAATATGGCCATTCCATTGCCCTCCACCATTAATGAGGCTCTTTCTATCTTCACTCCATAATGGATCGTGCGTATTTTGTTCCCACACAACCATAATATCCGTTACACCATTGCTAGGTGGCAACGCCAAAAAAGCAAATGGTTTGGTCAGGGGATTTTGTTTTAAATTGGCGTTAGCTTTTACTGTGTTAAAGCCGATGGCATCTTCCATACCCGGCAAACCATTCAACAACTGTGGCTCTGCACCTGGATAGTATTTCGCAACAAACTTTTCCCAACCGTGATATTCACCTTCGTGGTGTTTAATAAACTGGGGGACGGTTGAGGCAAACGTCTTTTTGAACAAATCAATTTGAGCTTGCTCGTAGTCAGCATCAAATTTCCGATCTTCGTAGGTAAAATTTTTGTAAAAATAGTTAGGATTTTCCGCATGCACCTTATCCAGTGCGGCAAGGATTTTTTCCGCAACCAACGCAGATCGTTTGACAGGATCAGTTTCATCACCCACCAGTTTGTTAATGGTTTGTACGATGCGTTTGCGATAACCCACCACATTAAATTCAGAGTTTATGCCGCCATCCAGATAGTAAAATTTATTGTCGTCGATACGCATGCGCCCAATGTGGCAAGCACCACAAGAAAAGGAAGCGTAATCGATATTGCCTAAGGCATCTGTCCGGGACAATCCGCTAAACCCCATACCTCTTGGCACGGGAGCGCCAGGCAAGCGCTCGTCAAAAAACAAACCCATCACACTTAAAAAATTATCGCCCTCGCCCCAGTATTCTGGCGCAAGAACAGGTAATAACTTGAGGATGATGTACGGTATGCCGTCAGTTTCGCTTTCAGCGAAATCTGCAAAACGGTTATAAGCTGTTTGATATTTCGCTATGTGCGCATCGCGCGCGGCCATTTGAGTTTGTTGATATGCCGTCCAGTTGTCTGGTACGGATTTTACAAAGGGAACACCGTTGGGAGCGGCTAAGTCTTTGCTAAAACCACCGTAAGCAGCATAGAGAAAAGTTGCCGACGCTACTCCTACAATCCCTATTCCAATTACTAATTTTTTCATATGCAGTCCTTGTGGTATTTTTTATAAACCAAAACGCAATCCGAAGATTGCGTTAACAAATAAAATAACGTTTTAATGCAGCTAAGCGACTAACGACCAATCAGGCTCCAAGACAAGGAGTAAGATTCGGGGAATGGGCCATTTTTAAAATCTATGGGTGAATCAGCCTTAATATTAGGCAATAGCAAAACCTGATGAACCATTTCAGGAATCATTTCCATACCCACATATTTACCCAAACAATCATGCGGGCCGAAACCGAAATTAAAGTTGTGGTAGAAAGTTCGGTCAGGATTAAATTCGTCAGGATTGGTGTTGGCAAATTCATCAAACATGGCCGATTGCGTGAGTACAATCACATTCGTTCTGGCGGGGATTAATGTTTCGTAAGAGGATCCTTTTGCTAAAACATAGTCCTCTGATATTTGACGAAACATATAAGGACTAATAGGAACATACCGCAAGGCTTCCCACACTAAGTTATCAAAGGCTTTTAAGTCCTTTTGCTGTGCGGCCTCTTTTGCTTTAGCCAACAATTCAGGTTGTTTAATGAAAAACTCAATAACTTGAGCGACTGCTTGCGAGGTTGTTTCAATAGCACCAATTAATAATCCGCCCGCATTCACACCAACACGTACCAAATCAAATTCAACCTGCTCCGCAAAGCTGGTGCGTAACATGCGTGAAAAAACATCGTCTTTTGGAATGTGTTTAGGTTTTCCTGCAAGCGCATTTAAGATGCCTTTCAAGATTCGCCAACCAATTAAAAAGAGATTTTTAGTTTGATCGAGTTTCACCGTAGCAAGCTTTTCAATAAGCTCTTTTTTAATGTAATTACCTAGAGCAACAGTGACGCGGTCGTGATTATCCTTAATGTATTTTGCGTGCTCAGGCGAGTTTAAATCAAACGGCTGGTTGTGAAAAACATCGTACTGGTTCCAGAACGACCATTCGATCAAGTCTTTTTTATCAACATTGTCTAAACCGAAATACTCCTGCACCAAAATCGCGGGAACCATTCTGCAGTAGTTGTAAACGATATCGATCTTGCCACCTGCCGCGTTCAATATTTCGCTGGAGGATTTAGCAATGAGCGCACGAATTCTCGGTAAATCGTTGCGATTAAGCATGCCTTGCATTAAAGATTTTTCGCGGTAGTGGATAGCATCATCGTCATGCGCCATCAAATACCCGGGATCAGTTGCCGTCACACCCATCTTGGGTTTGTACAAATCCACCGTGAAAATCTTGGGCATTTGGAGCAAATCAATTACGTCGGCGTATTTACTCACCAACACACATTCAGGCGTTACTAAAATGGGTCGCTGGGCGCGAAGTTGTTTAAAGAATGGCAGGGGCTCGGTCATCATCCAGCGGCGTACCAGCGGATACTTATCGGCAGGTGCAGCGCTGTCATATTCAGCAAGGTAGTCTTTGGTGCTGGTGGTGGGGATGTAACTCATAATTCCTTCTCCGCATTTCGTTTATTGTGTGTTTTCCAACGTCTCTGCCCTGAGAATGCCGCTCGTTTGCTATGAACATATAAAAAGCTCAGTCCATAGCTTAATACCATTGTTTAACCGCCAAAATGGTTAAAAAGCCGACAAGCGCGAACCCTAACATATCAAGTCGCAGGATTGAACAATTTCCCAAAATCGGAGTTTCAAATACCGCTTTCCCGTGAGCTCTTCATGGCCTCAAGCCGTACAAACGGGTAGAATGCTGGCACCGCATCGCGGCCAGCAAAGCGTGTACTCATCCTTATTTGTTCTGTACCGCTCCCTTACTATTTCTGTGCCGCCCTTACGATTGATGAAGCCCTATGATCCCACGCATTGACCAAACCTCTCCTCTGCAATCCTTGTACTTATCGTTTATCGATCGCTTACGCGCACACGGTTTTCAAGGTGACTTGAGCCCCGACTACGCAACTCGCACTGTGTTAGCAACCGATAACTCGATCTATCAGGTGTTACCTCAGGGTGTGATTTACCCGAAAAATGCGGCTGATATTGTCATGCTTACCAAGCTCAGCCAGTTACCCGAGTTCGCAGGCATTGTGCTCAGCCCACGCGGCGGCGGAACCGGCACAAATGGACAATCGCTTACCGATGGTTTGGTTGTGGATACCTCCAAGCATATGAACCAAATTTTGGAGATCAACGCAGAAGAACGCTGGGTGCGAGTGCAATGCGGCGTAGTGAAAGACCAACTTAATGCGGCCATTAAACCTTATGGTTTATTTTTTGCGCCAGAGCTTTCCACCAGTAACCGCGCAACCATTGGCGGCATGATCAATACGGATGCATCCGGCCAAGGCTCGTGCCGTTACGGCAAAACGCGCGATCATGTGCTGGAACTCAAAACCGTTTTACTGGATGGATGCGAGTGGACTTCAAAAGCCGTTGGTGACGATGAACTTGCGCAAGTTTGTTCTCGCAATGATCGCATTGGAAATATCCATACATTAATTGACAATATCGAACGCGATCATGCAGAACTGATTGCGGCGAAATTCCCAAAGCTCAACCGCTGCCTGACCGGTTACGATCTCGCTCACATTCGCGATGAACAAGGTCGCTTTAACCTCAACAATATTTTGTGCGGTAGCGAGGGGACGCTCGGGTTTATTGTTGAAGCCAAAATCAACCTTTTGCAAATTCCCAAATACAGCGCGCTGATTAACGTTAATTACCGCGACTTCAATGCCGCGCTTCGCGACGCAACCCAGCTAATGAAAGCCGAACCCACATCCATCGAAACCGTTGATTCAAAAGTATTGAATCTGGCGATGAAAGATATAGTGTGGCACAGCGTTGCAGAGTTTTTCCCCGAGCCTGCAAGTGGTGAAAAAATCCAAGGCATTAATCTCGTTGAATACACAGCGCACGACGAAGCTGAACTCAACGCAGCCGTTAAAAAGTTTACCGATCAGCTGGATGCCGACGCTCAACAAGGTTCTTCTGTTCGCATTTCTTATTCCATTGCCTGGGGCAATGAATCTGTTAATAAAATTTGGGGCATGCGTAAAAAAGCCGTAGGCCTGTTGGGTAATGCTGCGGGTGAAGCGCGCCCTATTCCGTTTGTGGAAGACACCGCTGTACCGCCCGAAAACTTGGCTGATTTTATTGTTGAATTCCGCCAATTGTTAGACGAAAACAATTTGGCCTACGGCATGTTTGGTCACGTGGATGCAGGCGTTTTACATGTGCGCCCCGCAATCGATATGAAAGACCCCGAGCAAGAAAAACTGGTGCGCCATATTAGCGACCGCGTTGCGGAACTCACGCATAAATACAACGGCTTACTGTGGGGTGAACATGGTAAAGGTGTTCGTTCTGAATACGCGCCTAAATTTTTTGGCGAACTCTATCCACAACTGCAACGCATCAAAGCGGTGTTTGACCCCCACAATCAGTTGAACCCCGGGAAAATTGCAACGCCTGCGCCTCACCTCGAATTGCTAAAAATTGACGGCGTAACTACACGCGGGCAACTCGATAGAAAAATTCCTGTGCAAGTATGGGAAGGTTACAGCGAAGGAATGCACTGCAACGGCAATGGTCTGTGCTACAACTGGAATCCAAATGACGCCATGTGTCCTTCGTGGAAAGGCACACGCGACCGTGTGCATTCGCCAAAAGGGCGTGCGTCGCTTATGCGCGAATGGTTAAAGCAAATGAGCGAGCGCGGCGTTAATCCACTCGCTGAAAGTAAAAGTATCAAACGCAGCAGCTTTGTGTTGTCTTTACCATCACGCATCATTAATACCATCGGCAAACGCAAAGGCGAGTACGATTTCTCCCACGAAGTTCATAATTCCATGATGGGCTGCCTTGCCTGTAAATCCTGTGCTGGCCAATGCCCAATCAAAGTGGATGTTCCTGAATTCCGCAGCAAGTTTTTGGAACTTTATTACAGCCGTTATTTGCGCCCGCTGAAAGATTATTTTATTGGCGGGCTGGAATATATGATTCCTGCCCTTGCACGCGTGCCTTGGCTTTATAACGCAGCAATGAAACCTAAGTTCATGCAGCGCGTGCTGGCCAAAGTTGCAGGTATGGTGGACAGCCCGCTCCTCACCGGCATTAATTTGCAAACAGCGTTAAATAACCTTGGTACACAGTGGGCCACGCTGGAAAACATTAACGGCCTGAGTGCAGAACAACAATCAAAAGCCGTTATTTTTGTGCAGGATGCTTTTACGAGCTATTTTGAAACACCAGTCGTTCTAGATTCATTAAAACTCCTGAAAACTTTAGGATTCGTTCCCTTGGTTGCGCCGTTTAAACCAAATGGAAAACCACTTCAGGTTCACGGGTTTTTAAAAGCCTTTGCAAAAGCTGCAGATGCAAATGCAACCTTGCTTAACGGTTTGGCGTCGTCGGGAATTCCTTTAATTGGCTTAGACCCAGCCATGACGTTGGCTTATCGTGGTGAGTATCAAAAACTGCTTGGCGCTCAGGCACCTAAAGTTTTCTTGGTTCAGGAATGGTTAGCGACACAAAAAGATTGGCTGTCCAGTAAGAAAGAGAATTTCCGCAATGGCGATTATTCTCTCTTGGCGCACTGTACAGAAAAAACCAACGCAGTCAGCTCGGTGAAAGATTGGCAGCAGGTATTTGCGCTTTTGGGGCAATCGCTCAAGGTCATTGAGACAGGCTGCTGCGGAATGTCCGGCACCTATGGCCACGAAGCCGATAACGTAGAAACATCCAAAAAAATCTATGCGTTATCGTGGAGTGCGGTTGTAAACAATCCTGTTAATGCGGGCAAATTAACTGCAACGGGTTATTCATGCCGCAGCCAAACAAAACGTATCGATAAGGTTAGCTTACCCCACCCTCTACAAATTTTATTAGCACAACAAAAATAACAGGCGAAAAAAAGCCCCGATTAAGGGGCTTAAATAACTGGAAACAAAATCCAGAGCGGGGATTACTTACAAACAAACACTAACAAAAAGCAGATGAATCTATAGTAGACGCCAAGTTACACATCAACCAAAAAGGTTTACGCAACTTAACGGTGTCTCGCATATTTCTTGCAACCCCCCGAATATCTGATAGGGATTTTTACCTCTCAATACAAAATTCTTTAGCGGAAAAAAGCTAGCGAAGAAACCTTCGCTAGCAAAAGGCCAAACACATCGGCTATGGGCTCCGCATCTAAACGCGCAACCAATAAACAGGCCATCAACTCAAACCCTACCAAGAGATTAGAGCTGCGTTGGATTAATAATAGTACTTGTATACTAGTGCGTCAATGATGATTACTAAAATATCCCAACAGCCCGCAGATTGTGCGGCTCATTGCAAAGCCTTGGCTTTCGAGCCACAGCTATACTTTTCAAGGCGAACCCATTAGGATCAAACCCTTTGAAACTTAAGGTGTTCACGCACCTCAGCCCGCGTAATTTCTCAATATTTTGGTGGTTTACGCTTACAGCCCCGTTTTGGAGATAAGAATGGCGAAACAGCCACCCATTAACCTTCGGTCAGATGCAAAGGGGCTTTCGTTCGATCGCCCTACTGCTATTCAAATATTCGGTTTTGTCCGCGACGCCATCATCAGCATGGATCTCAAGCCAGGCCAAATGATTTCTGAAACCTCTCTCGCCAATCAATTTGGCGTAAGCCGTACTCCGGTTCGTGAGGCGCTTATTCAGTTGGCCAACATTGGATTTGTGGAGGTCCTGCCACAACGTGGAACTTACGTAACGCGCTTCAGCATGGATAAAATCCTAGAGTCGCGGTTTATTCGTGAAGCGATTGAGGTTTCGGTAGTGTCTTATCTTGCCGAAAACGTAACCGACGACATTATTGCTGATGGCGAAAAGATTATTCAGGAGCAAAAGGAAGCGGCCGATGATCACGATGCAATGGCCTTTCAGCACTTGGACGATAAGTTTCACCAAACACTGGCAAACCACACCAAATACGCGCGCGTAGCTCAAGTCATAGAAGCGGAAAAGGCACATATGGATCGCGTGCGTTGTTTGAGTTTGGAGTACCAAGATCAATTTAAGCGGGTTTTATCGCAACACACTGCCATCATCAAAGCGATTAAATCCGGAGTACCGGACAAAGCCATGAAAGCCATGAGCGTGCATTTGAAGGATGTTTATAACGTGCTCAAGGTTATTCCGCAGGAACATCCTGAGTATTTTGTGTGATGGTTTGAGATAAAAAAACGCAGCCTAGGCTGCGTTTTTTTATGGAGTTCTTTAATTACTTAGCGTCTTTTGATCGCTTGAGAATGGCGACAGTGTTTTGCATTTGGTTCTGACTAATAGTAACCAACTCCCAGCCATCACGCCCTAATCCATTCAACTGCTCTTCAAAAGCCTCCGAGCTAATACTTCCGGTTAAAAATTTTCTTTTCACTTCAATAATTTTGTATTCCCAGCGCATCTTGCACTCCTTAGTCGTCAAGATCAGATTCAGCTTCGTCTGCTACAGATTCTATGTCAGTTACAACTTTCTGGACTAATTTCACCCTTCCGCTTTTAACCAAAGCATCGCGCAACACATACTCGATCTGCGCATTTAAACTGCGTAAATCGTCATCCGCCCAGCGCTGCAACGCGGCCAGAACTTGCTCGTTAATTCGCAGAGGGTAGGCTTTTTTAGACACAATCAACACCTGTTAGTTAGTAAAGGCTTCCTGCATTTATGACAGGTTGAGCACGCTGGTCACCACACAATACAACCAGCAAATTGCTGACCATTGCCGCTCTGCGTTCATTGTCTAACTCGACAACACCTTGTTCAGCCAGCTGCTCCAATGCATCAGACACCATGCCAACGGCACCTTGGACAATAATTTTCCGTGCAGCCAATACAGCGCTCGCTTGTTGGCGTTGCAACATCGCCTGCGCAATTTCAGGCGAGTAAGCCAAGTGACTTAAACGGGCCTCCATAACCTCTACTCCCGCTTTTTGTAGGCGATCTTGCACCTCAACCAACAGCTTTTTAGCGATTGCATTTGAGTCGCTGCGTAGGGAAAGACGACCATCATCCTGATCGTGTTCATAGGGATAGGTTGTCGCCAAGTTGCGTAAAGCTGATTCACTTTGAATGGTTACGTAATTTTCGTAGTTATCCACTTCAAACACAGCCTCGGCGGTATCCACAACACGCCACACAATGATCGCAGCGATTTCAATGGGGTTGCCATTTGCATCGTTCACTTTTAAGCGGCCACTTTCAAAGTTGCGCACACGAAGGCTTACAGATTGCTTGCTGTAAAACGGATTAGCCCAGCGCAAACCGTTATTTCTATCGGTACCTACATAGCGCCCGAAAAGTTGGAGCACCTTGCCCTGATTGGGGCCAACCATGTAAAAGCCCCACCAGCAGACAAACACGATGATGCCGGTTAATACAAACACAGCCTTAAGCAGAGGCGGCAAGAAAATAACTCCCGCAACAGACCCCAGCTGCGCCAAAAACAGTACAAATAGCAATACGTAACCAGAGCCGGTGTTGGCTTCTATTTCTTGATTCATTGCATAACTCCCTAAGTTTGCCCTCAAAAATGATATCCATTAGATATCACAATGAAACAAACTTTAAACCTCATTTTTCGAAATGTAAATAGCCCGTTTGCGTATGCAAATCCAACAGTTAAGACTTAGGCCAACATTGAACTGCGTAAGTAATACAAAATTTATTAAATTTCTGCGGCATGTTTATGCTTACGCCACGAGGTGTAGCGCTGTTGTAAACCTAAAATAAAAGCAAAAAATACAGGCACAAAAAATATCGCCAGAATTGTACCGCTCAACATTCCCCCAAATACGCCTGTGCCAATTGCATGCTGAGTTTCAGAGCTGGCCCCACTGGCAAACATGAGCGGCACAACGCCCAAAGTAAACGCCAATGAGGTCATCAAAATCGGCCGCAAACGCAGTCGTGCTGCAATTACGGCGGCGTCGACGAGCGAGCGTCCTTCGGCATGTAATTGACGAGCAAATTCGACAATGAGAATCGCATTTTTCGCCGACAAGCCAATAATGGTGATCATCCCTACTTTAAAGAAAACGTCATTAGGCATATCACGCAACATCACGGCTGCAACAGCACCGAGCAAACCCAAGGGCACTACCAACATCACCGAGAGTGGAATGGCCCAGCTTTCGTAGAGGGCGGCAAGAACCAAAAACACAACCAATGCTGAAAGCATCATCAGGAGCGGTGCTTGGCTGGCTGATTGACGTTCCTGCAATGATGACCCTGTCCAAGCTAATGCATAGCCTCTGGGCAGTTGTGCAACGAGGCGTTCCATCTCAGCCATCGCCGCACCACTGGATACACCGGGTGCAGCACGCCCCGAAATGCGCATTGCCGGTATACCTTGAAAACGCATCATTTGTTGTGGTGTTTCGCTCCAAATGGGCGATACAACCTCACTGAGTGGCACCATACCACCGCTTGCATTACGAACACGCAGCGCGAGCACGTCATCTAATTGCATGCGCGCCGAGGGATCTGCTTGCAGAATGACTTGTTGCATGCGGCCACCATTTGGAAAATCATTTACATACTGGGACCCCATAGCAGCAGAAAGCGTGCTACTGATCGCGGCGAAAGATAGACCCATTGCCTCGGCCTTCTGCCGATTGATGTCTAAACGAATGCTCTGACCTTGTGGAAGGCCATCAGGGTAAACTTCACTAACCAGTTTGCTTTTTGCAGCAAGCTCCAATAAACGGGTTCGCGCAGCCAGCAATTCGCTTTCTCCTTGATTGGTTCGATCTTGTAAAAACAGTGTGAAGCCCGATGAGGTACCCAATTCATCAATCGCGGGCGGCATAAGGCTCATCACACTTCCTTCAACATTGTTAGCCATGGCTTGCTGGGCAAGAGCCGCTTCATTTGCAGCAGAAGCACCATTTCTTTGATGCCAATCTTTAAGCATTGTGAATGCCATAGCGGTGTTGGGGCCTGAACCCGCAAAACTGAAGCCCAACACCACCATATTGGCGTCTAGCGCGGGGCGAGACGCTACATGTGACTCATAGGCTTTTACTACAGACATGGTCCTCTCGCTGGTTGCACCTGTTGGAAGTTGAATGGACGTCATAAAATAGCCTTGGTCTTCCTCTGGTAGAAAAGACGACGGTAATTGCCGCGAGGCGATAAAGAGCACTGCGCAAAGCACCGCGAAAGCCATCATCACTCGACTGCTTCGACCAACCAAACGAGTTACCTGTGAGCCATAGCCTGTAGTGAGACGTTCGAATCCACGGTTAAAAGCTCGAAAAAAAGTGTGCTTATGTTCGTGATCCGTAGCGACAGGTCGCAACAAAGTCGCACACAGGGCTGGAGTAAGCGTCAAAGCAAGAAAGGCGGAAAATAGGATGGATACCGCCATAGACAAGGTGAATTGCTGGTAGATCACGCCAACTGACCCGCTGCCAAACGCCATGGGAATGAACACGGCGGTTAGCACTAAGGTAATGCCGATTACGGCTCCTGTAATTTCACTCATTGCCTTTGAAGTGGCGTCTTTAGGTGATAAGCCTTGCGTTGCCATTAGCCGCTCAACGTTCTCCACCACCACAATGGCATCATCCACAATAATGCCGATGGCCAAAACCATTCCAAACATTGTCAGCGAGTTAATTGAAAAGCCTGCCAATAGCATGACGGCAAATGTCCCCAGTAACGCGATGGGCGCGACTATGGCGGGAATCAAGGTATAGCGCAGGTTTTGCAAGAACAGAAACATAACAAGAAATACCAACACCATGGCTTCCAGCAGGGTGTAGATCACTTTCTCGATAGATACTTTGACAAAAGGTGCCGTATCGAACGGTATTGAGTATTTGATGCCTTGCGGCATTCCCGGCGCTAGTTCCGCAAGGCGTGCGCGTATGGCGGACGATGTGCGCACGGCGTTTGCCCCGGGCGACAGTTGTATTGCAGCACTCGTGGCCGTTACACCGTTTTCACGGTTTGAAAAACCATAGGATTGCGCACCCAATTCCACACGAGCCACATCGCCAAGCAACAATTTTGAGCCATCCACCCCAGCACGCAAAACGATGGCAGCGAATTCTGCGGGCGTTGACAGTTGCCCCCGAACGGTAAGTGGCACAGTAAGGCTCTGCCCCTGCGTGATAGGTTCATCACCAATTCGCCCCGGAGCAATTTGTGCATTCTGTTGTTCAATGGCTGCGGCTAATTCACTCATTGTGAGGCCATAGTTAGCCAGCTTATTGGGATCAACCCAAACCCGCATAGCTTGCTCGGCACCAAAGAGCTGTACACGCCCCACGCCTTCGATTCTACGCAGCTCCTCAACAATGTTGCGGGCCATATAGTCGTTAAGGGCAATTTCGTTATATTCGCCGTTGGGAGATGTTAGGCCCACCATCATCAGAAAGCTGGATGTAGCCGACTCCACTTGCAAACCACTCTGCCGCACCACTTGAGGAAGCCGTGGTTCAATCGCTTTGATTCGGTTCTGCACATCCACCTGCGCAAGTTCCGCCGTGGTGCGCGGTTTGAATGTTGCGGTAATTTGCGCACTGCCTGAAGCATCTACCGACGACTCAAAATACAGAAGGTTCTTAACGCCGGAGAGCTCACGCTCGATCAGACTTACCACTGAATCATTCAGTGTTTGGGGTGTTGCTCCCGGATAAGACGCGTAGATACTGACTGAAACAGGTGCGACTGACGGATAGCGAGAGATGGGCAATTGCGGGATAGCAATCACACCAATGAGGACAATAAATAGAGCGATAACCCACGCAAATACTGGTCGATGAATGAAAAATTGAGGCATGCTGGTTTCTCCAAATTTAGCGCTGGTCAGTCTGAGATATAGCGTTTGCCGACCAGTTGTGCGAAGCCACCTGTGCTCCGGGGCTCAATTTTGCGATGCCTTCGATAACAACTTTTTGCCCTGCGACTACACCAGAAAGAACGCGATAGTTCTGCTCGACCAGTTCACCAAGTTCGACGATGGCTTGTTGAGATCTGTTTTGCTGATCAAGCACCCACACCTTGGTCTTACCATCAACTCGGAAAACAGCTTGCTGTGGAATGCTCAACGTATTGGGGTAACCGGCTTGAGGAATCCGTGCCTGCACATACAAGCCCGGCAGTAATCGGTATTCAGGGTTATCAACCAAAACGCGCAGCAACACATTGCCCGTACCGCTGTCCACCTCTATGCCCGAGAAAAGAACGCGCCCCTTTATGCCCAGAGGTTTTCCATCACTACTCAATATTTCAACCAATAAATCTGGTTGAGTTGAAAGCGCATTTTTGCGCATTGACTCAAGAACTGACGCTGGCAAACGTATGTCTACGTACACTTGATCAATTTGTTGAATGCGCGCCATGGGCGTGGTATCGGCCGGAGAAACAAGGGAGCCTTCGCTGACTAAGGCTTGGTCAATTCGACCTGAAATGGGCGCTTGCACGCTGGCAAACTCCAAGTCGAGCTTGCGTCTTGCAAATGTTGCTTTGGCTTGTGCGAGATCTGCTGCTGCTTGGTCACGTAAAGAGACAGCATCATCGAATGCTTGACGACTGACGAGACTCGAATTCACTAAGGACGTCATGCGTTCCGCATCCCTTCGTGCTTTCATAAAAACAGCTTCCGCCCGCTGCAACGTAGCTGATGCACTGTCGAGCTCTGCTTTAAAGGGCGCTGGATTAATTTGAAACAACACCGTACCTGCTTTAATTTGCGTGCCCTGCTCAAACAAACGTTGCTTTACGATACCGCCAACTTGAGCACGGATTTCGGCGCTGCGCACAGCAGCGACTCGGCCCGGTAAGTCACGGGTAATCAACACGTCCTTAGGCAAGAGCGGCATTACAGAGACTTGGGCGGGTGCAGAGGTTTGCTCATCTTCAACTACAGAATCGCAACACGTTAATATCAATCCGAAAAACACTGCGCCCAAAATACTCAGGTGGCGCTGCTGGCAAAACATAAGGCTTTCTCCTCACTCATTCGCATAATCTCTAGCCATGTTTAACGTGAGCCAGAGAACCTAAGCTGTATTCTGATGAACGGCTATTGCGTTTGATTCGAGGTTTTATGGAGAAAGTATGGAGGTGATGATAAGGTTCGATTATTTCCGCATTGGAGCGATAGATGTCCAATCTCAAGGTACCCGAAAGTAATGCGAGCGCTGCGCTTGTACTTGTCGTGGAAGATGAAGCAGAAATTGCCGATATTCTCATTGCGTATCTGCAACGCAGCGGCTTGCGTACCTTGCACGCGGTAGATGGTCATCACGCGCTCAGCATGCTCCAAGCCCACAAACCCGATCTATTGCTGCTCGATGTTCAACTGCCGAATCTCGATGGCTGGAACGTGCTCAATGCTATCCGCACGCGCAGCGACACCCCCGTGATCATGCTTACAGCCTTGGATCAAGATCTCGATAAACTGATGGGCCTTCGCTTGGGCGCGGACGACTACGTAGTGAAACCCTTTAATCCTGCCGAGGTCGTTGCGCGCGTTCAAGCCGTATTGCGACGCGCACGCAAATCCCAAAATTCGACCCAAGAAGTTTTGCGTGTTGGCCAGTTCCAAATCGATGTCGACAATCATGAAGCCAGCGTCATTTGCGATAACCAACATCAAAAACTGGATTTAACACTGACGGAATTCAAATTGCTCGCCTGTTTAATGCGTGCACCAAAGCGTGCTTTCAGTCGTGAGGAGTTGTTAGTAAATTGCCTGCCCGAGGGCGATACATTGGAGCGCACTGTCGATAGCCATATCAGCAAACTGCGCAAGAAATTAGAAGCATTAAAAATTGAAGGCGTGCCCACTAGCGTCTGGGGTGTGGGCTATCGCTTTGGTGGTGATCTATGACTCAAGCCTCTGGGTTGCGCGCACAAATCATCCGATCTCTGGCGATAATGACGCTCGGCATTATGTTTTTATCGGTGTTTGGTACTTACGCGTTTTACGCCATCGCCAGCAAATATATGCCCGGTAGCATTTCTGAAACGTGGGTGCCTTCTCGTGTGGAACTGATCTGGATTACCTGCACAGTCATTGCAGCGCTGGGGTTGGCACTCTATGTCGGCATTCGTCTATCACGACACATTCTCACACCGCTGAACTCCGTTGCGCACAACCTGCGTGAACTTGCTCAAGGCAGGCTTGATGCCCGAGCCCCTATCGATAAAAACGCGCTGGGTGAAACCGCACAGCTCGTACTCGATTTCAATTCCATGGCAGAGCGTTTGCAACAAGTGACACGAGAGCGCGAATTTTGGAACGCTGCTGTCGCTCACGAACTTCGCACACCGGTAACGATTTTACGCGGCCGTTTGCAGGGGCTTGCTGAGGGAGTGTTTAGTCCTAGCAATGAAATATTCAACGGACTTTTGCGTCAAGTAGAAGGACTCACTCGTCTAATCGAAGATCTACGAGTCGTGAGCCTCAACGACAGCGGACATTTGGAATTGCAGCGAGCTGACGTCAGTTTGGCAGAAGACATCACTATTGTTGTCGAATCTTATACCCCGATATTGCAAGCCAAAGGATTCAACGTGATTCAACAATTGGATTCAAATTGTCGAGTTAACTGCGATGCCACACGAATTCGACAAGCACTCATGGCACTGCTTGAAAATGCGGTTCAGCATGCAGACCCGGGCTTCCTTACAGTTCACTTTTATTTGCAGGACCAAACCTGCTATTTGAGTGTGGAAGACGAAGGTCCCGGTATCTCGGAAGATGCAGCCAATTTCATCTTCGATGCATTTCGCCGAGGAGAGCCATCTCGTTCGCGAAAAAGCGGTGGCAGCGGCCTAGGACTCGCAGTTGTTAAAGCAATTATTGAGTCTCATGGCGGTGCCGTGACTTGCCAACCTAACAATGAAAAAGGAACAGTCTTTATCCTCGCGTGGCCAATCCTTTGATGTCAAGAAGCCTTTCCGAAGCGCAAAACGCGTTTGGACTTAGCTGTGTTAAACCTTACTTAAAGTATCAACATGTTCAATCAAGCAATGGTTGTACAGCAAAAACATCACCGTTGTGTTCAATTTGAAATTAGCACTCAACCACACAGATCTCAGTCTGCATTGTTTAAAAAATGCAATCTTTAACAAATCAACGCCAATTCTTCTCCAACCTTACCAAACAGTACCAATCTATTGCAGAAGACAATAGGCGAGAGCCGTTAAATCACGGCTTGCCCTAGTTGGTCTTCGATCAAATAAATACGGAACTCATTCGTTGCGTCGCACAGAAGCCACTTTAATTTACAAGAAAACTAAAACTTACGCGCAATTCAAATATTGCCGCGGCATAGCCAGCTCGAAAGTACAGCGCCGTACCCTGTTACTAAAGCACAACATATAAAGCTCGGGAGACTAGAAGGCGATTAGTCGTTCAGACCTTTCCCGGCCAGAATGTCCGGAGTTGCTTTTTCGATGCGCGCTTCACGGGTTTTGGGCTGCTTAGCCGACGAAAAATGCAGGAGGTAAGCGCGTTGACGCCCAGGGGTTAGGGCTTCAAAGGCTTTTTTCAATGCGGAATTCTTACCAAAGGCCTGCTCGAGTTCTTCAGGTATCGCAAACTCGTCCGTCTTTTTAAACTCTACTTTCAAGCCAGCTTGTTCAACCTTAATGGCTTCTTTAACGTAAGACTTTAGTGTGGGTTGCAGCGTTGTGATTTGTTGCAGATCCGTAAAACGAATTTGCCGAGCAGACTGCACATTTTTGGTTTGCTGAATCAAGAGCTGTTTGGAATCTTGCAATAGAGCGCCCTTAAAAAACATCAGGGCGCAGTATTCTTTAAAACCGTGGATTAAAACCACATTAGCTTTGCCCAAGGTGTAACAGGGTTCGCCCCACTTCAACTCTTCCGTTAGCTCTGTATCGAGAAGAATGTTGCGCAACGCTTGTAATTCTTCTCTCCATTTTTTAGTCCTAACAAAATATTCGTCAACTTTGGGATTCATCGCATTTCTCCTTACGACAAGCTGTAAATTGTTAAGACTAGGAATTGCTTAGCTTATTTTTTGGAATGAGCAAGCAACCATTGATAAAGATCATCACGCGCGTACACACGCTTCCATGTGTCGTGCGCCATATCTTCTTCTACTGTAAAGCGAACGTCTTTATTACCCAACTCTTCTAATTTTGCCAAGCCAGGATAGAAAAACTTTTTGTTCACCGCCGTATCGCGCCCGCCAGCAAATGCCCATACCGGAACCTTGTGCGCAGCAATAGGCGGCATTAAATCTGGATGCCCCCAACCTACAACAGGCGCAACAGCGGCAAAAATCTCCGGGTGCTTGCTTGTCATGTACCACGTACCAAAGCCACCGTAACTTAAACCTGTTAAATACAAGCGAGATGAGTCTGTTCGATATTCTTTTTGAACTGCAGCTAGCATTTCTAATAAATCTTTTTCCACGTAATCCCAACCCACGGGTAATAGTGGCGGAACAGTTTTCATGTCATCCAGTGTTACAACTGGCGCAGCGTGTAGCGGCCCTTGCGTTGCAAAGAAAGGATCTCGCGCAGGTACGCCATCGGCTAAACGCTGTGGAATCTGCGCGCGCGTACGGTTGGCAATGTAAGGGACTTTTTCCATACCAAACATAGGTAGCTGCGGTGAAATAATAATGAAGGGCAAATCTTTTTTCTGAACCCAAGCTTCGTACAGCGGACCATGGGAAATTACGTAGTCCAATTCATCACGGCCATTCCCACGTTCGCCGTTGCCGTGTAAAAACAACATCACCGGCCATTTTTTATTGGGCTGATCTGCATAACCGCGAGGAAGGTAAACAAAATATTGGTGAACTTCTTTATCTACTGTGCTGGTGTAATCTTTACGCAGCAATTGTTCTGTCGCTGCCGATTTTTGCGGAAGCGTTTGGCACGCGGCGATAAAAAAACAACTGGCGGTGAGAAACAATGCGAGCCTTAATTTCATTACGGGAACCTCTACATCAAATGGAGCGTTTATTTTAAGTAGCTGAATAATTTTTTAGCGATGTCGGTGTTATCCATTGCACCTTGAAAATTTTCTTTGTCTTTTCCATAGCTGAATATCTGCACATCTTCACCCGTATGACCTTTCGTCGTCCAACCAGTTGATGTGTATTTATCGATGTAACTCAATACCTGAGCGGTTATTTGGCCAGATAAGAGCTCTTGGTTATTTTCATTGGCCTGCATGATGAGCGCGTCCATCGCTTTTTGCTCATCCTCGGTTAATTTAATTTGAGCGAGCGATTGCCATACCGTTTTCCAATTTATTTTGGCGGCAAGTAACTGTCGCGCAATGGTAGGTGCAGTTGCCTTAATGTTGCGAACAACCCGCGCCTCCCATTGGTAACGCCCTTTGGCACCCACGGATAAACCACCCGTCGAGTGGTCTGCTGTTGCTACAAAAATTGTGTTTGGATTTTTATCGATATATTGCTTGATGACTTTCATTGCTTCTGCCATGTCGCGCATTTCGCCCATCGCGCAGGCGATATCATTGGCATGACCGCACCAATCAATTTGGCTTGCCTCCAACATCAACAAAAAAGGTTTTTGTTGCGCAGATTTTTGGCTTAATAAATCCAGCGATTTTTGTGTCATTTCCGTAAGACGCAAAGGATGATCACTTTCTACTGCAGGGGTTAAACCACCCTTTGAAAATAAACCGAGTACAGGTAATTTTTTTATCTTGCCTAAGCTATTAATATCATCAATGTACTTATAACCTTGTGCCTCGAAATCTTTGACGAGATTACGATCTTTACGAATAAAATATTCCTGTCCACCTCCGAACAGTAAATCAACTTTAGGTTTACCGTTAATTTTTAAATCCACATATTGATTTGCAATGGCTTCATAGCTTTGGCGGCTGTCGGAGTGTGCGATAAACGCGGCGGGCGTCGCGTGATTGACTTGGCAGGTTACCGCAACGCCGGTTAAGTAACCCAGCTCTTTGGCTTTATCCAGCATGCTGTTGATGGGGGTGTGCTGTGCATCAACGCCTATGGCGCCATTAAACGTTTTTATTCCTGTAGCCAAAGCTGTTGCAGCCGCTGCGGAATCTGTTACCTGATTGTGATCGTCGGGGTAAGTTGAGGCCATGCCGACGAGCATCTCGTCAAACACGGTTTTATCAAGCTCAGGCGTTGCTAAATCGTCTTGAAAGAGGCGATAGGCACCCGTATAGGCCACGCCCATGCCATCGCCAATAAGAAAAATGATGTTGGTTTTGTCGGATTCGACGGCGAAACTCAATTGGCTTGCAAAACAAACCCAGACCGCCATCGCCAGCTTTTGAAATCTACGCACAGGGCACCTTATTTTTATCGTTGTTATCGTTTTTATGACCGGACCGCTTACGCTGTTGGACAGCCGCAAACAGTGAAGCGGCAGTATAACCAGTTTGCAATCAGGATTAAGCGGCTATAAATTTCTTTACATACCGCTTTGACAATTGTCACTTTGGGCTTGTGACTTTCGTAGGTGGCTGAGTGCGCAGGTGTTATCCATAATAACTATGCAAACATTCAGGGTTACTCGCCTCAACGGAAAATTCTAAGGCATCTCTTACCACCTAAGGTAAACTATCCGGCGATTACCGCGAGTAAGACTTTATTACCGAGAACTTAAGACTTTACTGAGGCCCTAATGAAAACCTGTCGTTCTCCGCTCTTTTTAGAGAAACCCTGGATTTGGCTTGTTTTTAGTCTCTATTATTTCGTCCCTATCTATTACACCTCTTACAGCGCAGCACAACTTTTCTTTCTTGTGGGCGCCTACATTGCGTTCGTAGCACTTTATTTGCGTGCAACGGTAATGAACATAAAATACGTGTGGCAACCTATTGCAGCAATTATTGCGCTCGCATTGATCGTTACACCACTCTCACCAGGCTCCAGCACCTTTTTTTCCTACGTTGGATTTTTGATTGGTTATTGCTACCGCACGCGCATTTATATGACGCTATTAGGTAGCACGATTTTAATGATTCTCTGCCTGCACTATTACTATCAATACCAAGTCCCCTTCTTCGCGCTACCCGCCATTTCTGGAATCGTTACTATCAGCCTTTGGGGCTACATTGAGCGCATCCGCAACGCAGCCGCCACTCACTGGCTCCAAAGTCGTCAGGAAATTGAGCAGCTGGCAGTTATTGCCGAACGCGAACGTATCGCACGCGATCTACACGATATTTTGGGGCACACGCTTTCCTCTATCGCGCTCAAAGCAGAGTTGGCAGAGAAGCTTTTGAAGCAGGAAAAAATTGAACACGTGGGAGAGCATCTTTCGGATTTGCATAAAATTGCGCGTGAAAGTTTGAGCCTTGTGCGCCAAACAGTGTCAGGCTACAAGCATCGCGGTTTATCCGGAGAAGTGATTCAGCTTTGCGACAAGCTACGCCAGAATGGATTTTCAGTTGATCTGCAAGGAGAAATCCCTACCCTTTCTGCGCGCGCTGAAACCGCTTTAATTCTAGCCCTCACAGAACTCACAACCAATGTGCTGCGCCACAGCAACGGCAACCACTGCCGAATCTCGTTTCAATTGGATGGCGAGAATGTGGTGATTAGCATGCAGGATAACGGTTGTATTAAATCTATTACACCCGGGAACGGCCTTAATGGAATCCAGGAACGATTACACGCTTTGGCGGGTGACGTAAGCGCGCAAATTTCAAACGGAGCACGCTTTGATATCACCCTGCCAGCTCATGAACTCATCACCCAGGCCACCTGATATGAAAATTTTGTTAGCTGAAGACCAAGCTATGGTGCGCGGCGCGCTAGCCGCACTCTTAAGCATGGAACCCAATTTTGAAGTCACTCAAGCGGAAGATGGCGACAAAGCTTGGCTTTTGTTGAAACAAAATAGTTACGATATTTTATTGTCCGATATTGAAATGCCCGGCCGCTCTGGATTGGAATTGGCGCAATACCTTATTCAGCAGCAATCACCCACCAAAATCATTATTGTGACCACCTTTGGCCGCTCTGGTTATATTCGCCGCGCTATAGATATGGGGGTATCAGGTTTCTTGTTGAAAGATGCGCCCTCGGAGCAATTGATCCAAGCTATTTATCGCATTATGGATGGTAAACGCGTAATCGATGGCGAATTGGCAATGATGGCTTTGGGAGAAACCGATCCACTGAGCGATAAAGAACGCCGCGCATTACGGCTTGCCAGTGAAGGAAAAACGACAGCAGAAATTGCAAATACACTGTTCTTATCTGAAGGAACCGTGCGCAATTATTTGTCAGAAGCCATAGCCAAACTGAATGCAGCGAACCGTGTTGATGCCGCGCGTATTGCTCGTCAAAAAGGGTGGATTTGATCCACCCTTATCGTAAAAGTCGCTTTAATCCCGCACAAAAACCTGTCACAGGTTTGTCATAAGCCCCACAAAACAGCTTCTTTTCACCTAAGCATTAATTAACTTGGAAGCTGTTGAGCCGCTTGCTAGAATCACCCGCACTTGTATACGACCTAAGCTTGTGTTGATTCACTTTCTGCCGATTTAGCAGGTGCTTTTGCAGCACGATTTTTTACATCGTTTGCATAGACCGTTAAAAACTGCATAAAGGTTGCGAGAAGCCCAGGAAAGCGGTTTGCTAAAAAAGTAGCTGCAATTACTGCTGCAGCAACAGCAAATGGCGACAGCCCTGAGAGGTTTTCAACCACCGCAGCCATATTGGCTGTTGCGATATCAGCAGCATCACTAGGTGACGCAAGTGGCTGTTTGGGTTGGCGAATAAAAGCTTTAATAAATGCAAATATCGTGACTGGCAGAAAGTAAATCAACCCCAACACAATAGGCCCCCATACTGAACCCAGCTGCGCACTCAGCCAATGATTAAGGCCGATACTAACCCAGACAAAACCGATAATCGTTGCGCCTAATAACAAAGCCAATCCGACAATGGTTGAACGCAGTTCCTGCAATTGACCGGAGAAATTAAACATAGGCAGCCGTCCTGATTAACAAATTATTAAGTTGTAAAGTACTGTGAGAAAAACCGAACGCTAAAAATAAACATCATAAAGATGGAAATATCATAACAATAACATCAGCAACAACAGTGGCCAAATCTTGAAAGACCTGACCAATATCAAATCAACTATAACTTATTTATAAGAAGGAAAAATCCATGAACCGATCCGAACAAATCCGGCATCTGCCTGAGTATGCGGAGCTGACTCGAGCACGCAAAAAAATCGTGTGGCCACTTTCAATTGCTGTCACGGTAGCTTATTTCGCACTGATCGTCGCCATTGCATTTTGGCCAGCCTCGCTCGGCAATCCCGTTGGCACGGGTGTTACGTCTATAGGTGTAGCGCTCGGCTTGGGGATAATTGTGTTCTGCATGATCATTACCGGTATTTATGTGAGCTATGCTAACCGTGTGATCGAACCGCTCACGCGCGCCATTGTGCAAAAAGCGGGGGAGCTTAAATGAAACTCAAAGCTTTATTCGCCTGTTCAATAGTTTTTTTTGCAACTGCCGCTTGGGCCGATTCCGCACCAAAAGCACCCGTTAACATGACTGCTATTAGCATGTTTTTGGCTTTCGTTCTGGTCACACTAGGAATTACCTATTGGGCAGCACGCCGGACAAAAACGACTGCAGACTTTTATGCAGCTGGCGGCGGCATTACCGGTTTTCAAAATGGATTAGCAATTGCGGGCGATTACATGTCTGCCGCGTCGTTTTTGGGTATTGCCGGTTTGGTATATACCTCTGGCTTTGACGGTTTGATTTACGCCATTGGCTTTTTGGTCGGCTGGCCGATTGTGTTGTTGCTCATCGCAGAACCCCTGCGCAATTTAGGTAAATACACTTTCGCGGATGTTGCTTCTTTCCGCTTGCAACAAAAGCCCATTCGCATACTCGCCGCCAGTGGCTCATTGGTTACAGTCATTTTTTATTTGATTGCACAGCTCGTGGGTGCAGGAAAACTCATCGAGGTATTGTTCGGTATGCCTTATCAATCCGCAGTCATCATCGTAGGCGTATTGATGACACTCTACGTGACCTTCGGCGGTATGTTAGCAACAACTTGGGTGCAATTAATTAAAGCCATTTTGTTGTTGTCTGGCGCAAGTTTAATGGCTCTATTAGTGCTGTGGCATTTTGGCTTTAGCTTTGAAAATATGTTTGCCGAAGCGACTAAAGTTCACACCAAAGGCACCGCAATTATGGCACCGGGCACCTTGGTGTCTGACCCAATCTCTGCTATCTCCCTTGGTATGGCGCTGATGTTTGGTACCGCAGGTTTACCCCATATTTTAATGCGTTTCTTTACAGTAAAAGATGCCGTACAAGCGCGTCGTTCCGTATTTTATGCCACGGGTTTTATCGGCTACTTCTACATACTTACTTTTATTATTGGCTTTGGTGCCATAGTGCTTTTAATTAATCACCCCGATTATTTCGCGGATGGCAAACTCCTTGGTGGCACCAACATGGCCGCTATTCATTTGTCGCACGCTTTGGGTGGCGATATTTTGTTAGGCTTTATTTCTGCAGTCGCATTTGCAACCATTCTTGCGGTGGTATCTGGTTTAACGCTCGCAGGCTCTAGCGCCATTTCTCATGACCTTTATTCCACTCTGGTATTGAAAGGCCAACGCGATGAGAAGAAAGAAATGCGTGCATCGCGCATCGCCACTATTTGCTTGGGCGTGATTGCCGTATTGCTCGGCATTGTGTTTGAAAACCAAAACGTCGCCTTTATGGTGGGCTTGGCCTTCTGCGTTGCGGCAAGCGCGAACTTCCCGATTCTGTTGCTCTCCATGTACTGGCGCAAGCTGACAACCCGCGGCGCGGTCATCGGTGGATCACTCGGTTTGCTTACGGCGCTGGTACTGGTAGTTATTGGCCCAACCGTTTGGGTGGATGCGTTACATTATGAAAAGGCGATATTTCCATTCAAATATCCCGCCATTTTTTCTGTGAGTGTTGCCTTCATCGGAATTTGGTTGTTCTCTATTACCGATAAATCTGCAAATGCCAAAGCGGAAGAGGCTGCGTTTGATGCACAGTTTGTGCGTTCGCAAACGGGCATTGGCATTAGCGAAGCATCGCAGCATTAATATTTATTTGATCAAAAAAAACGGCAGCCTAAGCTGCCGTTTTTTATTGGAAAAGCAAAAAACCTTAATGCTCTGGCTTACCGTTTTTGACGACACGTTGCATCAGCACATCCGTATACGCAATACCTAAAGCCGATAAAATAAATGCCATATGAATAATGGTTTGCCACATAATTCCCGCTTCGGTAAATTTTGAATCAGGGGCGCCCAGATCGCCTGCAGCAATAAATGTCTTCAACAAATGGATTGAGGAAATGCCAATAATCGCCATCGCCAATTTCACTTTGAGCACAGTCGCATTTACGTGACTTAGCCATTCTGGCTGATCAGGGTGGCCACCTAAATTTAATCGGGATACGAAAGTTTCATATCCGCCCACAATAACCATCACCAACAAGTTAGAAATCATAACAACGTCAATCAAGCCCAAGACACTGAGCATAATGGTTTGTTCGGTAAGAGTATTGGCATTGTGAATAAGGTGATACAGCTCTTTAAGAAATAAAAATACATATACACATTGTGCAATGATCAAGCCCAAATAAAGCGGCAACTGCAACCAGCGCGAGCTGAAAATTAATGTGGGGAAAAAGCCAATTTTTTCCGCGTTCTGGAGTTCATGATTTTCTTGCATGGATCAACTACCTATCAGGTTTATAAAATGTAAAAATTAATTGCGAATAAAGCTTTAAAATTCCGGACTGCAAACGCCAGCGACCATTACCCCGGTAATCGGGTGATCAAACACTAGCTCAGTTGCATGCAATAACAAACGCGGCGATTTTTTCAACGCAACTTCATCCGCGTAAAACTCACACCCTAGTATCGGGTGCCCTATCGCCGTCATGTGTAAGCGCAATTGGTGCGAACGCCCGGTAATGGGGTGCAGCAGCAGGCGCGTAGTCTGCCCGAGCTCATCGCGAGATACCACGGTAAATTCGGTGACAGATTGCCGCCCCGTTTCCCTGCAAATTTTGTACTTTGGGCGGTTCTCCATATCTGGCGCTATAGGTAAATCGATCACGCCCGAATCATCTTTAACCAAACCATTAACCACCGCAGTATAAATTTTACGCGTGGTGCGCGCCTGAAACTGCTTACTGATATGGGATAACGCCGGTTTGCTGAGCGGAATTACCATGATGCCGGACGTATCAAAATCCAGCCGATGGGCAATTTCTGCCAAGGGGAAATCCGCGCGTAAACGGGTGAGAACAGAATCGTGATTGTCGGGGTGTCGCCCTGGAACGCTGAGCAAGCGCGGTGGTTTATTGATTAACAAAAACGCCTCGTCGCTACGCAAGATTTTAAGATCATCCATACAGCGCGGCAAAACAGCCAAATCATCGACAACAGTCATATAAATACTCTGATTTTCAAGGTGCTTACTATAACAGGTGGGAATTTAACAGCACCAGAAAAGCAACGCTTTACCTATGCAGCATACCTAAAAATTCTATAACTAAAATAAATCACCTTAGCATTAAAGATTCGTTCCATTCACCTAAGCAAACCATTAGGATGACCGCACTTTTGACCGACAGGCAATAGGTCTACACTCGCCGATGAAGGGTGTTTAGTGTATTATTCGCGCCTCTTTTTTGGGCTGATTCTAAATCTGTAGACCTGCCTTAACTTTGCTGCTCCAGGGTATCCCGCACCTATGTATATCTACGACGAGTACGACAACAGCATTCTGCGCCAGCGCGTGGCTCAGTTTCGCGACCAGACCGAGCGATTTTTAGCCGGTGAACTTCCGCCTGAGCAATTTTTGCCACTGCGCCTGCAAAACGGCCTCTATGTGCAAAGACTGGCGCCCATGCTGCGTATTAACGTACCTTACGGCATGTTGAACAGCACTCAAATTCGCAAATTGGCCCATATTGCGCGTCACTATGACAAAGGCTATGTGCATGTCAGTACTCGTCAAAACATTCAGTTTAACTGGCCAGATTTAACCGAAGTGCCTGATATTTTGGCCGAACTGGCTGAAGTGGGCATGCACGGCACTCAATCCAGCGGTAACTGTATTCGTAACACCACCTCTGACCAATTCGCCGGCGTTGCTGAGGACGAAATTATCGACCCTCGCCCCTACTGCGAAATTATTCGTCAATGGTCCAGCTTTCACCCTGAATTTGCCTTCTTACCGCGTAAATTCAAAATTGCCGTAACAGGCTCTGAGAAAGACCGCGCAGCCGTACAAGTTCACGATATTGGTTTGCAAATTATTCGCAAAGATTCAGGCGAGGTTGGCTTTAAAGTCTATGTGGGTGGCGGCTTGGGCCGTACCCCAGTGATTGGCAGTGTTATCCGTGAATTTTTGCCAGAAGAAGATTTGCTTCCTTATTTGGAAGCGATCCTGCGCGTGTACAATCTTTCTGGCCGCCGCGACAACAAATACAAAGCGCGTATCAAAATTCTCGTGCGCGCACTGACACCCGACGTTTTCGCAGAAAAAGTAGAAGCCGAATGGGAACGCACCAAAGACAGCTACAGTAAGTTAACGTGCGAAGAAATTGAACGCGCCAAAGGTTTCTTTACCGAACCTGCATACGAAGCAATCGATAACGCAGCTGCGCAATCTGCTGTGGATGCCCAAGCCGCTGAGAGCGTAGCGTTCAGCAAGTGGCTACAGCGCAACGTACGCGGCCATCGCGTGCCAGGTTATGCCGCCGTCACCTTGTCATTGAAGCCAACCGGCGTTGCACCCGGTGACATTACTGATAACCAGCTGGAAATCATCGCCAACTTGGCGGATGAATTCAGCTTCGGTGAAGCGCGCACCACACACGAGCAAAATATAGTGTTGGCCGATGTGAAAAAGTCTGACCTTTATGCCTTGTGGCAAAAGGCGAAAGTTGCCGGATTCGCAACACCTAATATTGGCACCATTACCGACATTATTTGCTGCCCCGGCGGCGATTTCTGCTCCTTGGCCAACGCTAAGTCCATCCCGATTGCGGAAGCTATCCAACGTCAGTTTGAAGATTTGGACTATGTGTACGACCTGGGTGATATAGATCTAAACATCTCCGGCTGTATGAATGCCTGTGGCCATCACCACGTCGGTCACATTGGTATTTTGGGTGTGGATAAAGCGGGCAAAGAATTCTACCAAGTTCAGCTAGGTGGTAATGCCAGCAATGATGCATCACTCGGCGATGTACTTGGCCCCTCTTTCGGCGCCGAAGTCATGCCAGAAGTGGTGCAAAAACTGGTTGATGTCTACGTAGAAAACCGTACCGACGAAGAATTGTTTATTGATACCTATCGCCGTATAGGTGCTACTCCATTTAAGGAGCGTGTCTATGTTAAAAACTAATGGGCCAAAGCTAATTAAAGACGGCACGATTGCAGAAAACACATGGGAGCTTATTGCCAAACCCGAAGGTGACGCAGCTGAAGTTACGGTTCCTGCCGGTCAGGTTATTGTTCCACTTAGCGTATGGGTAGCCCAAAAAGCACAACTCCAAGCTCGTACAGATATTGGCGTTTGGCTGGATAGCGACGAAGTCGCTGAATCTATTGGTGAAGAAGCTAATCGCTTCCCGGTTATTGGCGTTAACTTCCCCGGTTTTATGGATGGCCGCGCATTTTCTACCGCACGTATTCTGCGTGAACGCTATGGTTTTAAAGGCGAATTGCGCGCTGTGGGTAATTTTATTCGCGATCAGCTGTGCTATTTGCGTCGCTGCGGCGTGAATGCTTTCGCCTTCGCCAACCCAGAAACAGATCTGGAAATCGCACTAAAATCGCTCAAGGATTTTAATGAATACTACCAGGCCTCGGTTGACCAGCCCTTACCACTCTTCCGTAGAAGGGCCTAAGCACCAGACGTTAAAAAGCCGCTGTTTTTACAGCGGCTTTTTTGTTTGCACCCAAGTTAAATAATTGCGCTGAAATCCCCTTATTCCACACTGCTCTAACGTATCAGAAGCCTAGACGCCCATGCTAGAATCGCCGCCCGGTTTACCCGTCTGCAATTGCTGTTTATCGCTTGTTAGCCACTATTGAGATAGTAAGGATTCCCCTTGAAATACGTACTTAAGAAATTCACTTTAGCCGTTGCCTTGGCCAGCGCTTTTGTACCTGTGCTAGCAAGCGCGGCTGTTCCCAAGGCATTCACCTACGACATGGTTCCACCCATGGATAACAAAGAAAATTTTGTTAAGTGGATGATCGAGAACCGTGGCGAAGACAAAAAATTCCTCGGCCAGCGCTGGGATCGTTATCAGGCGCTTCTTCAGCGTGGCGATTTAACCAACGAACAAACCAAGCGCTCGTTTTTGATGACTCCTCGCGAGGAGTTTGTAATGAAGAAAACCTCGGCACATACCTATGACGACAACTTTTTAGATATTGGCTTTGGTGTAACCATCTCCGGCCCTCACGCCGTAAGCCGTATGACCAGCGTATTGGATATTAAAAAAGGCGACAAAGTCTTGGAAATCGGTACCGGCTCTGGTTATCAATCTGCAATCCTTGGCCACATTACCGATAAAGTTTGGACGATAGAAATTATCAAACCGTTGGCTGAACGCACCCGCGGTATTTACGACAGCATTATTGCCAAGGGCTACACCGAGTATAAAAACGTCACCACCAAACAAGCTGACGGTTACTACGGATGGGAAGAAGCAGCGCCGTTTGACAAGATTATCGTAACCTGTGGTATCGACCACATTCCACCTGCCCTACTCAAGCAATTGAAAACCGGCGGCGTGATGGTTATCCCTGTTGGTCCACCGGGTGCGCAACACGTACTTAAAATCACCAAAGAAGCCAACCCAGACGGCACCATCAAAATTACCCGCTCTGATATTTATAACGGCAAAGTAGTTCCTTTCGTTCCTTTCACCAAATTGGAAGGCGACGCTATTGTAGGCTCACACAACAAGTAAGATCACATGACAGATTCAGCGTATCCGCAAACTTCCACCACGTCCCAGGAATGGTCACAAACAGGTTTGCGGCAGCTGCTGATGTACGCAGCCGTAGGTTGTGTAGCCGGTGCGATTATCGCCCTGCAAATCGGCATCATGCGGATTTTCGCAGAAGGCAGCTGGGCACATTTTGGCTCGCTTGTGGTGAGCCTGGCCATGCTCGGCTTTGGTTTAACCAGCGCCGTTATGTGCCTTGCACGCAAATGGTTTGAGCGTCATTGGTTTGGTGTGATTGCAGCGTCGCTGGCTGCATTTGCGCCCTTGGTTGTTGGCTCAAATCTGCTAGCTCAGCAACTTCCGTTTAACCCCATCTTTCTTGTCTCTGACTCCCTACAGAAATGGCGTTTGGTCGCCAACTTTGCGCTTTATTTGTTGCCCTTTCTCGCCGGCAGTTTGTTTTTAGGCACGGTTTTTTTACGCGCGAAACAAGTGTTTGGCCGCGTTTACTTTGCAGATTTGCTCGGCTCAGGCTTGTGCGGTTTATTAACCCTAGGCTCACTCTTTTTGTTCCGCCCAGACAATCTGGTTTTGGTTCCCGTTGTATTAGCCGGTATCGGCAGTGTGCTCTGGTTTTCTGGATTGGGTTCACGCAAATGGGCAATTGCGCTCGCCGTAATTTCAGTTGCGGCTATCGCCATACATTTGCATTTACCCGATGCGGCGAAAATTCCAAAACTGTCGGTATCTGATTACAAGGGTGTTTCATATGCACGCAAATTCCCTGACAGCAAGCGGGAATACGAGGCCGTTTCACCTTTCGGTCACATGGAAGTTTACAGTAGTTCGTATTTGCATTTTGCGCCCGGCTTGTCCGACAACGCGTCGCTCAACTTGGAAGAAATGCCTGCAAATGCGTATTTAGGTTTGTATGTGGATGGCGACGGCCCCATTGGCATCATGCGTCAACTTTCTGATAAGGACACGGCTTACTTCCACTACTTGCCGATGATTTATCCCTACCTAATTGCCAACAAGCCCAAAACGTTTGTCGTGCAATTTGGCGGTGGCATTTCAACCATGGTTGCCTTGCATAGCTCGTCAAGCGTCACCGTGGGCGAAGCCAATCCTGCCTTTTTGAAAGCTTTCCGTGAAAGCGACGTACTGAAAAAATTCACCAACGATATTCTTAACCGCGTTACCGTCATTCCTTACGATGGCCGCTTGTTCCTTGCGAATACAACTGAGCGCTACGATGTCATCGATTTAAGCCTTGCGGATTCCGCGGGCTTATCTAACCCCGGTGGTTTTGCAATCGTGGAAAAATATTCCTACACGCAAGAAGCCATGCAACATTACATGCGCGCGCTTAGCGACAAGGGCACTTTGTCCGTGACCCTGTGGAATAAAGAGGAGCCGCCAAAATCAGTCTTAAAATTATTCGCCACTATGGCAGCAGCAGCTCGTGCAAATGGCGATAAAGATATTGCGCAAAATTTCTTTGTTGCATCTAGCTACCTATCTACTGTCACCGTGCTTTACAAGCGTTCAGGTTTCACTGCCGACGAATTGACAAAGCTGCGCGAGCACACATCTTCTATGTCGTTTGATGAAATTTATTCACCCGGCATTAAAGTCAACCTTGCCAAAGCTGACCACGTATTCAAAGATTTTCATGACAGCATTTTTTCGGCCGACGACAGTAAAAAATCTAACTCCCAGGAAAATCTAAATACTGAAACAGCGAGTGCCGCATCTGAAGAGCCTGGCTTAACAGTACCGGCGTCTATTCTTAGCCAAGTTGCATGGCAAGCGTTAATTCACGACGATTGGAAAACCTTTAGCCAGCGTTATTTATTTGATGTGCAACCGCTCACCAATAATCACCCCTACTTTGCGGCTTACGTATTCCCAAAAGATTTACCAAAAATTACCGACCGCCTTGAATTATTCCAAGATGAGTGGGGCTATTTACTGCTGTGGGCAACACTCGCGATTGCCTGCGTAGCAGGTTTGATTTTGGTATCTATTCCCGTTGTTGCTGGCTGGCGCACTGCGTTTAGTAAATACCCAGGTAAAGCACAAACGATTTTGTTTTTTGCGTGTTTGGGTTTCGGTTATATCACGGTAGAAGTGGGTTTGATTGCCCAGTTTATTCAAGCGCTGTCCAACGCAACTGTTTCAGCATCTGTGTTGATCACCGGCATGTTGGTATTTTCTGGTATTGGCAGTTTTGTTTCCGATAAATATGCATCAAGCGCTCGCACTACAATGCCGAAAATTTTGTTGCTGATTGGTGGAATCTTAATTGCCTACAGCTTGATTCTGAATCCAATCCTTAATGCGATTGGTGGCTTACCTTACGCAATTAGATTAATTTGTTGTTTTGCACTTATCGCACCGCCAGCATTCTTAATGGGCTTCCCTATGGCGACGGGCATGGGCGTTTTAACCCGTTTACACAAAGAATATATGTTCCTGTGGGCATGGGGCGTGAATGGGTGTTTCTCGGTCATAGGCGCCGCATTGGTTCCTATTATTGCAACTTCGTTTGGCTTGGCAGCGGTAATCGCCGTTGCAGGCGCTGCATACCTTATTGCCATACCTGCGTTTATGGGGGTGTTAAAACCTATCCAACAAAATGAAAGCAGCAACACACAAAAGGCGCATGCATGATCAGCAAGCTGATCGTAAAATGCGCCTTAGTACTCGGCTTGTGTATTAGCGCGCATGCTTGGAGTCAGCAAAATCCTGAAACAACCTTGCGCAGCTTTAAATACGCCCCCTTCCCCCTTAATGCAAAACACGCTGTCAGTTTTTTTGATGTAAACCAAGCCAGCCGCCGCGGGCACACAAGCAAGCGAGGAGGTTTATTATGGGAAGATACTACCTATAACGATAACCGCGTGTTGCTTGCGATTTCCTCAGATTTCGATCGATCACACCCACCCACACTGGTTGTTTTTTTACACGGCAACCAATCAACACTTGAGCGCGATGTAATCGCTCGCCAACAAATTGCAGCACAAGTCAGTGAAGCAAAGATCAATGCCGTGTTAATTGCGCCGCAATTTGCAGTAGATGCGTTGGATTCAAGCCCGGGTAATTTTGTACAGAGAAATTACTTCGCTGCCTTTATGAAAGAAGCTGCTGCTCAAATTGGCCACTGGCAAAATGACAATTTTCTCGCCTATCAATTAAACCGCGCCCCCATCATTGTGGTGGCCTACAGCGGCGGTTATTATGCAGCAGCTCATATTTTAAAAATGGGTGGGATGAACAAACGAATTAAGGGCGTTATTTTATTGGATGCACTTTACGGGGAAGAGGAAACCTTTGCAAAATGGTTGCGAGGAAATTATCGCAAAAGTTTTTTCTTTAGCGCTTACACAGACCCGGCACGAGCGAGCAACGAGCTTTTGCAAAATTTGTTACGCGATCAACGCATGGAGTTTGAAACAGGTATTCCTAACAATATGCGCAAGCGCACCATCAATTTTATTCAGCTGGACGAAAACACGGTTCACCAAGATTTATTAACCCAAGCCTGGAACAACCAACCTCTTACAGATTTGCTGCGTAAGACGCAAAAAATTCAATAATCAGCGAGTGAAAAACGCTTTCAAGGATTCTGCTTCTGCGAGCGCATCCTGTCGCCCCAACTCCATCAAATCCGTAATAAATTCGGTAGAGAACAACAAGTAACTTGCCGCAGTAGCGCCGCCACCTTTTCGAGTTGCACCTATGGCGCGCAAGAAGAACCGCAGACTTTCAGGCAGGTAGCGAATATTTCTTCCTGCAATCACATCGAGTGGGCTGGATGGCGAAATCACCATATTATCGACAGCACGCAATTTAAAATTTGCGGGACGGTTTTCTTCTGGTATTAACTTCACCAATTTATTGACCAACTCCATGTGTTCCAAATCACCTTCAAGCGAATCTACAAACGCGCTGTTAAGCAAATGACCCACAATTTGCCCCATAGACGGTGAATGTTTAACGGGCACGCGTTTGTGTTGCTTTGCGGAAGATTTATTTCCGCTCACACCGATTACAAATAAAGATTCTGCCCCAAAGTGAAGTGCCGGACTGATGGGCGCTAATTGACGCAAAGCTCCATCACCAAAGTATTCGCGGTTAATGCGTACTGCGGGAAAGATTGTTGGTATGGCAGATGAAGCCAGCAAATGTTCCAAACGTAGTGGCGTAGGAACGCCAGCGCGCCTGTAACGATTCCAGCCCTGAATACTTTCGTGCCCTTGAAAGAAACTCACCGTATGGCCAGACGAATAGCCCATGGCCGATACAGACACTGCGAATAATTTTCCGCTGTCGATTGCATGGCTTATGTTGTGAAAGGGAATTCGCGTTCCCAGCAAATCCCACAGTGGAGAATTATCCAGTAACGACAAAGGGCGCTGACGGCCAATCCCCTGATTAAATAGCGATAAGCCTAAGAGACCAAGGCCTTTGATAATGTCTGTCCAGCCATGCAAATACACATCGCCAACCGTTAGGTTGCGCCACATATTAGCAAGTGCATTGACAGATTCTTTAAAAGTGCCAGGGTGTGCGGCAAGTGCAAGTGCGTTAATCGCACCTGCAGATGTACCGCAAATAATGGGAAATGGATAAGCGCTATCGTCGGGTAAAATTTCGGCGAGGGCTTGCAGCACCCCCACCTGATAGGCAGCGCGCGCACCGCCGCCGGAAAGAATCAAGGCTCTTTTCATATTACTGGTCGCTTAGTTTCTTAATGGAGTACGACTCTATTAAAAATGTTGCTGCAAATATCACGCGCCAGATGCTCACGCTTTTTTAGCAATTTCTTTATCGCGCAATTCACGGCGCAATATTTTTCCTACGTTGGTTTTTGGTAAGTCTTTACAGAATTCAATTTGATGTGGAACTTTGTAGGCTGTTAACTTGGTTTTCGCAAAATCGCGCACCGCTTTTATATCCAAATCTGGATTTGAGCACACCACAAAGGCTTTAACGGTTTCGCTACCCTCTTTATCGGGGACGCCAATCACCGCTGCTTCAATAATATCCGGGTGGCTTGCTAAAACATCTTCAACTTCATTGGGATAAACCTTGAAGCCTGACACGTTAATCATATCTTTTTTGCGGTCTACAATTTTGATGTAGCCATCAGTTGCAATCACAGCCATGTCGCCGCTCTTAAACCAACCTTCGCTATCAATCACTTCTGCGGTGGCTTCTGGGCGCTGCCAATAACCTTTCATCACTTGCGGGCCGCGAATCAATAATTCTCCAGCTTCGCCCGATGGCAGACTATTGCCGTTTTCATCAACCACTTTGCATTCTGTATCCGGTAATGGGCGGCCAACGGTTCCGTATTGCACAGCATCCACTTGATTACTGCACACAACCGGTGATGTCTCGGTTAATCCATAACCTTCAGTAATGGGGCTACCGGTGAGTTCGCGCCATTTGCTCGCCGTTTCCGCTGTTAAAGCCATACCACCAGAAGAGGTTAAATGCAGCGTGCTGAAATCCAGCTTTTGAAATTCTTCATTACGCAGCAAGGCGTTGAACAAAGTGTTCAAACCCACAAACAAAGTGAAGGGATATTTCTTTAGCGTTTCAACAAAGGTTTTAATATCGCGCGGATTTGGAATTAACACACTGTGATTGCCGAGCGACACAGCAGATGTGCAGTGAATTGTAAATGAGTAGATGTGGTAGAGCGGTAACGGCGCAATATAAAGTTCCTGATTTCTACGGAACGAACACACCATGTGTTCGTTCAACTGCAACATATTCGCAACCAGATTCCTGTGGGTGAGCATTGCACCTTTGGCAACGCCCGTAGTACCACCTGTGTATTGCAATACGGCAACATCTTCTGGGCCGCGCGCAACGGCTTGCCAATTTTTTTGTGGCAACGAGAGTGCTTTGCAGTAGCTGATTTGATTCGGGAACGAAAATTCCGGCACCATTTTTTTAACGTATTTAACAACCGAATTAATGAGCAAACGCTTCAACGGCGAATGAATATCAGCAAGCTCAGTAACGATGACTTGCTCGACGCCCGTCTCTTGAATAATTGTGGATGCATTCTTGGCGATATTTGCCAAAACCACTAACGCCTTTGCGCCAGAATCGTTTAATTGATGTTTAATTTCATGAGGCGTGTATAAAGGATTGGTGTTGACAACCACTAACCCGGCGCGCAGCGCGCCAAACACGCTGATGGGATATTGCAAAATATTGGGCAACTGAATCGCAATTCGATCGCCAGGCTTTAAATTGGTGTGCTGTTGTAAATAGGCCGCAAACTTACCACTGAGATCATCCAGCTCGCGAAAACTGATGGTGCGATCCATGCAAGTGAACACAGGGCTATCAGCATATTGCTGGCAAGCCTCGGCAAACACATCGGGAATCGTACGGTGATAATTCAACGGCATGTAAAGCTCCTAATTCTTTTTATGTTATGAGAGCTTTGTATGAACGAATATTTTTTCGTACAAAGCTCTTTTGATATTTAAAACGCAAAATGTTCTGCTGGCAGCTCCATCAAACTATCGGCGCCTGAATCAATGGTGGCGACAAGGCTAAGCGTTCTAGGCAGAATTCGCTCAAAATAAAATCGCGCTGTTGTGAGTTTTGCGCGATAAAAATCCTGCTCCTGATTTTTTGTTGCCAGTGCAGCCAGCGCAGTTTTAGCTGCACGAGCCCACAAGTAACCCATAAAAATGTAGCCGCAATACATAAGGTAATCGACCGATGCTGCACCCACCTCATCAGGATTTTGCTCCGCTCGAGCGCCTACACGCTGGGTCACCCCCAACCACTCTTTATGTAGTCTAGTCAAAGATTCAACGTAGGGCGACAATTCTGGTGCGTTTGTCGGGTCTTGGCAAAAGTGTTGAATACACTTGGTAAAGCCTTCCATGAGCTTTCCATCTGACAACAAAATTTTTCGTCCCAATAAATCGAGCGCCTGAACGCCTGTTGTACCCTCATAAAGAGAGGCAATTCGGCAGTCGCGTAAATTCTGCTCAACGCCATATTCTTTAATGTAACCGTGGCCACCAAAACATTGCAACGCCAAACTCGCCGATTCAAAACCCAACTCCGTGATAAAACCCTTGGCGATGGGCGTTATAACACTCAGCATTTCTTGCGCCATTTGGCGCTCACTTTCGGAATGTCCGTGTTGAGCTATATCGACACGCTTGGCGGCAAAGTAAGCCATCATACGCATACCTTCGCACAGCGCTTTTTGCGTCATCAGCATGCGGCGAACATCGGGGTGCGAAATAATCGGATCAGCAGCGCCCGCCAGATTTTTTACACCCGATAGCGACCTTCCCTGCAATCGTTCGCGGGTGTAATTCAATGCAGCTTGATAACCTGCTTCCGCGTGCGCAATACCTTGCAGTGCCGCACCCAAGCGCGCCAAGTTCATAAAGGTGAACATCAGGTTCAACCCCTTATTCACTTCACCCAACAAGGTTCCCACCGCGCCGTCAAAATTCAACACGCAAGTAGCGTTACCATGAATACCCATTTTGTGTTCGAGCGATGCGCAACTTACATTGTTTTGCGCACCCAAACTCCCATCCGGGTTCGGGCTAAATTTCGGCACAATAAACAGCGAAATACCTTTGGTGCCCGCCGGTGCATCAGGCAGGCGCGCCAGCACTATATGAACAATGTTTTCTGCGAGATCGTGATCGCCAGATGAAATAAATATCTTGGTTCCGGTAATGGCATAACGCCCATCACCCAGCGGAATCGCTTTGGTTTTGAGCAGCCCCAAATCCGTGCCGCAATGAGACTCCGTTAAACACATGGTTCCCGTCCATGTGCCGGAAATTAGCGAAGGTAAATAGGTTTGCTTTTGCTCATCAGACCCGTGGGACTCAATGGTATGCATAGCACCTTGGGACAAACCCGGATACATAGTCCACGCGTAGTTGGCAGTAGCTGACATTTCATTCGCAACAATCCCCAAAGATTGGGGTAAACCTTGGCCGCCATAGGTCGCAGAGCGCGAGAGAGAGGGCCAGCCCGCATCGCAATACTGACGATAGGCCTCTTTGAACCCCTTAGGTGTAATCACCTTGGAATCCACAAGCCGGCAGCCTTCCGAATCCCCTATTGCCGTAAGCGGCGCTAAAACATCTTCGCAGAAGCGTGCATTTTCAGAGAGTAGCGCCTTGGTGAGGTCTGCATCCAGGCTTGGGCAATATTCAGCGTAATGGTCTTCAAAATGGAGAAGTTCAAAGAGCGCGAACTCAATATCGCGTAGGGGGAGCTTGATCTTACTCATCCTTAATTACCTTATAGTGGGATGTGAGAGCGGGCATGTGGGTTGATGCCATCATTGGAGCACATTGCGCCTTTTCAGCCATTTTTGTTGTTGGAAGCTGTTTGGTGAAGCCGTCTTGTAAATAGCGCTCAACCATATTGGCAGAGGATAGAATTAAGTCAAATAGGCTTTTTGATTATGCGGGAAGCCGCAACTAACAAATGCCTGACCAGTCAAGAATTCACTGGAAGCTGCTTTAACAAATCAGCCGTTACCCCCGCTGTAAACCCCCAAATTTCGTAGATTTCATAAACGTATGCAGGAATACGAAAGCGCTGACCATTGCGCTCAAATACATCTGTTCGCACTTGCAAGCCATGCTCAAAAGCGGATAGTGGCACTGAAAACAAGGTGTCGAGTTCGTGGTGATTAAGATGAAAACGGCAATCAGAGGGAATTTTTCCAATAAAGGGCTGAACCATTGCGCCCGATTTAGTCGCGCGTGCAGGCAAGGCGCCCAATACATCAATCATTGCTGGCGCCAAACCAATTTCCTCGTGGGTTTCACGCAGCGCCGTCGCCAACAAAGAATGATCTTGCGGCTCCCATTTACCGCCGGGAAAACACACTTCGCCTGCATGTTGGTTAAGGTGCTTGGAGCGCAGGGTAAAAATTATCTTTGGTGATGCCTCGTCGGTGATAAGCACCATTACGGCGGCTTGTTTTGGAGATTCGCCAGTAAAAGACTGGCAGTCACCGTAGGGCTTTAAAGCGGTGGCAAGAGAACCCCAAAATTCGCGGTTCATAAACTCAGCTCCGAGAGTTTCCAAACGTCGATCGCGGGTTCTTCATAGGGATGTGATTTGCGCAAGGCGGTAACGGCCTGCGCGATACACGAATCGGCGCAGACCATTTCAACGCGATATTCAGGAACGATTTCGAGTGTGTTGGATTGGCCGATATAAGGATTGCTACCCGCCAAAGAACGGAACTGCCCCTGCCCTAACACCTGCCAACAACATTGATCGTAGTTACCAATAGCACCAGCACCGGCAGCAAAGACTGCAGATTTGATAGATTCGAGATGAGACTCTGGAACGAAGAAAACAAGCTTGTACATGAGGCATCACTCGTGACCAATCACCGGCTAGAGTGATTGGCCAGGCGTGATTGGAGGATTAGATAATACGAACCGCGATTACGTGCTCAACTTTTTTAATCGCGTCCACAACGTCAGCTGAAGGCGCTTGTTGAACATCAATAATATTGTAAGCAACTTCGCCACGGCTTTTGTTGACCATATCGATAACGTTAACTTTGTTATCCGCCAACACCGACAACACATGACCTAAAACGCCAGATACATTTTCGTTAGAAAAAGTAATACGGGCGCCAGTGTTTGCTGCGCGGTCCATAGCCACTGCCGGGAAGTTTACCGAGTTTTTGATGTTGCCGTTTTCGAGGTAATCCATCAACTGGTCTGCTGCCATAATTGCGCAGTTTTCTTCAGCTTCTTCGGTGCTGGCACCGATGTGTGGCATCGCGTAAACATCGGAGCGATTGAGCAGGATTGGCTCTGGGAAATCGCAAATGTATTTACCCAAATGGCCTGCATCCAAACTTTCGACGACCGCATGCGCATCCACAATGGCTTCACGCGCAAAGTTTAAAAGCACTGCACCTTTTTTCATGACCTTTAAGGTATCTGCATTGATCATGTGTTTGGTCGCTTCAATCGCTGGAACGTGCAAAGTCACGTAATCTGCACGCGCCAAGAGCGATTGCAGGTTCTCCATTTTGGCAACCTGATTTGGCAAACGCCATGCCGCTTCAACGGAAAGCGCCGGGTCAAAACCGACCACGTTCATACCGAGTGCCAAAGCGGCATCAGCAATCATAGAACCGATAGCACCCAAACCGACGATGCCCAAGGTTTTACCTTGAAGCTCAAAACCTGCGAAGTTGGATTTTTCTTTTTCCAACAATTTGGACATTTCGTCGGCATCGGTCATGTGGGTTAAGCCATTCACATATGCCATGCCCGGCAAAATACCGCGCGAGCCAAGCAACATACCTGTGAGCACCAACTCTTTTACTGCGTTGGCGTTGGCGCCGGGTGAGTTGAACACGACAACGCCCAACTTGGTGTATTCAGCAACGGGGACATTGTTGGTACCCGCACCAGCGCGCGCGACAGCTTTTACACTCGCAGGCAAAGGTTCGCCCTGCAATTTATGGCTGCGCAGGATGTATGCGTCTGGAGTACCAATATCGCTGGCGACTTCGTATTTATCGCGGCCAAAACGGCTCAAGCCTTTAATAGAGATTGTGTTGTAGGTTTTTATTTTGAACATAATTTTTTTTCCTTCTTCGATGCAATGAATGAATCATCGGCTTCAGTAAGCTCGTTTCGAATGACGGCTGTGAACTTGATTTATCTATCCGTCGTCATCCTCGCGTAGCGGGGATCCAGCAGTTAAAAAGCCAAACCAAGAGCTGGATCCCCGCTACGCGAGGATGACGACTCCCTTACAAAATAATTAACATGTAAACGAGCTGGCGAATTTTACTATCTAATAAAATCTTAACTGACTAATAAAATCTTAACTGGCTAATAAAAAGGGCCGTGTAAAACACAGCCCTTAAAGGTTTAGCTAAATATTAACCTTTAGTGGCTTCTTGATATGCCCAAGTCAACCATGGCAGCAAAGCTTCAAGATCCGCCGCATCCACAGTTGCACCACACCAAATACGCAAACCTGCAGGCGCATCGCGGTACGCGCCTATATCGTAGGCAACGCCTTCTTTATCCAACAATTTGATCATAGCTTTTACTTGATCAGCGGTTGCTTTCAACACGAAGCACACGGATGTGTTTGAACGAGTTTCTGGCACTTGTGGCAAGAAGCTAATCCAATCATTCGCCGCAACAAACTTTTCAAGCACAGCCAAGTTTGCGTTTGAACGAGCGATAGTTTCTTTTACGCCGCCGATTGCACGTACCCAATCCAAAGCGTCCAAATAGTCAGCAACCGCCAACATAGAGGGAGTGTTGATGGTATCGCCTTTGAAAATACCTTCTACTACTTTGCCGCCGCTAGTCATGCGGAACAATTTTGGCATTGGCCAAGTTGGCTTGTAAGTTTCCAAACGCTCAACCGCGCGCGGGCTCAGGATCAACATACCGTGAGCACCTTCGCCGCCGAGCACTTTTTGCCAGCTGTAGGTGATTACGTCTAACTTTTCCCACGGCATTTCCATCGCGAATACCGATGAAGTTGCATCGCAAATGGTCAGGCCTTTGCGGTCTGCAGGAATCCAATCGCCGTTAGGGACTTTTACGCCTGAGGTAGTGCCGTTCCAAGTGAAGATAACGTCGTTATCGAAATTCACTTTACTCAGGTCAGGTAACAAACCGTAATCGGCTTCGTGCGCATTAACGGTCAGCTTCAATTCTTTGGTGGCATCGCTCAACCAGCCTTTACCGAAAGATTCCCATTGCAGAATATCCACACCACGCGCACCCAGAAGCGACCACATTGCCATTTCTACTGCGCCGGTATCCGAACCTGGCACTACACCTACGCGGTAGCCTTCTGGCAAACCGAGCAATTCGGCGGTGTCTTCACACGCGCGTTGCAATGCAGCTTTACCAATGGTGGAACGGTGAGAGCGGCCAAGAGTAGAAACATCCAGTTGATCCAAACTGTAACCCGGGCGCTTGCTGCAGGGGCCAGATGAAAAATTGGGATTGCGTGGCTTTATAGCTGGTTGCATGTTAATCCTCTGATAACGATAGGTTGTGCCTCTACAGTCCTAGAAACACGTAGGCTGGGCGTAGGGAAATGCGCAAAACGCACCCAAGCCCAAAAATCGGGGGGCATGATTATGCCAGCTATAAAAGAAATAACCTAGGGTCAGAAAACCCGAAAAAGGAGGTTTTTCGTGCAGAAAGGAAATCGGATGCAAAAAAAAGCCCTTCGCAATGCTAAGGGCAAGAGGGAGACGTCGATGCATCAACCAGACATCGACGGTGAGAGACGGTTTCAATCAAAGCGAGGCTGAAATTCAAAACGCTTTATCTACTCGTGCTAGCTACTCTAGAGATAGCTGACAGCGCTGTCAACAGCGCTGTCAATTAATATCAAGATTTACATAAAACTCCATCACATAGCTAACACAAAAACACGATTTTGATTAAAAATCACACTAATGAGAAAGCCAAACAAGTTGTTAGCGCTAGCAATAAAAAAAACCGCACCCTAATGAGATGCGGTTTTTTTGTTAGCGTGAACATAACAGGCGGCGGGCTGCAAACCGCGCTAACGCAAGACCGCTGCCACCGTTAATTCAATTGATCACTTGAACGTTACCACAAACCCACCGCGAGATTTGATGGTGATTGCGGTAGCTTTATCGCTGCCAATCTCAACTTGTGAAAATTCACGCTCGGTTGCGCCGTCGGTAATCAACATGGCTTTTTTGCTGCCGATAAAACTTAAATCCAGCGTGAGATTTACATCAGCACCATCGCCATTCAAACCAGCGACATACCATGTATCCCCCGCTTTACGAGCAATCACAACATACTTACCGGGAACCCCGTCTACAAACTTAACGTCATCCCATGAACGCGGCAAATCCTGCAAGAAGGCTTTCACGTAGTCTGGCGCAGTTGCCATGCCTTCTGGAATTTCGGCAAAGTGTTGAATGCCCGATAAAAACAACACAGACTCAGCAATTTCAAAACCGTTGCGGGTTGAACGCTTGATGTTTGGAATATCACCAAACGCCATTGGCGTGTAGTCCATTGGGTCGAATAAATTGCGAGTGAATGGAATCATAGGTACGTGAGTCGGCACTGCATCTTGCGCTGGCTGACCAAAGGTTGTGAACTCAAAACCTTTAATCGCTTCCATCGTCATCAGGTTCGGATAAGTACGCTGCCAACCGCGTGGCAAGGTTGCACCGTGGAAGTTCATCAGCAAACCTTCGGCCGCCGCATCTTTCAAAATATCAATGTAGTAAGCAATCATGGAGCGACCATCGCCGCCGAAGAAATCAATCTTCAAGCCTTTCACGCCCATTTCACGCAACAAAGCAAATTCTTTTACACGTTGCTCATGCGTAAGCAATTTACTTTTTGGGCTCATTTGGGTGGCGTTCCAGTCTCCCGAAGAGTTGTACCAAAGGATGATGCCGATATTTTTACTGTTGGCGTAATCCACCAGCTCTTTCATTTTTTCGTAGCCAATTTTCTTATCCCACTCGGCATCGATCAGCGTGTAATCCCACTTCATATCCACGGCGTAATCGATAAACTTTTTCTGCGCATCAAACACAGTGAAATCGTCTTTCAGGATCGCCCAACTCCACGATGCATGACCTGGTTGAACGTATTTTTTGTCGAATGCGATTGCAGGATCTGCCAAGTCTGTACCCAAGGTGGATTCCATGATGGTTGGCAAACTGCCAATCGCCAATACGCGCCATGGTGAGGTTAAGTCTTTATCGCTTTCAGCCAGCAAGTTGCCACCGGTGAATACTTCTGCGGCCATGGGCAGGCCAATTTTATATTCGCCATTGGCGGAATCGGCTTGTAAACGTGAGCCGTGGAAACTGCCATCCAGATTCACTTCGGTAATTGCTACCCAAGTATCGTCGGTCTTATAAAGTGCTGGAAAAACCCAACCAGCCGGGCTTGGTGAAGCTGTTCCAACCGGAATATCCGTTAAATAGGTTTCCTCATAGGAAGGGTTGGTATTAGCAAAGCCTGTTTGTGCAACGGCCATGGATTGCATCCAGGCTTTGGTGTTTTCAGCAAAGCTGAAGCTGGTAGTTTCGTTTTTAAACTGCAGGTGCTTTTTACCCGGGTTAGGCACTTGGTAACGGAAGGCTACGCCATCGTTAGAGATACGGAAAGTCACCTGAATTTCCTGCCCACCGGCGTTGTTAAGGGTGATGGTTTGCTCGTTAGCACGGTATTGGATCTTATGCTTCTTACCCACCATCATTTCGTAGTCATCGCTCACAGCTTTTACGGGCGATGTGGCTTTAATTTTCAGGCCTTTAGTGAAGTCAGCATCACTTAATTCCAAACCGAGGTTGGAATTTTTCAACACTGTTTTTCCATCGCGTAAAACGCTGTATTGAAGCGTGCCCTGCTCCGTTTGGCTCAGGTGAACCTGAAGATGCTTATCTGGGCTGGCAATGTCCTGCGGGGTATTTTTTGCGCAAGAGACCAGCAACAAGCATGTCATGCCGACGTAAAGTGTTCTCATGAAAATTCTCTCTTTTATGAATGGACCAGCCCTACTCGCCCGCGAGTAATGGCTTATTTATATTATCATATATATTTATATCATAGATGAGACATCACCAACCATAACAAGCGAGCACTCGCTGTGTTGGAATTTGTAAAGTTGGACGGGATGTACGCAAACAGATAAGAACGGGGGTGAAAAATGAGCGAGATGTGACTCTCGCTCCAAACAACTGCAGGTAGAACAACGAGGTTAAAAACAATTAAGGATGCGGAATAATGGGCAACTCCGCCGCTATATCCGTACTCGACAAGCTGGTTCGAGCACTATCACTCAGGTTGCGCAACTGGCCCGCCACATCAATAGCTAATGAACTGATGGCGGGGTCAGGATCATTTACCAAAGCCTCCACCAACCCTAGATGCGATTGATTTCCAGTAGCGCGCATGGCCAAAAGAGCATCTAAACGTACATTGATATCCGCATCATGCAGCATGGGAGCAATAACACTCACCGCATTCGCATAGTGGGTTTTGGCCAAGTTTTGTAGCGCACGCTGACGCTCCACCGGGCTCTCACTTTTCAGCTGATTACGCGCATCTGACACGTGATTTTCCATGAGTACGTTATTGCCCCGCTGCGACAAAACCTGAGCAATAGTCCGTTTTACATCCGGGTCTGATTGTTTATTGTAAAGCGATTGCAAGGCATAGTCCGGCATGCTCTCCCGGTCATTTGCCATGTCGTAAATGCCTTTGCTGACAATCGCGACGCTCTCTTGCGATGCATCACTCGCCAGCAAATCACTGACCTTTTCGGTAAACGAACGGGGATCATCCACCGAGCGTGTACCCAAATCCTTCAACATTTGGCTCACATCAATAGGAGCCGCCAAGGACGACTGCCCTTCAACATCTTGAGCTTGGGGCGAGCCTGCAACCGTATGGTCGGCTGATTTGGCAAGCGAAAGCTTAGGGCTGTTCAGGCTGCGACTTTGTAATGACAGCCAATGATTGTTTTTTAATTCCTGATCTTTTTTATCCAGCAAGGCTTCAAGCGCCTTGATCCTGTTTTCCATCAACAGAATTTTTTGTGTTTGGTCTGATGAGTCGGTAATAAAAAGCTGGGCCGAGGACGCCAGCAATGCACCTGTGCAAGCCGCAATGGCAAGCGCTTTTACCGAGCCATGCTTGGGTGAACTAGACATAAGCTTCTCGCAGTGTTTGCTCTCAACATTTTCATGGCGGTAGAAAGACCAACCCCGAGGGGCTGGCCTTAATCAAACAAACAACTTAGATATTGCCGTAACCGATGGCGCCGTTACAGTGCATCCACTCGCTCAAACCGTTACCGCCACCACAAGCACCGTTTTGATAAACACCAGTGTTGTAAGTTTGAGCTTCAGATTGGCGAACAGAACCGTTCACACTGATGTAATCCACTTGCACATCACGGCTACCAGAGTCATTGGTGTACTGAACCAAAGTTCCGCCGCTCAAACTCGTGGTAAATGTGTAGTTGGTCATCGTTGTAGTTAAGGTTTTTGTACCTACTGCAGTTCCGTTGACTGAAAGTGTAATACTTTCGCCACCAGCAGCACCTCTGGCGCGTACAACAATGGTTTTACTGCCAGTTGAACCACCAGAGCTAGTACCTTCACTCACAGTAATGTTTGAGCCACCGCTACTTTGGTACCCTTCTGTCTCCATGATCATGTAGTCCCATGTAGAACCCATGTTCAGGCCTTTCGCTCTCCACGCATCAAAGTGGTTACCGGTGGTGACCGAACCGCTTGAACGTTTAGAGGTACGAACACTCCAATATTGGTCAAATGTTGCAGTACCAATAATAGATGGTTGGTTATAACGAGTTGTTTTGTAAATATTGTAAGTACCGCCGTCCGACGTGAATGTACCCAAAGAGGTACCGCCTGGTGGAGTCCAGCTGCCGTAGTTTTCAACGATGTAATACTCAATCAATGGGTTTTTGGTCCAACCGTAAACGGCCAGATACCCATTGTTGCCACCGTTGAAGCTTCCGGAGAAGTTCACCACTTTACGGCCACCCGTCGCCCAGCCTTTACCTGCGGTAAAGTTGCCAGTGTTGCTCCAGGAGGTGGTGTAGTTGCCACCAGAACCCAAGGTCATCGAAGCCGAACCGGGCTTGTCTGTCCAGAAGGAATAGTAGAAACCATTGTGGGTTCCAGTTGTGTTAGAACTGATTGTTTGAGCGTTAGCCGCTTGGCCAAGCCCTAACAAACCAGCTGATACCGCAACAAAACCTAAAACCTGACTAACTCGGGGTAGCACTCTTTTTATTGTGTTTTTCATCTTGTATCTCTCAATTAATGGATTGACTAGCCAACCCCATTCACACAAGCCAACGAAATCTTGTGCAAGCAAAATGTATTGCCTGTTGAAAAGGTCTGACCAGGTTGATGTCGATTGCAACCATCTCCCATTCATTATTTTTATCGGGTTGATGGCATCCATTCCCCGTCATGATATGAACCAATAGAGGCAATCGACGGTACGCCCTGAGGGGGAGCGCAAGATGAATGTAGAACAAACTTTATCCAGGTTTCAATAAAGAAAAGAAAAACATGCAAAAAGTTAAAGTCATTGTGACCAATAGTGACAATGACCGGTTACACACTGAGGCAAATATAAACACTCAGAAAAAACAGAAAACAAAAACTTACACAACAGCACAAATCTTTACAGTCATTTTAATCATATAAATCAAAGACATAGCCACGATGCAACCATGTCTTTTGCGTTTGTTTTATTATTTTTGCTATTTTTTTCACTGCCCGCAAGCCGTAAATACTGCCTGCTTTTGAATCGTGGCGAGCCACAAACTTAACAGCGAGCTTACCTCTGGGTACCCGCACCATGCTTTCAGGGATCGCGCAATCAACAGCGTAATCATCCTGCGGAACATCAGCGGTCAACTGATGGACTTGCGAAGCTTAAGCGCAGTGCTTTAGCTTCGGGCTTTTTGTCATTCAATTCGTAACCCATCCAAGGTTTGGCGTTACGCCATCGCATACCGTTGGTGATACCGGTTTCCGTACTGTCGACTTTCTTTACTGTTTATACCTCCATGTGTTTAAAGAGATGTCATAGCCGCCCATAACTAATTGATATGCTTATAGTTTTAAATTTAATCGAAACACGGCATAAATAATGCTTAAGTTGCTTCTTTATCAAAACAACCTTCGGAGTTAACTTAGACATGAAAAAATATACCGCTCTTGCATTTGCCATCCTTGCATCCTGCAGTTACGAAGCGTTCGCAACGCCGATCACAAGCAACGCGGATAGTGCGCTGATGGGTGCAACCGTAATTGACTTCAACTCTGAAGCAATAGGCACATTCAGCTCTCGCACCATCAATGGGGTAACCTTTTCAGGCGTAGGCGTTAACCTAACAATTTCTAACGATAGTAACGGTCAATACGTTCCAGCTCAGGACACATTTCTTGATAACCGCAGTGGCGGCGGCAGTTTCAATTTTCTGTTTGGTAGTTCTGTAAGCGCATTTGGTTTGCAAATTGGTGCTACTAATTCGGTTCAAACACTAACCGCATATGACAGTTTAAATAACGTACTTGAGACGCTTGTAATTCCTAATCAAGTAGGTACCCAGCCTCACCCATACACTGGTTTTTATGGTATGGCGCACGCCGGTATTTCCCGTGTAACGCTGTCAGCCAATGCAGGCGATTGGATTGTTCTCGATGATTTTACATTCACTGGCAAGGGTGGCTCATCAGTTGCTGAACCAGGCAGCATTGCAATGCTTATGCTGGGTCTGTTTGGACTTGGTTTCGCACGCCGCGCTCGCCGCTAATTTAAAATGGCGTTCAAATAGTAAAAAGGCTCGCACCAGCGAGCCTTTTTTGTTTTTATCCAGCCTTCTTGTCAATATCTATTTCAGCAAACGTATGCCATACAGAGATCCAACTACTGAGCCTTGGTGTGCCACAAACTTAATAACGAGCTTGCCCTTGGACGCTCGCACCAAGCTATCAGGGATCGCGTAATCCACAGCGTAAATATCCTGCGGAACGTCAGATGTCAACTTGATGGATTTGATCAATTTGTCATTAATCAACACATCAAATTCGTTACCTGCATCTGCCTTGGAGAAACTCAAACGCAAGGTTTTTGCTTCCAGCTTTTTGTCATTTAATTCATAACTCATCCACGCCTTAGTGTTACGCCAACGCATACCGTGAGTGATACCTGTGTCGGTGCGGTCGGCTTTGAAGAAGTGGTCGGATTCCGGTTGCTGCTCGCCCGGGGCAACTTGGTCAACAGTAATCGCATCCAATGCCATGCGTTCCGCTTCTTTACGTGCAGTCTCTGCTTGCAAGCTCACCAGATTTTCCGGTGTTGTGTACGGCAAATAGAGGCTATAGCGGGAATCGTGCAAGCGGAAGAAAGGAATAAATTCCAAGGAGGCTGAATTCGGGCCCTTAACGACATCCGGCGCGGTAAAGGTTAATGGCTTACCTTCAACAGGTTTTATTTTCGCCATAAAGTCCGTTGAATCGCTAACGAACAAAGGCGCAGCCTCTAAGGGGCACAGCTGACCTTGGGCTATGTGGCCCATGCGTGAATCATCCGCCAGGTAATTCACTTTTTCGTTGGGGAATGGATTCGTTTTTGCAGCCAGCACAATGGGGCCATGCAACAGCGCGTAGTAGTTAGACTGATCGGGCATTTGCTCTAATTGAGTTTTCATTGGCAAGGTAACTTCAATTTTGTCGCCCTTGCGCCAACTGCGATTCAAACTCACGTATTCGCCCGGCTGAGCAGACACCGCAACTGGTTTTTTGTTGATGGTAATTTTCAGCTCATCTTTACCTACCCATTGTGGGTAGCGAATTTTCAGTGTGAACTTTTTATTGCTCTTGATAGTGATGTGAGAACTTTCTTCATCTGGGAAGACTGTGTTTTGCACCAATTGAATATTTTTCTCACGCCAGTTCAAGGTTGATGGAATAAATAAATTCACGTAAAGCGCATCGCCCTCATGAGCGTAAATAAATTCACCGTATTTAGCATGGTTTTCAATGCCTGAACCCACACAGCACCACATGGCTTTATCCACTTGGGAATAAACGCGGTAATGATTGGGGCGCATAGGCGTGAAGTAAACAAAGCCGCCACTCTCTGGGCGTTGCGAGCCTAAAATATGGTTGTAAAGCGCGCGTTCGTAGTAATCGGCGTAGCTCACTTTACTATCGGTTAAGTACAACATTTCCGTGAGTTTGAGCATGTTGTAGGTGTTGCAGGTTTCTGGCCCTTCCACTTCGCTAATCATGGTGGAGAAATCTTTATCGTCGTGAAAATGTTCCTTCACACTGTTACCGCCGATCGCCACCGTACGGTGATCATGAACGGTTTGCCAGAAGAACTGTGCAGCCTCCTGATAATCTTTTTTGCCGGTCAAATCAGCAATGCGTTTAAAACCGATGACTTTGGGAATTTGGGTGTTTGCGTGTAAACCGGTTAGCTTGTCTTGATCTTGTTTGAGCGGATTCAAGATTGCCTGATGTGAAAAACGTTCCGCGAGCGTTAGGTATTTTTGATCCTTGGTAAGTGCATAAGCATCAGCAAAAACTTCGTTCATGCCGCCGTGCTCGCTGCGCATCATGGCTTGCATTTGTTCATCGGTTAAATGATTGGTGAGCGCCAACGCCCAGTCAGACATACGAATGAACATTTGCTTGGCATCTTGGTTGCCTGCGTATTTGTAAGCATCGCGCAAGCCGGCAAAGGTTTTGTGCAGGTTGTACCAAGGCACCCACTTCCCATTTACCGAAAAGTTATCTGCCTGCATTTTACCTTGAGCAATTTGATTGAAGGCGTCTTTACCGCCGGGAATGCCGCCAATGTAGCCATCACCATTTGCGTCTTGCGCGCGCTTTAATTCAGCCACGAAATAATTCAACCGACGCAAGACTTCTGCATCACCCGTTGAAGCATACATAAGCGCTAAAGCGGTGAGGTAGTGCCCACCTACGTGGCCGTCCAAGCCGGACGATTCCCAGTTGCCATAGCTTTCCTGTTTAAGCGGCAAGCCCGCTTCACGTAAAAAGGGTGCGAGCAATTTATCGGGTTCCAGCGCGAGCAGATAATGTAGGTCGGTGTTTTGCGCATCCAAGAAAGGGCTTGAACTGAGGCGTACATCACTCAGCGGAAATAACTCAGCTGCACTAGCCATTGAGCCGTGCAGTGCAGCCAAGCAAACGGCAAGAGAAATTATCTTTTTCATGTTTTTACCCTGTAATAAATGCTTATTGTTGTACGCCAGCCCTTAAAGCTTAACGCGCCTTGCTTTAGAAACTTGCCTACACACTTTCTACTGATGAATTTATCGATCTTTACTGGGCGAGATACCAAATACCACGCCTGTGTTAAGCAATATAAAAATGTGTATTTTTTATTGACGCTTCCCAACCGATACCGTTAAATCAAACCGCATGTTCTTTATATATAAAATTCGCTTATGAATTATAGGCCACAATTTATAAACATCACTCCCATTACAGAGAATGCACAATGAGAAAAATAATCAACCACGCCTGCTTAAGGGTACCTTTAACCCTAGCACTGATAATCGGTAGTACCAGCGCCTACTGCGACGAATACAAGTCTGAGATGTCCGCCTATCAGTTCTCAATTCCCCTTGCCGAAGGCCCGTTTAAACCCGACACGGAGTCACTAAAACAGTACCAAGCACCTGATTGGTTCCGAAACGCCAAATTTGGTATTTGGGCTCACTGGGGGCCGCAATCTGTTCCCCGATCTGGCGATTGGTACGCCCGCTTCATGTATGTACCCGGTACCAAACAATATGATCACCATTTAAAAAACTACGGCCATCCATCAACCACCGGCTATAAGGACATCATTCCCCTGTGGAAGGCAGAAAAATTCGATCCAGATGCCCTCATGAAACTCTATGTAAAAGCCGGCGCAAAATATTTTGTAAGCATGGGCGTACATCACGACAACTTTGATTTATGGGACTCCAAATACCATTCGTGGAACGCCGTAAAAATGGGCCCAAAACGTGACATTGTTGGTGATTGGCAAAAATCAGCAAAAAAATACGGCTTGCGGTTTGGTGTGTCTGAACACTTGGGCGCTAGCTACAGCTGGTTTGCCCCAAGCCATGGCTACGATCAATTTTGGCCAAAAAATGGCATCGGCTACGATGGCGAAAACCCAGCGTTTAGCGAGCTTTACCACACAGGAAAAGACAAGCCTTACCGCAACTCGAAAACCTGGTACACCGACAACCCCGAATCACAACAAGAATGGTTTAACCGCATCAGCGATTTGGTAAATCATTATCAACCCGATTTTCTCTACTCCGACGGCGGTATTCCGTTTGGTGTTGTCGGTAAAACCTTAATCGCCAATTTCTACAACAACAATATCAAGCAACATAACGGCAAACTCGACGCCGTTTACACTCACAAAGATATAGGCTCGGGCGAATTTATCGCAGAAGCCGGTGTGCAGGACGTTGAGCGCGGGGTAATGGATGCTATTAATCCTCGCCCTTGGCAAACGGACACCTCTATCGGCGATTGGTTTTACAGCGACGGCTTCAAATACAAAACTACACCAGAAGTCGTCCACATGCTGATGGATATCATCAGTAAAAACGGCAACTTGTTGCTAAACGTCGTGCAGTATCCTGACGGCAGCCTACCGCCCGAAGCTCTCACTTTCTTAAACGAAATGGCAGCTTGGATTTCCGTCAATGGCGACGCGGTTTACAACACGCGACCTTGGAAAATCTACGGCGAAGGGCCAACCAAAGCGGCGGCAGGTCATTTCAAAGAAGACACTGCTTACACTGCCGATGACATTCGCTTTACCACCAAGAACAACTCAGTCTATGCAACTACCCTCGCCCAACCAGAGAAAGAGGTTCGGATTGCATCTATGGGAACCAAATCTGTTTATCTCGACCACCCCGTAAAAGCAGTAAAACTTTTGGGCAGCAGCCAGAATCTAAAGTGGACGCAAGATGCAGACGCCCTCGTCATTCAACTGCCTGAAAAGCTGCCTTCGCTATATGGCTCAAGCTTCAAAATTGAGTTTAAGTGAACCACAGCCTGATCCTTAACCAATAAAAAACCGCTATGGGCTGCCCCATAGCGGTAAAAAGTGGTGCGAGCAAACCATGTTTGCCACACACTCCAACGACAAAACAATACCTGAGCTTGGCGATTAATTGAGAGATACTGACCGAGTAACACCCAACCTTTCCGTAAACAACCAGCTATTTGTAATATAATAAACATAAGCAGTTTGAAAAGCCAAGTTGTTTTTAGTCTGAAATCGTAAATTCTGTGGTTTTTGTAGATTAACAATGATTTACTCAGCGCCTCTTGCGCCGCAGCAGGGTTTTGCACAAAAATCCGTTCAACGGAAGAAAGTATTAATAGTATAATAGGACGTTTTTACAGCTTGTTTGCGCGTGCAGAGCACGGCGACGATTTGCAGCCTGCTTGTGGCCTTTGCAATACGGACAATAAAATCAATAACGGGGATTTAAATCTCCACCAATAACCAAGACCTCACTAGTGACCAACTAATGGATAACAATATGTCTAATACCTCCTCCAAAGGCGGAAGCTTAATTCTGTCGATTGTGTACATTACTGCGCTATTTTTTATCTGGGCATTTGTAACCAACCTGATCGACCCGCTTGTTAAAAGCATGAAGGTGATTTACACCCTCACTGACGCTGAAGCCCAACTCAACCAGTTTGCGTTCTTTATTGCCTACGGCATCATGTCTATTCCATCAGCTGCCTATTTGGCGAAAAAGGGTTACACCAAATCCATTATTTTGGGTTTGATCGGTATCATCGCTGGCTGTCTGATTGCTTGGGCCACTACCTTTTCACACAGCTTCGTAACCGTGTTGCTCGGCTTATTCGTAGCAGCTTCAGGTATTACCTTGTTGCAGGTAGCTGCAAACCCACTGATTGCCTCTATGGGTGATCAAAAAGGCGCAGCTTTCCGCTTGAACCTTTCACAATCATTTAACTCTCTAGGCGCATTCGTTGGTGGTTGGGTAGGCGCTAAATATTTGTTGGATGGCCCGTTGTTTCATAAAGACGTTGTTGTGACTCAAGACTTGTTGGATACAGGCTTGTCATTTGTGACCAATGTGTATTTCCTGATTGCAGTTGTATTAGCAGTGTTCACTATCGCGGTATTTCTGGTACGCAACACTATTGCTGAACACGCGCCGAAGATGGCGGCTCACACAGAATCTCCTTTCTCTGCATTGAAATCTAAATGGGCTAACTTGGGCGCATTGGGAATATTCTTGTACGTGGGTGCCGAAGTTTGCGTTATTTCCGGAATGATCTTCTTTCTTGAGCAAGAAGCAATTTTGAACGTTCCTGCGCAAATTGCGGGTTACGTAGCTCCCTACTTCATGCTGTTGGCAATGATTGGCCGCTTTGCAGGTTCTGCTTTATTACGCTTTGTAAATGCAACCAACATGTTGGCTTTCGTAGCGACTGGCGCCACTTTCTTGTGTGTGTTTGTAATTGCTACATATGACTGGCCAGCAACCGCGTTAGGCGGAACCGTTTCACTTCACGGTCACATCACGCCAATCACCATGGGCTTCTTGCCAGCAATCGCTGCGATCATGATTGGCTTGTTCAACTCCATCATGTTCCCCACCATTTTCACCCTCACACTTGAGCGCTCTACCGCGCCAGCCTCTGCAACCTCAGGTTTGATGTGTATGGCAATTTGCGGCGGTGGCTTTATCTCTGTTCTTTACGGTTTTGCGGTAGATCAGTTCCTTGCTCACTTCCCAGTAGGCGCGCGTTCAATCGCCTTTGTGGTTCCACTCTTGTGCTACCTCTACGTGCTTTGGTTCGCGTTTGCTGCTAAGAAAGCGCCAACGCATGCTATTGAGGAAGGTGTTCTTAGCGCGCACTAAAAACGCGCAATACACTGCAAAAAGAAAAGCCCCGCAAGGGGCTTTTTTATTGGTTGTGAGTAGGTCGGCAATGGGTTAAGAGCTAGGTATCGAATTGAAGAAATACCAAGCAATTAATTCAAACTGAATCATTCAAATTACACTGGCAAAAATTGCACTCTCGCAAAACCAAAAAGGCGCCCTAGGGCGCCTTATTTTTTTAGTCAGATAATTATTTCGCTAAGAACTTGTAGGTGATTTTGCTCTTGTATTCTTCACCTGGTTTTAACAGAGTGCTTGGGAATTTAGGCTGGTTCGGTGAATCTGGATAATGTTGTGGCTCTAACACCACTGCGCCACGATATTCAAATTTCACGCCCTTGCCTTCCACTTTTCCAGTCAAGAAGTTACCACTATAAAATTGCATGCCCGGTTCATCGGAATAAATTTCCAAGGTGCGGCCTGATACCGGATCAGAAAAGCTAAGATCCAAGCCCCACTCATCAACCGATTTTTTGTTTAACACCCAGTTGTGATCGTAACCACCACCATTCTTCAATTGCTCATTGGTTTGACCAATCATCTGACCAATTGCATGGGGCTTGGTGAAATCAAACGGAGTCCCTGCAACAGGAGCAAGCTCGCCAGTTGGAATCAAACCGCTATCAACAGGAGTGTATTTGCTCGCGTTAATATAAAGCTCTTGATTCAAAATACTGCCCTTGCCCGCCATATTAAAATAAGGGTGTTGGGTCATATTGACGTATGTGGGTTTATCGGTAGTTGCACCGTAGGTAATGTTAAATTCGTTGTTGTTAGTCAACTCATAAACCACGGTTACTTTCAAATTACCAGGGTAACCTTGCTCACCATCTGGGCTGGTACGAGTTAAAGTAATACCAACTGAGTTTGCGGTCTTAAAGGATTTTGCATCCCACATTACAGCCCAGAAGCCTTTACTGCCGCCGTGCAAATGGTTAGCACCGTCGTTTTTATCCAGATTGTACGTCTTACCGTCTAATACAAATTGCGACTTACCAATACGATTTCCGTAACGACCAATCATAGATCCAAAGAAAGATTTATTTTGCAAATAGCCATCGACACTATCGAAGCCCAAAAGAATATCTGCCATCTTGCCGCTTTTATCTGGCGTGACTATGGAGGTGATTGTGCCACCGAAGTTGGACACCTTAACGACCACACCATTTGCGTTACTCATGGTGTACAAGGTGGTTGATTCACCGGAAGGCAATTTTCCAAAAGGAGCTTCAGTTATAGCCAATTGCGCTACGGATTTAACCGCCGCCGCTTTTTGCGAAGCTGCAGGTGCGGTAGCAGTTTCAGCTGCATAAGTTGATTGCGCGCAAGCAGCTGCAACACAAAGTGCTAAAGTCAGTCGTTTAAAATTCATTATCATTCTCCTGTTATTATTTAAAAAGTCGCCGTTGTGATTCATTTAAAAATGAAAGACGGTGTCAAGCACCGTCTTTCAAATGCAAATCTAAAAACGTCTTTCAAACACCAGCATTAAACGCCGTCTTTCAAGTGATAGTACGCGGCGTTGTGGCGCAATTCAGTTTTGAATGCGCGCACGGTGGTGTCAGCATCAATCACCAATGCTTCTACGCCCGCCATTTCTGCGTAGTCAACAATTTCATCGGCTGTAACACCTTGGGTATACGCACTGTGATGCGCGCCACCAGCATGAATCCATGCTGCTGCTGAGATCTCCAAATTGGGGCGAGGTTCCCACAACGCTTTTGCCACTGGCAATTTTGGTAATTCTTGCGCAGGCGTTACTGTATCGACTTCATTAATGATTACACGGAAACGAGTGCCAATATCAATTAACGAAATGCACAGAGCTGGGCCGGCTTTGCCCGTAAAAATCAAACGTGCGATGTCATTGCGGCAGCCAATGGTGTGCAAATGAACTTCGAGTTTTGGTTTTGCAGCTGCAATTGATGGACACACTTCCAACATGTGTGCGCCCAACACTTGATCTGTACCGCCAAAGTGGTAGGTGTAATCTTCCATAAAGGATGAACCACCCGCGCGGCCTTTAGAAATCACTTTACAGATGTGCACCATTGCAGCGGTTTTCCAGTCACCTTCACCACCGTAACCAAAACCAGCAGCCATTAAGCGCTGAGTTGCCAAACCTGGCAAGTTGGTTAAACCCGTTAAGTTTTCAAAGCAGTTGGTGAATGCACCGAAGCCACCGTCCGTTAAAAATTTCAGCATACCCAATTCAAGGCGCGCTTCATTTTTCAACATTTGGAATTGATGTTCATCATCAAAAATCGCTGGCGATACATCGTATTCTTTTTTGTAGATTTCAATTTGCGCTGCAACTTGTTCGTCGGTAACAGCATCAACCACTTTTTGCAAATCGCCCAAACCGTAAGCGTGAACTTCGTAGCCAAAAGTGATTTGTGCAGACACTTTATCGCCATCGGTTACAGCCACTTGACGCATGTTGTCGCCAAAGCGAGCCACTTTTAAATTTTGGCTAGCGTACCAACCCATCGCCACGCGGCACCAGCTATCAATTTGCTTTTGCACAGATTCAGTTGACCAGTGACCAACAACCACTTTGCGTTCTTGACGCAAACGAGTGCTGATATGACCGAATTCACGGTCACCGTGCGCACTTTGGTTGAGGTTCATAAAGTTCATGTTGATTTCAGCAAATGGCAATTCAGCATTGAATTGTGTGTGCAAGTGCATATAAGGCTTGTTCAATGCGCGCAAACCAGAAATCCACATTTTTGCGGGAGAGAAAGTATGCATCCACAAAATCAAACCAACGCAATTTGGACTGCTGTTGGCCGCTTGCGCTACGGCTAAAATTTCTGCCGGAGATTTAACAGTATCCTGCGCAACAATTTTGATTGAAATGTTGGCTGACTCAGTTAAACCTGCTGCAATTTTTTGGCTGTTCTCGGCGACTTGTTTCAGCACGCCAGGGCCGTATAAATGTTGTGAGCCGGTGACTAACCAGACTTCTTTATCGCCGTAAACTTTCATTTTGTGTTCCTCAAAAAACTTTTGTATGAATGGGGGTTGCGTACTAAAAATTACTTCTGCCCGTAATAGGCATTTTTTCCGTGCTTGCGTAAATAATGCTTATCGACAATACCCTGCTTTAACGCCGCCGTATTTGGCTGAAGGGTTTTGGTGAGATAAGCCATGCGCGCTATTTCTTCTAAAATCACTGCGTGATAAACCGCATCAGCGCCGTTCTTACCCCAAGTAAAAGGTGCGTGGCCCGCAACAATTACCATGGGTACTTCTTTGGGGCTGCGAGTCTTAAAACAATCGGTAATTTGCACACCGGTTTCTTCTTCGTAGTCGCGTTCGATTTGCTCGTCAGTCATTACCGCAGTGCACGGGATTTCGCCGTACGCGTAATCTGCATGGGTAGTGCCATAGCAAGGAATTGCTTGTTGGGTTTGCGCCCATGCGGTTGCGTAAGTTGAATGCGTGTGCGTAACACCGCCAATGGAATCAAAATGGCGATACAAATGCGTGTGGGTTTTGGTATCGGAGGAAGGGCGCATTTTTCCTTCCACGATTTGATTTTCTAAATCCACAATCACTATGTCGTCAGGTGTCATAACTTCATATGCTACGCCACTTGGTTTAATCGCGATCACACCCTTGGCACGGTCAATTTGCGAAACATTACCCCAGGTATAAACCACTAAATTGCGACGTTGCAATTCCATATTGACTTCGTAAACTTCGCGCTTTAATTCGAGGAAGCTCATTTAAGCGCACCCCCATTGATGAAATTGCCCAAGGTTACATATTTTTGGTACAGACCTTCATAAGCCGCCGCCGCTTGTGCATTTGGCTGATAGGTTTTGCAAACGGTAGATGCCATCACTTTTTGCGCACTGGCAACATCTGGGTAAACACCACCCACAACTGCGCCAAAGATTGCAGCGCCCAATGCACAACTTTGCTCACTCTCAAGTACTTCGATTGGGCAATTCCAAACGTCTGCACAGGTTTGCATGACAAAATCAGATTTTTTGGAAATACCGCCAATCGCAACTACAGAATTAATCGCAACACCTTCTTGTTTGAAGCGCTCGATAATTGCACGTGCTCCAAACGCAGTAGCCTCAACTAATGCACGGAAAATTTGCGGTGCATCGCTACCCATTTTTAAACCCGCGATTGCCATGGCAACGGACTGATCTGCATCAGGTGTGCGACGACCATTGACCCAATCCAACGCCGTAAGACTGGTCTCACCAATCGCAAGCTTGCTTGCAGCCTTACTCAAGGCAACAATGGTGTTGTCTTCAATTTCTTGCGCGAGTTTTTGCTTGGTTGCCTCATCCAGCAACGAGGACGCAGACAGCAAATTTGTCACGGGCCAATTAATTAAATCGCGGAACCACGCATACAAATCACCAAACGCCGATTGACCCGCTTCAAGGCCAACCAAACCGGGCGTTACTGAACCATCTACCTGACCGCAAATTCCGCGAATGCACTTGTCGCCAATGTCTTCGTAACTGGCCACAGTAATATCACAGGTTGACGTACCCATAATTTTAGTCAAAACGCCGGGCTGCACGTTGGCGGCAACGGCACCCATATGACAATCGAACGCGCTAAAACTTACGGGAGTACCCACTGGCAAACCAAGCAGCGCAGCCCACTCTGACGTTAGCAAGCCGCAGGTTTGATCGGATGTAAAAGTCTCCGCTGGCAAGCGATCACGTAAACCATCCAGTAACGGATCAATACCTGCAAAAAAATCATTCGGTGGATAGCCGCCCCAGCTTTCGTGCCACATCAATTTGTGGCCTGTGGCGCAGCGCCCCATGCGCAATTTGGAAGGATGGGTTGTACCGGTGATAACAGCAGACATCCAGTCACAATGCTCTACCCAAAGATAGGCGGCTTTGGCAACTGACGCGTCTTCACGCAGCACGTGTAAGGTTTTTGCCCAGAACCATTCAGACGAATAAATACCGCCTTCATACTTTAAATAATTTTCTTTTGCAGCATTGGCTGCGGCAGTAATTTCTTGCGCTTCTTTGATCGCGGTGTGGTCTTTCCACAACACAAACATCGCATTAGGATTTTCGGCGAACTCAGGTTTAAGCGCGAGCGCCATACCTTCACTGTCAACCGCAATTGGCGTGGAGCCTGTGGTATCAAAACCTATGCCCACTACTTTGGCCGCTGCACCTGCGGGTGCCTGTGCCCATAAGCCTTGGACAACTTGTTCGAGGCTTTCAAGATAATCCAATGGGTGTTGGCGGAATTGGTCTTTGGCGGGTACGGAATACAAACCCTTTTTCCAACGGGGGTAATACACAACGTTGCTGGCAACTTCTTCGCCGGTTAATGCATCCACTAAAAGTGCACGCACCGAATCACTGCCGTAATCAAGGCCTAAAGCATATGAGGTCATCAGTTCACCTGGTTGTTTTGCGCCTGAAAAAGACGCCTTATTTTGTATGATAATATTATTCACTTAGAGCACTTTTTGTCAATGTCTACGAGGGTAAAATTGAGCCTGAAAACCGTAAAAAATAGACATCCTAAAACGGAAATTTTGCGTTTGTAATCTAAGACTTATCTTACAAATCAAAAGTACCCAAAATTACTCTAAACGCGCCCAAAACCCAGCATTGAACAATCTGTTCACCTGGTGCATTTTAGCTCTAAGTGTCTGAACGCAAACGTGTGTTTAAGCGAAAAGCGTATATTGTAATATCAGGGATAAATCGTTACCCTTCAGCCAATAATTTTAATCATCTGGGCTGCTTATCAATGGCACTTCTCGACCGAAATCTCAATCTATCCCACCGTATGGTCCACGAATTAGGCAAAGCCATCATTTGTGGGGAATACAACGACAATGGGCTGCCCACAGAGGCAGAACTTTGCGAAAAATTTGGTGTAAGCCGAAGCGCTGTACGTGAAGCCGTTAAGATGCTTTCAGCAAAAGGATTAATCTCAAGCAAACCACGCCAAGGCATTCGTGTTGAAGCCGAAGAGGAATGGAATATTTTCGATCCAGATCTGCTGCGCTGGTCTCTGGAGAGCAAACCTTCGATGAAAGTGCTGAAGGAGTTTTTACAGGTTCGTATCGCCATAGAACCTGAGGCAGCCGCTTTGGCAGCGCGCTACGCAACCCCAGAGCAAATTGATGCGATTGAAGCTGCATTAGAACGCATGAAAAACGCGGAAGAGAACTCACAGGAAGATTTAGACGCCGATATCGCTTTTCACATTAGCATTCTTTACGCCAGTAACAACCGATTTTATGTACGCCTGCGCGATTTCATTAAAACAGCTCTGCGAGTAAGTATTAGTCATACAAGCCCAATGAAAGGCAACCATGAAGGCATAGTGGAAGATCACGCAAAAGTATTTAATGCCATTAAAAACCGCAACCCCGAGCGAGCGAAGCACTCAATGCTGCTATTAATTGATGAAGCGCTCAATTTCATTGAACAAGAACTCGCCGCGAAACAAGAGTAATTACCCCGCACCGCACTTAAGAGCCTTAATTGAGGCTCTTTTTCTAGCACCTTATCAATCAATACAATTCTTCCTGTGTACTTAAAGCAACAGACAGCTTAATCAAGCGTGTGCAAAAATGTGCCAAAAACGTAGGTGCTCGCCTCGCTTAAGCTGAACTGGTAAATTACCCGCACTATCATTGTTTTGCTCACAAAGGAAAACGAATTGACTCCCACACAAGAAGAGCATGGCGCGCAACATTTGCACTCCACTGATGAGCAATCAAGCCGAAAAGAACAGCAAAAAGAAGCTGAGCGGCGCGCTTTACTGCTAAGCCTTGCACGACGAATTCTTGAATCACCTGCGGTTGATGCAAAGCTTTCAAAAGATGTTTTTGAGATGATACGCGAACCGCTCGAATCCGATATTTTGTTCAACTATAAACTGACATCGAACGGTGATTTAGAACTACTTGCTGAAGTAGGCGTTCCAGATGAGTTAAAGCCAGCGGCAGCGCGCTTGAATATTGGCCAAGCATTTTGCGGAAACGTAGCTGCGAATAAAGAAGCACTTGCCGCAAATAAAGAACGCATTTGTTCCGATGCAGCCGGTAGCTTTGTATTGCAAATGGGAGCCACAGCCTACGCTTGTCACCCGCTATTTGGTCGCGATGAAAAAGTGCTCGGGACATTTTCAGTGGCGAGTAGAACGCGCACAGAATTCTCGCTAAGTGAAATAGAATTTCTGCAAACAGTTAGCCATTTTATGGCAATCGCATGGGATCGTCACCAAGCAGAAACGCAAGTTGCTGATCTTAGCGCCGAATCTGAACGCCATAAGCGCTTGTATGAAACCATTCTTTCAAACACACCCGATCTTACTTACGTTTTCGATCTTAATCATCGTTTTCTCTACGCCAATAAAATTTTATTGACGATGTGGGGAAAGACATGGGACGAGGCAATTGGTAAGAATTGCCTCGAATTAGGGTATGAACCTTGGCACGCTGAAATGCACAGCCGCGAAATTGAGCAAGTGAAGCAAACCAAATTACCTATTCGCGGTGAAGTGCCTTTTGAAGGCGCATTTGGTCGCCGAATTTACGATTATATTTTTGTTCCTATTTTGGATAAAAATGGTGAAGTGGAAGCCATCGCAGGTACAACCCGCGATATTACGGAATTAAAACAAGCGCAAGAAGATACTGCAAAGCGTTTGGAAAACGAAAAGCAGCATGCAATTTTAATTGGAAAAGTTGCAGAAGCAAGCCAATCGATCAATAGGCTTTTATCGGCCAAATCTATTATGCAAACACTCGCCGAAAAAGCACGTGTGATTATCTGCGCGCATAAAGCGGTGGTTGAAATACACAAACCAGATGACAACCAAAGCATATACACTGAATCTTTTTCAGAAGAGTATTTAACTAATGCTGCATCGCCTAATAATTTTCAAACCGAGCAATCGAACGAAAAAAATTCAATTAGCGTCCCCTTAACGGGCAAAGGCCAACAAATTTTAGGCTCTCTTACATTAATCGAAAAATGTGAGGGTGAATTTTCGGATGATGATAGAACAATTCTCACCCAGTTAGCCGCTATTGCCGCGGCAGGTATTGAGAACGCCACTCTTTATGAAAAGCTGCAAGAGCAAGATCGACGCAAAGACGAATTTATTGCAATGCTCGCCCACGAGTTGCGCAACCCACTTGCCCCTATACGTAACGCAGTGGCCGTTCTCGGACAATCCTCTTTGCACGCCCCTGATCAAAAAACCTTGCATATGATGGAGCGGCAAATCGGTCACATGGTGCATTTGATTGACGATTTGTTGGACGTATCACGAATTTCGCGGGGAAAAATTCAACTCAGAAAAGAACCAGTAAATCTCTCTGCCATTATCGAATCCGCACTCGAAGTTAGCAGGCTTGCTATAGCAACCCATGATCATCAACTCATAGTTACACATCACGACAACAATATTCAGCTTGACGCGGATGCGGTTCGTATTGCGCAAGCAATAACAAATTTATTAAATAACGCCGCAAAATACACTCCAAGGGGTGGGCGTATTGAATTAATCACCAAGCGGGAAGGTGATGAAGCCATTATCCAAGTAAAAGATAATGGCTTGGGCATTGCACCAGAAATGAAACCCAAGATATTCGAACTCTTTACCCAAGCAAGTAAAACTGAAGATTCTGGCCAAGCAGGCCTTGGAATTGGCCTTGCCATTTCTAAACACCTTGTTGAAATGCACAACGGCTTCTTAACTGCTGAAAGTGATGGTGAACATCAAGGGTCAACATTTACGATTAGATTACCGATTTGTGAAACCAAAAACGCGGAGACAATTCCAGAAACAATATGTGCGAACAATGCCTTCGTGTTGCCACACCGCATTCTTATTGTTGATGACAATGTTGACGCTGCAGACACCTTAAGCATGTTTCTGCAAATGCTAGGGCATGAAACCCAAGTAGCCTACAGTGGCCCCGATGCCATTGCTGCTGTTTCTAGCTATCAGCCCCACCTAATGTTATTGGATATAGGTTTGCCGGGAATGAATGGCTATGAGGTCGCACGTGAGATTATTTCTGTACATACGGAAAATAGACCATTCCTCGTTGCGCTCACAGGCTGGGGTACTATGGAGGATAAACAACGTGCAAAAGACGCAGGCTTTGACGACCACTTCACCAAACCTATTGAGCTACAAAAAATAGTTCAGCTTCTCAATAGAATTTGGGCAACACCAGAAGAAGCGTAGAAAATCACACAAAGTAGAGGCTAATATTCTTGTGTGCGATATACTTTTAACACACGCACTTTGCAATGAGATTATTTATGTCCAGCCCCCAACGCGATATTACCTTGCGCTTTTTAGCCGAACCCCAAGACGTAAATTTTGGTGGAAAAGTACACGGCGGCGCCGTTATGAAATGGATCGACCTCGCTGCCTACGCGTGCGCCGCGGGGTGGAGTAGCCGGTACTGCGTAACGGCTTACGCGGGTGGCATTCGCTTTGTTTCACCCGTACACGTTGGCAACTTGGTAGAAGTCAGTGCAAAAATTATTTACACCGGCAAGTCTTCTATGCACATTGCTATTGAAGTGAATGCATGCGATCCAAAATCATTAAATCGCCGGCTGACTACGCATTGCATCGTGATTATGGTCGCCGTAGATGAGTCAGGCCAACCCGTTAAAGTTCCTGAATGGGTTCCGCAAACAGAAGAAGATAAACAGCAGCATGCAACAGCCATCAAGCTGATGGAAATGCGCAAAAAAATTGGTGATGAAATGCAGATTTTTGTTTGAAAATTTGTGGGATAAATTCAATCAGGCTTAGCGCATATTCTGCTGCAAGCGCTAAGCAAGATGCAACCAGAGGTATTCAAAGATCACACGCAGGAACGCAATCCACAGGCATTTGCTGCTTTAAGTTTCTCTTCCTGAAGTGATAGGTGATAGGTGATAGGTGATAGGTGAAATCTAAAATTTCACCCTTATTTTTTCAGTGCACCCGCTAAAAAGAACGCCGCCAAAAAAGTCAGCAGGCCTGCAACCGAAATATAATAACCCACCGACACGAGGCCGTAGTGCACGCCTAACCAGCTTGCAATAGCCGGCGTTAAAGACGCGCCTATTATTCCGGCCAAATTGAAGCTGAGTGACGCGCCGGTATAACGTATTTCGGTAGGGAATATTTCTGCCAATGCTGTACCCAATGCGCCGTAAGTAGAACCCATGACGCCAAAACCTAGGCATAACATGAGCAACACACTCAATGTTGAACCGGAGCTCAATAAAGGCGCAAAGCCTAAACCAAATGCAATAACAGCAACGCCCGCAATCATAAGCATTGTACGGCGGCCAATTTTGTCAGCAACTAAAGCAGACAACCAAATTGTAAGTGCCATGGCGAGTACCGCATACAATTGTAAAATGAGAAAATCTTCGCGGGTGTAACCTAATTTGCTCGTTCCCCAGCCGAGAGAAAATACAGTGGTAATATAGAATACGGCGAAGGCGGCAATCGCCAAAAATGCACCCAATATCATTACGCGTGTGTGTTGCGTTAGAACAGTGATCATGGGAACGCGCACACGCTTATCCGTTTCAATCGCCTCTTTAAAAGCTGGAGTTTCCTCAATACTCAATCGAACGTACAAGCCAACCATCACCAATAATGCACTGGCAATAAACGGAATACGCCAGCCCCAACTAAAAAAATCTGCATCATTTAAATTGTGCGTTAACGCTAAAAACACACCGGTGGAACAAATAAATCCTATAGGCGCACCCAGCTGAGGAAACATACCGTAGAGCGCGCGTTTATGTTCAGGCGCATTTTCAGTAGCCAAAAGTACCGCCCCGCCCCACTCACCGCCTAAGCCAATGCCCTGGCCTATTCTGCATAAACACAACAACACTGTTGCTGTAATTCCAATTGATTCGTAGGAAGGCAACAAGCCTATCAATACGGTGGAAATGCCCATGGTCATCAATGCGGCTACCAAGGTTGCCTTGCGCCCAATTCGATCGCCGTAATGCCCGAATAATGCAGAACCCACTGGTCGCGCAAAAAATGCCAATGCAAAAGTCGCCAGCGATTGCAAGGTGGCGATGGTGGCGTCGCCCTGCGGGAAAAACAGCGTAGGGAAAACCAATACAGCCGCTGTGGCATAAATGTAAAAGTCAAAAAACTCAATGGTAGTACCAATCAAGCTAGCAAAAAGGACGCGAAACGGGGAGTTTTTAGTCTGCATGTTTTAGATTCTTGGTTATTGTGTTGGGGTCAATAAAAAATGAACGCAATTATAATCCTAAGTTGCGTGTAAGTTGGAAAGGTTGTCCACTAACTCTATGAAAAGCGAACAACCTATTTTTTATTTAATGAAGGCCGTTAATAAAGGCTGTCGATCAACGCATCAAAAGCAAGTGGGCCCATTTCATCATGCGTTACTCTAAATTCTTTATTGGATATTTGAAAATTGTTATAGCTTCGGCTCGAATAACGTTTTTCATACGCGTTCACAAACCAACCATTACCTTGCGGTGTGCCCGCTAAAAGCACATGAACGGCCAGAGATTTGCTCAAATTAAAACGCTGCTCTTCTGCAGCAATAGTGGGAGCAGTAACACCAAACATAGCGCCGTCAATTAGCATATAATTTTTAAAGTAAGGAGACCCCACAGGCTCTATGCTCAGCAAATAAGCCCCCAACAAACCTCCGGCAGAAACACCCACGAATGTGCGCTCAGAATTACCGCGGTAAGTTGCTTCAATTAGGGGAATAAACTCTTCTTTTAAAAATTTCGTATACAGCGGGCTTCCTTCGAATAAAAAATCTTTCATCCTACGCCCCCTATGGCCTTCGTCTATTGCAACCATAATGACGTCTTTGGATTTTTTATCGAGTATATACGCGAAATCTGTATACCATTGTCCATCCGTTACATAAATGATGGGATAATTTTTACCCGAATGATCGTAACCGGCAGGAAGATACACAGTGAAACCGTAGGTAACTTTTGTGTTTTGAGAAGTAATCGTTGCGCGCTCTGTTAAAACTCCTTTAAGTGCAAATTTTTCTATCGGCGTGAATTTAATCGTATCGAAATTACCGGATGCAATGGCTTTCCCTTGATCAATATCCAGGGTAAAAGTGCCTGTTGTCAGTGAATCAAATGTTGTCGTTAAGGTGAAAGGGTGTTTTGTATCTGAGTAAACACCTTTCACCTCAAGGGTAAACGCATTCTTTGGCGTTACTAGATAGTTTGCATTTACAATCGTAAGCGGGAGATTTGAGGGCTGCACAACTACGCTGCCATCTGCTTGAAAACTCATTTTGAAACGCTCTTCTACTATCGGGCTTTCTTCTATGGGCAGGGTGGCTGTAGCAGTCTTAAAATCCAAATGGAAACTTGTATTTATAATGTTATCCGGCAAGAGCGAGAATACTTTATTCTCAAGTTTAAAAGTGCCCGTCCGAATGAGACTCTTAACACCATCAAAACCGGTGTAGCTCGCTTGGAATGTACCCGATGTTTTATCCTGAAATTTTAAGTTAAAGGCATATCCATCCCCAGCTTGGGTGCTTGTTATCCAAGCAGTGTCGTCCCTATTTAAATATGAGTAGCCATAAATTGAAGGGAGTGTTCTTCCATCGAGTGAATGAACCACCAGCTTTTGGCTGTCAAACATAAGGATGGTTTTGTCTGTTGAGAGTTGGCTTTTACCGCTACTCGATTCGTAAATCTCAGAATCCACAAGCGTGATTTTAGTATCCACTAATGATATCGGTAACAACGAATCGGCAACTGATGACATGGAACCGGAGCCCTGAGAGGAAGGGTTTTGCGATCCACCTCCACCACCGCAAGCAGTCAGTACAAAAGCAAAGCAAATTAACAATGTCTTGTTTAGCATAGATATATCCTCTGATTTTTATTATTTAACCTTCCTTCATTGCCAGCATTCTGGCTGTGAGAATCTTACGCAACTGCCATGCTTAAGTCATTCGTTCATATGCCTTTTGTGGCGCCACGCGAACTGTAAACACAATGTAAAAGTTGAAAAGTGCGCCATGCATTTATTCTAATTTGAGCTAAAGTTATTGGAGCAATCAACATTAAGGTACAAAAGAATGACCCGCTCCTCTGCTTTCACCCATCGCCTCGCCAAACTCAGCGTGTTGGGGCTCTTTGTTGGATTATTTGTTCTGCCTTTGCAGTCTTATGCCAAACCTTTGCGAATGGTATCGGGAGACGGCAGCATACCAACCTATGCAAAGGGCCTGCTAAAACTGGCACTGTCTAAAATCCCGGAAAAATATGAATGGGATGACTCCGCACCTACTAATACAGAGGCTCGAATTATTCAGATGGTAGTAGAAAACCAGTTGGATATTTGCTGGTACGCCACCACCAACGAATTTGAGGACCGCATGCTGCCCATCCGCATCCCCATGTATAGAGGCTTGTTGGGGTATCGAATTCTTATGATTAAAAAGGGAACCCAATCCAAATTTGACGGAATCACCACTATAGAGGACCTCAAACGTGTGTCACTCGGTTCTGGGCGTTTTTGGGCTGATACTGACGTGCTTACGGCCAACAAGCTAACCGTTACACGGGTTCTTAAGTATGAAAGCCTGTTTTTCATGCTGGACGGTGGGCGTTTTGATGCATTCCCAAGAGGAGCTCATGAGCCTTGGTCTGAAATGAAGAAATATCCGCAAATGGATTTTGAAGTAGAGAAAAATATACTGCTGGTTTACCCCAATCCATTCTATTTTTTCGTCAACAAATCCAACGCCGAACTCGCCAGAAATGTTGAAAAAGGTCTTAGGATTGCCATTGAAGACGGCAGCTTCGAACAATACTTTATGAACGACCCAACCGTAAAAGATGTAATCGCAAATGCTAACTTGAAGAACCGCACAGTAATCAAGTTACAAAACCCCACGCTACCTAAAAACACTCCACTTGACGATAAAAGTTTGTGGTTTGATCCATTCTCGTTAGATAAGTAATCTTTTCGTTGAATTAAAAAAGCCGCGTTTACGACGCGGCTTTTTTAATTTTGTTGCCCTGGGAATTACACCAACTTCATTGCAACCGGATCCCAATTAATAATTTTCTGTTCAAACAAACTCTTGTTGGTGGATAGTGCTGCTGCAGCGGCGCGGAAGCCAAATTCCGCATCTTCCTTAACCCTGCCATTGGTACGAACCGCGTTATAAAAGTTCGAATGGTGATCGAAGTGATCACTGTAGCCTTGCGGCGCTTTCCATTCAAAACGGCTCGTTTCTTTTTGGGTAGATTGCCCCGCGTAATATTTTTCGTACCATTTTACAAAATCTTCCTGGTTCTTCTTATCAAAGGTGCTGTATGTATCCCAGCCATCAAAGCCTGGCGCTTGCGGCATTTTATTGCGAATAATTTCAACTGAGCTGCCGCGCACAATCATTTTGCCTTCGGTGCCAACCAACGCAATTTGCTCACCGCCACCGCCGCCATCAATAAAATTAACACGTACTTGTAAATTAAATGCAGGGTGCTCTTTGGTTTCAGGGTAATCGTAAACACCCGTAATAATATCTGGAACATCACGCCCATCTTTCCAATAACGCAAACCGCCGGACGCATAAATACGTGTTGGCCCTATTGCATTGGTAATTAAATGCAAGCCGGAAAATAAATGCACAAATAAATCACCTGCTATACCTGTGCCGTAATCTTGATAATTGCGCCAGCGGAAAAATCTCACAGGATCAAAATCATGTAGCGGCGCATCGCCTAAAAAGCGTTTCCAATCAACTGTTTTTGGCGATGCATCACGAGGAATAGAATATTGCCAAGCACCATTTGCAGATTGACGATCCCAAAACGCTTCTGCCAAAACGAGCTGGCCAATTGCACCTGCCTCATAAAATTCTTTTGCTTTTAAATAGGTTGCCGAACTAACGCGCTGGCTTCCAATTTGGCACACGCAACCTGTTTGGCGTTGCACGTCAATCATTGGCAAGCCTTGTTCTAGTTTATGAATCATGGGCTTTTCACAGTAAACGGCCTTACCTTTTTTCATTGCCGCCATTGCGATTTTATCGTGCCAATGATCACTCGTAGAAATTATTACCGCATCAATCGATTTGTTATCCAAAATATCTTCAAAGTGCCCTGTTGTGTATAGCTGCTTACCGTAAACTTCTTTCGCGTGCTTGAGTCGCCCTGTGTAAAGGTCACAGGCTGCCACCAGCTTTACGCCCGGTACAGTCACTGCAGTAGCGCAATTTTTAAGCCCCATAATACCAACGCCAATTGCAGCAACTTGAATACTGTCGTTAAGGGATTTTTGTTGGCTGTTTGCAACTGCAATCCGCGGCAAACTCGCTAATAAGGCAGCACCAGAAAGTGTTTTAAGAAATAACCGGCGCGAGTTTTTATTATCATTTTCGTTCATGGAAACTCCTTACTTGGTATAGGCGGTTGAGAGAGCATAGGAGACGTCAAAGATTACCGTCGACGACGGCAGCGAAAGCAGTATAAATATGCGCACCCGCTTAAACCACCTAGCTAAGCAATTCTTAACAAGTGGCGTCATTTTGACTTGCTACCGTTCACTTAAACCAATTCACAATCACACCAAAAGCATGCGCAATTTACCTAAACCATACGCGTGTAATTTTTTTACGTGTGTTACCGCCAAACCCAATTCCATATACTGGGAAGCTGTACATTATTGTTTGCATCTACCACAACGCGTGCAGCCGCCGCGCGTTCTAGTGCAGCGCGATCATCGTAAAATGGCTTTTCTGTAACAGGCATTTCAAGTTCCTTTGCCACCTGCAATAAAATATTTAAATAAATCCCCATAGTGCGAGCAGTGTAAGTATTCACATCGTGAAATGTCACCACAATGGGGGTTTCTCCATCAACAACAGGCAAGCTTCCTTCAAGCCATTTTTGGCGTGCAATCGATAATTGTTTCAAAAAATTACTGTGTTTGTGCCAACTCCAATTAACGCCCCAAATCACTCCATCGTTAGCGCTTAAATCAGTAAGCAACATTTGCATTCCAGCGCGATGATATTCGTGGAGTGTGTGCGCATCGTAACTCCAAAACGGGGGACGAACCAAAGAAGGTGCAACACCTATTTCACCTCTCATGTCGTCAATACCATCTTGAAGTGACTGCTCGAATTGCTCAGGTGGCAAAAACTTGTGGTTAGAATGGTGCGGCGTTGCCGTGTGAAAGCCGAGCAAATGCCCCTCGCTTTGCTCACGCTTTAACAAACGCCTACCCTCCTCTGTACCACCACCACGCTGCGCGCGAGTTTGCACAAAAAATATTGCTTTGATGCCTGACTGAATTGGATTTTTTGCCAACACATCTAGAATTTTTTGAGTGGGGTTCCGCTTTACGGCGCCGCTGGGGCCATCATCAAACGTGAGAAGGAAACGTATGGGCGCGCGCTCGTTTTTCAGCTGAGCTTCCGCATGAACACCACCACTTGCAAAAATAACGATAGAAAAAATCGCAAAATGTAGTGCAGTAAATCTATTAATCATTGTAACTATTTTCCTAACCTCAAATGCCAAACACCGCAGGGTAAGTGCGCAAGTAAACTATAGAATATGATTTTGTGCCAAACGGCTGATTAACTCCCTCGCTTTCACAACATTTCAAGCAAACTAAAATAACTGATCAGCAGACGAAAAGGAGCCCTGATTTCGACGATTTTTCTTCAGAGTAAAATTAAGCTTTCGCTCTAGGGGGCCGCATCCAAATGGGCGAGCGGAGCACGCATTCATTGCCCGCAGTCGATTGCACTGCATAATTTATGTTCGCTCTGCTCATTTGCTTCAGGAATATTAAAGGCCGCCTGCGCATCCTGCGCCCGCAACATTAGTGCGTCTAGGCACGTCAGCCACATCAGTAGCTCTCCCCAACCTAGCTCCAATCGAAAAAGTAAGCGCGTAAAATATTAAAGCCGCGCTTCGTTAGAAATGCAGGGTTAGAATTTGGTGGAGCTAAGCGGGATGCATTCAGCGCATCCATGCGCCTCACCCTGCGGGCAGCTTTGCTGTGAAAAACGGCTTTCCTTGCCGTTTTTTGAACCGGCTAAAGAACGAGCCCGCAACAGCAACAGCGATAAATGAAAAAGCCCGCCTATCTTTCGATAGGCGGGCTTTTTCATTTAATTGGTGGAGCTAAGCGGGATCGAACCGCTGACCTCAACACTGCCAGTGTTGCGCTCTCCCAGCTGAGCTATAGCCCCAAGGTCTTGCTTGGGCTTCGTCCTGAAGCGGGGCGCATTGTATGCAGCCGCTTTGGGAGTGTCAAGGAAAAGATCCCTTG
>JACCDN010475020.1_pt1 | contig 193381 bp, 145 predicted proteins | sample 7441691 | NCBI WGS metagenome assembly JACCDN01 (sample SAMN15323439, study PRJNA562643) | freshwater metagenome | isolation source: river surface water | place: USA:Blue River Watershed | collected 2017-08-16 | reverse complement strand
TTATCACAGCGATTAGTGTAGGCACGGTTACATTGACGGCCACTTCCGCTGGTGATACCAATTATAACTCAGCAACAACGAGTCAGCTGATCACCATTAGTAGCGGAACACCTATTTTAATGATTACCTCAGCAAGCACGATGACCACAATATCCTCGATGACTGCTACGGTAACTACTACAGCCACAGGTGGCCGCGGCGGAGCCATCACATTTGCGATTGTTGGTGGTAGTGGGTCTGCTACGGTTAATCCCAATACGGGCTTTATCACAGCGATTAGTGTAGGCACGGTTACATTGACGGCCACTTCCGCTGGTGATACCAATTATAACTCAGCAACAACGAGTCAGCTGATCACTATTAGCAAGGGTACGCCCACGCTAATAATTACCTCAGCAAGTACGATGACTACTGGAATCTCGATGACTGCTACGGTATCGAGCAATGCATTGCAAGGTCGAGGAGGAGCCTTCACATTTGGGGTAGTGGCTGGCAGTGGATCTGCCACGGTGAATTCATCAACAGGTCTAATTACTCCACTGAGTTTAGGTACAATAACATTAACCATAACTTCAGCCGGAGACACAGACTACCATCCTGCAACAACCAGTCAGTTGATCACGATTAGCAAGGGAACGCCAACGATGGTCATTACTTCAGCTAATGCGATGGTGGTAGATGGCTCATTGACGATTACTTTTAGCACAACAGCTGGATCATCTGCAGGTACAATAAGTTTTAGTAAGATCAATGGTAGCCCAGGATCAGTAAACCTAAATACCTCAACAGGGCTCATGACGGCCATTCAAGCGGGATCAGTCACTGTGGTGGTGTCCTCAGCAGGAAATACCAATTATTATCCTTCAACAGCGTCACAACATGTGACTATTAATAAGGGTACGCCTATCTTAACGATACTTTCTGCAAATACCATGACGGTAGATGGTAGCTTAACAGCTTCAGTCAATACCTCAGCTACTTACGGTCGAGGTGGTGCCATCACATTTACTATTGTCGCTGGTAGCGGCTCAGCTACAGTGAATAGTAATACTGGCTTTATCCATGCCATTGGCGCAGGTACAGTTACTTTGATTGCTACTTCGGCAGGCGATGCGGACTATAATATGGCAACAAGTAATCAGACGATTACCATTGGTAAGAATAGCCAAGCCTTAACCATCACCTCAGCTGGTACCATGGCTGTAGGAAGTTCGCTTACGGCAACAGTTACTACTACCGCTACAGGTGGTCAAGGCGGTGTTTTTACCTATGCGGTAAGTAGCTCAGGTAGTGGCTCGGCTACGGTGAACCCCAACACAGGCTTTATCACAGGGCTCCATGTGGGTAGTGTAACATTAACAGTTACCTCATCAGGTAATACCAATTATTTAGGAGCTAGTACGAGTCAGAAAATTACTGTTATTCAGGGCGCTCAAACCCTAACTATTACTTCAGCTAATGCCATGAACACGGGCTCATCGCTTACTGCTACAGTGACTACGACAGCCCTGGGTGGTGAAGGAGGAACGCTTACTTTTGGAGTGATAGCCGGCAGTGGATCAGCTACAGTGAATCCAAATACAGGATATGTTACAGCAGTGAGTGCCGGTACATTTACCTTAACGGTAAGTGCGGCTGGCGATACCGATTATGCATCTGCTAGTACCAGTCAATTGATCACGATTGGACGTGGTGCGCAAACCTTAACCATTACTTCATCGTCAAGTATGGTGGTCGATGGCACCCTTACAGCCGCAGTAACTACTACGGCCACAGGTGGCCGAGGTGGGGCAATTACTTTCGCGATCACAGCAGGTAGTGGTTCGGCTACAGTCAATACCAATACCGGATTAATCACGGCTTTGCGTTCAGGAACAGTTACTTTGACGGCCAGTATAGCTGGGGATAGCGATTACACCGCTGCTAGTACCAGCCAGTTGATAACCATTAGTGCAGGTGCGCAAACTTTAACCATTACTTCGGCTAATGTAATTCCTGTAGGAGGTACATTAACAGCTACAGTAAGCAGAACAACAACAGTGGGTCGAGGAGGTGCTGTTACGTTTGCGGTTGTAGCGGGTAGTGGTTCAGCCACAGTGAACAATAATACTGGTTTAGTTACTGGTGTAGCCGTGGGAACCATTACCTTGACGGCCACCGCTGCTGGAGACACGGATTATGGAAGCGCCAGCACGAGCCAATTAATTACAATTGGCCAAGGAACTCAGACTTTGACAATTACCTCAGCCAATAATGTAACAGTAGGGGGCACCCTTACAGCCACGGTAACCACGACAGCCACAGGTGGTCGTGGTGGGGTTATTACCTTTGTAGTAGTATCAGGTAGCGGCTCAGCCACGGTTGACCCGAATACGGGTTTAATTACGGGTGTAAGTATTGGAACGATCACCTTAACGGCCACGGCTGCGGGCGATAGCAATTATGCAAGTGCGAGCACAAGTCAATTAATAATAATTGGTCAAGGCGCTCAGACGTTGACGATTACTTCATCTAATAATGTGACAGTGGGAGGTACCTTAACAGCCACGGTAACCACGACAGCCACAGGCGGTCGCGGAGGTGTAGTTACCTTCTCTATCATTGCGGGTAGTGGCTCAGCTACAGTAGACAGTAATACTGGTTTAGTCACCGGTGTAGCTGTAGGCACAGTTACCTTGACGGCCACGACTTCAGGAGACACAGATTATCTACCTGCCAGCACGAGTCAATTAATAACAATTGGTCAGGGAGCTCAAACCTTGACGATTACTTCGGCTAATAGTGTGGCAGTAGGAGGTACCTTGAGTGCTACGATCACCACGACAGCCACAGGTGGTCGAGGTGGAGCTGTAACGTTCGCGGTTGTATCGGGCAGTGGATCAGCTACAGTGAACAGCAGTACTGGTTTAGTTACTGGTGTAGCTGTGGGAACGATCACCCTAACGGCCACCGCTGCGGGTGATTCCAATTATGGAAGTACAAGTACGAGTCAATTAATAACAGTTGGTCAGGGTGCTCAGACTTTGACGATTACTTCGGCTAATAATGTGGCAGTAGGGGGGACTTTGACGGCTACGGTAACCACGACAGCCACGGGTGGTCGAGGTGGGGCTATTACGTTTGCAGTAGTATCGGGTAGTGGCTCAGCTACGGTAAATCTGAATACGGGTCTGATTACTGGTGTGAGTATTGGAACGATCACCTTAACGGCCACTGCTGCAGGCGATAGCAATTATGGAAGTGCTAGCACGAGTCAATTAATAACAATTGGTCAAGGCGCTCAGACGTTGACGATTACTTCATCTAATAATGTGACTGTGGGCGGCACCTTAACAGCTACGGTAACCACGACAGCCACAGGCGGTCGTGGAGGTGTGGTTACCTTCTCTATCATTGCTGGTAGTGGCTCAGCTACAGTAGATAGTAATAGTGGTTTAGTCACCGGTGTAGCTGTAGGCACAGTTACCTTGACGGCCACGACTTCAGGAGACACAGATTATCTACCTGCCAGCACGAGTCAATTAATAACACTTGGTCAGGGCGCTCAGACGTTGACGATTACTTCATCTAATAGTCTGGCAGTAGGAGGTTCTTTAACCGCTTCTGTCACTACCACAGCTACATCGAGCAGTGGGGGCTTGATTACCTTCTCTATTGTATCAGGTAGTGGATCGGCCACGATGAATTCATCTACAGGCTTTATCACCGCACTGCGTGCAGGAACGATCACTTTGACAGCCACTGCTGCAGGTGATTCCAATTATGCAAGTTCCAGTACGAGCCAGCTTATCACAATTAGTGCAGGTGCACAAACCTTAACCATCATTTCAGCCAATACTTTAAACGTAGACAGTACCTTAACAGCCACTGTAACGACCACAGCCACAGGTGGCCGCGGTGGGGCCATTACCTTCTTAATTACAGCCGGTAGTGGTTCTGCTACAGTAAATACCAACACTGGATTAATTACAGCTATTGGAGCAGGAACGGTTACGCTAATGGCTCATGCAGCAGGCGATACCGATTACTTGTTCGCTGATGTTAGTCAGCTCATCACAATTGGACAAAGTGCTCAAAGCTTAACTATTACTTCAGCTGGTACGATGATAGTGGATCAAGCGCTTACTGCCACAGTAAGCAGAACCACCACAGGTGGTCGTGGTGGTGCCTTGACCTTCGACGTGTTCGCGGGTAGTGGTTCGGCTACAGTAAATGCTAATACTGGTCTGTTCGTAGCTACAGGTACAGGTACAGTGACGCTATTAGTTACTACAGCGGGCGATACGGATTATACGGGAGCTAGTACCAGTCTATTAATCACAATTAGTCAAAGCACGCCAACATTGACCATTACTTCACCAAGTACAATGACTGTAGATGCTACCTTAACTGTGACAGTGAACACAACGGCTGCAAATGGACCGGGTGGTTTAACATATAGTGTTGAAAATGGTACGGGAGCAGCCTTTATTAGCTCATCAGGGGTGATTACACCATTCCAGTCGGGTACCATTACAGTTACTATAACTGCTTCAGGAAATTCGAACTATTATTCAACAAGTGTTAGCCAGATGGTGACGATTCTTCCTGGTACAGCTGTGTTGACCATCACGTCACCTGATAACATCATCATAGGTGGTAGTATGACAGCCTCAGTAAGTACAACAGCTACTTATGGTCGTGGCGGGGCAATTACATTCACTATGTTGGCCGGTAGTGGTTCAGCTACGGTGGATACCGATACAGGATATATTCAAACGATTAGCGCAGGAACAGTTACTTTGATAGCTGCTTCAGCTGGGGATGCAGATTATAGCCCAGAGAGCACCAGTCAAGTGATTACTATTACTAGATATAGCCAAACCTTAACGATCACTGCTGCAAATACAATGACAGTGGGGGGGGCTTTAACCGCCTCAGTGACTACAACAGCCACCTTGAGCAGTGGGGGCTTGATTACCTTCTTCATTGCGGCGGGCAGTGGCTCGGCTACGGTGGATCCAAATACAGGCTTGATTACAGGTATTAGCGTGGGCACAGTCACCTTGACAGTCACCTCTGCCGGTGATAGCAATTACAATGGTGCTGCGATCAGCCAGCTGATGACTATTAGCTCGGGTACACCAGCTCTGACGATTACCTCGGCAAATGCGATGTTAGTAGATGGCACGATGACTGCTGCCTTCACAAGTGTGCCTAGCAGTGGAATTGGAAATATCAGTTATAGTATTGCTAATAGTACGGGTTCAGCATTGGTCAATGCTAGTACTGGATTCATTTAAGCTACTGGGGCAGGAATAGTTGTTTTAACAATTAGAACTTCAGGTAATACGAATTATGCAGCAACAGCCATCACCCAAGTGATCACGATTGGAAAGAGTACGCCTACATTAAGCATTACCTCACCAAGTAATGTAGTAAGTTCTTTAACGGTAAGTGTGATTACAAGTGCGACCTATGGTCGAGGTGGAGCCCTTAGCTATGCTATTCTGGCGGGTAGTGGCTCAGCAACAGTGAATTCAAATGGGTTGATTACGGCCATCAGTGCCGGAACAGCAACATTGATAGTTAACTCTACAGGGGATGTAAGCTATTATGGAGCGAGTACGAGCCAATCGATTACCATCGGAAAGGCCACACCAATATTGACAATCACATCTGCCAATACATTGAACGTGGATGGCGCATTAGCTGCCACAGCAACAACTACTGCAGTAGCAGGACAAGGTGGAGCAATCACTTTCGCGATCATAGCAGGTAGTGGCTCAGCTACAGTGAATGCGATTACGGGTTTGGTGAGTGCAATTAGTGTGGGCACGGTTACTTTAACAGCGAGTTCGGCTGGTGATTCGAATTATAACGGAGTTACAGCCAGTCAGCTAATCACAATTGGTAAGTCGACGCCAAACTTAACGATCACCTCATCGAATATACTTGGTGTGGATGGCGTGTTAAGTGCTACCGTAAACACAACGGCAACCAGAGGCCGAGGTGGGGCTATCACCTTTGCCATAGTGGGTGGTAGTGGTTCGGCTACAGTGAATGCTACAAGTGGTTTGGTCGCAGGAATTAATGCCGGTACGGTAACATTGGTGGCTAGCTCAGTAGGCGATGTGAACTATAATGTGGGCAGTACAAGTCAATTAATCACGATAGTGAAAACTACGCCAACATTGGTTATCACATCATCTAATGCCTTTACAGGAACCATGACTGCTACGGTAAATAGTACAGCTACTGGTGGTCGTGGTGGGGCCATCACCTTTGCCATTGCGGGTGGTAGTGGCTCAGCAACGATCAATTCGAGCACGGGCTACATTACTGCAGTCAGTGCGGGTACGGTCACATTGTCTGCAAGTTCGACAGGAGATTCAAACTATAACGGGACAACTACCAGTCAGTTGCTTATCATTGGTAAGAGTGGTCAAGTGCTGAGTGTTACCTCAGCGAGTACCATGATCGTGGATGGTTCTTTAACGGCATCAGTAAGCAGCACGGCAATTGGTGGTGGAGGTACATTGAGCTTTAGTATTACTAAAATAGGACACGGTTCGGTGCTTATTAATTCGAGTACCGGTTTGATGAAGGCGATGCAGTCAGGGACTGTAATCTTAGTGGTTACATCCTCAGGTAATTCGAATTATGCTTCAGCAACAGTTACGCAGACCATAACTGTCTTTAAGACTACACCAACGCTCACCATTACTTCATCCAATACGATGGTAGTAGGAGGAATGCTTACGGCCAGTGTAAACACTACGGCAACTTATGGCCGAGGTGGAGCAATCACTTTCGCGATCATAGCAGGTAGTGGTTCTGCTACGGTTAATCCAAGCACGGGAGCAATTAGGGCGATTAGCGCCGGAACCATCACACTGATTGCTACTTCGGCGGGTGATTCAGACTATAATTCAGCTATGACAAGTCAGGTGATTACCATCAACAATAATTCGATGACGACAGTATCAGTTCCTCCAGCGGTTAAATCAGGAGATCCTGTTCTCCAATTGAATGATACCATTTCAGTACCCGAGGTATATTCTCCTAATGGGGATGGAATTGATGATTCATTCGATATCCAGAATATTACAAACTATCCCAATAATGAATTAGTTATTGCGGATAGAAAAGGAGAGGCTGTCTTTAAGGCTCATGGATACGATAACCAGACAGTGATCTTTACTGGAAAGTCTAGTACTGGAGATGAGCTAGTTGAAGGTATCTATTATTACTATCTCACATACTACGACAATGGAAAACTGAACAAACGAGTAGGGTACTTTAAATTGAAGAGGTAAAGAAGTGCTGATGTAAAAAGACTGTATGACAAATCTGCTCCTTAAATCCCCTTTCTGAAGGAGAGACTGGATGAAGTATTATAAATGGCAGATTTGTTATATATCTTGCAAAAGTCTTTTTTAAGATATTTTAATTCTCTAATTGTTGTAAAATTTAATTATTAGTTATTTGTCGGTTTATTTGATTAAATTGGTCGTAGTCATTCGTGTATTCTATCTGAGGTATGGCTGAGTACTTTGTTTGAGTCTAGCAACATAATAGGCGAGCTTGGCTGCAGTGTAAAAAGATCTGAACGAAGTAATTAGTGGGATCTTAAACATTCGAGTATGAAAAAAGGTTTACTTAATGGATTTGCCAGGATTATTTATAGTAGTGTACTAATCCTGGCCATATCGGTTGCTAGTGCTCAAGTTGCACCGAGGATTACTTCATTTAACCCGACAAGTGGCCCCATTAGTACGACAGTCACGGTTGTTGGGCAGAACTTTAATACCATACTGGCTAATAATGTGGTGTTTTTTGGAGCAACCCAGGGGCTTGTACAATCTGTTGTGGGGAGTACTACACTAACAGTAAGGGTGCCCTATGGAGCCGATTACCGATACATTTCCGTGACCGACCTGAGTACAGGTCTGACTGGTTATTCGGCTAGGCCTTTTGCAGTTACTTTGAACCCAGCTGGGAATAATGATTTTAACCCCAAGGCGACTTTGAGTAGTGGAAGTGGCTCCTCTCTTCCTCGTTACATATCTACTGCTGATCTCAATGGAGATAGTAAGCCCGATCTAATCATTGCCAACTCAGACAATACCGTATCCATTTTCCCCAATCAAATTACAACAACAACTATTGCCAGTTTTGGTTCTGCCATTACACTGGGGACCTCTAGTGGCTCAGTATCTGCCGCATTGTCTGTGGGGGATATCGATGGTGATGGTAAACCTGATATTGCCGTAGTGTATTCGGGTACTAGTTTGATATCAGTATACCGCAATACCACGAGCACGCCAGGAGCAACACCAAGTTTTGCTGCTGCATCTACATTTGCAAGTAATGCGACTCCTATTGCAGTAAGTTTGGGTGATTTGGATGGCGATGGTAAACCTGATTTGGTGGTAGGATGTGGTATCGTTTCCAATAACATTTATGTATTGCGCAATACCTCTAGTTCAGGCTCAATTAACTTTGCCACCTATCAAATATTTACTGCAGGATCAAACCCTAGTTCGGTAGGCATTGGAGATCTAGACCAGGATGGCAAGCCCGATGTAGTCGTATCGAATAAAGGAGCTAATACGGTATCCGTGTTTCGTAATATATCCTCATTGGGATCGATCAATCTAGGGTCACCTTCTACATTAACATCCGGTACTGCACCGCTAGCTGTTGCAGTGGGTGATTTTGATGGAGATACCAAGCTCGATTTAGCAACAGCAAATTCGGGTAGTGATAATGTATCTGTTTTTCTCAATACTTCTACCTCAGGCACAATTAGTTTTGCTAATAAGGCAGATTTTGATACAGGTAGTGGTAGTGCTCCCAGTTCATTGGGCCTCGGCGATTCAGATGGCGATGGTAATGTGGACATGATTATGGCTAACCCAGGGAATAGTACGTCGGCTATTTTGCAAAACTTTTCGACTATAGGGTCACTATCTTTTTCTTTTAACTTTGGAAGCTTTCCTACACCCCCTGCTTTCGGATATCTGGGGGATTTAAATGCAGATGGTAAACCAGATATTACCCTTGCGCTCTCTAGCCTAAGTAACAATACAATGGTATTGCTACAAAAAGCTAGCCAAATACTAACCATTACTTCGCCTAGTACCATGGCTGTAGGTACTTCGATGACAGCCACGGTAACTACTACGGCAGCCGATGGCGGTGGTGGATTCAATTATAATATTTTTAATGGAACAGGCTCAGCTTTTGTAGATCCTTCCACAGGTTTAATCACGGCAAACGGGGTTGGTACTGTAATTTTGGTTGTGACTAGTTATGGAGACACAGACTATTCTCAGGCAAGTGTTTCTCAGACAATTTTAATCACAAAGGCTACGCCTACCTTATCAATTCTATCACCCAATACGATGTTGCTGGGGGGATCTTTAACTGCATCGGTGACTACGACTGCTACGATGAGTAGTGGTGGAGTCATTACATTCTCGATTACTGCAGGAAGTGGTTCGGCAACTGTTAATTCAACAACGGGGGAGATTCAAGCCACACAGATTGGAACAGTAACCCTGATAGCAAATGCTGTTGGGGATTCAAATTACTTCCCCGCATCAACAAGTCAGTTATTGACCTTGTATGCAGCTCCAGGTGGGGTTGGTTCTGGTATTAAGCTCTGGCTACGTGCTGATGCTGCTGTTTCGAGCACTGTTGGAGGTAATGTAGCTCGCTGGGACGATCAATCGGGTAGTGTTACTAATACCTCTAATCAAGCAACACCAGTCGGGGGTGCTTCAACGGATATTGTCTTGAATGCAACTGGTTTGAATTATAATCCTGTAGTAACATTCTCTGGAGCATCTGCTAAAGAGCTAGTGGGCTCGGGTGATTTCAGTTTTGCTTCGAGTAATACCATTATTGCTGTGGCAAAAATTGCCCCTATTACTTCTTCTTACTTCTTTGGTGGAGTATTTGCATCTTACATTACGGGCCAACATGGAACTGAGGGCCCAAGTTTAACTGAAGATAATGGTGGTACAGCTGGAGCAGGCAGATTTTATGTTGATGGTAGCGGGTGTGCTGTAGCTGCTAGTACAAATACGAACTCCCCCGATGTGGTTACCGCCATGTACGCGAATAATAGCAACTCAACGGGAGCCAGTTTATACCTCAATGGAATCCAAACGATAGGTGGATCGGGTTGTTCAATTGCTGCTTCTTCGGCAATGACCTTTGAGATAGGTGGCCGGACAATGTATAGTGGCAGTCCAGGTGATCAGAACACTCGTATTATTAAGGGTGATGTTGCAGAGGTAGTTTACTTCAACCGTGGAGTCTCAACTGTAGAGCGCAATCAGGTACAAAGTTATTTAGCTATTAAATACGGTATTCACCTTGACCCGACAGCAGTTCCCAACTACTTAGCGAGCGATGGTAGCATCATATGGGGATCTGTGTCAAACACAGGTTACACCAGTACAGTAATGGGTATTGGGCTAGATAATAGCAGTAGTCTAAATCAAAAACAAACTAAAAGTGCTTCTAACGCAGATATACTCACGCTAGGTATCGGATCAATTACCACGTCAAACAGCACCAATGTAGGGAGCTTTAGTGCAGATAAATCTTTCTTGATAGTAGGAAGTAATGGGGCCTTGACTGGCTCGGTGACTACGACGGATGTGCCCGCTAGTCCAGGTACGGCTAATCCAATAAAAAAGCGACTGCTTCGGGTTTGGAAGCCACAGAATACTGGTGGAGTGGGTGCAGTTGAGCTGCAGTTTGATTTGACAGGTGCTTTTTCAGGTACGAACTATCAATCCTCGGATGTTTGTTTACTTATTGATCGAGGTAATACAGGGTCCTTTACGAGTGCGACTGTAGGAGGGGGAAGTATCGCTTTGTCACCTACACTAGTTGGTGGCGCTAGTAGTACAATTTATAAGTTTTCAGGCCTGATGCTCAATAGTGGTGATCGATTCACTGTAGCATTAATGGCTCATGTGCCAGTACTGACTATTACTTCTGCTAATACGATGACTGTGGGTAGTTCCTTGACCGCCACGGTAACCACGACGGCAACAGGTGGGCAAGGTGGAGCCATCACATTTTCCATTACTGCAGGTAGCGGCTCGGCGACAGTGAATCCAAACACCGGTTTTATTACCGCTGTTGGAGCAGGTACAATTACTTTAACGACAATGTCTGCGGGTGATGCTAATTACGACCCAGCCACAACCAGCCAGTTGATTACTATTGGAAAAGTGACACCAACTTTATCTATCACATCAAACAATACAATGTCGTTAGGCGAATCTTTGACTGCATCAGTAGGTACGACTGCTTCGGTGAGTAGTGGCGGAGCGATTACTTATACGATTATTACCGGTAGCGGTTCAGCAACTGTCGATTCAAATACTGGTTTCATTACGGCTATTGGAACGGGTACAGTGACCTTGGTAGTGATGTCCTCAGGGGATACAAATTACAATCCAGCTACAACTAGCCAATTGATTACCATTACTAATATTAGAGGAAGTCAAACATTAACCATCACTTCTGCAACTATATTACTTGTTGGGGGCTCTTTAACCGCTTCGGTAACGACAACGGCAATATCTAGCACCGGCGGAGTAATTACTTATGCGATTACTGCCGGAGGCAGTGGTTCAGCGACGGTAAATTCAGCCACAGGATTTGTTACTGCCCTCGGAGCAGGTACAGTTACTTTAATGGCAAATTCATCAGGAGATATCAATTATAATCCAGCAAGCACAACACAAGTGATCACTATTGGACAGAATACACCAACCCTGACCATTACTTCTGCTAATGTCATGATTGTGGACGGTACACTAACTGTTACCACATCCACTACGGCTATAGATGGTGGGGGTGTGTTGGGTTATGGTGTTTTAAATGGAAGTGGTTCTGCTGCTTTTGATCAGTCAGGCTCGCTCAGGGCGATCAGTGCGGGTATGGTGTCCATCACAGTAACTTCTTCTGGGAATACGAATTATTACCCAGCAAGTGCAACCCAGCTAATCACTATTGATAAGGGTACACCAACCCTGATGATTACCTCTCCTAGCACAGTTGCAATAGGTAATAGCTTAACCGCCTCTGTGAATACCACAGCAACTTATGGCAGAGGGGGGGCTATTACCTATAGTGTTAGTGCAGGTAGTGGCTCAGCCACGGTGGATTCAAACACTGGTTTCATTACAGGTATTGGCGCAGGTACACTTACTTTAACGGCGTTTGCAGCCGGGGATGCAGATTACAATTCAGCGATAACTAGTCAACTCTTTACTATAAACAGGATTACACCAACATTGGCCATTACTTCGGCTAATATGCTTCAGGTGGATGGTACGTTAACGGCTACAGTAACTACTACCGCTACGGTGAGCAGTGGGGGAGCGATCACCTATGCGATTACTTCCGGTAGTGGTTCAGCCACGGTGAACCCAGTTACAGGTCTCATCACTGCTTTGAGCGTAGGTACGGTGACTTTGTTTGCAAATGCTGCAGGAGATACTAATTATACTGCCGCTACGACCAGTCAAGTGATCACCATTGGCATGACTATCCCAACATTTGTGATTACCTCGGCTAATACGATGAATGTTGACGGAACTTTGACAGCAACAATAAGCACTACAGCAAGTCATGACATTGGTACACTGGGCTATAATATTACCAATGGTACAGGTGCAGCTTTTGTGGATCCATTTGGTGTCATTATGGCACTTCAAGCAGGTACGATTACACTTACTGTGAGCTCCAATGGGAACGCTGATTATAATGGAACAAGCCTAGACCAGCTGATAACCATTATGCCCGGCACGCAAACCCTTACAATGGGAGTTGCCGACACTATGACTTTTGGGACTAGTTTAACTGCCTCAGTAAACACTACAGCAACCTATGGTAGGGGTGGGGATATCACCTTTTCCATCGTAGCGGGTAGTGGCTCGGCGACAGTGGATACGAATACAGGATTAGTTACGGCCAATGGTGTAGGTACGGTAACGCTAACAGCCTATGCTTCAGGTGATGCAGATTATAATCCGGCTACAATAAGCCAGTTAATTACCATTGTTAAGGCTACGCCAACCCTAACGATCACTTCGGCAAATGCAATGAATGTGGGTGACAGTTTGACGGCGACTGTGACCAGCACAGCTACATCAGGCGGTGGTGGGGTTATTACTTTTGCCATGGTCATGGGCAGTGGTTCAGCGACAGTAGATACAAATACCGGCTTGATTATGGCCCTTGGAGCGGGAACAGTGACCTTAACAGCTAGTTCAGCAGGGGATAGTAATTATGCAGCAGTTACAGTCAGTCAGCTCATTACGATTAGTAGGGTTACGCCAACCTTGATTATCACTTCAGCCAGTAGTCTTACTGTGGATGATACTTTGACGGCTGCTGTCACAACGACAGCCACTTTAAGCAGTGGCGGAGCCATCACATTTGGCATCATCGGGGGTAGTGGTTCGGCGACGGTGAACGGCAATACTGGGTTGCTTACAGCCATTGGTGCAGGTACAGTGACCCTAACAGCAAGTGTGTCAGGTGATACCAATTATGCACCGGTCAGTACCAGCCAATTGATAAGTATTGGTCAGAATACGCAAGCTTTGACGATTACATCGGCAAGCACACTTGCTGTGGGGGATAGTTTGACTATTACGACAGATAGAACAACAGTCAATGGTCGGGGTGGAGTGGTTGTCCTTACGCTCATCGCAGGTAGTGGTTCGGCCACAATTGATACAAATACGGGTTTATTGCAGGCTGTGAGTGTGGGTACAATGACACTAACAGCTAGTACGTTGGGAGACACGGATTATTTCGGAGCAACAACTAGTCAGTTGATTACCATAATCAAAGCAACACCTACGCTGGTATTTACCTCAGCAAACTCGATTGCTGCAGGAGGTATGCTAACGGCTACTGTAACGACAACAGCTATAGGTGGTCGTGGAGGAGCCATTACATTTGGCGTGATTGGGGGAGGTAGTGGTTCAGTTACGATCGATCCTAATACAGGCTTAATCACTGGAGTAAGCATGGGTTCGGTAACTATAACAGCTACCTCTACTGGTGATACCAACTACAATAGTACTAGTGGAGCTCAATTGTTTACAGTGGGTAAAACTACGCCAACTCTGACGATTACCTCGGCTAATATGATCGCGGTGGATGCTAGTTTGACCATAACAGGAACTTCTTCTGTAGGGAACCAAGATATTGGGGTTATCAGCTTTGCTGTAACATCTACTGTGGGTGGAGGGTCTGCTACTGTGGATACCAATGGCATATTGACGGGCATTAACGCGGGTCAAGTTACCTTAATTGTCACCTCTTCTGGGAACACGAACTATTATCCCATAATGACTACTCAGGCGATAACCGTGACCAAAGGAGTTCCAATTTTGACCATTACTTCGGCGAATACTTTAGTTGTCGATCAAAGTATGACGGCTACTGTAACGACAACAGCTATGGGTGGCCGTGGGGGATCATATAGTTATGCGATTGTCAATGGTACAGGCTCAGCCACGGTAGATGTGAATGGTGTTGTTCTAGCTGTTCAGGTAGGCCAGGTAACACTAACAGTGAGCTCTTCTGGCGATAATGATTATGTAGGAGCTAGTGTACAACAGTTGATTACAATAGGTAAAAGTACGCCGACACTCACTATTACTTCTAATAACCAAGTATTGGTAGATGGCGCTTTAACAGCAGCCGTAACTACTACGGCTACCCATGGAGGGGGAGGAACGTATAGTTACAATATGATTCAGGGTAGTGGTTCAGCTACGGTAGATTCCAATGGAATCGTTACAGGAATTGATGTGGGTACAGCTATCTTGATTGTTACGTCTTCAGGTGATGCAAGCTACAATTCGGCTACAACCAGTCAGACCATCACTATTAACAAAACAACACCAACATTGACGCTTACTTCTGGAAATACTTTGGAAATAGGTAGCACATTGACGGTTACTGGATTTTCTTCAGCGGGAAGTCGCAATATAGGACCAGTTGGCTTTGCCATCCTTGCTGGCAGTGGCTCAGCAACAGTAGACATGAATGGTTTACTTACCGCTATTGGTACTGGTACTGTGACATTAGTGGTGAGCTCATCCGGCAGTGGCAATTACTATCCTACTACAACGAGTCAAACCATCACAATTACTAAAGTGACACAGACCCTAACCATTACTTCGGCTAGTACCTTACTAGTGGGAGGTGCTTTAACGGCGACGGTAAGCACGACAGCGAGTATGAGTTCGGGGGGGGGATTCAGCTATAGCATCATTAATGGCAGCGGCTCAGCTACGATCGATCCAAATACAGGCTATATCACAGGGGTAGGTGCGGGTACAGTCACTTTAGTGGTAAACGCTGCTGGTGATACCAATTATACTCCAGCTACAACGAGTCAGTTAATCACCATTACGACGGGGGCACAAACATTGACCATTACTTCGGCTAATACTTTAGGTGTTGACCAAAGTCTAACAGTTACTGTCACAACGACAGCCATTGGTGGCCGTGGTGGGGCTTTGAGCTATACGATCCAAAACGGTTCCGGAATAGCTACGGTAAGCCCAAGTGGTGTTGTTACAGGTGTTCAAGCGGGATCAGTCACCTTGGTAGTAGATGCTGCTGGTGACGCTGATTACAGCCCTGCAACGACGATTCAGTTGATCGTCATTACCAAGGCTACACCAACCCTCACAGTTACTTCAAATAATATCATATTGGTGAATACAAGCTTGACCACAACCGTCAATACTTCGGCTACTTTTGGTCGGGGAGGTGCCCTTAGTTACAGTATCATCAATGGTACGGGTGCTGCTACGGTAGATTCTAATGGTTTAATTAGTGCAACTCAGATTGGTTCAGTGACATTGGTAGTCTCTTCTGCGGGAGATACAAGTTATTATCCTGCAACGACGAGCCTGGGAATTGATGTTGCTTCGGTGACTATCACCAGTATAACAACAACTTTAGCCGAAGGACAAACAGGGGGCTTTGTGATCAGCCTACTTCCGATAAATGCAACACTGAGTAGCCCGATTAATTTTATAATAACAACAAGTAGTAGTAATACAGCAAGTCCAGCGCACTATGGTGTTCCACTGGCAGCTACACTTCCTGTAGGACAGAACAGTGTGACTGTTACTGTTCAGGCAATGACAGACACAATATTGTATAATGACGAGCTATTAGTGCTAAACTTTACTAACCAAGCACTTGGCACACTGACAGGAACTTTAACGATTACTGATACGACGGCACTAGATCCAAACAATCTAGTCATTACCATTGGAAATGCGACCATTTATCAGAATCAAACAGTTTCCGTTTTAGCGAGTCTTCCTGATGGTATTACATCGGCTACTCCAATTGATATTGCACTTGCTGTTGGTAGTGCTAGTGTGCTTCATCTGTCTAGCTATAGTTTGCCAACTACTGTAACCATAGGTGCAGGTAGCAGTTCGGTATCATTTGATGTGAGTGCATCATCCATGAATATCGATCCATCGATTTTGATTATTGCTGGATCAGCAACCTCAACAGTAACTACAACAGTCGGTATTCGCAGTGTCACATACACTGTGCTAAGTGGTATTGTGATTGTTAATGGACAACAGATATCAATTCAGCAGGCCTATCACAAAGGAGAACCTTTACAGATCAATGGTTTGGCCGATCATTTAAATAACTCGGTGTCCGTCTTTAATGTTGGTGGGACCCAGATTTATTACGCAGAAGGTTACGACGGAGATACAATAGCCTTCAGGGGAAGATGGCCAGATGGGGTATTTCTTCCAGAGGGTAACTATTATGTGGTGGTACAGTATTATGACGCTAATGGAAATTCGCATATCTATTCAAACTTCCTTTACTTGAAGTAGGAGTACCTGAGAATTTTATCAAACCCTGCCTGTGCAACTAGGTGGGGTTTTTTCATTTACTATTTGGATTCAGTGAGCTAAAGAAGATAAAAAGGCTTTTTGTTATTCATATGCAATGCTGTTATAAATTGGATGCTATTATTTATTATTCTTTGTGCGGTAATTTCGATAAAGCCTAACACAGGATAAAATGATGATGGAGAATAAGATCAAACCAATGATCCCATAAATCCAGTCGAATGTGCTTTTAAGGATCACGGTAAAAACAATAGCCACTAACAAGATGGTGGCCAGCTCGTTCCAAATGCGCAACTGAAAAGAACTCCACCGAAAGATATGTTGCTTAAACTGGTCTAGTATTCGTTGGCAGATAAAGTGATAAGTCAGCAGACCCGCTACAAATCCCAACTTAACCAACATCCAGTCCTGCTGATACCATCGGGCCTGAAGCATCAGGTATAAGCCGGTGAGTACTGTTAGCACCATAGCTGGCGTGGTAATGATATACCAAAGTTTATGCTCCATCAGGGTAAACTGACGCTGTAAAGTTAGGCGCTCTTCTTCCGGCTTGTCATTGGCTTCGACGTGATACACAAACAATCGGACGATGTAAAATAGACCAGCCATCCAGCTAACAACGAAGATGATGTGCAGCGATTTGATGTAGAGATACGTCATCGGTAAGGCTATCGGATTTAGTTAGTGTATGTTTTGACTACATCGATGGCATACTTTACATGATCAAATGGGATGTCCGGCATAATGCCGTGGCCTAGATTAAAAATAAATCCGTTTTCACCCTGCATGTGTTCAAACAATTGATGGATATATTTTTTAATGATGGGCTTATCGGCGTATAAAACATGTGGGTCTAAATTTCCTTGTACAGCAATTCCTTGAGGCAGGCGTTTTTTAATATCCAACAGGTCTGCATTCCAATCAATTGAAACTACATCAGGCTTGGCCTCAGCCATCAGAGGGGCAAATACCGAGCTTCCTTTACAGAAAGAAATGATGGGGATATTTTTGCGGTTGAGTTTAGCTATAATCTCCACAAGGTATCGATGCGAAAACTCTTTGTAATCGTTCCAGGATAAGGCCATTGCCCAGCTGTCGAATAATTGAATGGCATTAACCCCTGCTGCGATTTGCAAGTTCAAGTATTGGACTGTTACTTCAGCAATTTTGGATAATAGTTTATGGGCTAGTTCCGGATGATTATGTAGCATCAGTTTGGTGAGTTTGAAGTCTTTTGAGGATCCGCCTTCAACCAAATAACTCATCACGGTAAAAGGGGCTCCAGCAAAGCCGATGAGAGGAATGCTTCCACTGAGACGCTCCTGCACAATTCGGATAGCCCCGGCAACAAAGTCTAACTTATGGACAACATCTGTTTCTAAGCGATCGATCGCCTCTTTCGAGCGAATGGGATTTGCAAATTTTGGGCCTACACCCTGAGTGAAGCTCAAATTACCGCCCATGGCTTCAGCCGTAACCAGAATATCAGAAAATAGAATGGCTGCATCAATTCCTAATAAATCGACGGGAAGCATTGTTACATCAGCAGCAATTTCAGGCGTTTTGCACATCTCTAGGAAAGAGTATTTATTTTTTATTTCCCAGTACTGGGGCATAAAACGTCCTGCTTGACGCATCATCCATACCGGTGGTCGTGGTGTTGGTCTTGAAAAAGCAGCTTCGATAAATAGATTGTTTTTTAAAATAGGGTTAGTCATTGTATTGGATTCATTGGAGGGTACCAAAAGTGCTTCTGGGTACACAACCGGATTTTTTTAAGGGCTTGTTTAAGGTTTAATCAATATTGTCAAATATGACTTTTCCATTTCTTGTAATTTGTATTTGGTTACCGCGTAATTTGGTAATGGTTCTAAGTGGCATCGGTGTATCTGTATTGAATCTATATGCATTCCCATTTTTGTCAGAAAGTAGGTAGTCGATATGCCCCAGTGTCCATATTTTAAGCGGTGGACGATTAAGGCGCATATCGGGGTAGATGTTATCAATTACAATTGAGCCATCATACTCCCTAATGTCAAGCTCAGCTGAGCGAAATCCGTGATGTGATTCTGTTTCGCTTATAATTCTATAAATAGGCTTTGCTAGGCCATCATAAATAATGGCCCAGCCATTTTGCGATACCTTTATGTTACCTTTTAGGTGTGTTTGTATTCGTGTTAGAAAACTTAGTTGTGAGAAATAGTTATAGTGTTCTCCATGCTCATCCACCAATAGGAATTTTGTATTACCTATAAATACGAGATTTGGGTATATAATAATTTCATTGGAGACAATATTTTTGGCAAGCCTCATTATTGGTGTTAGTGTGTTAGGAAATTGGTCAGTTATGATTTGGGCAACAGTAGTCTCATTTTTTGCGGTGTTTAAAGTATTGTCAGCTTGGATTTTTGGCAGAGATATGGAATTAATCAGCTCTTGTTTTTTACATCCAATAATTGATAAAATCAGACAGGTAATTACTAGTGCATTTTCTAAATTTATTCTAGTCTTCATGCTATTTATATGCTTTGCTGCATTTACTGAAATCTACAATAGCTGTCCTGATGAGTGGGTTACAATATTTTCTTCTACCAGCTGCTTTATTTTTTAATACTACGACAAACTGTCTGTGAATTTATAACCTACACCACGTATTGAGTGGAAATAAATGGGCTTTTTCTGATCCGGTTCGAAATATTTTCGGAAGGTCAAAATAAAATTATCAATCGTTCGGGTAGATGGATATACATCGTAGTTCCAAACCGTTTCAAGGATTTGCTCGCGAGATACGGCATCATTCTTATTCTCAATGAGCAATTTCAGTAACATGGTTTCTTTTTTGGTCAAAGCAATGGTGGAGCCATCTATGTGCTTAAATTCAAAAGAATTAAAGTAGATGGTCTTATCGCCAATCTGATAGGAGATGGATGGTCCTTGAAGGCTATCAAAGTGGCCCCCTCGTTTAATTAATATCCCTACGCGTAGAATTAATTCTTCCAGGTTGAAAGGCTTAGCTAAATAGTCATCTGCACCCTTTCTTAAGCCAGTGATACGATCCTCGCTGGTGTTTTTAGCAGAAAGAAATAAGATGGGAATTTTGGTGTTTTCTAGACGAATGGTTTCCGCCACTTGAAAGCCATCTACTTCGGGTAACATCACGTCTAAAATCACCAAATTAAATCGCTCTTCTTTAAAAACTTTTAGTGCTTTTTTCCCATCAGTGGCTGTAGATACTTTATAGCCTTCCAGTTCGAGGTTTAATTTGATGACTTCCAATAGATGTTCTTCATCCTCTACCAATAGAATACGTTGTTTATCCTGCATGCTTGTTAAAAATGATCTCAAAGATGCTGCCTCTTGGTTTATTATCTCGAACTTTTATTTGGGCATGATGCTTCTTGAGGACCTGTTTGACAATGTATAATCCTAAGCCTGTACCCTTTGCTTTACGGGTATGCTCGTTCCCGATACGGTAAAACTTGTCAAAAATACGGGATTTTTCATGATCTGGGATGCCGGCCCCTTGATCTGCTACTTCGAAGTAAACGTGTTTTTGGTCTTGGTATAGCTTCACAAAGATGGTCTCATTGAGTGGAGTGTATTTGATCGCGTTTTCTATCAGATTACTGATCGCGGAGCTTAGTGCAAATCTATCGCCGTTTACGGTGATATTATTTTCGACTTCTGTGGTACGAACAGAAGCGGTATTGGTATGTCCCTGCAGGCGATCCGCCATTTTTTTGACCAATTCCGATAAATTGAGTACTTCCTTGGGAAAGGAGTAAGAATTATTTTCTATTCTGGTTGCAATGAGCATATTTTCTACCAGATCGTCTAGTCGTTCTAGGTCTTTTAGTGAATTTCGAATGAATGCTTGTTGTTGCTCTAGTTTCAAATCCCGCTTTAGTATCGTCTGTAAATACAGCTTGATTGAAGCCAAAGGTGACTTGAGCTCATGGGTCACAGAAAGCAAAAAATTTTTTTGTTGGAGATGAAGCTGATGTTCCTTGTTGAGCGTCCGATGCAGTTGGATGGTTCCAATCAAAAAAATCAAAAGAAATACAGAAGCTTCACCAATAATCATGCCTTTGCGGTTGGGCTCTGCTTTGGTTAGTAGAATACCCCACCAGATGAGTTCAGCCGAGGCATATACGAGCAAACAATAGAATATGATTAGTGATTTTTTCATTTCGACCCAAACACGACATCCAAACTTTCAAAGATGGCTCGCTTGGCTTTTTCCAGTTCAATTTTTGAATGGGCCGCAGATACAAATCCTACTTCATAACCAGATGGCCCTATATATACACCGCGGTTTAACAATTCGCGATGCATCATTTTAAACTTGTCCATATTGGCAGCGGCAACATCTTCAGCAGTTTTAAAATGTGCTTTGTCTGTAAAGGCAAACCAGAATATCGATCCAATTGAAAATACTTTAAACTTGTAATTGCGAGCAGTGGCAAAATGCTGTATGGCTTCAGCAAATTCTTGGGATTTATTGTTCAAGTTTTTATAAAATCCAACGTGTAGGAGCTCGGTTAATTGAGCTATTCCTGCAGCCATGGCGATGGGATTTCCCGATAAGGTTCCAGCTTGATAAACGGGCCCTTCTGGAGAAATGGATGCCATAATCTGCTCAGATGAACCATACATTCCTACAGGTAAACCTCCTCCAATGATTTTGCCGTAGGTAATGATATCAGGTTGGATCTGATAGTATCCAGCAGCTCCCTCAAAGCCAAGCCTGAAGCCAGAAATTACCTCATCAAAAATGAGAAGCGATTTGTTTTTGGTACAGATATCTCTTAAAAACCGAAGAAAGCTTTCATCCTGCAGAAGTAGCCCATTATTTGCAGGGATAGGCTCTATGATAATGGCAGCGATTTGATTCTTGTATAGTTTGAAAGCTTCTGTTACCGCTTTGTTGTCATTGAGTGCAACAACAATTGTTTCGTCGGTGAATGATTTAGGGATACCTGCAGAAGAAGAGATCCCAGTGGTTACTAAGCCGGATCCTGCTTTGACTAACAAGGAGTCGGCATGGCCGTTATAGCAACCTTCAAATTTTAGAATCTTATCTCTACCAGTATAGCCTCTGGCCAATCGGATCGCAGACATCACAGCCTCAGTTCCTGAGCTGGTAAAGCGCATTTTCTGAATGTACTTGTTCTCTTTTAAGATGAGTTCTGCTAGTTCATTTTCCAGTGCAGTAGGTGCTCCGAAGCTCATGCCATGTTGCATTACCTGAGTCACTTTTTCACGTATTTTGGGGTTGTTGTGTCCCAAGATAAGTGGTCCCCAAGAGCCGCAAAAATCGATGAATTGATTCCCATCCACATCCCAAATAAAGCATCCATCACCTTTTTCAATAAAAATGGGGGTTCCATGAACGGCTTTGAAAGCCCTCACGGGTGAGTTGACACCTCCGGGAAAATATCGTTGTGCTTTTTTGTAGAGCTCTGTTGATTTCTCTCGTGAGATATCTGGTTTGTTTGTACCCGTGTAAGCGATCTCGTCCTCTGTTCCCGAAAATATTTTCTTTAGTGAATCTAGCATAATATGGTTTTTAGGGTTTTATTGAGGCTTCAGTATTTTTAACTAAACTAAGATAGGGTATTGTTAGCATTAACGATGTGAGTTAAATGATCCAACGTTTTTCTAAAATTTCTCGGGCGTGGTACGTAATGATCATATTTGCTCCGGCTCGACAAAAAGCATGCATATTTTCCATTACAATATGTTGTTCATTGATCCAGCCTTTCTCAGCAGCGGCTTTGATCATCGAATACTCACCTGATACGTGATAGCAGGCAATCGGCAGGTGTGTATTTTGTCTTAGGCGATGAATGATATCTAGATAAGCTAATGCCGGTTTGACCATTAAAATATCAGCGCCTTCTTGCTCATCTAGATAGGCTTCACGAAGGGCCTCGTGTGGATTTCTGAAGTCCATTTGGTAAGCTTTGCGATCACCTTTTCCAGGAGATGAATCGGCTGCTTCTCGGAATGGGCCATAGTAAGCTGATGCAAATTTGATACTATAGCTCATGATGGCTGTATTTTCAAATCCATGCTGGTCTAGTGTTTGGCGAATACCCAATACACGCCCATCCGTCATGTCTGAAGGGGCTACCATATCGGCTCCGGCTTGTGCATGGGCTAATGACATTTGGGCCAAGATGTCTATAGTTTGGTCATTTTGAACCTCATCGTGATGTAAAATTCCACAATGGCCGTGGGTGGTGTAGGCGCATATACAGACATCTGTAATGATATAAAGATCATTCCCAAATGCCCTGCGTAGTTCTCGAATGGCAGAGGGAACGATGGCATTTTCGCGGCATGCGGAACTCCCATCTGTTGTTTTGTCCTCACCAACGCCGAAGAGTAATATTTTGTTAAGTCCAAGTTGTAGCGAGCGATCTACATCCTTTAACAAAGTATCGATTGAAAAGTGATGAATACCTGGCATAGCAGCAATTTCATGAGTGATATTGTTGCCAGGTACGACAAAATAAGGATAGATCAGGCCATTTTTAGATAGGTGAGTTTCAGCGACTAACTCTCTGATAGTGGGAGATCTCCGCAATCTTTTTGGACGAATTAACATGGTATGGAGTTATAAAATAAACTTTAAATAAGCTCAAAATTTTGGCTAATCAAGTCCGAAAATGGCTTGAGCTAAGCCTACTTCATCAGGAGAATAAGGTAAAATATATGAAGAACCTATTTCGGCAACTCGTTCTCCGGTAGACTTGCCCAAACAAATGACTTTTTGCCCCGACTGTAGTAAATATTTGGAAAAATATGCATCTACATTAGATGGGCTCGTGAAAATGAGTACCTCAGCTGATGTTTCCTCTATTTGTTTTTCGACTACAGTTTCGTAAACTGGTAACTCAATTATTTTCGTTTCGGGGGAGAGTGCACGTTGAATGGTTCGTAACGAATCTTTTGCCCTGGGGAATAGAACAGTTGTTTTATGAGCAATTTTAGCAAAGTCTCCAGCGATGCTTTGGGTATCTATTCCTCGGCTTGCTCCGTTAAAGTGTGGGACTCTCCCAAACTGCCTGAGTGTTTCTTCAGATGCATTGCCAAGTACAGCAAACTTGGTTTTTTCAGTGAGTTCGGGTTTAAGCTTAAAGAAATATTCAATGGCATTTTTACTGCTAAAAAATATCCAATCTGTTTGTTTAAGGATGAATGGGTCAAATTTGTGAATGATGGGATATGTTTTAATGAGGGATCGCGCTTCTATTGCGATACCCTTTTTTTTCATAGCCCGCTTGAAATAGCTGCTTTCAGACAAGGTACGGGTGATAAACACTGATTTAGGTCGCTTACGATTAGGAGCAAACTTGGAGACGATTTTTTCAGCAAGTCCTGTGGTGGTTTCAGCTTGTAAGAATAGCCGATCTGGGAATTCATTTTCGGTGTGAGCCTTTGATGTCCAAGTTTGGAATAAGCCATCCTTCCAGCGACAATAGCAGCCTAATGGGGTATGACATCCACCATCAAATAAACTTAATACCTTGCGTTCTAGCGCAATTTGTTCTGCAACAGCAGGATGATGAATGGCCTGTAGTTTGTTCAATAATGAACGATTGCTTTCTCGGATTTGCAAGGCCAAAACTCCCTGGGCAGGTGCGGGAATAAATTCAGCGGGCGCTAGTTCTTCTACATGAAATTCGCTCAAATCGATTCCTAAACGTGTGATGCCTGCTTTGGCAACCAGGATCCCATGGCAATATTTGTCACGAAGCTTCTGAATACGTGTAGGTACATTTCCGCGAAGTTCTTTGATTTCGAGATCTGGGCGTAAGGCTAGTAATTGAGCTTTTCGCCGACTAGATGAAGTGCCAATTGTTTTCCCCAACTTAATGGATAGGCGCTGTTTAGGGTCTACATAATCTTTGAGGATTAATAGGAGCTCGGAGGGGTCCTCCCGTTCTGAAACTGCAGCAATAATTAAACCTGGAGGGTTCGATGTAGGTAAGTCTTTATGGGAATGAACAGCTAAATCAATAGTGCCTTGGAGCAATTCTTCTTCTAGTTCTTTGGTAAAAAATCCTTTTCCTTCAAGTTTATCAAAACTGGTAGTAGATAGCTTATCTCCCTGAGTTTTGATTATTTTTAATGTGGAATTTAAACCGATACGCTTTAGCTCGTTTTTGATAAAATTTGCCTGCCATAGCGCAAGATCACTACCTCGTGTTCCAATGACAATCGGGGGCTGCTGATCATCTTTTGAAGATTTGGGTTTAGGCATATTAATTTTGAAGCTGATTAATTATAAGCCAAATTTAGAATGAGAATTTGGAGCATTTAACAATTTTTTTCTAAAATCTCTTTGGCCATAACCATTGGGATGCTAATGTATTTCTTTTCCATATAGTTCACAACCTTTTTCAAGACTTCGCGTGAGCTGTCATCTAGCCTATTGATATCATGAGCAAAGATTGAATCCATAGCGAGCGTTCTAATTGTTTTTATTTTTTCAGGAACCGTACGCATGGCGAGTTCAATTTTTCGTCGTTTTAAGGCGGAGTCAAATATTGGGATCTGCCGATCAATGATGCGCTCAGCATGAATGAGTTCTTGATGTCGTTGACGTATATTTTTCTTGGCTATTTCTTGTAGGCTACTAACTTCAATAAAGTGAATCGGATTGCCAGCAATCACATGCTCGCAGGTGTCGTTTGGAACGGCTAAGTCAACAATGATTTTTTCCCCAGACTCCCCATTCAATAAAGTTTGATAGATTTCTCGGGTAATGATTGCCTGAGTAGCTCCGGTACACGTAATGATTACGTCGAATCCTTTCTTATAGCTTTTTAAATCATTTAGGTTAAAGGCTTCTCCATTTAGCTCTTGGGCTAACCGTTTGGCTTTGTCTAGTGTGCGGTTAAAGATGGCAAAGTTAGAATAGCCATGCTTTTGTAAATATTGGGAGATATTTCTATTAGTATCACCTGCCCCAATAATTAGAATACGTGCATCAATAGGTATGTGGAGTTCTTTTAGTTTGCGATAAGCCAGTGATACGACAGAAATCGGTTTTTGAGAAATACGAGTAGAAGTGTAAACTTCTTTTGCAGTTGTAACGACATGTTCCATCACCAGACGCAGGTAGTCGCCAGTAAAGCCGGCTGTCCGGCAGTTTTCATAGGCTTTACGAAGCTGGGCAAGTATTTCCTTCTCGCCAACGACCAAGCTCTCTAAAGAGCATGATACGCGTAGTAGGTGATACATAGCCTGCTGATTTTCATAAATAGAAGCTTGGCTAGAAAGGGTATTGATGCAATCTGTCGAGAGCCCTAAATTCAGATGACTAATAAACCGAGCAACATAAACTGAATCGATAGTAGATGTGCTTGTAAAGACGAACTCAACGCGATTGCAGGTATTCAGATAGAATAGCTCAGAAATACCAAACTGAGTTTTAATGCATTGCAAAGTACTTGCGAGTAAATCATCAGGGATGATTAGCTTGCCTAGCTCTTTTATGTTAGTATGCTTGTGGGTAAATGCGATAATTTTTAAATACTCCAAGGCTGTGATTCTAATTTTAAATTAAATCAGTCCAAAGGTAAGTAATAAGTCGGGTGGGGTTTGTCATTAGTTTGTCAAACAGCGTCGCTTTTTGCTATTTAGAAAGAGTATAAATAATGGCTATTGGATCCTTAAATGGCCATTTTTAATCTTTTGTGAACCTGTGTTTTGTTTTCGACTTTGAATGTATGAGTTGCATTGGTGAGTTGAATCTGCACCCCGTGAAAAACTAAACTTTTATGCCCCTAAAGATGTTTTCTTCTCATCTTTGGATGAAAAAGTTGCATTGGCGAGTTGAATCTACGAACCTTAATGCAGTTATCCCGCGCTGACGTCATGAGTGATATAGTTGATAGGTTAGTTGGTTTGGTATTCATGTTACCACCTTTGATTTTATTTTCATTGTGGATTTTTTCTTCTATTCAAGGGAATAAAAAGGATCGTTACGTTTTTGGAATGCTTCTATTAGGTTCAATAATCGGTGTTTTTTGTGCGATCTTAGGACATATATATTGGACTTGATAGTGAGATATTAATCTAATTAATAGATAATATTTTTTTGTTCAGTATATCAGCCCTGTAATTGATACACTGAACAAATTTTCATTTTAGTTGTACCTAATCATCTAGTGGAACCATTACGAGATATTTTTAATACCATTCGTTCATTTAGCCTAATGCATCTATTAGTGAGTTTGCTGTGTCTAACCTCACCCATATGCTTAGTTTATGGTATAATTTTTGCGTTCCGAAAAAGAACACTAAAAGAGCGCGTGACTTTTAGTATCATTATTCTCTCTGTACCATTCATTTACTATCTTCTTGTATAGGTATAAGTATGCAATGTCATTCGCGATCCTAGCTTAAGCCAAACGCCACAGTAGTCTGGCGCGGCTACCAAAATTATTAAGAGTTTTTGGACAGTGTCGCATGTTTACACGATTGAGGTGATTTAAAATTTTGTTTTTTGATATAAAAAACATAGTTTTGGCCTCCAATTTGATCCAAGCATGCGGAAGTGGCGTAATTGGTAGCCGCACCAGACTTAGGATCTGGCGCCGAGAGGCGTGGGGGTTCGAGTCCCTTCTTCCGCACAAATTCCCTGTCCAAATAAGAGGCGGGGATTTTTTGTATAAAGCAATTCCTAAAATCTAAAATAAAACCATAAAAATGGATATCATACAGGACAAAATAGATCACCTAAATTCGGTATTGACTGTTAAAATAAACCCCGATGACTATCTAGCACGTGTCGAAAAGGCCATCAAAGAGCAAGCAAAAAAGGTAAAAATGCCCGGATTTCGCCCTGGTATGGTGCCCTCATCGCATATTAAGCGGGTATATGGCAAGGAAATTTTGGTCGATGAAATTAATAAATTGCTAAGCGATACCTTAAACAATTACATTGCAGAAAATAAACTTCAAGTTTTAGGTCAACCTTTGCCTAAGGCAGGGAGTATCAAGGAGTTTAATTGGGATTTTAAAGATGAGTTCGAATTCATTTATGAAATGGGTTTGGCTCCAGAATTCACCGTTGATTTCTCTTCAAAAGATCAAGTAAAGCACTATGTTATTAAAGCGGATGGTGAAGTTTTGGCTTCACGCATCAGCAATTTGCGTAAGGGATATGGTAAACGATCTAATCCTGAGGTGTCAGCTGATGATGATGTGCTTTTAGTCGAGCTTAAGCAATTGGCCACGGATGGCTCTCTTTTTGAAGGGGGGATTAGTAATACAGCTTCTCTACGCTTAGATAAGATTAAAGATGCAGAAATAAAGAAGAGACTCATTGGCTTAAGTAAAGACAGTGTGGTATCGCTTGATATTCGGCAAGCATTCGCTGATGATATGGATTATCTAGCCAAGTTATTAGCTATTAGCGAAGCGGACGCAGGGGATTTAACATCAGCATTTCAAGTAACCATCAAAAATATCAACCGACTGGAGGAAAGTGATCTGGATCAGGAGTTTTTCGATAAAGTATTTGGCAAGGATGTCGTAAAGACAAAAGAAGCGTTCGAAGAAAAGGTTACGCAGGAAATTGAATCCATGATGGTGCAAAATGCCGAGCAAAGGCTGCAATATGATTTATACCAGCTTGGTTTGGAGAAGTTTAATGTCGACTTGCCGGACGCATTTTTAAAGCGATGGTTAAAAGCAACTAATGAAAAAATTACGGACCAAGAGCTGGAAGAAGGCTATGCCGCATTTGTTAAACAGTTAAAGTGGACGCTGATTGAAAACCAAATTATCAAAGAGAACCATATTGAGATAAAATACGAGGAGATATTCCAGGCAGCGAAGAGTCGTCTTGAAGCACAATTTAAGATGTATGCTCCTGGGGCTCTTCCAGCAGATCAACTGGATCAGTATGCGACTACATTTTTACGAGATAAGGACAATCTTAATCGCACCTTGGAAGAGGTAAAAGCTAGTCACGTGTTTGATTACCTGAAAAATGTAGTTACTTTAGGCAAGGTAGAAATAACCAGCACAGAGTTTAGCAAATTGACTTAAAATTAGGTCTGATTTTTCAAATAAATCAAGGAAGAATATGAACATGGACAAACGAGAGTTTCGTAAATATGCTGTCAAGCATCACCGTATTGGAAGCCAGCATGTAGATCGTTTCATTGGTCGGGTGCAGCATACCTATCCCACCTCAATGACTCCTTATATCATTGAGGAGCGCCAGTTGAATGTGGCTCAAATGGATGTTTTTTCTCGTTTGATGATGGATCGTATCATTTTTCTGGGGGATGCGGTGCATGAAGGTATTGCCAATATTATTCAAGCGCAGCTACTTTTCCTACAGTCTGCAGATTCTAAGCGTGATATCCAAATCTATATCAATTCTCCCGGGGGATCTGTTTATGCCGGCTTAGGTATTTATGATACGATGCAATACATTGCTCCGGACGTGGCTACTATTTGTACAGGTATGGCCGCTTCAATGGCAGCTGTATTGCTTTGTGCAGGCGCCAAAGGGAAACGGGCAGCTTTACCCCATTCTCGAGTAATGATTCATCAACCATCAGGGGGGGCTCAGGGAGTTGCTGCTGATATGGAAATTAATTTAAGGGAAATGCTAAAGCTTAAGAAAGAACTTTATGACATCATCTCTGATCATTCGGGACAAACATATGATTGGGTGGAAAAAGCCTCCGACCGGGATTACTGGATGACTGCTAATGAAGCAAAGGAGTTTGGCATGATCGACGAGGTGTTGTCTAACGCCTCAGAAAAAAAATAAATGTGGATTTGAGCTAATTCAATTGTCTGAATAGCTTTTGGTACGAGATAATGAGTAAAAATTCTAAAGATATTACCTGTTCTTTCTGTGGAGCAAAGAAGCAAGATATCCAGATGCTGGTTGCGGGAATAGATGCGCAAATTTGTGATAAGTGTATTACTCAGGCAGTTCAAATTGTAGAAGAGGAGCAGAAAGTATCCAAAACTAAGGTTACTAAGGCTGCAGCGAAATTGCTCAAGCCCATGGAGATTAAAACCCATCTGGATCAATATGTTATTGGTCAGGATCAGGCGAAGAAGGTGTTGGCCGTTGCTGTCTATAATCATTATAAACGCTTGAATCAAAAGATCGATAAAGATGAGGTAGAGATTGAGAAGTCAAACATTATTATGGTTGGTGAGACGGGTACGGGAAAAACACTTTTAGCCAAGACAGTAGCTAAAATACTAGATGTGCCTTTCTGTATTTGTGATGCTACTGTGCTAACAGAAGCAGGCTACGTGGGTGAGGATGTAGAAAGCATACTTACTCGGCTATTGCAAGCCGCTGATTATGATGTTGCAGCTGCAGAGCGAGGTATTGTTTATATCGATGAAGTGGATAAAATCGCTCGGAAAAGTGATAATCCATCAATTACGCGTGATGTTTCTGGTGAAGGTGTACAACAAGCCTTACTGAAAATTTTAGAGGGTACGATAGTTAACGTTCCGCCACAGGGTGGACGTAAGCATCCTGACCAAAAGATGATTCCGGTTAATACAAATAATATTCTGTTTATTTCGGGGGGGGCTTTTGATGGCATCGAAAAAAAGATTGCCAATCGTTTGCGTACCCAAACGGTAGGATATCGGATGAATAAAAACGAAGCGGTAATAGATCTAAAAAATCTTTACAAATACATTACACCACAGGATTTAAAAGCATTTGGACTAATCCCCGAGCTGATTGGTCGTTTACCAGTAATTACGCACTTAAACCCGTTAGATAGAGAAACGCTGTTAAATATCTTGACAGTGCCTCGTAACTCATTGGTTAAGCAGTACAAAAAGCTATTTGAATACGAACATGTAAAACTTGACTTTGACCAAGATGTACTTGAGTTTATTGTCAATAAAGCGATGGAGTTCAAATTAGGGGCGAGGGGATTACGTGCAATTTGCGAGGCTATTATGATTGATGCCATGTTTGAAATCCCTTCCAATGCACATGAAAAAGAATTACTCATCACATTGGACTATGCCATGAGAAAATTTGAAGAATCTGATTTAAAAAAATTGAAAGTAGCGTAAGCAGAAGGCTTTTTATCCAATTTGAGTAGAGGCTGCTCTGTGTATTAATTGAATTGATTGTATGAGTGAGCTAACAATGACCCAACCAGATACTGTTAAGGAAACAGGGAGTACTGAAATAGTAGAGCCTAAATCGAAAAACGGATTGAAAAATAAAGTTGATATTGTAAATAACTGGCTACCTCGTTATACAGGTAGGCCATTGGACCAGTTTACGAAATATATTCTGCTGACTAATTTCTCTGGGTATTTGAAGTTGTTCTCTGAATGGCATGACAATGCACCGATTATTGGCTTAGATAGGCCAATGCAGACTGTTTCTGCTGACGGGATTACTATAATCAATTTTGGAATGGGAAGTCCAATGGCAGCCACCGTTATGGACCTTTTAGGGGCTATTCACCCCAAGGCAGTTTTGTTTTTGGGTAAATGTGGTGGATTAAAGAAGAAAAATAAATTAGGTGATTTGATATTGCCCATTGCAGCGATAAGGGGGGAGGGAACATCGAATGATTATTTCCCTCCAGAAGTTCCTGCACTACCCTCTTTTGCTTTGCAAAAAGCAATTTCGACAACTATTCGAGATCATTCAAGGGACTATTGGACAGGCACAGTTTATACGACCAATCGACGCGTTTGGGAACACGATAAGGTTTTTAAAAAGTATTTGCAAAGCTTGCGCGCCATGGCTATCGATATGGAAACAGCGACTATTTTTTCGACAGCCTTTGCCAATGAAATACCCACAGGAGCATTGTTGCTCGTATCCGATCAGCCTATGATTCCAGAAGGTGTAAAAACAGCTGAAAGTGATTCTAAAGTTACGGAAGCTTATGTTGATACACATTTAAAGGTGGGGATCGACTCCTTAAAGCAGTTGATAAATAATGGATTGACGGTTAAGCATCTCAAATTCTAGAAAACACTTTTCTAGTGCATCAGCCCGTTGCCCACTTTGTGGGCTTTATTGTTTTATGAGTATTGTCGGGGCCTAAATAAATATTGGTCATTTTACACAAATTTTCAATATACACTACTAACCTATGTGGTATAACAACATTTTAGAAACTATTGGCCATACACCCTTAGTTCGATTAAATGCAATAACCAAGGATATCAAAGCAACGGTTCTAGCAAAAATAGAATCAACTAATCCGGGTAATTCGATCAAAGATCGTATGGCATTAAAGATGATTGAGGATGCGGAAAAGAAAGGTTTGCTTAAACCTGGTTGGACCATCATTGAGGGCACCTCTGGTAATACTGGAATGGGGCTTGCCATTGCAGCAGTGATTAAAGGGTACAAATGTATTTTTGCAACCACTGATAAGCAATCTAAAGAGAAGGCTGATGCATTGCGTGCTTTTGGAGCAGAGGTGATAGTCTGTCCGACCAATGTAGACCCAGAGGACCCCAGGTCTTATTATTCGGTATCGAGTCGTTTGGAGCGGGAAACACCAAATTCATGGAAACCGAATCAATATGATAACCTATCTAATACTCAGGCTAATTATGAGCAAACTGGGCCAGAAATTTGGGAGCAAACAGAGGGTAAAATCACTCATTTGGTGGTAGGAGTAGGTACTGGAGGAACGATTTCGGGAGCGGGAAAATATTTGAAAGAGAGAAATCCTTCCATTAAAGTCTGGGGAATCGATACATATGGTTCCGTATTTAAAAAATATAAGGAAACCGGCATTTTTGATAAAGCAGAGATTTATCCTTACATCACTGAGGGCATTGGAGAAGATTTTTTGCCCCGCAATGTGGACTTCGATACCATTGATCGTTTTGAAAAAGTAACCGATAAAGACGCTGCATTGATGACCCGAGAGATTGCCCGAAAGGAAGGCATTTTTGCGGGTAATTCGGCTGGATCAGCTGTGGCTGGATTGTTGCAGTTGAAAGATGAATTGAAGGAAGGTGATGTGGTTGTGGTGATTTTTCATGATCATGGATCGCGTTATGTGGCTAAAATGTATAACGAGGATTGGCTCAGAGAGCGTGGCTTTTTGAAAGATGAAAAACTAACTGTCCAATCTATTCTTGTCAAACGAGGTCTTCAAGAGATGATTACCATCGATTGTAATAAGACTATTTTAGAAGCAATTAATGTCATTAAGACATTAAATATCTCTCAAATACCTGTTACCCAAAAAGGGATGATCATTGCCAAGCTTACCGAAAGTGATATTTTGGATGCTATTCTAGAAAGTCCATCGCTTAAATCACAACCGGTGGAGAAAATCATGACTCCATCTTTCCCATTTGTGGATTTGAATACATCCATTGATCAATTATCCACTATGATTAATAAAGATAATACAGCTGTTTTGGTGGAGGACGAGCAAGGAAAGATAGAAATCATTACTCAATATGATATTATTAATGCTATTTCTGGATAGAAGAAAATTCTGAAAGTTTTAAACGGGGCCTCTAAGTCCTCTAATATTGGACTAATCCTATTTCGTTATAATTGCTGCTTATCATTAAAAACTAAAATGAAACAAGTAGCAATTATTTCTATTATTTTTCTTAGTGCTGTAGCATGCCGCAGGGCTCAGCAAACAGAAACTAAAGGCACTCAAAACTTTTCAGCACTGCTTGGTCAGTATTATGAAGATCGATTGAAGTTATACCCGCTTGAAGCCACTGCGGCTGGAGACGATCGTTATAACGATTTACTGCCCAACAATGGATCGGCTAGGTTTCTCAAAGACGAGCATGATTTTTATCAAAAGTATTTAGATCAGCTTAATGCCTATCAGCGTGAACATCTAAGCCCAGGTGATCAGCTATCCTATGATATTCTAAAAGATGCACTTGAACTAGGCTTAGCGTCCCAGAAGCATCATTTTGAATACTTGCCCTTCGATCAGATGAACTCTTTACCACTGATGATAGGGCAAATGGGTTCTGGGGAGGGGATGCAGCCGTTTAAAACGGAAAAGGATTATGATAATTGGCTAAAGCGTATTTCGGCATTTTCTGTTTGGGCCGATACAGCCATTGCTAATTTCCAAAAAGGGGTTCAGAAGGGTATTGTGTTACCTAAGGCTTTAGTTGTAAAGATGATCCCTCAAATGCAAAGTATGATTGTCAAAGAGCCCCAGAAGAGTTTATTTTATGGGCCAATTAACAAGATGCCAAAGTCGTTTTCTGAGCCCACTAAAAATCGATTGGTCGAAGCCTATTGCAATGCCATTCAGACAGAAGTGGTACCTACTTATAAAAAGCTAGGAGACTATTTAGAAAGAGAGTACCTTCCCAAAGCCAGAAGCACCTCGGGCTATTCAGCGCTCCCCGAAGGGAAGAAGATGTACACCTTCCTGGTAAAACAACAAACAACCACTACTAAAAGTCCTGAGGAAATTTATCAAATAGGACTTAAAGAAGTTGCTCGTATTGGCACACTTATGGATTCTGTCAAAAAACAAGTTGGTTTTAAGGGAGATATGAAGGCTTTTTTCGACTATATGAAAACGGATAAAAAGTTCATGCCTTATAAAAAGCCAAAAGAGGTATTAGATGCTTTTGAAGCCATCCATATCAAAATGGAGCCTAGTCTGAAAAAAATGTTTAACCAGGTTCCCAAAACACCTTTTGAAATTCGGCAAACGGAGGCTTTTAGAGCGGCTACAGCAAGTGCCGAATATAATCAGGGTTCAGCTGATGGGTCTCGGCCAGGCATTTTTTATGTTCCGATTTTAGATGCGAAGACTTTTAATGTTACTTCAGGTATGGAATCATTGTTTTTACATGAGGCTATTCCAGGACATCACTATCAAATATCATTACAGCAAGAGAACACAGCGCTACCCAGGTTTCGGCGCTTTTGTACGCATAATGCTTATGTGGAAGGTTGGGCATTATACTGTGAATCATTGGGGAAAGAGCTGGGGCTATATACCGATCCTTATCAGTATATGGGGGCTTTAGGCGATGAGATGCATCGTGCTGTTCGTTTAGTGGTTGATGTGGCTATTCATACCAAGGGGATGACCCGTGAGCAGGCAATCAAATATATGATGGATCATGAAGCAATCAGTGAGCAAGGAGCGACAGCTGAAATCGAACGTTACATGGCTATACCGGCACAGGCATTGGGATATAAAATGGGTTCTATGAAAATACAAGAGCTACGTAAAAGATGCCAGGAACGCTTGCAAGCAAGATTTCAGCTACCAGGTTTTCATGACCAAATATTGAAAGATGGCTCGATGCCTTTAAGTATTCTAGAGAGAAAAATAGATACTTGGGCGGCGGCACAGTAAAATTTTGTTCAAAATACTATTGCGCATTTTATTTTCTGAACTATGATTTTTTAGAATGGTGTTGTTTATAATAGCGTGTAGCATTTTTAAAAATTATTCTAAACAGACGAATCATAGTTCAGATATATTTTTTAGAAGGTAATGAATAAAAGGTGTAGAACATAGTAAACCAATGCAGCAAGTCCAGCAGAAATAGGAATAGTTAATATCCAAGCCCAAAGCAGGTTAATGGTTACTCCCCAGCGTACGGCTGAAATACGCTTACTTAAACCGACACCTATAATCGATCCTGAGATAGTATGTGTGGTTGATACGGGGATCTTAAAATGTTCCGTAAAAAACAGGGTGATTGCTCCGGCGGTTTCAGCAGCGACTCCTTCTAGTGGAGTCACTTTAGTAATTCGTGATCCCATTGTTTTAACAATTTTCCAACCCCCGCTCATTGTTCCCAAGGCAATAGCAGTATAGCAGGCTAGTGGAATCCATTCAGGAATGTGTTTAATACTTACTTTACCGCTAACCACTTCGTAGTTGATGTGTAGCCATGTTGGGATGGTTTCCATTACCAGATGGGCATCTTGAAGATACACAATAACGGCTGCAGCAATTAAACCCATTACTTTTTGTGCATCGTTCCCGCCATGTCCCAGACTAAATAGTGCTGAAGATATCAATTGAAGCTTTCGGAACCACCATTCAGCTCGGCTGGGATTAGCGCGTTGGCAGATGTTGATTATGATGATGGTAATGGTATAAGCAATAGTCATTCCAATAACAGGAGCAAGTATAATGAAAGCAACAATCTTGCCTACTACAGCTAAATTCACTACTGATAGTCCGCCATGAGCTAAGGCCGCACCGGTTAATCCACCAATGAGAGTATGTGATGAGCTAGAAGGGATACCAAACCACCAGGTTAGCAGATTCCAGCAAATGGCCGCAATGATCCCAGCTAGAATTACATACAAATTGATATGAAGCGTATTGACTGTTTTAGCTACCGTGTCTGCAATTTTTAAATCAAATAGCCAGTAAGCCAAAAAATTAAAAAATGCCGCCCAAATAACAGCTTGAAAAGGGCTTAGCACTTTGGTTGAAACCACTGTAGCGATTGAGTTTGCGGCATCATGAAAACCATTGATGTAATCAAAAATGAGTGCTAAGCCAATAATTATAAAGAGTAAAGTCATTTTTTAGTTAAGCATTTTTCACCAAGATATTTTCTAGCACATTAGCGGCATCTTCACACATATCGGTAGCGGTTTCGAGTGCAGCCAGGACTTCTTTGTATTTGATGAGTGTAATTGCGTCTTTTTCGTGTTCGAATAAATCGGCAACAGCTTGGTCAAAAATATAGTCGGCTTGATTTTCTACACTATTGATTCGGATCAGTGAATCGGCTACATTCCTGATGTTTTTGAGGTTGCGTAATTCGTGTATGGCCTTATCTAAATCCACACAGGCTTGTAATATCAGCTCAGCAAGCTTTTTAATCGGCTCTGTAATAGTAACCACTCGATACAAGGCCATGCGGTTGGCTGAGCCATGGATGTAGTCAGCAATATCATCCAAAGCATCGGCTAGATGATGAATATCTTCCCGATCAAAAGGGGTAATAAAATTCTTGCTTAGTTCGAGATAAATTTGATGGGTAATGCCGTCACCTACATGTTCTAGCTTTTCAATTTCTTTGAATAATTCAGCTTGTTTGTCGGTATCGGTTGTGTTAACTGCTTCGACGAGTGTTTCGCCAAGTTTAATGAGGTTAGTGCTTGCTTGTTCAAAAAGGGGGAAAAATTTTCTATCCTTCGGGACGAAGTACTGGAATATACTATTTAATGACATTTGATTATTGTTTCATGTGTTGTATAGGTCTTTCAGAGGCGATCAAAACACTGGCCCGTTTAACTTCGCAAAGTTAGTGCGGTAATATTAATTTAATGTTAAGATTTTGAAAATCTATTTCGCTTTTTGTAAAGTGAATGCAAAAGTGGAGCCTATATTTTCTGTACTTCTTACATTGATGGTTTGTTGGTGGGCTTCGATGATGTGCTTGACGATGGCTAAACCCAGGCCGGAACCACTAGTCTCTCTAGACCTACTCTTTTCAATGCGATAAAAGCGCTCAAATACACGTGGAAGAGATTTTTCTTCAATGCCGCAGCCATCATCAGTTACCTCAATGAGGATTTGCTCGTGTAATTCAAATAATTTTAGTGTAGTGGTGCCCCCTTCTTTGCCATATTTGAGTGAGTTGTCGATCAGATTGGTTAGTACTTGTCGGATTTTTCCTCGATCAGCTTTTACATCCATGTGATGATGTTTCCCTTTAAAAAGGAGTTGAATTTGATATTTTTGGGCTTTCAGTTCGAAGGAATCAAGTACCTCTGTAATGAGTGTCGAGATATCAAATTTTTTGTAATGAATGGGTAGTTCACCGCGCTCTAGTTTTGATATTTCATCCAGATCTGTGATCAAGAGATTTAATCGGTCCAAGTTTTTGGAGGCTTTGTTCAAAAAGTGCTGTGTCTGCCGGGGATCAAGGGCTTCTCCATCTTTTAGAGTTTCAATATAGCCTTGTAGTGCGAAAAGAGGTGTCTTAAACTCGTGTGAAAGATTAGCTAGAAATTCTCTTCGGAATTCTTCTTGACGCTTTAAAGTTTCGATTTCTATTTTTTTATCCTTAGCCCATGCTTTTACATCATGTTCCACATTGCTCATTGGATCCGAACTGATTGATTCTCCTAAAGCTTCTTTTAGGTCTTTACCTAATTTCAAACTGTGAATGAGCTTATAGATAAGTTTGATCTTACTGTATATGTAACGTTCAATTAGGTAATAAAAAATTAGAAAGCCAATGAGTAGTGAGATAGAGAAAGTAAGAAACAAATCATACCAGCTATGTCTAAAGTAAAAATTGATGCTGCCTAGAGAAATAGCTACAGCCAATGCATTAATAAAAGCTAGGACACGTAGTTTCATGTACTTTAAAAGTAGTGTCCTTTTAAAGACGTATTAATTTCACAAATCTTGAGTTTTAATCTTAACGCCTTTTCCGTCCGCGATATCTCGTTTAGCTTTAAGTACCCCTTTTACAAACTCTGTATTGTATGGTTCCTCGATCTCAAAGTCAATTTTTAGAGCCTTTACAAAGGCCTTCATTGCTTCCAATCGCTCGTTGGTTTTGGGGTGTGCTATAAATAGGTTTATCATTGGCTGAAATTTAGAATACTGTTATCGATGTAAATTACTTTTTGATTTTCCAATTACTGGGGCTATATACAAATTTAAGATATTTTAATTTTAATATCCCCTAACCCGCCCAACCTTCTCGATCCAAGCTACGGTAATGAATGGCTTCTGCTAGATGATTGACCCCAATGCTTTCGGTATTAGCCAAATCAGCAATGGTTCTAGAGACTTTTAAGATGCGGTCGTATGCACGGGCAGATAAACCCAATTTTTCCATAGCTCCTTTTAATAGATCTTGGCCAGCCTCACTGATTGGGCATAGGTCACGTACCATTTGAGGGCTCATTTGTGCATTGCAGAAGATGTTAGGCACCTGTTCAAAGCGTTTTACTTGAATATTTCGGGCCCCTGTTACACGCTGACGGATGGTGCCACTTTTTTCAGCAGAGCGACTAGAAGCCAATTCATTGAAGTTAACAGGGGTTACCTCAACATGTAAATCAATCCGATCAAGCAGCGGTCCAGATATTTTACTTAAATATTTTTGAACAATTCCTGGTGCACAAACACAGTCTTTTTCGGGGTGATTATAAAAACCGCAAGGACAAGGATTCATCGAAGCTACCAACATGAAGCTAGCTGGATAATCGATACTGGATTTGGCTCTGGATATGGTTACTCTTCGTTCTTCCAATGGTTGACGCATTACTTCAAGCACTGTTCGTTTGAATTCGGGGAGTTCGTCTAAAAATAAAACGCCGTTATGGGCTAGGGATATTTCGCCAGGTTGAGGATTTGTGCCACCACCAACTAGAGCCACATCTGAAATGGTGTGATGTGGTGATCGGAATGGTCGCGTGGTCATTAAGGAGTCAGAGGCTGCTAATTTACCTGCAACGGAATGTATTTTGGTGGTGTCTAATGCTTCGTAGAGGTTTAAAGGGGGGAGAATACTTGGGAAACGCTTGGCTAGCATGGTTTTCCCCGCACCTGGGGGGCCGATGAGCAGGGCATTATGCCCACCCGCCGCTGCTATCTCCAGTGCACGTTTGATATTTTCTTGTCCGCGAACGTCTGAAAAATCATTTTCGTAATGACCGACTTGATTTAGAAACTCTTGTGACGAATCGACAATGGTACGTTTTAGTGATCTTGAATGATTAAAGAACTGGATAACCTCTTCAAGTGTATTTACGCCAAAAATCTCAAAATCTTCAACAATAGCTGCTTCTCGGGCATTGGTTTGGGGAAGAATCAAGCCTTTGAAGCCATCTGCTTTTCCTTGGATGGCAATGGGAAGGGCACCTTTAATGGGTTGTATTCCCCCATCTAAAGAAACCTCGCCCATGATGAGGTATTGGCCCAGCTTTTCGGTTTGAATTTGATCAGATTCTGCCAAAATACCCATGGCTATCGCTAAATCATAGGCAGAGCCCTCCTTGCGAATATCAGCCGGGGCTAGATTGACTACGATTTTTTGTCGGGGCATACGATAGGCAGAATTGTGAATAGCGCTCTCGACTCGGAGCATGCTCTCTTTTACAGCGTTATCGGGCAGTCCGACAATATGATACTTGGTGCCGCTACTAATGTTTACTTCGATTGTAATGGTGATGGCTTCTATGCCATAAACGGCGCTCCCATAGGTTTTAATAGGCATTGCTAATAAGATTGGCCGACGAAGCTAGTGAAAAACTGACGTTAAGATCAATTCCTAGATGAAAATTTATAATGTAGCCTCTTTACAATAAATTCTGTTTTTTATGGTTAAGTATATTCCTGGGTGTTAAGCTATAATTGACTGTTTAGTTGTAGTTGATTATAATTAATAATTTATTTATAAAAACAATAAATCTTAAAATGAAAAATTCAAAATTAATTACACTTGATTCAATGCAAGTAATGGCATTAAGTTCAAAAGACTTGGTATTAACGACTGGTGGAAAGTCCGTCGGGGGAACGTTTACAGTAGATAAAGTAGAAGGAAAAATAGATGCTAAAGGAGACCGTGTTCCAGATACATATAGCGTTCATAAATACGAGATTAATATTGATGATAGCCTTTTAGCAGTATTTAGTCAATATTTTGGATCTAAGGGAGGACAAGCTTAAGTGAAACTTGTCATGAGTAAATGTTCTCAAATCTGAATCAAACTCAATGAAGTGACGACTCTCCGGAACTTCTAAGACCGATGAGAGCACAATACGCGAGTGAAAAATAACCAGAGGGGCCATGTGTATATTTTTATCGAATATATCATATGGCCCCTGGTTATGTAACGAGCTATTATAATACTTAATAAGAAACTTAAATTTAATTTTAATCTATCTCCCAAAAGGCATTTTAGGCATTCCCCGCATCATTTTAGCTGCAGCTAGTGGGTTAGAAAATTGCTTCATCATTTTACGCATATCATCAAACTGCTTGAGGAGCTTGTTAACCTCCGTAATATTTGTTCCCGATCCTTTAGCAATACGCATGCGTCTACTTTGATTAATTGAATCTGGGTTTTCGCGCTCAGCGGGAGTCATCGAGCGGATGATTGCCTCAACGGGCCTAAAGGCATTATCGTCAATATCAATATCCTTAACAGCTTTGCCCAGGCCGGGGATCATGCCGATGATATCCTTCATGTTCCCCATTTTTTTAACCTGTTGTATTTGTGAGAGGAAATCGTTGAAGTCAAATTTATTTTTGCGGATTTTTTTTTGAAGTTCAGCAGCTTCTTTTTCGTCAAATTGTTGTTGAGCGCGTTCCACCAGCGAAACCACGTCGCCCATTCCCAGAATACGTGAAGCCATCCGATCGGGGTGGAAAACATCCAAGGCATCCATCTTTTCACCTGTTCCGATAAATTTAATCGGCTTGTTGACTACCGACTTGATCGATAAGGCAGCGCCCCCACGGGCATCACCATCTAGTTTGGTTAAGACCACGCCAGTGAAATCTAAGCGATCATTAAAGGCTTTAGCCGTATTGACCGCATCTTGTCCAGTCATGGCATCTACTACAAAAAGAATCTCATGAGGTTGTGTGCTCTCTTTTACGCGAGCAATCTCATCCATCATCTCCTGGTCAATGGCTAAGCGACCCGCGGTATCTATGAGAACTATATTTTGTCCATTCTTTTTAGCTTCTGAAATGGCTGATTTGGCTATTTCGACAGGATCTTTTGAGTTTCGATTGGTGAAGACAGGAACTTCAATTTGCGAAGCTAAAACCTCCAGTTGATCAATAGCTGCTGGGCGATAAACATCGGCTGCAACTAGCAAAGGCTTTTTGCTTTTTTGGGTTTTTAAGTAGTTGGCCAGTTTACCTGTAAAGGTGGTTTTACCCGCCCCATTGAGTCCGGCAATGAGTATGATGCTTGGATTGGCTGTCAGGTTGATGTCTTGGGTAGTTCCACCCATCAAGGCGATGAGCTCATCGTTCATGATTTTGGTTAGTAACTGACCTGGTGCAATGCTCTTTAATACATTTTGCCCAATCGCTTTTTCTTTCACACTATCGGTAAAGGATTTGGCTGTTTTATAGTTGACATCTGCGTCTAGGAGCGCTTTTCGTATCTCTTTGACGGTTTCAGCCACGTTTATTTCGGTGATATTTCCCTGGCCTTTTAAAACCTTGAAGGCTCTGTCTAGTTTATCCTGTAAGTTTTCAAACATGTTATTGATATTCCATTAATTCTTAATCATCTGTCCATAGGCATTTTGTGAGTAGGACATTGTGTGTTTACTCATATTGAGGTGTTTGATTATGAGTAGGGTTGTTGATATATTCTTTGTATTTTTCCCCAACAAAGTTACGCCCTAAATTTTCGCCATTAAGCCATTCATCCACTGAGAATAGATCAAACAGCCCTACTTTGATCAGTGTAGGGATAGCCAATTCAAGCTCTCTTTCAACTTCACCTCTAGCACCATTGTTATACAAGTTGATGTTGTGCAACATGGTTGCAACCGTTCCAGTTTGTACACTAGTGCCATCTTTGAGTTGTACAAGCGGCAAGGTCTCACCTTGAGCAATAATTTTTTCGTTGATGGCTTGTAGCTGATCTGTGTTTTCAGGTGTCTTTGTCTTTTTGATCTTCATGAGATAAGTAATTAAGCTTAAGAGTCCGATAAAATTTAAGTGGGCTCTGTATGTTTTTCAAATTTCAACACCTAGCTTTAACTCCTTCAATTGCTCATCTGAGATGGTGGATGGTGAGTCGATCATTATATCTCGGCCCGAGTTATTTTTAGGGAAGGCAATCACGTCACGAATCGAATCCAATCCAGCGAAAAGCGACACGATGCGGTCAAATCCAAACGCGATACCCCCATGTGGTGGAGCGCCGAATTCAAATGCATCCATCAGGAAACCGAACTGCTTTTGTGCTTCTTCTTTGCTAAAACCTAAATGTTTGAACATTAAAGCCTGCAAATTTTTATCATGGATGCGGATGGACCCGCCGCCAATTTCAGCTCCATTGAGAACCATGTCGTAAGCATTGGCCCGTACTTGGGCTGGATTGGTATCTAATAAGGAGATGTCTTCCGTTTTGGGTGAAGTAAAGGGATGATGCATGGCATGGTAGCGCTGCGACTCTTCATCCCACTCTAGCAGTGGAAAATCAAGAACCCAAAGTGGTGAAAAAGTGTTTTTGTTGCGTAGGCCCAAGCGATTCCCCATCTCCAGGCGAAGTTCGCTAAGTTGTTTACGCACTTTATCACCCGATCCTGCTAAGATCAAGATTAGATCACCAGGCTTTGATTCAAAGGCTTGAGACCACTTCTGGAGTTGTACTTCATCGAAGAATTTATCCACAGACGACTTGAGTATGCCATCAGCCTGGTGTCTGCAATAGATTAGGCCAGTAGCCCCAATTTGCGGGCGTTTGATAAAATCAGTGAGTTCATCTAATTGTTTTCGGGTATACTCGGCACAACCTTTGGCATTGATGCCAATGACTAATTCGGCTTGGTCGAATATCGGAAAACCTGATCTTGGGTTAAGAATGGGGTTTGCTTGTTTCTCTGGTGATTTCAATTCGACAAATTTCATCTCGAAGCGTAGATCGGGTTTATCAGACCCGTACAGGCGCATGGCATCGGCATAGGTCATGCGCGGGAAAGTATCCATATCGATCCCTTTGATGCTTTTGAATAAGTGACGGACAAGACCTTCAAAGACGTTAAGGATGTCTTCTTGTTCAATGAAAGCCATTTCGCAGTCTATTTGTGTAAATTCCGGCTGACGATCGGCACGCAGGTCTTCATCTCGAAAACACTTCACAATTTGAAAGTAACGATCGAACCCCGAAACCATTAGCAACTGTTTGAAAGTTTGGGGCGATTGAGGTAAAGCGTAAAACTCTCCAGCGTTCATCCGGCTAGGAACTACAAAGTCACGTGCACCCTCAGGTGTTGATTTGATCAAAACAGGAGTCTCTACCTCGATAAAATTTAATCCGTTTAGATAGTTGCGCACTTCTTGGGCCATCCTGTGACGCAAGATGAGATTATTTCGGACCGGATTGCGTCTGAGGTCCAAATAACGATAGCGCATGCGTAGATCATCTCCACCATCAGTGTCGTCTTCGATCAAGAATGGGGGGAGCTTGGCGGTATTCAATACCTGAAGCCGTGAAACTTTGATTTCGATATCTCCCGTTGTAATTTTTGGGTTTTTACTGGAACGTTCAATGACCTTACCACTAATCTGAATTACAAACTCTCGTCCTAATTCTCGTGCCTGAGTGCAGATTTTGGCATCTTCATTGGCATTGAATGTCAATTGAGTGACCCCATATCGGTCACGGATATCTATGAAGGTCATCCCGCCAAGGTCGCGTGATTTTTGGACCCAGCCGGCTAGTGTTACTTCTTTCCCTAAATCACGAATAGTTAATTCACCACAAGTATGTGTTCGGAGCATTGGTCAAATTCTAATTAGAATTACAAAAATATCAATTTATACCAACCCTGCTGCCTCCTATTTAGACCTAATCTAAAAGTGGTTTTTTAGTATCTTCGCAAGAAGTGCATTAAACTCCCCCGGATTAAACTAAAATCAAGAAAAAGATGGTATTTGACTTAGATATGATTAAAAAGGTTTATAAGAACTATGAAAGCCGTATTGCGAATGCGCGTAGGGTAGTAGGTAAGCCTTTGACATTAACGGAAAAGATTTTATATGCTCACTTGTGGGAGAGTGGGGTTAGTGAGGCATACAAACGGGGTACTTCTTATGTGGATTTTGCCCCTGATCGTGTGGCGATGCAAGATGCCACTGCTCAAATGGCTTTGCTGCAATTTATGCAGGCTGGCAGGGCAAGAGTGGCTGTGCCTTCTACGGCACATTGCGATCACCTTATTCAAGCCAAAGTAGGGGCGGTAGCAGATTTAGCAACAGCCAATACGCAGAATAAAGAAGTATTTGATTTTTTGGCTTCTGTGTCGAATAAATACGGTATTGGATTTTGGAAGCCGGGAGCGGGTATTATCCATCAGGTAGTTTTAGAAAATTATGCATTCCCCGGTGGGATGATGATTGGGACGGATTCGCATACACCCAATGCAGGTGGTTTGGGAATGATTGCCATTGGTGTGGGTGGTGCAGATGCCTGTGATGTGATGGCTGGTCTGGCATGGGAGCTGAAATTTCCCAAGTTGATTGGGGTTAAACTAACTGGAAAATTATCTGGCTGGGCTTCCGCTAAAGATGTGATTCTGAAGGTTGCGGGTATTTTGACTGTAAAAGGAGGAACAGGTTGTATTGTAGAATATTTTGGTGATGGGGCATGCTCACTTTCTGCAACAGGTAAAGGAACGATCTGTAATATGGGCGCTGAAATTGGGGCGACTACTTCCATCTTCGGTTACGATGATAAAATGGCACTTTATCTCCGAAACACGGGTCGTACAGAGGTGGCAGATTTGGCAGATCAGATTAAGCATCACTTGACGGGTGACGAAGAAGTATATGCTCATCCAGAGCAATACTTTGATCAAGTGATTGAAATTGATCTTTCTGCGTTGGAGCCACATATCAATGGTCCATTTACGCCAGATATGGCATGGCCGATTTCTAAATTTGCAGACGCTGTTCGGAAAAATGGATGGCCGCAAAAATTAGAAGTTGGGCTTATTGGATCGTGTACCAATTCATCCTATGAGGATATTACACGGGCGGCCTCGGTGGCTAAACAAGCTGTGGATAAAAACTTGAAAGCTAAGTCGGAGTTTACCATTACTCCAGGTTCGGAGATGGTGCGTTATACAGTAGCGCGTGATGGCTATTTGGATACGTTCGAAAAAATGAATGGAGTGGTATTAGCTAATGCTTGTGGGCCTTGTATTGGTCAATGGGCGCGACATAGTGATGATCCGACGCGGAAGAACTCGATCCTCACATCTTTCAACCGAAACTTTAAATCACGTAATGATGGGAATCCAAATACACATGCTTTTGTAGCTTCACCTGAGATCGTTACAGCCATGACTATTGCTGGAGATTTGACCTTTAATCCATTGACAGACTTGCTAGTGAATGAAAAAGGGGAGAAGGTTCGTTTGGAAGAGCCTCAAGGTTTAGAAATGCCTCAAAAAGGGTATGCTGTTGAAGATGCAGGCTATCAAGCGCCAGCAGCAGATGGTAGCAGTGTGGAGGTGTTGGTTGATCCTCATTCAGACCGTTTACAATTGCTAGATCCATTTAAGGCTTGGGAAGGTCAGGATTTGAGTGGACTTAAATTATTGATCAAGGCCAAAGGGAAATGTACCACAGATCATATTTCTATGGCTGGACCTTGGTTAAAGTTTCGTGGGCATCTGGATAATATTTCGAATAATATGCTCATAGGTGCGATTAACTTCTTTAATGATAAGGCCGACACTGTTAAAAATCAACTAACGGGGCAGTATGGTGCTGTGCCAGCCACTGCGCGAGCTTACAAAGCTGCGGGTATTGGTTCTATCGTAGTAGGTGATGAGAACTATGGCGAAGGTTCTTCACGTGAGCATGCTGCGATGGAGCCACGTCATTTGGGCGTTCGTGCTATACTGGTTAAATCTTTTGCTCGTATTCACGAAACCAATCTGAAGAAGCAGGGGATGTTGGCCCTTACTTTTGCTAATCCTGCAGACTACGATCGGATTAGGGAGGATGACACGTTTGATATTACAGGTTTGACCTCTTTTGCTCCGGCTAAGCCACTCACTATTGTTCTGCATCATGCTGATGGTAAAACAGAGTCATTTGAAGTAAATCATACTTACAATGAGCAACAAATAGAATGGTTTAAAGCGGGGGGAGCATTGAATATCATTCGTATGAATCAAGCGAAATAGTTTTCTTCTTTTTGAGCTGGTCTAAAGTTTATTTTAATTCATTATAAATTTTAGACCAGCTCTTTGTCAGAGCCTCTTTAAGTAAACTTTAAACGGACTCCCAGATATGGCTAAAAGGTTGTTTTTGTTTTTCGTCATTTTATTAGGTGTACGGGTAACGACCTGGGCGGGGAGTGTATCGGTTAATGAGATAAGAATAAGGTGGTCTAGTCAGCCGCCGGCCTCTCACAAGCTATATCCGTATCAGTTAGACTCTGTTGCTGAGGTACGCCGGAAGCATTTGAATATTTCTCAAGGGGAGTCTTCTCAAGCTGATTCTATTGCTTGGGCACAGAAAAAATATCTGAAAGACTCCTTGAAAATGCTCGAAGATTCATTGTCGTTACTTTGGGTTAAACGTCCAAATCCAAATAGATCTAACCTTTTTGTTGATAGTTTAATCAAACAGTATCAGGTTGAAAATTTTAATTTTCAAGCCTGGGGAAAGCGCTTCTCTAAAAGCCATACGTTTCGAATTATTGAAGGTAAAATACGTCCGAAGCGAAAAATATGGGTTATTGGGACAATCTTTGCACTGGTCGTCTTTTTTGCTTTGATCAGGGTGATTTTTTCTAAGCAATTATCGGAGGTAATCCATTTATTTTATAGTAATCGATCCCTTTTGAGAAAGAATAAGGACGATAATCTATTTAATTCATGGGTATTTCTATTTCTGTATATTTTGTTTGGTTTAACATTTGGGATGTACATCTATTTGTTTGGGAATGCAGTCAATAATGAATTTTTAGATAAAGGATTTCAGTGGTTTTTGGTCTCTTCGGGTATTGTGATGGGTTTATTTACTACTAAAGTGCTTTTGTTACGTCTATTAGGTTTTCTTTTTGATATCTATCGTCCAATAAAAGAGCATATTGCGACTTTATATTTGTTCTTTGCTAATATTGCGATAATTTTTTTACCAATAGTTGTTTCACTTAGCTTATTACCATACTCTTTGGTTAAAATAGGTAGCTATGCAACACTTATTTTATTGATTTTACTCTTTGTTTTTCAACTATTTAGGGCATTTTTTAGGATTTTATTTGGATATCAATTTTCAATAGCTTATTTATTTATATACCTTTGTGTTCTTGAAATCTGTCCTGTAATAGTTCTAATTAAAGTTCTTGGGTTTTGATTGGGTCAATGATAACGGCAACCGTGAAAGAGAGAGAAAAAAAGGTGAAAACCATCTTAGTGACGCTTCCCAAGCCAGATAATGGGAAGTCACCTTATTATGATCTTGCAAAGAAGTACGCCTTAAAGGTTGACTTTAGATCGTTCATTCATGTAGAGGGCGTTCCTGCAAAAGATTTTCGAAAAGAGAAAATTCATTTGAGTGATTTTACTGCAGTTATTTTTACGAGTAAGAATGCCGTAGATCATTTCTTTAGAGTTTGTGAGGAAATGAGGCATGAAATAACTCCAGAGATGAAGTATTTCTGTATATCGGAAACCATTGCGCTTTATCTCCAGAAATATATTCAATATCGGAAGCGGAAAATTTTCTTTGGGAAGCAAACTGCTTCAGATTTAGCAGATGTTTTAAAAAAACATCACACCGAAACATTCCTTTATCCTTGTTCAGATGTTGCTGCTGAAGAAACGCAAAAATTTCTTCAAGAAAACGGGTATAACTTCAAGTCTGCAGTATTATTTCGAACAGTTTTTAGTGATCTCTCGGACCTTGCTGATGTATTTTATGATATCATTGTGTTTTTTAGTCCGTCGAGTATTCATTCCATGTTCCATAGCTTTCCTGATTTTAAGCAGAATGCCACGCGTATTGCTGCATTTGGACCAAGTACACATAAAGCTGTTGCCGAGCATCATCTTATTTTGGACATTATTGCCCCCCAAAAAGATGTTCCTAGTATGATTATGGCCATTGAGCAGTATGTCAAGGAGGTGAATAAATAATATTGCTTGAAGTTAGGGCCATTTTTTACCGGGTTTCTGAAAAAAATCCGATGAATTAATTGATGCAAAAGGTTCGTATTTTTATGTTCGTTGTGCATATTGTTCCTGGTAGTAAGTCTGATAATCACCTGATGTAACGTGGGATAGCCATTCCTCATTAGTTAGATACCACCCAACTGTTTTTTCCAGACCTTCTTCGAAGGTGACACTGGGTGTCCAGCCAAGTTCTTGTTGAAGCTGGGTTGAATCTATGGCATAGCGTAGGTCGTGCCCAGGGCGATCGGTGACGAATTGGATTAACTTTTCTGAAGTGCCTGCTACACGACCAAGCTTTTGATCCATAATCTTGCAGAGCAAACGGATGAGATCGATGTTCTTCCACTCATTATGGCCACCGATATTATAGGTTGTTCCGGGCTTTGCCTGGTGAAAAATTAAGTCGATAGCACGTACATGATCTTCTACCCATAGCCAATCGCGTACATTTTCCCCTTTACCGTAAACGGGTATAGATTTGTTGTTTTTTATATTGTGAATGGCTAGTGGAATCAGTTTTTCAGGAAAATGAAAAGATCCATAATTGTTCGAGCAATTGGATATAACCGTATTTAAGCCGTAGGTATCATGATAAGCTCGAACAAAGTGATCAGAACTTGCTTTTGAGGCTGAGTAGGGGCTATGGGGATCATAGGCGGTTTGTTCCGTAAATAGGCCTGTTTCACCTAGTGTTCCATATACTTCATCGGTAGACACATGATAAAAACGGGTGCTAGACAAATCATCTTTCCAATATTTACGTGCTGCGTTAAGGAGGTTAACCGTACCGATGACGTTAGTCATAACGAAGTCTAGTGGATTGGTAATTGACCGATCTACGTGCGATTCGGCAGCCAGGTGAATAACGGCGTCAAATTGCTCAGTGGCAAATAATTGGTCTATCCACAGATGATCAACAATATCTCCTTTGATGAACTTATAGTTGGACTTGTGTTCAACATCTTTCAGATTCAATAGATTGCCGGCATAAGTCAGCTTATCTAAATTAATAAGCTGGTAATGAGGATAAGTATTGACCAGGCGTCTCACCAGATGTGAGCCAATAAATCCTGCGCCGCCTGTAATGAGTATTTTTTTGGTTTTCATGTGGGGTGTTTTACTTTGATGAAAGGAGTTCTTTTATAAAGCTTGTTTAAAGTTTTTAAGTGGCTCTTGTTGGTTTGTTTTAATTTAATGAAGGTGGTTGAAGAGGCTAGTAAGTTATTTGATTGGTAGGTGTTTTAATGTGAACCCTCTTTATTTAATTACTTCACATTAAAAATTTAAACAAGTTCATATTAAAATGGATGACGATTGATATATTTTTCCCATTCCCAGGCTGATTGCATCATCTCAGCTAAAGTGTGTGAGGACTTCCAGTTTAGTTCCTTTTCTGCTTTTGAAACTGCTCCATAAATCTGTTCGATATCCCCATTTCTTCGTGGGCCGATTCGGTAATTCAGCTTGATACCAGTTGTTGATTCAAAAGTACGGATCACTTCTAGTACCGAATACCCTTTGCCAGTACCAATATTGTAAGCTCGATATCGTTTGTCCGAAGGATTATTTTCCAAGGCTTGTAGTGCCGAGACATGTGCTTTAGCTAAGTCAACCACATGGATATAATCACGAATGCAAGTGCCATCTGGTGTAGGGTAATCATTGCCATGGACAGTAATTAGTTTGTGTTTGCCCATAGCGGTTTGAGTGATATATGGTACCAGGTTTTGTGGTGTTCCAATGGGTAGTTCACCAATTAAGGCGGAAGGATGAGCCCCAACTGGGTTAAAATATCGCAGTGCAATACAGCTCAAATGAGCATTGACTCCGGCTGTTTCATTTAGGATTTCCTCCGCAATTTGTTTGGTGTTCCCATAAGGGGATGTTGCTTGTTTAATGGGTGCATCTTCTGTTACAGGCAACTGATTTGGCTGGCCATAAATGGTGCAGCTAGAGGAGAAAACGAAATGTATAGGACGTTCGACACAGGTTTCCACCAAATTGATCAGGCTGTACAAATTATTTCGGTAATAGCGTAATGGCTGTACGACGGATTCTCCGACGGCTTTTAAAGCGGCAAAATGGATTACGCCTGAGATATCTGTATGTGTTCTGATCAAATCAGCGGTGGCTTTTTCGTCACAGAGATCTAGCTTATAAAATAGTGGATGTTTGCCTGTAATTTTTTCAATTTGGGTAATGATTTTTCGATTGGAATTCGAAAGATTATCAATAATGATCACCTCGTAACCGGCTTCGAATAGTTCGACTGCTGTATGTGAACCAATAAATCCCGCTCCACCCGTAACAAGTATCTTTTTAGCTGACATTACTTTTTATTGTAAAGGGTGAAGTCTTTATGAGAGATTTCGTGCTCGGGTAGTGATTTGAAATATTCATAGGTGATTTTCAATCCTTCGGAACGGTTTATTTTGGGTTCCCAGTCTAAAATGGCTCTGGCTTTGGTAATATCAGGCCTACGTTGTTTGGGATCATCTTGGGGAAGCGTTTTGAAAATCATTTTTTGATTAGTTGCTGTGAGCTTGATGACCTCTTCTCCGAATTGTTTGATTGTAATTTCATCGGGGTTACCTAAGTTCATTGGTAGACTGTAATCAGAAAATAACAAACGATAAATGCCTTCCACTAAATCGTCAACGTAACAAAAGGAGCGTGTTTGTGAGCCATCCCCAAATACAGTTAAATCTTCTCCACGTAAAGCCTGGCCAATAAAAGCAGGTAATACACGTCCATCATTCAAGCGCATACGTGGGCCATAGGTATTGAAAATACGGGCAATGCGGGTTTCCATACCATGAAAAGTATGATAGGCCATTGTAATTGCTTCTTGAAAGCGCTTTGCCTCATCGTAAACACCTCGTGGACCAACTGGATTGACATTGCCAAAATATTCCTCTGGCTGTGGATTTACGGTTGGATCGCCATATACTTCAGAAGTAGATGCAACCAGTATTCGTGCACTTTTGACACGGGCAAGGCCGAGCAGATTATGAGTCCCCAGTGAACCTACTTTTAAGGTCTGGATGGGGATTTTTAAATAGTCAATTGGACTTGCAGGGGAGGCAAAGTGTAAAATATAGTCTAAGTGTTCTGGTACATACACAAATTTGGAGACATCGTGATGGTAGAACTCGAAATTTTCTAAATGAAATAAGTGTTCGATATTTCGCAAGTCACCTGTGATGAGATTATCCATGGCAATTACATGAAAATCTTCCCTGATAAACCGATCGCATAGGTGTGAGCCCAAAAAACCAGCACCGCCGGTGATCAATATTCGTTTTCTAGGTTTCACCCCAACCCTCTCCAAAGGAGAGGGAGTTTTTATTAAATCATTACTCATGTAATCCTAATTCTTGTTTTTTGAACCTATTCAAAGTATTATCCATTGATCAATTGTTCTTGGTTAATCAATTTTCTGCCAATGCTATTATAATAATACCCTAAATCAATCATCTTTTGTAGATCATATAAGTTTCGTCCATCGAAAATGACTTTATTTTTCATCAGGTTGCCCATTTGTTCGAAATCAGGATTTCTGAATGCTGACCATTCTGTAATAATGGCCAAGGCGTCGGCATCTTTTAAAGGTTCGTATGGATTAGATGCAAAAGCTATTTTGTTCCCAAAAAGCTGCTGAACATGTCCCATCGCTTCGGGATCAAAAGCAGTAATCGATGCGCCATTTTTTAACAGTTCTTCGATAATATACAAGGCAGGGGCTTCACGAATATCATCTGTTTCAGGTTTGAAGGCAAGTCCCCAAATAGCAATTTTTTTCCCTTTCAGGTTGTTGTGATAATACTTGTGCATTTTCTCAACTAATACTTTTTTCTGAAGAGCATTGACGTTCATCACTGCATTTAGTATTTTAAAATCGTACTTGCAATCTTTAGCTGATTGTGCCAATGCTTGTACGTCTTTGGGGAAACAGCTACCACCGTATCCGACTCCGGGAAAAAGAAATCGTTTACCAATCCTTTCGTCGGAGCCAATGCCCTTGCGTACGGCATCCACATCAGCGCCCAGTAGTTCGCAGAGGTTGGCAATTTCATTCATGAATGAAATCTTAGTCGCTAAGAAAGAGTTGGCAGCATATTTGGTTAGTTCTGAAGAACGTTCATCCATGAAGATGATAGGATTGCCTTGACGAACATAAGGAGCGTAAAGCTCTGTTAAGAGTTTCTGAGCTCGTTCACTTCGCGAGCCGATGACGATTCGATCGGGTTTCATGAAATCATCTACTGCCACACCCTCTCGTAAAAATTCGGGATTTGAAACCACATCGACTGCTATGGAAGTATGTTCTTGAAATACTTTAGCAACTTTGTCTGCCGTACCTACTGGAACAGTAGATTTGGTGACGATAATTTTATAATCATCGATGAGTTTGGCAATATCTTTGGAAGCATTCAAAACATAGCTTAAGTCGGCAGATCCATCCGCTGCTGGAGGGGTAGGCAAAGCCAAAAAAATGATCTGAGCTTCAGTAATGGCCTCGGCTAAATTGCTAGTAAAGTGAAGCCTATCTTGACTAATATTGCGATGAAATAAACTATCTAGGCCGGGCTCGTAAATGGGGATCACGCCCTGTTGCATTTGGCTTACTTTGTCTTTATTGGTGTCTACACAGATGACGGTATTGCCTGTTTCAGCAAGGCAGGTACCTGTAACTAGGCCAACATATCCGGTACCGATAACAGCTATCTTCATGTATTTAAGGGTTTGTTTAAAGTTTATCTAATTTTATTCTTTTGGTTGCAACCCCGTTTGATTCCAATTGGAGTATTTTGAGAGCCAAAAATTACCCAAACTATCTGGGACGATAATAACCGCGATGGTGACTGGAATTTTTTTAGCACAAAATAGTGCAAAAACAATTCCTGGAGTTCCACCAACTACTGTATAGATACCCAGGACTATTGCTATAGCTATAACGGGCTCACCGCCTTTTAAATTAATTCCCGAGTGTTCAAAGCCTCAAGCCCTAAGATATCTTCTAATCTTCTCATAATTTTTAATTGTTTTTGGCAGGCTCTCCTTACTAAATTCAAGGTTTTTTATTGATTTTAGCTGGGTTTAAGTCATCAATGCGGCTCTATTGGTTTCAAAACTAGCTAAAAAGTATTCATTAGGCGATAAGAATTCGAGTTTTTTGGATCTATTATTGGTTTAAATTGACACATGTTTTAGTCCCAATTCGATAATTAAATAATGAATCATATTTTCATCATAAACTATTCAACATGGTCTTTTTATATGATTTTGGAATTTGGCTTTATGTCTTATGTATACGTTTGGTTGCAGTGAAAAGCGTCAAAGCAGGGGCATGGCTTGATGGTCGAAAGAATTTATTAGCTAAAATCCGACAAGAAATAAAACCCAATATATCATACATCTGGTTTCATTTTGCTTCGCTTGGTGAATTTGAGCAAGGACGTTCAGTAATAGAACGATTAAAAGTAAAGGAACAAGAGGCTCCTATTTTGATTACTTTCTTTTCTCCTTCAGGATATGAGATACGAAAAAACTATCCATTAGCAAATCATATATTTTACCTTCCAATTGATACTGCAGCTAATGCAAGGGAGCTGGTGAAACTAATCAATCCCGTGATGGCCATTTTTACCAAATATGAATATTGGTATCATTATTTTGATGAGTTGCGTACTCGGGGTGTGCCCTTGTATATCATATCAGCCATTTTTAGAAAAAATCAGCCATTTTTTAGATTTTATGGAGGACTGCATCGAAGGATGCTTCACTGTGTGTCGCATTTTTTTGTTCAAAATCAAGAAAGTAAACACTTGTTAGAAGCGCTTTCTATTCATCAGGTAACAGTTAGTGGAGATACTCGGTTTGACCGTGTAGCTGACAATGCTTTGCATCCTAAGTCTTTGAATTTGATAAAAATATTTTGTGGCGGGGCGAAAACATTCATTGCTGGAAGTACTTGGCCTGAGGATGAAAAGCTATTGGCACAAGTGATTCGAAAATATCCTACTTGGAAGTGGATTATTGCACCTCATGAAGTAGGTGAAGATAAAATAGCTCATCTGGAACAGGTACTGGAGGACCATATTGTAGTTCGTTACTCAGTGCTTGAATCGAAGTCGCAGGTGTACAATGCAGCATGTTCTATATTGATCATCGATAATGTTGGTATGCTTTCATCACTTTATCAGTATGGGCAACTTGCTTATATCGGTGGTGGTTTTGGGTCATCGGGTATTCATAATACGTTGGAGGCTGCAGCCTTTGGGTTGCCTGTTTTGTTCGGTCCTAATTATCAGAAGTTCCAAGAAGCAAAAGATATGATCGAGCTAGGTGCTGCTTTTTCGATAAAACAGTTGTCCGAGCTAGAATTTATTTTGAACAAATTGAATGATGAAGTCTACTTAGGTAACTGTGGTAAACTAGCAAAAGAATATGTTCGGTCTCAGCGGGGGGCAACAGAGCGAATTATCAGTCATATTTTTGGAGACAAAAACTAATTGGGTTTATTGAGCTTGTTTAGAGTTTATTTGATTTTATTCTTTTGGTTTCTTTTGGCTGCAATTTCGTTAGATTTTTTCACCATAGAAGCCCCGCTATGGCTCCAAAATCTGCCTCATTTTGCTCAAAATAACCTGCAATAATTTTATAAAATAAACTCTAAACAAGCTCATTGCTTCTTTCGACCAATAAGAGCATTTGTTTTAATGATGGCATCACAATGAGAAGGACTCACGAAATCCATGGCTACAATTCCCGTGTTTCCTTTTCCTTTATTTTTGAGTGTGTTTAATAGGAAGTTGCCCATGTCTTTGGCAATACTGATGTAGTACGGAGCTGGGATTGTTTGGTCAATAACTGAAATGGTATGTAGTAGGCAAGCACTGGTATGATTAAGGTATAGGGTAGAAACTTGTGTGTTTTGTCCGAAAGACTCTTCTAATAGGGGTAAAAAGTAGGTGATTTTTTCTGTAGCATTCTTGGGCTTATAAAAATCTTGTACCCTCAATTTTTCTGTTGCAGAAATATTATAAGTTGAGGTGGTGTTTTCGGTGATGGCTATATCCATTCCTAGTGGAGATTGGAGGGAGCCTTCAAATCTTTTTAAGAAGATAATTTTGCCTCTTGCCTCTCCTAGTGTGGGGATGACTCGGGCATTACGATTTGTAGGTTTATAGAATAAATCTGGGTACTGATTAGTATATGTATTAAATATGTTAATGAAAGAGTCGGTGCCAGCTTGGGGTTCAAATGCTACTTGTTCCTCTTGTATTTTCAGAATAATGGTCTCTGATGGATTTTCTTGTAGAAAAGAGATGCACGCGTCTAAAACATCTTGAAAATTGAGATGTTGATAGATGATACTATGGTGTATGATAAATGCGTTTCCGTAGCGACGACAACATATATCTAAATAACGGATTCCCATTTTTAATTGTTCTTTTATAGGTTTATCCTGACATTTCCACAGGTCGCCTGTTTGAACGCCTACTATGGGTATTCGAATATCAAAATTACATCCATATAGCGCATTGGATTTATGTGTGCCAGGTATAGAAATTTGAGCAAGGGATAGATTAGACGGTAGGGTTCCCATCCATCGAGAAGGGCCCCATTCGGGCAATGTTTTTAGGGTATCAATTTGGGGCTTGGCACAAGAGATGAGAAATAAGCAAATGAGGATGAAGAATAGGTTGTTTGTAAGTGAAACTGCACTAGCTTGAACTTTCATGATTCAGGTTTTTAAGCTTCAACGGCGAAGAGTGTCTTCAAGTATAAAAAAGGCCTGTATTTTTGTATCTAGAATTAGCACGAGATAAGCCATGAATAAGCGAGTCATCTTTCAAGATTGGGGTTTGGTTGATTATCAGGAAGCATGGGATAGGCAGGAAGCATTGTTTGCTCAAACAGTAGAGCTAAAGACCAAGAATCGCACGCTTGAACAGGTTGAACAAACGCCTAACTATTTGATTTTTGTGGAGCACCCGCATGTGTACACTTTGGGGAAAAGTGGGAAGGTGGAGAATTTACTGCTTGATGAGCAAGGCCTTAAAATACATGAGTCATCCTATTATAAAATTAATCGGGGAGGAGACATAACCTATCATGGTCCTGGTCAGTTAGTTGGTTATCCCATTTTAGATCTGGATAATTTCTTTACGGACATTCATCAGTATTTACGCACATTGGAAGAGGCAGTTATTTTGACTTTGTCTAACTACAAGATTCAGGCTGGGCGTTATCCAGGATATACTGGTGTTTGGCTAGAACCTGATACCTTTCGAGCAAGGAAGATTTGTGCCATGGGCGTTCGCTGTAGCCGATGGGTGACCATGCATGGTTTTGCGCTCAATGTGAATACGAGCCTTGATCATTTTAATCATATTGTTCCATGTGGAATTGGGGATAAAGCGGTGACCTCGATGCAAAAGGAATTGGGCCAGAGACTAGATATGGAGGAGGTGAAACAGGTGATGCTTGGGCATTTAGCTACATTATTTGGAATGCAATTGGAGGGATGATAGCTAGCGGGTGTTAGTCTCGGCGGAAAAAATGTGTTTATCGTAGTAGTCTTGCTACGAACATTGTATCGGCTTTTTGCTCATAGCCCTTCAAAATTTGCATTGATTCTAGACGTAGACCATGTTTTTGGATTAAAAAGTCAACAATTTCCTCATTTTCTTCTTTAAAAACAGAGCAGGTAATATAAATCAGGGGTTTGTTCGGCTTTAAATAAGACAATATGTGAGATGCAATACTTTGTTGTAGTTTTTGGAAGGTATTGATGCTAGATTCCTTGAACCCGCTAATGAGCTCAGGCGTTCGTCCCCAGGTTCCCGATCCTGTGCAGGGGGCATCCAGAATAATCCCATCAAAAGTATCGTGAGAAAAGTCTAGTTCGGCACCTTTTGCCAGGTCAATGACTTTTTTGCTATATTTCTTGATACCTGCTCGATCGAAGCGATCGTCTAAATTTTTCAATATGCTTGTTCGGACATCCGAAACCAGTAATTGGATATTAGGCTGTTCTTGAAGCAGGCATAAAGATTTACCTCCTGAGGCAGCACAGGCGTCCCACCAATAGTCCCTAGCTTGGGGTTTAAAATGCTCGGCTGTTTGTTGCGAAGAAAGGTCTTGAACTTCGTAGTGGCCTTTGCCGAGTAGTCGATCTAATGGGGTGCTATTAGCCAAGGCTAGTGTATGGCTTGTCACCGTGCGAAAGGAAACTTGTTCTTTGCTAAGCCTGCTTTTAATCCAATTTTCTTTGCCAGGATGGATGCGGATGTATAAATCAGGCTGGATGAAGAAAGACTGAAGAAATTGGGCTTCCTCGATGCCCGACGAAAGGTGGGCTGTAAAAGGGAAAACGTCCTGTAAGTGAAAGCCTATATATTGCTTTAGAAAAGCTACTTTTTCGCTGATAGGCCAGGTTATATGTTCATTCAGATCAGGGCGAAAACGCTGTAAAAAAGAAGACTCACTCTGACTACATAAAAATTCAGCATAGCTCAGACGCTGCTCAAGAGCGCATTCTTTTAAAGCATTTCCCAAACGAAAATAGTTGTAAAGTAGACGCGATATGGTACGCCTGTCACTGGACCCCATTTGTTTGTTCTGTCTGAAAAAATTGGGCAGAAATTTGGCTAGCGGGGTAGTCTGCGTAAATGCATCTAAAGCACGAATAAATGTGCGCAAATATTGTTCAGCTCGCATTTGTTTATTCCCATTCGATTGTTGCTGGGGGTTTGGAGCTGATGTCGTATACTACGCGATTAATTCCCTTGACTTGGTTGATAATGTCGTTGGATATTTTGGCTAGTAATTCATAGGGCAAGTGACTCCAGTCGGCAGTCATTCCATCGATAGAGCCTACGGCACGTAAGCAAATCACATGTTCATAGGTTCGCTCATCACCCATTACACCTACCGATTGTACAGGGAGGAAAATAGCCCCAGCTTGCCATACACGATCGTACCAGCCCGATGCCTTTAAATGGTGGATGAAAATAGCATCAGCCTCTTGAAGTAATGCTACTTTTTCGGATGTGATATCACCTAAAATACGAATAGCTAAACCCGGACCCGGAAATGGGTGACGGCCTAAAAGCGTAGTATCCATTCCAAGGGCCTTTCCTACACGTCGAACCTCGTCTTTAAATAAAGTATTCAGTGGTTCTACAACTTGGAGCTTCATGAAATCGGGCAATCCGCCAACATTATGATGTGACTTGATTGTTGCTGAAGGGCCTTTAACTGATACTGATTCGATGACATCGGGATAGATCGTTCCCTGAGCAAGCCATTTTACATTTTGGACCTCATGTGCGGCATCGTCGAATACCTCGATGAAGACACGTCCGATGGTTTTTCGTTTTTGTTCTGGGTCTTTTATTCCCGCAAGCTGACTTAAAAATCGGTCTTTGGCATTAATTCCGCGGACATTTAGGCCTAAATGGCGATAAGATTCTAACACCTGTTCAAACTCATGTTTGCGTAATAGGCCATTGTCTATAAAAATGCAATACAAGTTTTCGCCAATAGCTTGATGCAAAAGAACGGCTGCAACAGAAGAATCAACCCCTCCGGAAAGGCCTAAAATTACTTTATCTCCACCCAGTTTTTTTCGAAGAGTGGCGATGGTTGTTTCGATGAAGGTATCGGGCGTCCAGTCTTGTGAGCATCCGCAGATATCGATCAAGAAGTTTTGAATCAATCGTTGACCATCAGTGCTATGGGTTACTTCCGGATGAAACTGTATACCGTAGGTGTTAGTGTTTCTGATTTGGTAGGCCGCTATTTTGACTGAGTCAGTGCTCGCAATAATTTCAAAATCATCTGCTACTGAGGTGATCGTATCACCATGTGACATCCAAACTTGTGAAGAAGGCGAAATATGCTTAAGTAATGGGCTTTCATCCTTCATGTAGCTCAAATGAGCCCTTCCATATTCACGCGTTGAGGAAGCCTTTACCTCGCCTCCCAAGCTATGTGCGATGTACTGTGCGCCATAACAAACACCCAATACAGGACATTGTTTTTGGAGTGATGAGATATCTATTTTTGGAGCATCATCTTGCCGAACGGAATATGGACTTCCTGACAGAATGATCCCTTTAATGCTTGGGTCCCACTTGGGAAGATGGTTATATGGATGAATTTCACAGTATACATTTAATTCGCGTACTCGTCGAGCGATCAGTTGGGTATATTGCGAGCCGAAGTCGAGAATGATAATTTTTTCAGTCATGCGCGAAGATAGCAAATTGTATGCTTTTGATAACAGTTTTATAGTCTAATTTTTTATCTAATTATTATATTGTATTAATTTTTTCTGTTGTTGACTTGATAGAGTAACATGTTTTATATTAAGATTATTAACTTGGTCGAAAAATCGGAATATGCATATTGAAACGCCAACTATATTGAGCAACCTAAGTACATTACTAAATAGCCTAGGTATCGGTCCCATTAATGATGCTTGTAGTACGGGAAAAGTGTGGCAGAGTAGTAGTCAGGCATCCATCCGTTCTATTGTATCCCCTGTTGATGGCAAAGAAATAGCTTCGGTCAAGTTTGCTGATGTAGATAACTACCATCAGACTATTCGCAAGGCGCAGGAGGCTTTTCAGGCGTGGCGCAACTGGCCAGCACCTAAGCGTGGTGAGGTCGTACGCCAATTAGGTCAAGCTTTGCGTGAAAACAAAGAAAATTTAGGGATGCTAGTTTCTTACGAGATGGGAAAAAGTTTGCAAGAAGGCTATGGAGAGGTGCAGGAGATGATCGATATCTGTGACTTTGCGGTAGGCTTGTCGCGTCAACTATATGGTTTGACAATGCATTCGGAGCGTCCATTGCATCGCATGTACGAGCAGTGGCATCCATTAGGTCTTGTTGGGATTATTTCTGCGTTCAATTTTCCGGTAGCGGTTTGGAGCTGGAATTCAGCATTAGCTTGGGTATGTGGAGATGTTTGTGTGTGGAAGCCTTCAGAAAAAACGCCGCTTACTGCCATTGCCTGTCAGCGCATTGTGCAGCGGGTTTTGGATGCTAATGGTGCTCCTGAAGGAGTTTCCTGTTTGCTCATTGGTGATCGAGTGATTGGTGAGTTGATGTGTGCTGATCAGTCTATTCCTTTAATTTCGGCCACGGGTTCTACACGTATGGGTAAGGCAGTTGGTGCTACAGTTGGGGCACGTTTGGGACGCGCTTTATTGGAGTTGGGGGGAAATAATGCCATCATTATTTCCCAAGATGCTGATCTGGATATGGCATTGATTGGTGCTGTTTTTGGTGCTGTGGGGACTGCTGGGCAACGCTGTACAAGTACTCGTCGTTTGATTATTCATGAAAGTGTGTATGATACGTTCAAAGAGAAGTTGGTTAAAGCATATCAGCAGTTGAGGATAGGGAATCCTTTAGATTCGCACAATCATGTAGGTCCGTTGATTGATAAGGATGCTGTACAGAATTATCTTTCTGCCATTGAAAAGTGCAAAGTTGAAGGTGGAAAATTTATTGTTGAAGGTGGCGTATTGCAAGGTGAGGGTTTTGAGTCAGGTTGCTATGTAAGGCCTTGTATTGCTGAAGTAGAAAATGCCTTTGAGATTGTTCAGCATGAAACATTTGCTCCTATTTTGTATTTGATGAAGTACAAAACACTAGAGCAAGCTATTGCTATGCAAAATGGGGTGGTTCAAGGTTTGTCTTCTGCCATCATGACACTTAATTTGCGTGAATCAGAGCAGTTTTTATCTTGTGCTGGATCAGATTGTGGTATTGCTAATGTTAATATTGGAACGTCGGGTGCTGAAATAGGTGGGGCTTTTGGTGGAGAAAAAGAAACAGGTGGAGGTAGAGAGTCTGGATCCGATGCTTGGAAAATATATATGCGTAGACAAACCAATACCATCAATTACTCAAATAAGCTTCCTCTGGCTCAGGGAATTAGGTTTGATCTCTAAGAGGTACTCAATTATTCGCTATTGAGCTTAATTTTATTTTTTCGATATGAATGTAAACTTTAATTAAATTTTTTCTTAAATTTATATTAAGGTTAAAATGCAAGCTTATGCGGTGGCATTGGTGTACGACCCAATATCGTGATTTTGCTTGGTGAAGTGTGTTACTGCTTTTGGAAGGAGACAGTCATTGGGTTGGTGGAAGCTGGGGGCTTGCAAGTATTTGAATATGTTCAGAATGATCTTTTTAAAGAATAAGTTAAGCTTGGTATTGATGGCAGCACTTTTTTGGTGCGTCAGTATGACTAGGGTAAATGCTCAGGATTTATCGATAGCTACCCAAATATCGCCTACTATCAGTGGTCCTCAAGTAGCAGGTACTGTAATTAGTTATGTAACGACAGTTTCATTGTCTGTAGCTTCTGTATCTTCTTTCGCTGGTACTTTGACCCTGAATTTTGAAGGGATGACCCTTAGTTCTGCAGTGAATGTTAATGGGGCTGGGGTGGTGACTAATACGAGCAATACGGCGAGTAGTTATATGTGTGAGGTGTCATCTCTTCATAGTGGAGACGTAGTAGTTTTTACATATACTGGTACAGTTACGTCAACGAGTCCTTCTGCTATTATTAGGACAAAAATAGATCCCATCGGATTCACAGATTCAGATCCAAACAATAATATTAGTGATGTGCAAACTTTTATTAAGCCTATATTGGTTCAGCCAAGTGATGTTACAGTTTGTTCTGGAAACCCAGTAAATAAAAGCCTAGTAGCTGATAACCTATATACTTCTTATGCCTGGTCTTCGACGGTAAGTAATAGTAGTACGGTGAGTGTACAAGGGCCTTTAGGCAGCGGTATCATTCAGGATATCGTTACTAATACAGGTATTGGAAGTGAAACAGTTTCTTATATGGTAACTCCAGAGCTAACAGCGACTGTTATACTAGCTAATGGCACTTCTAACGGTGCTGCGACTACTTTGGGTGACCCAAAGACATTCGTTGTCACTCTTCCTGCTCCTTTGCATGTTACATCTGTTGCTGTGACAGGTAATGGGGTAATTTATTCTGATCAAAGTGCAGTGTTTACACCAAGTAGTAATGCTGTATCTCCAACCTATACTTGGTATACTTCGGTAGATAAAATCAGCACAATTAGTGCTGGAGTGGTTAATGGTGTGCTTACTGAGTCTAATCTGTCCTTGGGTACGCATACGTATTATGTAGCCGTAACTGGGGTTAATGGATGCGAGGGGCCCATATTCCCTGTTAGTGTTAAGGTATTATCTATGCCGGTACATGTTCAAAAAACACTTACACCTAATGGGGATGGCATAGAGGATACCTGGGATATTAAAGGTTTAGAGCAATATCCAAAGTGTAATATTCGCGTATTTGATAGATGGGGAGAGGTAGTATATTCGTCGGTAGGGTATAATACTCCTTGGACAGGCACTTTTCATAACAATACATTGGCTCCGGCAACTTACTATTATATCATCGATTTGGAAGACGGTAGTGCCCCCATTGGAGGGGATATAGATATTATTAAATAAATTTAAGTCTCTTTTATTCCAATGCGTCAAAGGAATAACCTTCACTGGTTAAGTGTTTTAATGTTTGAGGCAATGTGTATTCCAATCGGCCAAATGCTTTTAAGCTATCATGAAAAACAATGATTGAGCCATTCTGAGTATTTTTTAATACATGATCTAGGCATTGTTGTGGGCTTATTTTTTGATCAAAATCATAGCTTAATACATCCCACATAATCACTTGCAGCAATGGATTCATCTTTTTTAGTTTGGCTATTTGTGATCTTTTGATTTTCCCATGTGGGGGGCGGAATAGATTCGTTGAAATAAGTTGGCCACATTGTTTGATATCAGCTAAATAATGATCATCTGCTGTTTGCCATCCGTTGAGGTGATTATAAGTATGATTACCTATGGCATGATTAGTATGCTTTTCTTGCTGATGGATATCCGGATATTGGGTTAAATTATTCCCTACACAGAAAAAAGTTGCTTTGGCATCAAATTGTCTCAATGTATGTAGAACAAAGGGGGTAATATCTGGAATAGGCCCATCATCAAAAGTGAGATAAACATGCTTTTCCTTCCGATCCTTATGCCAGATGAGTGAGGGGTAAATATATTGTAACCAAAGCGGTGATTTTACAAAATACACGATGTATGTGGGTGAATAAAACTCGTGCTAAAATAGCACAAAGAATTATGTTAAAAATTGTTAATTAAAATATAATTAAATTATAATAAATTCTAATTTTCATATTTTGGTTTAAACTATAGTATGAAATGAAGAATCCTTTCTCGTTTTTATTCTCAAGTACTGGGCAAGCGTCTATTGTCCCAGCTGTGACAGCTCCTGTAAGTGCAAATACCATACATGACAGTTACGGTTATATTCATCTTCCTTTAGAGATTGACTTGCACGAACTACAAAATAAATTAAATCAGAAAATACCTAACGGGCCGGTAATCAATCAGTCTAATATAATGGTTAATAATCAGCGGGATAATCATATAGCTACTCGTGTGTGGAAGCTGTCTGAGTTGATTATTTCGGAAGAGGCAGGTATGTTGTGTATCAATATGCATATCAGAGTAGAGGTCCCTTTTGATTATCAGAATAGATGGACAGGGAAGCTATTGGTTGGAATGCCCACCTTTACAGGAAGGCTGCAAGTAAAAACCACTTTGACTTTTGAGAATTTCGAACTAACTCCTGGATTGGAAGTAATTCAAGTTGCTTGGGACACAGGGACAACATCTTTTTTTTATGCTACTACCATTAAAGATTATCTAAGTAATAAAGTTATAGGCTTTCTCAAGCCGCTATTGGCTAGCAAGATATCATCCTATTGTAATAAAGAAACAATTATCAAGCAGTTGGAGAAAGTGTGCGCCGCCAAAGAGGTAAATCAAGTCCATCACACATGGTATGCAGTACAACCCTTAACCATTTACACCAGTAAACTTTTAATTCAACGGGGGAAAATAGCGATTAACCTAGAGATGCATGCTCAGCTCGAAGTTAGTGTAGGGCAGAGACCTCATTTATGTTTTAATGGTGCTGGTATACAGTTCAATAATCATAGTATTATTCCTATGGGGAGTCTCGAAGCACGTGTGCCTATTTTTGTCTCGTATTTGGGTCTTACGGATATTCTACAAAAAAGTCTTCTTGGGCGGAGTCTGACAGCTGATGGTTTGGTAGAAGAGCCTAGGGAGAGGGGTGGCATGCTTGGTAAGATAGTGGGCTCATCTCTGATCACTAAAATTAATTTACAGTTATCAGGTAGTCGTATTGAGATTAATATTCGCCTACAAGGAGGGGTATTTGCGGGGAATCATCAACTAGTTTGTTTGCCTGCATACCGGGCACAGAAAAATGAAATATATCTGGATCAGATTAATCATGCCATAGATTCTAAAAGCGGCGTGTTGCTAAAAACAGTAAATCTTACGGGCATACTTACTAGAGTTATCAAGCAGTATGCTGTTTTACCTCTCAACCCTTATATAGAGAGTGGTATAAGGCAGGTGAATAATTTTTTCAAAAAAAATGAAAAGCTAAAAGGGATGGTATCAGCCAAAGTAACTTCTTTGTCATTAAAGGAGGTTGTTCTAATGGAGTCTGCATTTATGTTTCGTTTTCATGCCAGAGGTGATGTTAGTGTTCGTGTAATTGCACAAAGTGCTGGGCGAGCTGTACGCACACTTGACCCAGATTGGGTGCTTGTTTAATTGTCATACCTTTGCATTGTGAGTACGAATTCGCTATATACATTCCCCGAGGCTTACTGTGTTTCTCTAAATCAGTATGCTCGGTTCTTAACACGTGAGGTTGCCATAGGCGACGTAAAAATGGGAGGGCATCAGCCTATCCGAGTACAAAGTATGACTACTACGCATACCCTAGATACTAAAGGAACTGTAGAGCAAGCTATGCGTATGGCTAGGGCTGGATGCGAATACGTACGAATTACTGCCCCAAGCGTCAAAGAAGCAAGTAATCTAGCGGTTATCAAAAAGGAATTAATTAAAAGGGGATGCCATGTTCCCTTGATTGCAGATATCCACTTTACACCAAATGCAGCAGAGGTTGCTGCTCGGCTGGTTGAGAAGGTGCGTATCAATCCGGGGAATTATGCTGATAAAAAGCGCTTCGAGAATGTGGAGTACACCGCATCGGAATACGAAGCCGAGTTAGCGCGTATCTATGCTAAGTTCAAACCTCTAGTAGCGATTTGTAAGGAGTATGGTACGGCTATGCGTATTGGCACTAATCATGGGTCTTTGTCGGATCGCATTATGAGCCATTACGGGGATACGCCGCGTGGTATGGTTGAATCAGCCATGGAGTTCATTCGCATGTGCCAGGATATGAACTATTACAATTTGGTTATTTCTATGAAGGCGAGTAATCCACAAGTGATGGTTCAAGCTTATCGCTTATTGGTGGCAACCATGGTTAGGGAGGGGATGAACTATCCCTTGCATTTAGGGGTAACAGAGGCTGGTGATGGAGAAGATGGACGCGTCAAATCAGCTGTGGGTATAGGTGCTTTATTGGAAGATGGACTTGGGGATACCATTCGTGTTTCTTTGACGGAGGAGCCAGAATTTGAGATTCCTGTAGCTGCTGCATTGGTAGGTAGATACCACCATCGGGCATTATTACAGAAAGAAACCCCCAAGAATGAAAGAGATGCGGTGCATTTGCCTACTAACTTCAGTCCATATATCTATGCTAGGCGTAATACGCAAGAGCTAAATACCTTTATCGGTGGTCACCAGGTTCCCCGAGTTGTTATCGATCTGTCTGACAAAAATTTAAAAAACCCTAACATCTTAGATCAGGTGGGGTACTGCTATACACCCTTACTAGACAAATATCATATGGCTGATCAGTCTACTGATTTTGTTTACTTGGCTGATCAGTTGCCTTCGTTTAATTTCCCCGGAAATCTCAAGCAGTTGTATAATTATGCGACATGGAAAACCTTGTCAAATAAGGCCAATTGTCATCCGCTATATACCCTCGATGAGTATCTTGGTGCTAATCTTAAATGTGCTTCTTTAAATCTGGTCCGTATTTCTAAAAAAATCATTCAAACGAATGCTTTTAATCGGCTTCCTATAGACGATACATTGGTTTTTGTTTTAGAAACAGATTCGTGCCATGGCATGGCTGAGCAAAGGGATGTTTTTTTTCAATTGATGAAGATGGATCTATCTGTGCCTGTCATCGTCCGGAGGACCTATGCAGATTCCGATTGGGTGGGCTCTAGTATTAATTCGGATGAGATTAGCTCAAAATTTCAGCTGTTTTCAGCCACAGATGTTGGGGCATTACTTATCGATGGTTTAGGTGATGGTTTATGGATAGATGCCCCCGGAATTCCTGCTAAAGCAATCCTCTCTACTTCTTTTGGTATTTTACAAGCTACACGTTCGCGTATATCCAAAACGGAATATATTTCATGTCCAAGCTGTGGACGAACTTTGTTTGATTTACAAACTACTACACAAATGATCCGAAGTCAAACTGACCACTTAAAAGGGCTTAAGATTGGTATTATGGGCTGTATTGTGAATGGCCCCGGAGAAATGGCTGACGCGGATTATGGTTACGTGGGTACTGGTCCAGATAAGATCACACTCTATCGAGGAAAAGAGGTAGTGAAGAAGAATATAGCCTCTAGTGATGCGTTAAATGCCTTGATTGATCTAATTAAGGAAGATGGGAATTGGATGGAGGTGTGCGATGCGTAATTTTTTAACACTATCACCTATACTTCTATTTCTAAGTTTATACTTGGTTGGAGGGATGTTATTGCATGACTTTTATAGTCTTTCGGTTCCATTACTGTTGTTATTTAGTATTGTGGTAGCCTTGTTCCAAAGTAAAAGGGCGTTGTTTAGTGATCGATTACAGGTCTTGATCAATGGTGCAGGACAGTCTGGTATTATTTTGATGTGCTTTATTTTCACCTTGGCTGGAGGGTTTTCTAACCTGGCTAAATCTTTGGGTTCGATTGATGCTTTGATTAACTATGGCCTTGCGATTTTCCCTCCGAGCGTTTTTTTAGTGGGAATATTTTTGATGGCATGTTTTATTTCAATGGCGATGGGGACCTCCGTGGGAACTTTGGTCTCGTTGGTGCCTGTTGCAGTAAGTTTAGCGAATACTACTGGATTCCCAGTTGAGATTGCGGTGGCTGCTGTGCTGAGTGGTGCTATGTTTGGGGATAATTTGTCGCTTGTTTCGGACACGACTATTGCCATTACTCAAGCGATGGACTGTTCCAGTAGGGAGAAGCTATTGACTAATCTACGTTACATATTGCCCGCAGCGGTGTTGACCTGTTTGGCTTACTATCTCACCTCATTAAATTATGATTTTCAGTTTGTCTCATCACAGGGGCAGCAGTCCTTGCTGTTGATGAGTCCTTATCTAATTGTGTTGGTGCTTTCACTATTTGGGGTTCATGTTTTTGTGTCTTTGTTTTTAGGCCTCATTAGTGGTTTGATTTTGGCTTTAGTACAAGGTTATTCTTTGGTGAAGATTATGGAAATTATTGGAGCAGGGTTTGCCAGTATGTCCGACATGGTAATTATTACGCTACTTGTTGGCGGGGTTATTGCCATCATTCAAGATAATGGAGGAATTAATTATATCCTGGATAGTCTGTTGTTAAGGATTAGAAATAAAAGGCTAGCAGAGACTATGATGGTGCTTACAGTCAGCGTGGTAAATATCTGCGTGGCTAATAATACGGTTAGTCTGGTTGTAACAGCGCCTATTTTAAAACAGATTAAGAACAAATACCAGCTTAGTGCGGCACGAACAGCAAGTTTATTAGATATGACTTCTTGTGTAGTTCAAGGACTTATTCCTTATGGAATACAGCTATTAATAACAGCTAAGTTTGCAGCTGTTGAGTCCATTCGGATTATTCCATATGCATATTATCCTATTCTAATGGGCCTTACAATTACATGGATTATTGCAAAACAAAAAGAATAAAGAAAAAGTGTTTTAAAGGGGCCAAGAGGACTTCTTTTTTAACTAAAATTAACCGGATAGTCTTAGCTCAATGTTAGCTAATTATTATATTTTTTAAACCCTCCTTATTTAATTACAGATAAAAAATATATTTGTTTCGTTACTAGAGTGTCTGTGATCAGGTATGTTTAGTAGTAGCTAAAAAGTCTAACTCCAAAATTATTTAGAAACGTGAAAAAAAACTTATTGATCGCTTTTGTGGTAGCCATGATTCCTTTCTTGGCTGTAGCTCAGTCTTCAGGAAACGGGAAGGGTAATGAACATGCAACGGCTACAGGTCTGGTGGTCCCCTATGCCATTACGATTAATGGCATTCCTTTTAATGAGCACGAAAGTCAGCATTCATATTTTATTACAATGCCAGACTTTGCATATTCTGTTGACAATAATCAGTTGCAGCGTGGTCCTGGGTATGCAGATAATGGTGCAGGTTCTTTTGGTGCATTTATGAATGTGCAATCTACGCCTCGGAGAGATTCTGTATATCTCGAATTAAATAATACGTATGGTTCTTTAAGTACCTGGAGGACAATTTTAAAAGGAGGCTCAGGTTTGGTCAATAACAAGTTTAGCTTAGATGGGCGACTAAGCTATATCAACTCAGATGGTTTTATGAACCGAAGCAATTGCGATATCAGATCCTACTTTATCACTGGAGCTTATTACGGGACAAAAAGTCTTCTTCGGGTTAATGCATTTTTAGGACAAGAGTATACTAATGAGCTTTGGGCCACTGTTCCCCAAAATGAAATGATCGCCAATCGGAATAATAATCCTTATAGCTACGAGGGACAAACAGATAATTATGAGCAAACACATCTTCAAGCATTGTATGCCTATCATTTCTCACCTAAAACATCAGTGAGTGGGGCTGCACATTATTCTCGTGCGCACGGTTTCTTTGAGGAAAATCCAGGCAATCAATATTTCTCAAACTATAGTCTTCCTGTGAATAACATAACCGGAGGATTAGTGCGTCGTCGGCATTTGGATACTGATTTTTATGGGCTTACTTATGCGCTTAATCATGTGCCGCAGAAAAACTTGAAACTTGTTTGGGGTGGAAATTACTATAAATATAATGGTACGCATTTCGGGGATGTATTATGGGCACAAAACCTTCAAGTGAACAATCCATCGCGGTATGCGTTTGATCAGGCCGATAAAGATGTTTATCATACTTTTGGTGGGGCTAATTATCAAATAGGGAAATTTGCTTTCTTGGCTGATTTGCAATATCGTCGAGTGGAGTATACATTTTCAGGATTTAATGGTAGCTTGGGTGATATTGGGCAGGGGTCTCAGTTTAATTTCTTTAATTCTAAGCTAGGTATAAGCTATCAGTTAAATGAAAAGGACAAAGTGTATGTTTCTTATTCGATTGCTAATAATGAACCTAGGCGGGAACAATTCATTAACTCGACACCAACTACCAGACCTCAAAGACAACATTGGAATAATATTGGGATAGGTTATAATACTAAAAGAGAGAAACTTACTCTTGGTGTGGATATTTTTGGACTATTTTATAAAGATCAGTTAGTTGCTCTTGGAAGACGCAATGCAGTGGGCGAATTTTTGGATGTGAATGTTCCCGACAGTTATCGTGTTGGTGTAGAATTGGAGGGTAAAGTTCAAATTCATCCCAGATTGACTTGGACGACTACGGGGGTGTTGAGCCAGAATCGCATCAAGATATTTACTGATCCTGATTCAAAAGTAGTGTACACCAATACAGCCATTTCAAGTTCTCCTAATTTGGTAGCTGCCAGTCAAATAGCCTTTAGTCCTTGTAAAAAAACGGAGGTTGCGTTAATCAATAAATATATAGGCAAGCAGTACAGAGATAATACAAGTAATGACAACAACAGTATTGATGCCTTTTTTGTGCACGATTTGCGATTGCGCTATACAAGTTCGTTCAAGCGTTTGAAAAATATAGGGGCCTCTTTATTAGTGAATAATATCTTTGGTGCAACCTATGATATAAATACCATCAATGCAGCGAACTATAATTATGTTGATAAGGGTTTTCTTATCAACAAGGATTATTACTTCCCTCAAGCACAGCAAAACTTTTTAGTGGCATTGAATGTAGGCTTTTAATGATAGGGCCTACCTTTGATCTGCACATATAGATTAGAGGAAATAGTGAAAACAACCTAATTGATACCCTTGATTAATGAATTAAACATTTTTGTCAGGGGTATCGATTGGGTTGTTTTTGTTGATGGCATTTAAGTCCGTGTGAGGGTTGAAAAAATGATCTATTATCTTTGAACGACAAGTAACCAACTAAATACACATGAAAGCAATATCTATTTTTCTTTTACTATGTATGCTGGGTTTTACCGCTCAAGCACAGATGGTTTTAAGTGGTGTATCCCTCCCCGTCAAACTTACCCACGATAAGGAAGAGCTGGTGCTGAATGGAGGGGGCATTCGCAAACAAATGCTATTTAAAGTATATGTAGCAGGGCTTTATCTTTCTGCAAAAAATAAGAACGGGCATGATATTTGTCGGGTAGACAAGCCAGAAGCTTTACGTATTCAAATCACTTCAGGGCTGGTTAATAGTAAGAATATGAGCCAAGCAATTCGTGAAGGATTTAATCAATCAACAGGTGGGACAATTGCTCCATTGAAAGAAAGAATAGAAGCCTTTATTCATACCTTCGACAAGGAAAAAATCTCTGAAGGTGATATTTTCGATATCTGGTATCTGCCAGGAGTAGGGATAAAGACATTCAAAAATAACCAGCTAAAAGGGGTCATTCAGGGATTTGATTTTAAAAAAGCGCTATTTGGCATTTGGCTGTCAGACGCTCCAGTAGATAATCGCCTAAAAAAGGCATTACTAGGACTTTAAATCATAAAATAAACTTTAGACAAGCTCAAAAGTAAAGATCAGTACCTTTGCCCCTTATGTATTATACTTTACGGCTGAAGAAAGGGAAAGATAAAGCAGTGCTACAACGACATCCCTGGGTATTTTCGGGGGCACTAGAACCAATTAGTGACAAACCTGAGAATGGAGATATTGTTAAACTAACGGATTATCGGGGACAGTTTCTGGCCTATGGTTTTTTTAATGATCGGTCAAGAGTATCCTTGCGATTACTCGAATGGAATCCCAATGCCGCTATGGATGAGCAATGGTGGCGTGGGCGTATTCAGCAAGCAGTCCAGTTTCGAAGTAGTTTATTCCAAGAAGTACATACCAATACCTACCGCCTAATTTTTAGTGAAGCTGATTTCTTACCAGGACTAATTGTAGATCGCTTTGCTGATTATTTATCCGTGCAGATTCTAAGCTCAGGTATCGAGTGCATCAAGCCTATAATTTTGGATGAATTGAATAAGCTGTTGCGACCTAAAGGTATAATTGATCGTAGTGATGATGCTTCCAGGGCGCATGAGGGGATGACTGAGGTGTCTGGAAGAATCTTGATGGGAGAGGAGCCTCCTCCTTTTGTCTTGGTTAAGGAGCATGGGATCAGCTATCGGGTCAATATTGCTGAGGGGCAAAAGTCAGGCTTTTATTGCGATCAAAGAGATAATCGTCATCGCGTGGCCCAATTTGCTAAAAACAAGCGATTACTCGACTGTTTTTGTTATTCAGGGGGCTTTACACTTCATGCAGCGCAGTGCGGGGCTAGGGAACTTACCAGTGTAGACAGTTCGGCTCTGGCTATTGAAACGCTGAAGCAAAATATGCAGTTGAATGGCTTCAGCCAGGTGAAGCATCGTTGCTTTCAATCGGATGTGAACAAACAGTTACGTGCGTTTCGTGAAAGTGCTGAAAAATTTGATCTGATCATTCTTGACCCACCCAAATATGCGCCATCACGATCTACATTAACAAAAGCCTCTAGGGCTTATAAAGATCTCAATCGACAAGCATTATTATTGCTCGAAGATGGGGGGCTTTTGGCTACGTTTTCCTGCTCAGGAGCTGTTGATATGGCTTTGTTCAAGCAAATACTAGCGTGGGCAGCCTTAGATGCGGGAAAAGAGATTCAGTTCATTGAACAGTTTTGTCAACCTGCTGATCATCCCATACGATCTTCTTTTCCTGAGGGAGAGTATTTAAAGGGGTTACTTTGTCGGGTGGTTCCGTCTTAAATAGAGGGTGGTTTAGCATCGCATTTTACTTTATAAACTAAATAAAATATGAGTTTGGCTGAAGTAACAGATCATTTGATAACAAAAACACTCATAGAGCGAGATCAAGCTACAATATGGCATCCATACACGCAGGCGCAAACAGCTGTCCCCCCTGTTCCCATCGTTCGTGGAGAAGGTGTTTACCTCATTGATGATCAAGGCAAAAAATATATCGATGCGATTTCTTCTTGGTGGGTAAATATTCACGGGCATGCGCATCCCTATATTGCTGAGAAAGTCTTTGAACAGCTTAAGGTGTTGGAGCATGTGATCTTTGGAGGTTTTACGCACCCCGCGGCCGTAGAACTAGCGGAACGTTTATTGGCGATGTTGCCGGCTAGCCAGCAGAAGATTTTTTATTCAGATAATGGTTCTACAGCAGTTGAAGTTGCACTAAAAATGTGTATTCAGTACTGGAGTAATCAAGGGACGGCACGTACCAAAGTCTTGGCTTTTAATCATGCTTACCATGGGGATACCTTTGGAGCGATGGCTGTGAGTGGAAGAAGTATTTTTACGGCACATTTTGAAAATTTTTTGTTTGAGGTAGTTTATATTGATCTTCCGAATGAGGGTAATATTGAAGCCATCAAATCACAAATTTCGAGTCTTAAGTCGGATTTAGCGGCTTTCATTTTTGAGCCACTGGTACAAGGAGCAGCTGGTATGTTGATGTATGAGGCTCGGTATTTGGATGAGCTTTTATCACATTGTCAGCGAGAAGAGGTATTAACCATTGCTGATGAAGTGATGACAGGTTTTGGACGCACCGGCAAGCTTTTTGCTTCGGAATATCTCTACCAACAGCCAGATGTGATGTGTCTCTCTAAAGGAATTACCGGTGGAACGATGGCTTTGGGTGTAACGAGTTGTAGCAAAAAAATTTATGAGGTCTTTTTGTCCGATGATCAGCTGAAGACCTTATTTCACGGGCATTCATTTACGGCTAATCCTGTGGCCTGTTCAGCAGCTTTGGCCAGTATTGATTTGATGGAAAAGCCAGAAACCATGCAGCATATTGCACGAATTGAAAAGCAACACGTGGAATTTATGGAAAGTATTAAAGGGCATCCTAAGCTCAAAGATATTCGTAGGACGGGAACCATCCTAGCTTTAGAGTGGATTACGGATGATGGAACATCTTATCTCAATCAGCTTAGAAACCAGTTGTACGACTATTTTTTACAACAAGGAGTCCTATTACGTCCGTTGGGCAATATCATTTACATCTTACCGCCCTATGTCATTACCGATGAGCAATTAGGCTATATTTACGAAAAAATTAAAGAAGCATTAAAGCTATTTTAGCATGGATGTTAAACAATTAATCAGGGAAATAGTAGCAAACAATGAGCAGCATGCTGGGTGGCTAAATACCCTTTCCTTCATGGAAAATTCAGGTGCGCGGAAGATTTCTGCCAGCGAGCATAAGACAGAGGTCACGTTAATGATGTTAAAGCATGCTGCCGAAGAGCATCGACATGCTTTTTACCTGAAAAAACAAATTGCTAAGCTGGATCAACGTTTTTGTCCGACCTATGCCAGTGCCTATTTATTGGCTCCCTCGGAGAGTCGATATTATTTGGATATGCTCGATATACAAGTGTGCAGATACTTAAAATCCGTGCTTAATTTAAGTGGGGATGCGCTGAGGTTTGCAGCTTACTTATTGGTTACATATGCCATTGAAGTGCGAGCAGATGCACTTTATCCGATTTATCAGGAGGTCTTAGATACAGCTGGAAGTAAGGTTAATGTAAAATCAATTATTGCCGAGGAAGAGGGGCATCTTGAGGAGATGATCCATCAGCTTGTGAGCTTCTCTCCCCAGTGGGAAACATATGCCAACCAAGCTATTAAGATTGAAAATAAGTTATTCGATCAGTGGCTTGAAGCGCTTCATAGCGAGGTATCGGCTCCAATGTCTTACTAGTTTATTCTAGAATTGTATATGATTCAGCTTAATTTTTTCGGTAGTAAAAACAGAGGTTTACTAGTTATAGCCGCTATTGTTGGTATAACGATTGCTGTTAGCATTGTTGTTATCGTTTGGATGATTTTCTCTAGGAAAAATGTAATTAGGGAAGTCAACCCTGTTTATGAGAAATATATCGAAGCGTATACCTCTGGGGTGATCTCTAAGCGAGGTAGTATACGTATTCGATTGGCAAGTGATAGGGCTATATTGCCCCATGCAATAGATGCTGAAGAAAGGACTTTGTTCACGTTTAGTCCTGCTGTAAAAGGGAAAACCTATTGGGTGGATGATCGGACAATTGTGTTTGAGCCTTATAAAGATCTTGATCCGAATAAGGTATACGATGTAAGTTTTAAGTTAAATAAGGTGATTGAGGTTCCACCGGGATTAGGAGAGTTTGCATTTCAAGTTCAGGTAATAGCTCCTTCTTTCAGGTTGGAATACGATGGCTTAAAGTCTGCTGGCAGTGCCTCCCTTGATCGAATGAACTTTGCAGGAACTTTATTTTTTTCAGACACCCAAGAACCAGCTCAGATTGAACAATTGCTAAAGGCTGAATGTGATAGCAAGTCTCTAGTGATACGCTGGGATCATCAAACTGCTGAAAACAGTTCTAGATTCAAAATAGATAGCATTCTGCTGGGAAAAGCAGAAAAAGACTTGATCTTAAAATGGAATGGAAAGGTAATTGGGGCAGATATTCAGGGGTCTCATAGGGTAAAAGTTCCAGAACTGGGCTCGTTTAAGGTGTTAGATATTAAAGCCGTACAAGAACCAGAGCAATATGTATTAGTTCAATTTTCTTGTCCTTTGTCATCCAAACAGGATCTAAATGGATTGATCACGATTAATGATATCAGTAATTTGCGTTACATCATTGATGGAAGTGAAGTAAGAATATATGCGCCAGATCGTTTGGAAGGGCTTTATACGGCTTCTATTCATCAGGGGATAGAAAATATTGTGGCTAAGAAGTTTACGAAAACTAATACATCTAAAGTCACTTTTGAGAATCATTTGCCGCGTGTTGCCATACCTGGTAAGGGTGTTATCCTACCTTCCTCTAATCAATTAACAGTTCCATTTGAGGCTATTAATTTGAAAGCAGTAGATGTGACCATTGTCAAAATTCATGAAAGTAATGTGCCTCAGCATTTGCAAGTGAATGATCTGAATGGAGAATGGGAACTACGTCGAGTGGCCAAGCCCGTCGTAGTTAAAACGATCCGTTTGGATACTGATCCGTCATTGAATCTCAAACGAAAGAACCGCTTCGCACTGGACCTGGATAAACTTTTACGTGCTGAGCCGGGCGCACTTTATCGTGTAACAATTGGGTTTCGAAAATCTTACTCGCTATTTAAATGCCAGGTAGGGGACGACAAAGAAAATCAATATTCTAGCTATCAGTGGGGAGATAAGATTGACGAGGATGATGAGTTTTGGAATCGATATAATAATTATTACCCCCAGGATTATGATTGGAATCACAAGGATGACCCTTGTTCAAACTCCTATTATACCAATGAACACTGGGCAGTTCGTAACGTATTAGCTTCTAATATTGGATTAATTGTTAAGCAGGGCAATGATCATTCGATGGTCATTGCTGCTACGGATATTTTAACTACAAAGCCTTTGTCTGAGGTAACATTGAAGGTTCTTGATTATCAGCAGCAGGTTTTACAAACCGTAACGACCGATCAGCAAGGACTGGCTTTTTTAAGTCCCAATCGTAAACCTTATTTATTACTAGCGAGTAAAGGGGGGCAGCGAGGTTACTTGAAGCTAGATGATGGATCATCGCTTCCCTTGAGTCGATTCAATGTAGGAGGAGAAACAATTCAAAAGGGGATTAAAGGCTTTTTATATGCTGACCGGGGTGTATGGCGGCCTGGTGATTCTATTTTTGTTGGTTTTATGATGGAAAAGAAGGCTCAAAAAAATCCTGAGGATGAGCCTGTCGTTTTTGAATTATATACACCTCAAGGTCAATTGAACAAACGAATTGTTCAAAACAAATTGCTTTATGGCGTTTGTACCTTCCGTACAGCAACTGAAGCTGGTGCACCAACAGGTAATTGGCAAGCGAAGGTGAAAGTGGGTGCCGCACTCTTTCAAAAGACGATCAAAGTAGAAACAATTATGCCTAATAGGCTAAAAATTAACTTAGACTTTGGAGGCAAAACCAAATTGTTGAAAGGGTTCTTTAGCGGGGCTACATTGAGTGCTAAATGGCTATTTGGAGCGGCGGCTCAAAATCTGAAAGCCAAAATAGATGTCTCCTTAACAGCAGATCAAACCAGTTTCAAGCAGTATCCAGGTTATAGCTTTGATGATCCTACAAATATTTTTGCCGCTGAAACGATGACCATTTTTGATGGTCCTTTAGATGAACGGGGTCGAGCAAGTTTTGGGGCAAATCTAAAACCAAAGATGAATGCACCTGGTGTATTACGGACGAATTTGATGACAAAGGTATTTGAACCAGGAGGAAATTTTAGTATCGATAATTTCTCCATTCCCTACTATATGTATAACTCGTATGTAGGCTTACGCCTACCTGAGGGAGATAAATTATCTGGAATGTTGCTTACCGATCAAAATCACACGGTGAATATTGTTGATGTAGATCCTAATGGTGAACTCATGTCAGGCCAGCGCAAAATTGAGGTGGCACTTTATAAGATTCAATGGCGTTGGTGGTGGGATCAGGGAGAGGAAAATCTAAGTCACTTTACTCAGGATCGGCACAATCAATTGTTGAAAAAAGAAACCATCACGCTCCAGAACGGACTTGGGAATTGGACTTTGCGTATCAATCAACCAGATTGGGGGCGTTACCTTATTCTGGTTAAGGATGTACAAAGTGGGCATGTCAGTGGAAAGACTGTTTATATCGATTGGTCAGGTTGGGCACAGCGTGAACAACAAAATAATCCAACAGATGCCTCCATGCTTTCTTTCGCTTCGAATAAAGAAAAATACAAAGTGGGCGAAGAGGTTATTCTGACTATTCCTAGTAGTGGCGGAGGTCGTGCCTTAATTAGTATAGAAAATGGTACACGGGTATTAAAATCATGGTGGATACAAACAGAAAAGGGACAAACGAAATATTCGTTTAGGGCGGAAAAAGAAATGGCTCCGAATGTATTTGCCAATGTAACCCTATTACAGCCACATGCGCAAACGGCTAATGATTTACCCATTCGGATGTATGGCGTGATTCCTATTCTTGTTGAGAATCCAAAAACTGTATTAAAGCCGACCATAGCTATGCCTAATATTCTTAGGCCGGAATCTGCTACAGCCATTACTATTGGAGAGGCTGCAGGAAAGGCGATGACCTATCATTTGGCTTTGGTGGATGAGGGATTATTAGACCTTACTCGGTTTAAAACACCGGACCCACATGCTAGTTTTTATGCACGTGAAGCACTAGGGGTAAAAACATGGGACTTATTCGACTACGTGATTGGTGCTTGGGGAGGCGATCTAGAGCGAATATTAAGTATTGGAGGAGACGCCAGTATTAATAGAAATGTGAATCCAGCAAAAGCCAATCGTTTCAAGCCCATTGTGAAATTTATGGGGCCATTTCATATTGGTAATGGGGAGAGAAAGACCCATCAAATGAAGCTGCCACCTTATATTGGGTCTTTGCGGGTGATGGTTATTGCTGGGCAAGATGGGGCTTATGGTTCTGCAGAAAAAGCAGTAGCTGTGAAAAAGCCTTTGATGCTCTTAGCTACTTTGCCTCGCATGATTGGGCCTAATGAGCATTTTAAACTACCCATTACTGTTTTTGCTACGGAAAATAATATCAAAAATGTGCAGGTAGAAGTACAGGCCTCAGGCTTGCTTAGTGTAAAGAACGCGAGTCAAATGATCAGCTTTACTCAATCTGGAGAAAAAATGATAGCAGCAGATGTACAGGTAAAAGATGGTGTAGGGATAGCCAAGGTGAAAATAATAGCTCGAAGCGGGTTGGAAAAAGCAGCATATGAGGTGGAGTTGGATGTGCGAAATCCTAATCCATACATTACTGATGTAAGTGGAACGGAATTGGAAAAGGGAAAAAGTTGGGCATCTACAGTGGTACCAATTGGTACACAAGGAGCTAATTTGGCTACGATAGAGGTATCATCCATTCCTAGTCTGAACTTGAGCAAAAGACTGGGCTACCTGGTTCAATATCCTCATGGCTGTGTGGAGCAGATTACCTCAGCGGCATTTGCTCAACTGATGCTTCCTCAGCTAGCCGATCTAAGTGAAGGGCGCAAAACGACTATCGAAAGAAATATTAAGGCAGGGATCAACCGGCTCAAGGCTTTTCAAACTACGGATGGAGGATTGGCGTATTGGCCTGGTGAGCAAGAAGCAGATGAGTGGGGTACTAATTATGTGGGTCATTTTATGTTGGAGGCCCAAGCGAGAGGTTATAACTTACCTGTCGGATTTTTAGAAATATGGAAGCGTTATCAGCGTAACAAAGCCACATCGTGGGCTCCAAAAAGTAACCATTTTTATGGAGCTGATCTGAGTCAAGCATATCGACTTTATCTATTAGCACTGGCTAAATCACCTGAAATAGGTGCAATGAATCGTCTTAAAGAATTTCCATACTTATCTGTAGTAGCCAAATGGAGACTTGCTGCCGCTTACCAATTAATTGGGCAAAGGGCGGTAGCCGTCGGACTTGTCAAAGGACTTAGTTATCAGATTAAGTCATATAAAGAATTGGGTGGAACTTTTGGTTCCGATTTGCGTGACCAAGCCATGATCTTGGAAACTTTAACCGAATTAGGTAACAAAACGGAGGCTTCAAAACTAATGACCCAGCTTGCTGCTCGCTTAGCAGATCCGCAGTGGTATAGCACGCAAACTACTGCGTATACACTGATTTCTATAGCTAAGTATCTTGGCCAGAATAAATCAGGAGCTAAAATGAATTATATCTATACACTAAATGGGCTTAAAAAATCTGTTTCGGCTTCAGCGACGATGAATCAGATTGCCATTAATTCGAACGCTCAGAGCACATTTGCTATTACTAATCTGGGAGAAGGGCGTTTGTATGTGCGTGTGATTAGGCAGGGGCAAGCACCTATGGGAGTAAATCCACCCATAGTTAATGATTCGGATATTTTGACGATGTCGATCATTTATAAAACACTAAAAGGGAAAATCATTAATCCTGACAAGCTAGCACAAGGCACGGATTTTGTCGCTGAAGTAACCCTGATGAATCCTGGGAAGCGGAGCGATTATGAACAAATGGCATTGACTCAGATTTTTCCATCGGGCTGGGAGATTATTAATACGCGCCTAAGTGATCAGGAGAACCAACTAATTTCCGCTCCTTATGCCTATAAAGATATTCGCGATGATCGCGTATTAACCTATTTCAATCTTCCTAAATACAAAACGTATACTTATCAAGTATTACTGAATGCTTCCTATGTAGGGCGTTACTATTTACCTAGTGTTGCTTGTGAGGCCATGTATGACCAAGGGATTCAAGCTCGTTTACCAGGGAAATGGATAGAGGTGGTAGAATAATTAGGATACTTTTTGCTTGGAAGTTATCCTATAAGGTATGGATTGGCTTGTTTTTTATTCTTTTCATTTGGTTTTGGACGAGTTTGCCCAATCTGCTATTTGATTCACCTACATCTTATGTCATCGAAGATGAAAAGGGAATTCTTCTTGGAGCTTCCATTGCTGGAGATGGGCAGTGGAGATTCCCTTTAACGAATGAGGTACCAGAAAAATTTGCCAGGTGCATTATTGCTTTTGAAGACAAACGCTTTTATAGTCATTGGGGTTTTGACCCTTTAGCGTTATCGAGGGCGTTTAAACAAAATCTGAAAAATAAACAGGTTGTGAGTGGTGGAAGCACCATTAGCATGCAGGTGATTCGTTTAAGTCGTAAAAAGCCTAGAACACTTTGGCAAAAGATGTTGGAAGTTGTGCTGGCGATGCGTTTGGAGTTGTCTTATTCTAAAGCAGCTATTTTGGCTTTATATACAGCAAATGCACCCTTTGGTACTAATGTAGTAGGTTTAGACGCCGCAGCTTGGCGATATTTTGGGCGTAGTCCGGAGCAATTATCTTGGGGAGAAATGGCCACTTTGGCTGTATTACCTAATGCACCCTCGTTAGTTCATCCGGGGAAAAACCGCCAAAAATTACTCAGAAAACGGAATCAATTATTGGATAAACTGGTTGCTCAGCGACAAATGGACCAAGCGACAGCTCAGTTAGCCAAACTGGAACCCATTCCTGATCAACCTATTCCATTGCCACAGCTAGCCCCTCACTTGCTTTCTCGTTTTAAAATGGATTTTGCTGGGTTTCATTTAAATAGTACACGTGTAAAAACGACGCTTAAACAAACCTTACAAGCCCATGTACAAGCGCTTTTGCAGCGTTATCAACCACATTTCAAATCCAATGGAATCAATAATGCGGCTGCTTTGGTGTTAGATGTAGAATCAGGAAATACTTTGGCCTATGTGGGCAATATCATTGATCCGTCTAATAATCCGGAATCGGAGAGCCATGTGGATATGATTCCTGCTTTGCGGAGTCCAGGAAGTATCCTCAAACCCTTGTTATACGCCAGTATGCTTTCAGATGGATTACTTTTACCACATAGTTTGGTCCCTGATGTTCCCACACAGATAGGCGGATATACACCAAAAAATTTTGATTTAGGTTATGATGGTGCTGTGCCTGCTTCCAAAGCATTGTATCGTTCCTTAAATATTCCTGCCGTGAAAATGTTGCAGCAATATAAATACGAGCGATTTCATCAGCAGTTACAAAAGTTGGGTATATCTACTTTAAAAAAGCCAGCTGATTTTTATGGTTTATCATTGATTTTGGGAGGATGTGAGGTTTCGATGTGGGAGATAGGTGGGGTGTATGCAAGCATGGCGCGAACGCTCAAACATTATAGTCGTTACTCTGGAAAATATGATCCAAAAGATTACCATTTGCCAAATTATATTCAAACAAGTATAAAAAAAGAAAAGACTGCTTTTCAGGTGGCTAGTTGCCTGGACTATGGTTCGTTGTGGTATACTTTCCAGGCGATGCAAGAGGTGATGCGTCCAGGTGAAGAGTTGCTTTGGGAGCAATTTTCTTCTTCACAAAAGATAGCTTGGAAAACAGGCACTAGTTTTGGCTTTCGTGATGGATGGGCTATAGGTTTAACACCTTCATACGTGGTTTGCGTTTGGGTTGGAAATGCAGATAATGAGGGGAGACCAGGGCTAACTGGGATAGAAGCAGCAGCGCCCATTTTGTTTGATATTTTCGATTTGTTGCCCAAAGGAAAATGGTTTGATATTCCTTATACCAACCTCACTTTAACGCCCATTTGTACTCAAAGTGGCTTTAAATCTGGAGCGTATTGTACGCAAAAGGATACGCTTTATATTCCTTTGAATGGATATAAAACTTCCATATGTCCTTATCATCAGTTGATTCATCTGAACCGATCACAAACTTATCAAGTAAGCTCCGATTGCGAATCAGTTACGAATATGGTTCACCAATCTTGGTTTATTTTGCCCCCATCGATGGAGTATTATTACAAAATGCGCCACCGATCGTATAAACCTTTGCCTCCTTTTGATCCGGCTTGTGTAGCTAATCGGGAATGGCGGCAGGAAATGGAACTTATTTATCCCAAAAATGATGCAAAGATTTATGTCCCTTTAGAAATAGATGGCAAGCGAGGTAAAACTATTGTAAATGCAGCCCATCATGATCTTCATGCCCGAATATTTTGGTATTTGGATGAAGGGTTTATTGGGGCAACTGTTTCAGTTCATCAGCTGGCACTTGATCCCCTGCCAGGTAAGCATGTACTGACTTTAGTAGACGATAAAGGCAATCGGCTTGTGCAAACCTTCCAGATACTAGATAAAAATAAATAGCACCTGTTCTTGTGCTTGGGGCCCATCATAGGGGGGGTAAATGCACCAGTTACAGCTATGTATTGGACTTGTTTTTATTTAAAAAATTAGAGACTAAACGCTTAGCTTCAGCACACGCTGTTTCTAGATGATCATTTTTCAGGATTACATCAAATTTGTCGGCGTAGGTAAGCTCTTTTTTTGCTTTTTCAATCCGCTCAAGTAATTTTTCTGGTTTATCTGTTCCTCGACTGGTTAAACGATCTACCAATACTTCAAATGATGGGGGTTGTACAAAAATGGCTAGTGCTCGGGCGCCATATTTTCTTTTTAAATGTAAACCACCTTCCACATCAATATCAAAAATAATATGTTTGCCTTTCTTCCAGATTCGCTCCATCTCCGAACGAAGGGTACCATGAAAGGTATCCCTATATACTTCCTCAAACTCCACAAACTCTTTTTGTGCAATTCGATGCAAAAATTCTTCTTTGCTAATAAAATAATAATCTTTGCCATCTATCTCGTCTACTCTTTTTTCGCGGGTGGTCGCTGAGATAGAAAACACGAGCTCATCGGGTAATTTACTTAACAGATCATGTACAATAGTTGTTTTACCTGCACCCGAAGGGGCCGAGAATATGATTAATTTTCCTTCCATGAATTTTTTAGAGCCTGTTTAAAATTTATTTTATTCTTATCGGTTTTTTAGCTGCAATTTCGTTAGATTCTTTCGCCATAGGAGCCACGCTATGACTCCACAATCTGCCTCATTTCGCTCAAAATGACCTATAATAATTTCATAAAATAAAATTTAATAGGCTCTTAATGCACTGAAATAAAGTCGGGTGAATCAGCGATGAGATATCACAATACATTGAGCAATTGCTCTTTTATTTTTTCAAGTTCTTCTTTCATTCCAACTACCAAACGCTGGATGAGGGCATCGTTTGCTTTTGACCCCAGGGTATTGATCTCGCGGCCAATTTCTTGAGAAATAAAGCCTAATTTTTTCCCGCTTGCATCCTGATCATCAAGCGCTTGAAGAAAATAATCACAGTGGCTTCTCAAGCGAATTTTCTCTTCGGTGATATCCAGCTTATCAATGTAAAAGATGAGTTCTTGTTCTAAGCGATTATGATCGATATGTTCCTTGCCTATGCTTTGTTCCAGATAGTGATTTAGACGATCTCGGACAACTTCAATACGACTGGGCTCCTGTACCTCAATCGATTTTATACCCGATAAAATATGATTGATCCGAATAATCATATCTTTTTTGAGTACCTCCCCCTCATCAATCCGGAAATTTTCGAAGTTGTTCAGTGCTTCCTCAAAAACTTGATACACCCCCCGCCATTCATCCTCACTAGCTTCTCCTTTTTCGTGCTGCATTACTTCAGGAAAACCTACAGCAAGACCTAATAAATTTGTGCCCCTGTCTCCCAAATTGTCGGATATCTGCTTTAGTTGCAAATAATAGCTGTTCAATAATTCTTGATTGATGATTGCAGCTCGAGTAGCTCCTTCTGCATATTCTGCCTGTATGGAAATACTGATTTTACCACGCTCTATCCGTTTGGTACATTCGTTGCGTAAAGCAAACTCTTTGCTGGAAAATGTTTTGGGGATTTTTAAAGAGAGTTCTAAAAATTTAGAATTTAGGGATTTGATCTCGACAGTGTACTTTACTCCAGTAAAAGATGCTGAGGCCAAGCCGTATCCTGTCATTGATTTTATCATGTGCAAAGATAGAATTAATTAGTGTAGACTTGTACCTTAGTGTCTAAATTCTAAATAAGCCCATCATTAACATGATATTTACTCGCCATATATTCACTAATAAAAGAACTACTCTTCCTTTTATTTTCCTGTTGTTTTTTACTACGATAAGCTCCGCACAGGAAAAAATTACCTTAAAGCAAGCTGTTGAAATCACACTAAAAAACAATTTACAGATCAAACAGGCCCAATTAACGGAAGCCCTTGCGGATGAAACTTTAAATCAATCTAAACTTGCCTTATACCCTAACCTGAACAGTAATAATAGTGTGGGCTCAAGTTATGGCCGTAGTATCGATCCAACGACTAACCAGTTTGTAAACACACAGCTTAGTTCGGGTAATATTGGCTTACTATCCGAGGCTACGTTATTTCAGGGTTTCCAAAAGCTGCATCAAATTTCACAAAACAAATATTTATTGGAAGCTGACAAAAGCAACACAAAAAAAATCAAAAACGATTTAACCCTAAATGTCATTAATACCTACTTACAAGTCTTGACCAATAAGGACATTCTTTTAGCGGCCAAACAACAGTTGGAAGTTAGTCATCAAAAAATGGATCGGGAACAGCAACTTTTTGATGCAGGTAGTAAGACATTGGCTGATTTATCGCAAGCTAAAGCACAGTTAGCCGCCGCGGAACTAAATGTGACCAATGCGCAGAATCAGCTAGATTTATCCTTTCTCAATCTAGCACAGCTCTTGGAACGTGATCCTGCTATTTCTTTTAACGTAGAAAAACCAATAATTGAAGAAATAAAGACAGACTCCAGTAATTATTCAGCTTTAGATGTTTACCGCACTGCCTTGGTCCATTTTCCTGAAATTAAATCTACTGAGTACCGACGTATAGCTTCAGGTAAAGGAGTTGAGGTGGCCCGAGGAAATTTATATCCCCGTATTGTATTACAGGGACAACTAACTTCCCGATTCTCTAACAATGACCAGCGTCTGGTAGGTCAAGTATTCGATGGAACTTCTTCTATCATTGGTTATGATGGAAGTACTAATCAACCGGTCTACACACCTAACGTTCGACCCGTCTATGAAAAAACACCTTTCTTCAGCCAGATGAAAGATAATTTTGGTCAATCAATTGCCATTGGAGTGACCATCCCGATTTTCAATGGGCTTTCGGCGCGCTCGTCTATTAGCCGCGCCAAAGTTAATTACGAGCATGCCAAAGTGGCTGAACAACTAGCCAAAAACAATCTGAACAAGGTGATTAATCAGGCTGTACTAGATGTTCGAGCGGCGGAAAAAAAACATATTTCTACTCAAGCGGCTTATATTGCTTCCAAAGACGCTTTTGATGCTATTGAAAAACGATATCATGTTGGTCTTGTTAATTCAATTGACTATAACAAAGCACAAACAGATATGAACAATGCGCAATTTGAATTGATCAAAGCAGAATATGATCTACTATTTCGCCGAAAAACCATTGATTTTTACCTGGGTAAATGTTTAGCTTCGAACGACTGTAATTAAGAGCTTGTCTAAAGTTTATTTTATCTTGCTCTTTTGGTTCTTTTTGGCTGCAATTTCGTTGGATTTTTTCACCATATTGCCCTGCTATGGCTCCAAAATCTGCCTCATTTCGCTCAAAAATAACCGGCAATAGCTTCATAAAATAAACTTTAGACAAGCTCTAATTTTTTCTATTGGATTGAATAAAAGTTTAAATAAACTCATGCGTATTGCCTCCCAAACGGAGCGCAAAATTATTGGATTGATGTCGGGCACCTCGCTAGATGGACTCGACATTGCTTTATGTGTCTGCAGAGGAACTGGGACGAATACACAGCTTCAGCTAGTCCATTTTCAAACCATCAACTACGATAACACATTTAAATCGGAGCTGAAAAATATTTGCTTCAAACGTGATGTTGACCTACAAAAGGTGTGTTTGCTTCATGCATGGATTGGCCTTAAACATGCCGACATGATTCTATCCGCACTCAAACATTGGAATGTTTCACCGAGCGAGGTTGATCTAATTGCAAGTCATGGGCAAACGGTTTTTCATGCCCCTAGGCGTCTACACGGCTTAAAAAACTATCCCAACTCCACCTTACAGCTAGGAGATGGGGATCACATAGCGGCTAAAACAGGTATCATTACTTTATGCGATTTCAGACAAAAACATGTCGCCGTAGGAGGGCAAGGGGCCCCATTAGCTGTTTACGGAGATTACATTTTATTTGCTAATTCTGAGGAAAACCGAGTTTTACTCAATATCGGAGGTATCTCCAATCTAACTTATCTACCTGCTAGTAAGGATGCACATAAGGTGTTCTCAACAGATATTGGTCCTGGTAATACCTTGATGGATCATTATGTACAGCAGCATTACCCCGGACTATATTTTGATAAGGATGCCATGCTTGCCCAAACGGGAGATATAAATCAATTGTTACTCGCAGAGCTATTGGGCCACTCTTTTTTTAAAGAACCTTTTCCTAAAACTACTGGTCCCGAACTGTTTAACTTGACTTATCTTATTCACGCACAAGAGCGATCTGGGACCATGCATCTTAAACCAGAGGAGGTATTAGCTACTTTAGCTGCGTTCTCTGCACAAGCAATTATTCTTGCCCTCAAAATTTGCTTAAAGCATGCAGCACACCTACATATATATCTGAGCGGAGGGGGGGTACATCATCCATTATTGATGCAACAGATCCAATGTGCTTTTCCACTCATTCAGTTTCGGACAACAGCAGAGCTCGGTATTTCTCCCGATGCGAAAGAAGCAGTACTTTTCGCCATTTTAGCAAATGAATGCATGGCCAAAACACCGATTGATTTTGGGCCTCAGTGGGGAATTCCCTCTATTTGTATGGGGAAAGTTTGTTTACCTTGATTGAGACAACACTTATTCTTAACCAAAAATTGACTCACTTGGATAAGATCGTTTTTTTTGATGGAGAATGTGGCCTTTGCAATTGGGCAGTGGACTTTTTTATCCGTATTGATGGATCTCAGACACTTTATTTCTCATCTCTTCAATCAGCATTTGCTATTCAGTTCTTAAAAGAAAAGAATATCACTATTCATCTAGACACTATTTATTTTTACCACAATCAGCTGATCTATGACAAGAGCACTGCTATGAAGCAAATCTTTTTAAGCTTAAACAAATTTTGGCGAGTAATTGGCTGGCTTATTAGTCTAGTTCCCAAATCCCTTGCAGATTGTATTTACTGTTATATTGCCAGAAATCGATTCAAACTATTTGGTAAAACTAGCTGCCGAATACCTACTGAAGAAGAAAAGAAACGATTTTTGGGATAAAGAATAGTTATAGAGTTCATAGCGAATTCAATCATTTGACGAGTATTTTTCGAGATCAAACAAGCTCATAATTGTTAGGCACCAAACATTTACAAATGTTACTCATTACGCACATTAAGACCCTAGTAGGCACTCATACTCCTCAGACCAGAATCATTCCAGGACGAGAGATGGCTAATCTGCCTACCCTCAATCATGCTTGGCTACTCATCGAGGGGGATATTATTAAGGATTTCGGGGAGATGAAAGAACTAAGCAGGGATACCATACCTCCTCATACCTTTGAGATCAATGCTGAAGGATGTCTAGTACTTCCCACCTGGTGCGACTCGCATACACACTTGGTTTTTGCTGCTAGTCGTGAAGAAGAGTTTGTACTCAAAATAAAAGGTAAAACCTATGAAGAGATTGCTACTGCAGGGGGTGGTATTCTGAATTCAGCCAAAAAGTTACAGGCTTGCCCAGAAGAAACACTTTTCGAGCTCGCTCAAAAACGATTAAATGATTTAATCCAAACGGGAACAGGAGCTATTGAGATTAAAAGTGGTTATGGCCTAAGCCTCGAAAGTGAATTAAAAATGCTCCGCGTGATTCGGAAGCTCAAAGAAAAGGCTGCAATTCCTATTAAAGCGACTTTTTTAGGAGCTCATGCTTATCCCCAAGAATATAAAAACAATCATAATGCCTACCTCGATATACTTATCAATCAACTATTGCCTCAAATAGGCGATGAAGGTCTGGCTGACTATATCGATGTATTCTGCGAGCGTGGCTTTTTTTCAGTTGATGAGACCTCTTTGTTGCTAGAAACAGGAGCAAAATATGGACTAAGACCTAAAATACATGCCAATCAATTATCCGCTACAGGAGCCGTTGAAGTCGGTGTGAAACACCATGCGATATCTGTTGATCATCTCGAGGTATTGAATGAGCAAGCCATCCAGGCCTTGGCAAATAGTGAAACCATCGCCACCATACTTCCCAATTGCTCCCTGTTTTTGGGAATCCCTTTTGCAGATGCGCGGCAATTGATGCAAGCCAATATCCCCGTGGCATTGGCTTCAGATTTTAATCCTGGATCATCTCCTTCAGGAAATATGAATCTGGTAGTTTCGTTGGCCTGTATCAAGCAAAAAATGCTTCCTGAAGAAGCCATTCATGCAGCTACGTTAAATGGAGCAGCTGCTTTGGAATTGTCACATGCCTATGGAAGTATCAGCCGAGGGAAAAAAGCTAATTTATTGATCACAAAAGAGATTCCTTCCTTGGCCTACTTGCCTTACGCTTTTGGAGCTAGTCAGGTACAAAAAGTCATTTTGAACGGAAAATTGTCTTGAACACCACCGATTAATTTAATTCATTGGTATTGAATGATAAATTAAACAAGCTCTAACCCATTGAAAACTCAAAGTAGAACAAGAAAAGATCCCTATATCTCGCTACGCTATCCGGAATTTCGGGCCTACATCACGATGCGTTTTGTTTTAACATTTGGTTATCAAATGCAGGCTGTCATTGTTGGATGGCATGTTTATAGTCTAACGAAGGACCCTTTATCATTGGGACTAATTGGTTTAGCTGAGGCCATACCATCCATTGGTATTGCACTCTATGGTGGTTATATCGCTGATAAATCCGATAAGAAAAAACTTCTCGTATGGGTTCTTGCCACTATGCTAGTTTGTTCTATCATTTTATTAGTGGTAACCATGCCTTCTATCGACGCTTATCTTCCAAATCGGATTGAACTTTGGATTATCTACTTGACGATCTTTTGCATAGGAATTGCTCGGGGCTTTTATGCGCCGACGGGGTTTTCCCTCATGTCTGAAATGATACCTAAGGAACATTATCCCAATTCAGCTACCTGGCATAGTTCAAGCTGGCAGTTGGCTACTATTGTTGGCCCAGCTGCAGGAGGATTATTATATGGATATTTTGGCGCGACCGCATGCTTTTTGGTAATTGTTGCTTGTATGTTTATTTCATTGGTGGCCATCGCTTTTTTTGTAGCCGATCATCCTCCAAAATTTACTCCAAAGGAAAACATTTTCAAAAGCCTATTGGAAGGCGTACAGTTTGTATGGAAAAGTAAACTCATGTTAAGTGCACTCAGCTTAGACCTTTTCTCTGTATTCTTTGGAGGAGCAGTGGCTTTAATGCCCATTTTTGCGGATGAAATTCTAAAAGTAGGTGCTCAGGGCTTAGGCTTGTTGCGCGCAGCACCGGCTATTGGAGCTGTTTTGACCATGACATTGATGACCTATTATTCTCCTATGAATAAACCCTGGCGCAATTTGTTACTTGTATTAGCAGGATTTGGAGCTTCAATCGTTTGCTTTGGACTTTCAAGGAATTTCTATCTCTCTCTTGCTTTTCTGTTTTGTGAGGGGGCTTTTGATAGCGTCAGCGTGATTATTCGTACTAACATCTTACAGCTTTTAACACCTGAAGGGATGCGAGGGCGTGTTTCTGCTGTCAGCTCAATGTTTATTGGCTCATCTAATGAACTAGGTGCATTTGAGTCGGGGGTTTCTGCTCGGCTAATGGGAGTCGTTCCTTCTGTGCTATTTGGAGGAGGAATGACACTGCTCATTGTGGGTTATACCTATTTGAAGACCAAGGCTGCTTTTGGCCTAAATACTGCCACTTTTGGGGAAATAAGCGCTAAGTGATAATCCTGTACTGCTTATAGGCTTTAATTAGCCATTATCGAATATGCAAATCGAGTAATTTTTCATTGGCTAGATATCCCTGTAGATGATCCCCAATGTTGATCTTGCCAACACCTTCAGGAGTACCAGTAAATAATAAATCTCCTTTTTTCAGCGTGATGTATTGGGATACAAATGAAATCAGGTACTCAAATGAAAAAATTAGATTTTGGGTGTTCCCTTGTTGTTTGATTTGTTGATTGACATCGAGTCGAAATGGTAGATCTTCATATAAGTTGGAGAATTTCTTTTTAGAGATAAAATGGCCTATAGGTGCAGAGCAGTCGAAGGATTTGGCCAGTTCCCAGGGCCATCCATTTTCTTTGCATTTTTGTTGAATATCGCGGGCCGTAAAATCGATTCCAAGTGTAATCTCATCAAAATAATTATGAGCAAATTTTTCGGCGATATGTTTGCCTTCTTTGGCTATTTTCAAGACGATTTCAATTTCATGATGGATATTATTTGAAAAACTTGGATGATAAAAAGGGCTTCCATCCTTTAACAGAGCTGTATCTGGCTTCATAAAAATGATTGGTGTGGTCGGGATAGGATTGTTTAGCTCACTGGCATGTGCAGCGTAATTGCGTCCTACGGCAATAATCTTCATGGATTTTGAATGTGATTTAGAAATGAAGGCGCAATATCGGGATTATATCACCGAAATACGCTTGACTACCACATCTTTCCCCGCTATGATTTGTACAAAATAGGACATGCCACTATTAAGCCGTGATGGGATAGGGAAAGAATTTGTCCATTCTCCAACAGTCACATGTTCTGCAGGCAGGAAGGTATATATTTCATTTCCCAAGACATCCATAAGTTTGATCGTTATATTGGTGTCTTTACTTATACGATAAGTTATATTTAATTGTTCGGAGATGTATACTGGATTTGGGTATACGACCACATTGTTTAAAACTTTGTCATCCTCATTACTGCTCATAGAGGATGGTATATCCATAGCGCGATTTGTTTGTGAGGAGCCCCCTGAACTAAATAAGTTATTCGCTATGGAGCCAAAAGAGGCGAACATCAATTTTAGCTCTTTGTTAATGCCCAAGTCAACGGGTTTGTTGATGCGTGTATCAGAAATATTTTTTGCTCTTTTTGTGCTATCTGTAGAGGGCAGTATTTTTTGTTGAATGGCATAGCCCCATCTTGGCCCAAGGGACAGCCCAATAAGAACGATGATGGATAAGAAAATTCGGAAGTAGATATTCTTCATAGAAGTCCTCCTGAACGCAAGTGGCCGAAAGTTTGACATTTGTATCAAATGTAAATATAATAAAAAATAATACTATTATTTAATAAATTAAATTATTATTTAATAAATTTATTATAAAAATAAATTTAATTGATGTTTTTGTTGATTGTGTCAGGTTATGGAAGATTAGCACAAAATTGATAGGTGTGACAAAAAGAGATGGGGACTTAAATGATTTTCTCGATTGATTTAATGTCTGAATTTTATTACATTTAGTGTACTAGTATTACATGCGAATTTTACTTGACAAAATTGACTTATTGTGAATAATTGGCGTAATTGTTGATCGATTAAAATGTGTAAGTCAGTTTTTATAAATTCACTTAAATTATTAATGTTTGTCAATTAGTAGATTTAGTGCGTTTGAGACACGAAAAAGAGCATTGTTATGGAAGCTAAATTTTCACCACGCGTCAAAGACGTGATTTCGTACAGTAGAGAAGAGGCTCTACGTTTAGGGCACGATTACATTGGAGCAGAGCATTTGTTGCTGGGATTGATTCGAGAAGGTGATGGAATGGCAATTAAGATACTCAAAGGGTGTGAAGTGGATATCCTTTACCTACGTCGCTCGATTGAAGATGCTGTAAAGGCAACATCGAATGCTTCGGCTAATCTTGGGAATATTCCATTGACCAAGCAAGCAGAGAAGATCTTGAAGATTACTTATTTAGAAGCTAAGATATTCAAGAGTGATGTGATTGGGACAGAGCATTTGTTTCTATCTATTCTGAGGGATGAAGATAATGTTGCTTCGCAAATATTACATCAGTATAATATCAGCTACGATAGCTTCAAAACAAAGGTAGAGCAGAATAAGGAAGGTTTAAGAGATGACATTACTGCTTCGGCTACTAATGAGGATGATTTTAAAGAAGAAGAAAGTTTTAGCCAGCCTAAAAAGGTTTCAGATATTAAGTCAAAGACCCCGGTTCTGGATAATTTTGGTCGCGATTTGACACGAATTGCCGAAGATGGCAAACTAGATCCGATCGTTGGTCGTGAAAAAGAAATTGAACGTGTTTCTCAAATCCTATCTCGTCGGAAGAAAAATAACCCCATTTTAATTGGAGAGCCGGGTGTTGGTAAGTCAGCAATTGCTGAAGGCTTGGCGCTGCGTATTGTACAACGCAAAGTATCGCGCGTATTGTTTAATAAACGGGTGGTTACTTTGGATCTAGCCTCATTAGTTGCGGGGACCAAATATCGTGGGCAGTTTGAAGAGCGCATGAAGGCCGTAATGAATGAGTTGGAAAAGTCGCCGGATGTGATTCTGTTTATTGACGAAATTCACACAATTGTGGGTGCAGGTGGAGCTTCAGGTTCATTGGATGCTTCGAATATGTTTAAACCGGCTTTGGCGCGAGGAGAAATTCAATGTATTGGGGCAACGACGCTTGATGAGTATCGTCAGTTTATTGAAAAAGATGGTGCATTAGATCGTCGTTTTCAAAAAGTAATGGTAGAGCCTGCAACCATTGAGGAGACTATTGAAATACTGAATCGAATCAAAGAAAAATACGAAGAGCATCATGGTGTAACCTATACTAACGAGGCCATATTGGCTTGTGTGAACTTGACAGCACGCTATATCACGGATCGTTTTTTACCGGATAAAGCAATCGATGCACTCGATGAGTCGGGTTCGCGTGTACATTTAACTAATATTCATGTTCCTCAAAATATCATTGAGATTGAGCAGAAAATAGAAGAGATTAAAGTCAAAAAGAATAAAGTCGTTCGTAGTCAGAAGTATGAGGAAGCAGCTAAGCTTCGTGATACGGAAAAACATTTGTTGGAGGATCTGGAAAGAGCTAAGAATGAATGGGAGGCTGAAACGAAAAGCCGGCGTTATAATGTTAGTGAAGAGAGTGTGGCAGAAGTTGTTTCGATGATGACTGGAATTCCGTTGCAGCGTGTTGGACAGACAGATAGTCAAAAGCTATTGGGCATGTTTGATGCGATTAATTCTCATATTATTGGCCAGGAAGATGCAGTAAGAAAACTGACAAAGGCGATCCAGCGTACGCGAGCGGGTTTAAAAGATCCTAAAAAACCTATTGGGTCATTTATTTTTTTAGGACCGACGGGAGTAGGTAAAACGGAGCTGGCTAAAGAGCTAGCTCGCTTTATGTTTGATATGGATGATGCCCTCATTCAGGTTGATATGAGTGAGTATATGGAAAAATTTGCGGTTTCTAGATTAGTTGGAGCTCCTCCGGGGTATGTGGGTTATGAGGAGGGTGGACAGTTGACCGAAAGGGTTCGCCGTAAGCCTTATTCGGTTATTCTTTTGGATGAGATTGAGAAAGCACACCCGGATGTATTCAATATTTTGTTGCAAGTATTGGATGAAGGTCAATTGACAGATAGTTTAGGTCGTAAAGTTGACTTTAGAAATACGATTGTCATCATGACTTCTAATATTGGGGCGCGCCAGCTAAAAGATTTTGGCCAAGGGGTGGGATTTACTACGTCTTCGAAGTTGACTCAAGCGGATTCTCATGCGCGAGGAATCATTGAGAATGCGCTTAAACGTGCATTTGCTCCAGAATTTTTAAATCGTGTAGACGATGTAATCATGTTTAATTCGCTTGGCAAAGAGGATATATTTAAGATTATTGATCTGGAGCTACAAGCATTGTTTGAGCGTATACATAAGTTAGGATATGTGGTTAAGTTAACAGATGCGGTTAAAGAATATATTGCAGAAAAGGGCTATGATTCTAATTTTGGTGCCCGTCCATTGAAACGTGCTATTCAAAAATACTTGGAAGATCCTATTGCAGAAGAAATCTTAAAAGGAGGACTTTCAGAAGGTGATACCATGGAGGTAGACTATGATAAGGAAAAGAAAGAAGTTAGAATTATCTGTAAGTCTAAGGGTAAAAAAACAAAAGAGGAAAGAGCCAAAGACTAATATCAATCAATTTAATTGTGCAATTTTGGTCTATGGCAGAAATTCATATAAGCAATCCTGAATGGGAGCGATTAAAAATAAAAGTAAAACGAAAATATAATCATCTAAAAGAAGAAGACCTTTCTTATCAAGAGGGGCAAGAAGATGTGTTAATCACTCGTCTCATGGATCTTTTGCATCGTAATCGAGAATATGTCATTTTTACGCTCAAAAAAGGGCTTGTAAACATTGAAAATAATAGACTATAGCCGCCTGCCTTTTTTGATTATCCTCTGGTTTTAATGTGTTTTTTTTCGTATTTTTAGATTACGTTGTTGTAATCTGATGGAGTATGGAAAAGAGGAAGGGCTACCCCCGTTTGAAGTGGGTGGTGTATGTGCTGATTGTGATTGCTGGGTTGTTCTCTTTTGCTTTTGTTGATGACCTATTTTTGATATCTAAGAACTTAGATACTTTTGCTTCGATCTATAAGGAAATTAATTTGAGTTATGTTGATGAAGTCAATACTTCCAAATTAATGAAAACAGGTATTGATGCTATGCTTGCTGAGCTAGATCCCTACACCCAATATGTGCCCGAGTCTGAGATGGAAGATTTCAAGTTGAAGTTTGTTAGCTCGGAATACGATGGCATTGGTGTGAAGATAGGGGCTCGAAATGGGAAAGTGTTTATTAGTGAGATATTTGAAAATTTTCCTGCACAGCAGGCCGGCATGCAAGTGGGGGATGAGATCTTAGAAATCAATCATGTGGGTTTGAAGGAAAAGTCGCCAGACCAAGCTAGTTTAATGCTTAAAGGTCCTCAAAATACGCCGCTTGACTTGCTAATTAGCAGGGTGGGGCATTCTAAGCCCATCGAAGTCCATTTGGTTCGAGTGGATATCAAACAGAGTAGTGTTCCTTATTATGGGTTATTGGCTGAACATATAGGATATATCAAGTTAGATCGATTTCAAGTAAACGCTGCGCAAGATGTGACTAATGGATTGCTCGATTTGCGGAAACATAAGTTGAATGGCTTGGTTTTAGATCTACGTGATAATGGAGGGGGTATGGTTGCCGAAGCGATCAAATTAGTTAATGTTTTTGTGAATCGAGGGATCAAGGTAGCAGTACAGAAAGGGCGTCATCAAGATCAAATAACTGTTTATCAAACTACGGCAGAGCCCGTGGATATGCATTTGCCACTGGTAGTTTTGATGAACAGTAATTCGGCCTCGGCCTCAGAAATTGTAGCCGGTGCTTTGCAAGATTTAGATCGTGCAGTGATTATTGGGCAACGTAGTTTTGGTAAGGGTTTGGTACAGCAAACAATTAATATGCCATACAACAGTTTGCTTAAAATTACAATAGCCAAATACTATACTCCTTCAGGCAGATGTATTCAGGCATTAGACTATGCTCATCGGGAGGCCAGTGGAGACGCAACAAAAGTAGCTGATTCATTAATGAGAGAATATAAGACGAAGGCGGGCCGTTCTGTTTATGATGGGAATGGAATTTATCCAGATATTTTTATTAAGCCGATGGATTATCATGCGATCACAAAGGTTTTGATCAATAAGGATTATATTTTTGACTATGCGACTAAGTTTCGTTCAGAGGTTGGAAAAATTGGTGAGGCCAAAAATTTCAGATTAAGTGATGCCGATTACGAAAAATTTGTACTGTACTTATCCACCAAGGACTATAGTTATGATACACCTACTGAATTGGCTTTGAGTGAGTTGATTGATGAGGCTATGAAGGAGGGCACAGCTAGTCAGATCAAAGCAGAGTTGGAAGCGCTTCGTGTAAAAGTTTATCATAGTAAAAAGAGTGATCTCAGCCAATTTCAAGATGAGGTCAGAGCTGTGTTAGAAAATGAGATTGTGAGTAGGTACTATTTTGAACGGGGGCGTTTTGAACAAAGTTTTCAATATGATAAAGAGGTGCAAGAAGCCTTGAAAGTGGTGACTAATAAAGCCACGATGACAACTATTTTAGGAGGTGTTGGGACTTATAAAATAATTGGGAAGCCTGACGGAAATTTTTCCGATAATAATTAGTCTATTTGGGGATAGGCTCTCATACTATCCCATAAAAATCCACGAATTCTGATGAATAATTTTAGTTCTGATTCTGTCATTGCCGGTGAGAATACAAATAATACACCTGGCAAGATTTATTTTGCATCAGATTTTCATTTAGGGGTGCCTACTTATGAAACTAGCCGAGTACGAGAAGACCGTGTTGTACGCTGGTTAGATTTGATCAAGAAGGATGCCAGTGAGATTTACTTGATGGGGGATATTTTTGATTTCTGGTTTGAATATGCATATGCTATTCCTAAAGGCTTTATTCGCTTGCAGGGCAAACTGGCTGAGCTTAGTGATGCTGGAATTAGAATCACTTTTTTTAGAGGTAATCACGACATGTGGATGTTTGATTATTTTAAGCAAGAGCTCGGTGTGGACATCGTTTCTGATGAGTTGATCTTGACTCGAGGGGGGAAGAGGTTTTACCTTCATCATGGTGATGGGCTTGGATCAGGTGATCGTGGATACAAGTATTTGAAAGCATTTTTTCGGAGTCCGGTTTGTCAGTGGCTTTTTGCACGTATCCATCCAAACTTGGGCATTCGTATGGCACAAGCCTGGTCAAGGCGTAGTCGCATTGTGAGCTCGCAAAAGGAAGTATTTGTGGCTGAGGAGTCGGAGTGGCTAGTAGCTTATTCCAAGGCACTATTGCTTGAAACACATTTTGATTATTTAATTTTTGGACATAGACATTTACCATTAGATATTGTGTTACCTCCACAAAGTCGATATATCAATCTTGGTGAGTGGATGAATTATTCTTCTTATGCCGTATTCGATGGCATTGAATTAACCCTTAAATACTATCGGGATTAGATGTACTGGTACATTTTGGGCTTTGTGAGCCGCCAGAGATTGGGTAAAAAGCTGTAATTTTGGAAGATTTTATAAAATCGGTTTTGATCCGTGCTGAAGAGATAAGCATATGTTAGAAAAATTAGAATTAATTAAGCAGCGTTGGGAAGAAGTAGAGGCTGAGCTGAGTACGCCTGATGTCATGGGTGATATGAAGCGTTTTGCTCAGCTAAATAGGGAGTATAAAGAACTCAGTAAGATTGTAGATGAATATAAAATTTACAGTAATGTGATGAGCAATATTGAAACCAATAAAGCAATGTTGGCTAGTGAGAAAGATGAGGAGTTACGTGAGATGGCAAAAGTTGATTTGGATGAATTGTTGCAGAAGCAGAAAGAGTTGGAGGAACATATTCGTTTGATGCTAATTCCGGAAGATCCGGAAGATTCCAAACATGCTATTGTCGAAATTCGTGGCGGAACAGGTGGAGATGAGGCTGCGCTGTTTGCGGGTGATTTGTTTCGGATGTATACGCGTTATTGTGAGCGTAGAGGTTGGAAGATCGAAGTGGTAGATGCTACAGAGGGCACTGCGGGGGGGTATAAAGAGGTTGTATTTAATGTATTGGCTGAGGGTGCTTATGGCCAGATGAAATATGAGTCAGGAGTTCATCGGGTGCAACGTGTGCCAGATACCGAAACCCAAGGACGGGTGCATACTTCGGCGGCTTCGGTGGTGGTGTTACCAGAGGCTGATGAGTTTGATGTCGAAATCAATATGAATGATATTCGAAAAGATTTGTTCTGTTCATCTGGTCCGGGAGGGCAATCGGTTAACACGACTTATTCAGCTGTTCGCTTGACGCATATTCCTACAGGGGTAGTTGCTCAGTGCCAGGACGAAAAATCGCAACTTAAGAACTTCGATAAAGCATTGGCAGTATTACGCAGTCGTATTTATGAGATCGAGTACGCCAAGCGAATGGAAGAGACATCAAAAAAACGAAAGACGATGGTTTCTACGGGTGATCGATCGGCAAAAATCAGAACCTACAATTATCCACAAGGCCGAGTAACGGAGCATCGCATCGGGCTAACGATCTATAATCTGCCCAATGTGATGAATGGAGATATTCAAGAAATTATTGATGCTTTGCAGCTTGCAGAGAATGCCGAGAAGATGAAAGATGGTACAGTTGCTTAATAAATAATAGTGGGGAGTATTACGGCGTAGATTTTTAAAGTGGGCCGATTACTCTTTTAATAGCCTGATTATTAGTCAAATCAATCTTGTTTAAAAATTAAGTTTTCATTAGTCTTGCGTGGTATTGTTTATTAGCCTATATTTGCCTCACTTTTCAGGGACGGCCTGATTAGGAGTTCCTAAAAAATGATTCCGTAGCTCAGCCGGTAGAGCATAACACTTTTAATGTTGGGGTCCTGGGTTCGAGTCCCAGCGGGATCACGAAAATTTTCGTATTTTCCTAGGCTTTTAAATGAAAAGCATTTGCTAAATACGTGGGGTAGTCAAAAGGTCTGGTAGTTCAGCTGGTTAGAATACATGCCTGTCACGCATGGGGTCGCGGGTTCGAGTCCCGTCCAGACCGCACTTAATTTAAACAAAATAAACGAGTCCCTGTAACTACAAATTGCAGGGCTTTTTTATGCTCCATTATTTTTATTTCTCAAGCCTAAATTGAAATGAAAAAGACCATCGTGGTTTTACTAATAACCCTGTTTGTTTCATCAACAAGCTTTGCGCATGAAGTATCAAGCTCAGTAGATGATATCGAGCAATACACAGCAAGTAATGGGATTACCTATCGGGTGGGAGATGTGATTCAAACCAAGAAGGGATCGATGCGGGCAAATAGATTTCGATACATTTATTGGGGTAGTCTAATTTCGGGCGATGGTAATACCTCTGGAACTTTAAAAAGTCTAACTATTAAAGAAATTAAACGGATTAGGACACCTTTCGAACGAGATCCTGAAGTAATATTTATAGTCAAAGGAGAGGACTTTATGACTTATTCTTTGCGGGTGGACAAGGCCATTGGTGCTTGTGAAATTTATCCTTGTGGTTCGTATCGAGGAGCTTTAGGGGGGGGATGTGATGACTTTTTGCCTAATGAAAGTAGATGTAGAAAAAGTAATTCAAATTTGAGTGTCGCTGATGAGCTTGCTAAAATGAAAGTTTTAGAAGAAGAAGGTATTATTACCAGGTTAGAGTATAAGGGATATAGTCGAAGACTTTTGAATGATGGCTTGCCAGAAGTTAGTGCGGCCGATGAATTACGCAAATTGAAAAAACTATTTGATGGTGGAAGGATTGATCAGTGGCAGTATAAGGCTTTTAAAGCTAGACTTATTTATGAACTCTGATCGACGAGCATTTTAATCCATGATTCTCGGTATTGTCCATGTCGCATTATTGGTGAAAGCCTATGAAGAAGCCATCGAATTTTACTGCGATAAATTAGGTTTTTCCGTTGTAGAAGATACCCAGCTTCCAGATAAGCGTTGGATTCGTCTGAAATCACCTGGAGGTATGGGCTCTGAAATCCTTCTATCTAAGGCTGAAAACCAGGAGCAGAGCTATTTTGTAGGTAAACAAGCTGGTGGCAGAGTCTTATTTTATTTGTATACTGATGATTTCGATTTGGACTATGAATTGTTTATGTCAAAGGGAATAGTTTTTACCGAAAAGCCTAGAGTGGAAGGCTATGGAAAAGTGGCCGTGTTTAAAGACCTTTATGGAAACCGAATTGATTTAATTCAGTTTAACGGCTTAAAGGAAGTCTGGCTATAGTGTTTTTAAGTTTGTTTGATTATCATGAATAAAGATGCTTTACGTCGGGTTTATCTAGATAGGCGAACGGCTTTAACTCCCGATGAATTTGTTGTGCTTCAGGATCGGCTGATCAAACAAGTTGTCCAAGTAGATTGGGGCAAGTATAAAATGATCCATATTTTCCTCCCAATTGCTGGATTTAAGGAGGTGGATACCTTGGTTATGATTCAGTATCTACATAAAGAATATCCCGAATTACAGCTATGTGTTCCTAGAACTAATTTTAAAGCAAGACAGATGGAGCATGTACGTTTTGAAATAGAATCCAGTATCCTAAAAAAGAACCGATTGGGAATTCCAGAGCCCGTCCAAGGTGAACTTATTCCCGATGAACAAATAGATTTGGTATTTGTTCCCCTGCTTGCTTTTGATAAGAAGGGGAACCGGGTGGGTTATGGAAAAGGTTTTTATGATCGATTTTTAGCTCAGTGTCGTCCTAACACGAAAAAAATGGGTTTGTCTTTTTTTGGTCCAATATATGAGATTAGCGATGTAGATCCTTGGGATGTGAAATTAGATAGCTGTATCTGTCCCGATCAGATTTGGACATTTTAAATAAGCTCTAAGATTGAGCTTTGAGAAAGTCGCTGATTAGGGTCGCAATTAGTTTACCAGTTAAAGAGTTTGTTCTGCCGTCGGTCAAAGTGAGTGCTCCTTCGGCGATATGAAAATAAGCTAGCTTGTAGCCTTTGGTTTGAGCAATCATTTCACGAACCTGATTAGTGCTAAATCCTGTTAAAGAACCGGCACTGGCTAAAGCACCAGCTATGCAATCCATATCAATCTCTAGTCCGCAAATGCCTGCTGTGAAGTGTAAAGCCTGTTCAAAATCTTTGTGATAGGATCTTGTTCTGCGGAGGTAGTCTTCAAAAAAGGTGTAAAAGACCTGTTCCGGGTGTTCCTTTAAGCGTGCTAAAATGAGTTGCGAATTGTAATTCTCGTGAAGACCAATTAGGGCATATTTTGCTAGGTAGCCCTCATGCATGGCATAGCTAAATCCATTTCCACTATGTCTGCCCTCTAGTGCGCGAAAGTCAGCATGGGCATCTATATTAATGGTATGAACTCCTTGTATGTGATGTTTAGCCAGGCTTTTTAAAATAGGATAGGAATTGTTATGTCCACCACCAACGACAATGGGGATTTTTCCCGCTTGAACGATTTGTCTAATCAGGTCGTATACTTGCTCGTCGATGGAAGAAACCAGATTGCGAATGTATTTCAGCCCCTCGGCCGTTTTCAAATCATACAGATCAGCCAGGCTCATTTCGGGGGTGAGATCTAAGTATCCTAATAAGGATACCTCATGACCAGTGAGGCGATCTGTGCTTTGAATAGTTAATAGTGCCCTTAGACTAGTCTCCCATGCTGTATGTGCGCCCCCAGTACCCAAATTAGCCCGAACGCCTATATCCTCTGGTAATCCCAATAAAACAAATTTGGTGGCCGCGGTTAAGTCATCTAAACTGGACAAAACTTGTAAGCATTCGCCTAGTTTGGTTTCTCCTGGTCGAGGATTGGTTATCTCGGAGATTTGTTTGGGAGTATAGGTGATTAGTTGTCCCATGTTAGTAGGGGCTTGTTTAAAGTTGTTGGATTTTGTTCTTTTTAGTCTTCAATTACGAAATTTTATTCCAACTAATTCCACGTTCTTTTTGATTGAAATAGTCTTGTAGTATCTTGTTTTCGGGTTGATTAAGTTCAGGATCACGTTTGAATAAGTCGATTACACTTTGTCTGGCTTCTTGCAAAAGTTGTTGGTCTTTTGTTAGATCCGCTAGTTTGAGATCAAGCACGCCACTTTGTCTAGTTCCCTCCATATCTCCTGGCCCCCGGAGTTGCAAATCAATTTCTGATATTTCGAAGCCATCAGCGGTACGAACCATTGTTTGTAATCTCACTTTGGCATCCGAGCTTAGCTTATTCCCAGACATCAAAATACAAAAAGATTGTTCAGCGCCTCTGCCAACACGTCCTCTGAGTTGATGCAATTGAGATAGTCCGAATCGTTCCGCATTTTCAATAATCATAACACTGGCATTAGGTACATTGACACCCACTTCAATAACTGTGGTGGCTACCATGATTTGTGTTTCACCTTTAATGAAACGCTGCATTTCAAATGCTTTATCTGTTGGTGAAAGCTTCCCATGTACGATACTGATTCGATAATCGGGTAAAGGAAATTCACGGGTGATTACCTCTATACCCGCTTCTAAATGGAGTAGGTCGAGTTTTTCACTCTCTTTGATGAGTGGATAAACAATGTATACTTGTCGGCCTTTAGCTATTTCAGATCGAATAAAGCCAAACATTCGTAAGCGTTGATTCTCATAGAGATGAATGGTTTGGATCGGCTTTCGGCCAACAGGCAGTTCATTAATGATGGATACGTCTAGGTCGCCATATAGGGTCATGGCTAGTGTGCGGGGGATAGGAGTTGCTGTCATGACTAGTATGTGTGGCGGGATGGTATTTTTTTGCCAGAGTTTGGCTCGTTGCTCTACGCCAAAACGATGCTGTTCATCGATCACCACTAAGCCGAGGTTTTGAAATTGGACGCTATCTTCAATCAAGGCGTGCGTGCCCACTAGGATGTTTAGTGTCCCACTTTCTAATTGCTGATGTAGTTCTTTTCGTTTTTTTTTCTTAGTTGATCCGGTGAGTAAATCGATTTGTATTAAATCATCTCCAGCTAAGTTTTTGATCGAATCATAGTGTTGCTGCGCTAATATTTCAGTTGGAGCCATGATACAAGCCTGGTAGCCATTATCGATGGCCAATAGCATACTCATTAGTGCTACAACTGTTTTCCCACTTCCTACATCACCTTGAAGCAGACGATTCATTTGAGCACCATTTTGGGTGTTTGCTCGTATTTCTTTGATGACTCGTTTTTGTGCTTCTGTTAGGTCAAACGGTAGTCGGTTATTATAAAAACTAGTGAATTTCTCTCCGACAGTAGTGAATTGGACTCCCTTAAACTTTTTGGTTCGAAGAAGTTTGTTTTTGAGTAATTTAAGTTGAATAAAGAAGAATTCATCAAATTTTAACCGATGTTGGGCGGATGCTAGGAGCTGATTGTTTTCCGGAAAATGGATATTTAATAAGGCTTCTTTTCGAGGGATAAGTTGGTGTTTAGCCAATAAGTACTCAGGTAGAGTTTCTTCTAATTCTTCAGTAATTAATCCAAGTAAGCAGGCTTGTAGACGTTGTATCCCTTTGGTGTCCAAGGAGAATTGCTTGAGCTTTTCGGTAGAATTATAAACGGGCTGTAAGCTTAAATTGCCTTGTTTGGAGGCATTGGGGTTATACAATTCAATTTCAGGATGAGGAATAGATACACGACCATTAAATAAACTGGGCCGCCCAAATATTATATAGACAGAACCCGATTTGAGTGATTTCTCTACCCAAATAATACTTTGAAACCAAACGAGTTCGATGGTCCCTGTTTCGTCTTTTAGTTGGACAACTAGGCGTTTTTTATACTTATCTCCAAGAATTTCTTTAGAAACAACTCTACCTATGATTTGAATGAAGGATAGATCCGGATGTAGTTCCTTGATTTTGTAAAAATGGGTTCGGTCAATATATCGAAAAGGATAGTGTAGTAGTAAATCCTGATAGGTAAAAATATCAAGTTCTTTTTTTAGTACGCTAGCTCTTTGTGGACCAACACCCTTGAGGTACTCAATAGGGGTTTGTAATTTTTGTGTTGTCAATGGATGCTGAGGTGTCTGGTTCTTTTGCTTTTTGATTACCAAAAATAGTACTAATCACATCCCAATTAAATACAATTACAGCTATCAGTAATAGTGTGTAGGAATATAGCTGATCTTTTTTGACTCCCTCATCAAAGTATGCAAAAGCAACAATAAATGCGATGATTGGATTTATATAGATCATGATGCCAAAAGTGGATGACGGCACTCCGATCAATGCATAAGAACTTAGTAATAGTGGAATGACGGTAAACACAACTGAAATACCCACAATTGTGGTCCAGAAATGAAGTTCCGTAGGTATTAGTTGAGTTTGATGCAAAAATGAAGGAAGAATTAGTAGGCTGATTATGAAAAGCTGTGCACCCAGTAAGTTGAGTTTGTCTAGCTTAATAAGTACGCGCTGTGTAATGAGGTAGAAAGCAAAAGATGAAGCTATAATAATGGACCAAAATACCTCTTTGAATGATCCTAGTGAAGATATCCATATGCTAATCGAAGCAATACCAATGGCTATTAGCTTGAATTTAGATAGAGATTCTTTTAAGATCAAGAAACCACCCATTGCTGTAATGAGTGGACAAATCATATAAGCGAATGCTCCTGATTTTAAACTGATATGGTTGATTGCATAAATAAAAGAAAGCCAATTGACACCGAGTAAAAATCCTGCTAATAAAACAAGTAGGAGTGTTTTTTTACGTTTAATAGTACTTTCTGTTTTGAGATAAGCTAAATCAGCATGAATATATTTCCTACGGAATAAGAGGGTAATTCCCCAAGTAATTAGCAAAGAAATAAATGTGCGATAGGATAAAATTTGTTCTGAAGAATATGTTTTAATATGACGCAAGGGAATAGAAAAAGTTCCCCAGATGATCATAGCTCCTAGTGCGGATAAAAAATATTTGAGTTTTTTTGAATTCAAAATGTTAGATCACTTACAGATTTTATTAATGACAAACTTAAAAAATAACTGTGCATTCCTAAGTTTACTCGGCAATGAGTGCTAAAGAGTAAACAGTAACTTTTTAAGTTTGAGGATCGCTTATGATCAGCCCTTCTCCCTCCGTAAAGTTGGGAGTGAGACTTTGTTTATCGAAAAGTATACTAATAGAGCCCCAGTTAAATAGAAAAACAGAGGCTAGGAGTAGTGAATAGGCTATGAGTTGATTTTGGTTAATTTCTTCCTCAAAATAAAGAAAGGCAATACTAAATGCAATGATGGGGTTGAGGTATACGATGATTCCCAGAGTGGATGAGGGAATTCCAATTAATGAATAAGAAACTAGGAATAGAGGAACTACAGTAAAAAGAAAAGCAACGACAAGGATGTTAGTCCAGAAGTGAGTTGCTGTGGGAGGGGGGATTGTTCCAAAGAAATAGCTAGACAGTGGAATAATGACAAGAGCTGATAAGATGAGTTGTAACCCAAGTACATTTAGTTTGTCTAGACCCACAATAACTCGTTGGAGGAGTAAATAGGAAGAATAGGTAGCAGCGATAAAAATGGACCATAAGACATCTAACATTGATCCATGAGCTAGAAGAAAAACACTAATGAGGGCAATCCCAATAGATGATAGTTTAGTTATTGACAGGTGCTCTTTCAGGAGGAAAAAGCCTCCCATGGCAGTAATGAGCGGGCATATCATATAGCCAAATGCTGCTGATTTTAGATTAACATAATTGACAGCATAGAGAAACGACACCCAATTACCTGTCAGAAACAACCCTGCTAGAGAGATGAACTTAAGTAGCTTAATTCTATTTTTTCGACTTAAAGACTTTATATAAGAGATATCCTGTCGGATTTTATCTTTGCGAAATAGAAGAATAATCAGCCAAGTAATAATAAGAGATAATCCAAGGCGATAGTTAATAACTTCATTAGGGGGGTATTCTTTTAGGTTCCGTAAAGGAATAGAGAATGTTCCCCATATTGCTGTGGCACCTACTGCTGCAGCAAAGTGTTTAAGATTCGCAGAACTCATGATTTAGTCTTTATAAGCAGTAGCGGAAATTTCCACACGAACATTTTTGGGAAGGCCTAATACAGCAACTGTTTCTCTAGCGGGGAAGTTTTCTTTGAAATAAGAACCATAGACAGCGTTAACTTCCGAGAAGTGTGCCATATCGCTTAAAAATATGGTGGTTTTGATTATATCTGAAAACTGGTAACCTGCTTCAGCAAGTATTTGTGCTATATTTTTCATTACACGTATAGTTTCCTCCTGAATACCGTCATTCGCGAGTTCATTAGTAGTTGGGTTAATTGCAATTTGACCTGATATAAAAAGCATCTTTCCAGCTTTTACTGCTTGACTATAAGGCCCAATGGGGGCTGGAGCTAAAGGTGTTTCTATTATTGTTTTCATATGTTGACTTATTCTTAATCATATATAGTGAGAACCACTTTGCTTTTAATGGTTCTAATATAAATTTTCGCTGTGGGCGTTCTTTTATGGCTTTCTCAGCAGTGCCTCAAGATAAGATTCTGTTTATTTTTTTGTTTTAAAATGATTTGCTTGCACCTATGTTTGGGTGAGTAGTTGAGAAAAATGGTTAATAGTGTATTCTGTTAACGAATTACAGGGAACTTTAGTTTTGTCAAGGAAGAATAAATCTCCGGAAGAGTCTAAAGACAAGTCTGGCTATACTTTTATAAAGTAGACTTTAAGACCAGCTTATTATAAAAAAAGAGCCTCGACATATGCCGAGGCTCTTTTTTAGAATTTATTTGATTTATTACTTTTTCTTAATCTCCACACGACGATTCAAAATACGGCCTTCTTCTGTGTCGTTAGAGGCAATTGGACGCTTAGTGCCAAAGCCCTTAACAGTTAATTTGGATGAAGGTACACCTGCATTTACCAAATAGGTTTTTACAGAATTTGCTCTATCTATAGATAGTTGCATGTTGTACTCTGGAGTCCCCTCGATAGAGGCAAAACCCTCCAGGCGTATTTTAGTGTAAACGCCAGATTTGATATCAGAAGATAATTTATCTAAAGCAGGGAAAGAAGATGTTTTCAATACGGAAGAATCAAACTCAAATTGAATGTTTCCGTTGCTTACAGCAGCAGCCTGCTCACAGCCAGTGGGGCATATTGGGCAGCCAGATCCGTCTACTTTAGTTCCTGCTGGAGTGTTTGGACATTTGTCAAATTTATCCGGCACGCCATCCCCATCGCTATCTTTTGATAATTCATCAATTTTAGTGCCTTGGTCAGCGATTAGTTTATCCTGATCAGCTACATGTTTATCTTGTTCAGCAACATGCTTCTTTAATGAGTCTAGTTCTTTTCTGAGAGAAGGATCTTTCAGTTCGTCGTACATCATTGCAACAGGGTTAACCCAGTCTAGATTAGGTTTAGACTTAGAGCCTAGAACGAACTCAATACCACCATATCCATATGAATACTTGTCCTTGGCACTTTCTCTTAATGTAGAAGCAGTTGTGTGGCCCCCGCCATCCAAATCAACAGAGTTGAGGAAGTACATGTTGTAGCCAAGGTCAAAGTTAATGCGATCAGAAATTTTGAATTTTACCCCTAGACCCACAGGAATTTGCTTGGTTACTGTATTACCATTATCAATGGTGTTGTTTTTGGCATCTACAGCCTTATTCGAGTAGCCTGACACACCAAAACCAGCCTTTAATAAAAAATTAACATTGTTTTCTCTTCTTAGGAAATCAATAGTTGCAACATTTACTACCCCCATTAAGTTAGCAGCCCAATCTAAGTTCGTTTTATATGAGCTAAGATTATCTTGCACGCCACCAGAAGCATCTTTATTTGAGCCAGAAAAGGTTCCACGAAGACCACTCAATTCCAAACCAAAAGAATGGGCTAATTGCTTGCGAATTGTAAGTCCATAGCCTAAATTGAGATCCCAGTTTGTATAATTATTAGTACCACTTGTTCCTGTGGGGACAACAGGTGCTAATACTCCAGCATTTACCCCAATGTTCCAGGTCTTATATTGAGCGCGACCACCGAACACTTTAGTTGCTGGAGTTATTGCTTTGCTTGAAGTATTTTGTGCATTTGAGGCAGTCATTCCAAATGAAGCCACCAGAGAAAATGCAATACCCCTCTTAATTAATTTACAATAATTCATGTCTGATTATTTTTAAGATAATGATAAATTAAGCGCTTTTTATATTATGTCAATCGCAAAAGTATAGTATAAGTTTGGTTTTAGCAAAAAAATGTATATGACCTTGTCTTAAGCGCTTTAACATAGTTTTTCAGAAAGTGTCGGCTCATCGAAAAAAGATTGTATGATAGGTGCTTGCGTTAGTTTTTTTGTCTTTCACGATGAGTTGAAATATGTGCTTCCCAGCAGTGGTACGATCGTCAAAAGTATGCCATAGGGTGGAGCTCTTTGGGTCAAACTCCATGAGAATCCACTTGCCATCAATTGTACCCATAAATTCTTTAATGCCTGATAGATTATCTGTGATTTTGAATACCATTCTAGGAATATCTGTCATTGACTTCCCTTCAGAAATATTGATCGGTACAATCTTTGGGGCAATTGTATCTATCGTGATATAAAAATTGCCAAATGTTTTTAGCGTGGCCTTAACATATCCATCCCCATAAAAGCTAGGTTGTGCCACTTTTTGGTCATTCACTATAAGTGTCTTCGTTCTTAAATGCATTGGACAGGTATTGTCCAATTTTATCCAAAGACCAATGGTATCATTTAGTGGGGTCAGTTTATTATGGATATGATAAATATTGGAAAAGGCGTAGGCGGGCTTCGGAGAAACGGCATAGTTGAAATTTAAGTCACTATAAAGCGCTCCTTTTGGAAGGAATATTTTAATGTCGGCAGTGCTGAAGTTATTGGCTTGGTTATAGTTAAAATAATGAGGATCGTTAGTCTGTGTTTGATTGGTACGAGTAGCTTTTGAGTCATATTTGACCTTAAAGTTTAATGTGCTTGTGTTTCCTTGGATATCTTTAACAAGGTATTGAACGAGATGTACTTGGTCATCTGTGGCAGAAAATAGGCCATTGTTGATTAGGTTTTTATAAACGCAGAGTGGATTCCCAGGCTCAACGAAGCTCTTTTGTATCCATCTTCCAGAGGTAATCCATGTAGGATAATCAATATAGGAGTTGATTGCTTTGGAATGATCAAAGGAGAAGCGCTCCCATTGGGAAGCATAAATGGGTTTCCCGTCGATTAGTAAATGAATGGAATATACATTGTGTTTACTATCAAGTGGAGATAGCCGGTCATAAGCAATAATTCCAAAGCCAGTTTCTTTGCTAATAATTATGGGAGATGATTGTGCCAGCTGATAAGCGCCATTTGTTCCTTTAGTGGCAAAAAAATGCTTTGGTGTGCGGTCGTTAAAGGGACTGTTATCAATTTGATAGCTATATAAGCCATCTATTTCAGGTTTGGTATGATCGGGGAGAGCTAGGCCAAATTGCTGAGGGTTAATGATTTCTTCGGTTTTGGTATCGCGTATTTCAAAGTGTAAATGTGGCCCACTAGAGCTTCCTGTATTGCCTGACCAGCCGATGATCTCACCTTTTTTTATTGGGATTTGATTGCTTAGAAGTGGAAAATCAATTTCAAAAGATTGTATCTGATATTGACAGTTTTTGATTTCATGTGCAATAGGCTCATTAAACCGTTGTAAATGGGCGTATACACTGGTGTAGCCATTGGGATGATCAATGTATAATGCATTCCCAAAACCACCTATTTGTACCTTGATGCGCGAAATGAAACCATCGGCAACAGCATAAACTGGATAGCCTTCTCGCTGGTTAGTTCTATAGTCCAAACCCGAGTGAAAGTGGTTTTTTCTTAGATCGCCAAAAGTTCCAATGATGCTGGGCTTTAGATCAAGGGGGCGCCTAAAATAATTTTGAGGATAAGGCCTATTAGTAGTTGTGGTAACTTGGGCAGGTAAGCCAGTAGATAGAAACATCATCCAAATTAAAAAGTAAATTTGGGGCAAATATTTAGTGCTTGGTACTCTGTAACTAGTGCAAAACATGTCGGCCAATTTATTAACAATTAATTACTAGCCCATGCGTATAGGCTTGTTTTTTGGTTCGTTTAATCCAATTCATACAGGTCATCTAATTATTGCTGGTTATATGGCTGGTCATACAGCTTTGGATCAAGTTTGGTTAGTTGTATCACCACATAACCCCCTAAAGGAGAAGAGCGATCTGATTAATACCTATGATCGGCTCGAAATGGTTAGGATTGCCACGGAAAATGCAAAAAATATTAAAGTGAGTGATATTGAATTGAGGCTCCCTCAGCCTTCATATACGATCGATACGTTGACGCATTTGCATGAAAAATATCCAGAACATCAGTTTGTTCTAATTATGGGTTCAGATAATTTGAATTCACTAAAAAAATGGAAAAACTACGAGATCATCCTAAGGGATTATTCTATTTATGTATATCCGCGTCCTGGTTTTACCGAGACAGAACTTGCTAAGCATCCCGCGGTAACCATGACGCAAACTCCATTGATGGAACTATCTGCTACATTCATTCGAAAAGCCATTCGAGAGAAGAAAAATGTACAATTTTTTGTTCCAGATGCGGTGATTGATTTTATTGAAAGTAAAAATTTGTATGGTTGAGAAGTTAGATAAAAAGAAGATGGTGTTGAAACTCAAACTGCCGACTGATCCACAATGGGTAAAGAATGTAGTTGAGCGTAATATTGAGGAAATCCTAACGGATCATGCCTTTTGTGAACAAAAAGCAGCAAGTAATGCCATTACACTAATTGTTCAGAATCCAAATCTGACGGATTTGGTACAAAAAATGGTTGCTTTGGTTCAGGAAGAGATGGATCATTTCAAGCGGGTGCATGATATCCTAATCGAACGCGGTTATACTTTAGGTCGGGAACGTAAAGATCATTATGTGAATGAGCTATTGCAATTCATGATCAAAGGCGGTAGTCGGGAGCAGCAATTGATTGATCGTTTATTGATTTCGGCAATGATTGAGGCTCGGAGTTGCGAGCGATTTAAGGTGATGTCGGAGCACATCAACGATCCACAATTAGCCGATTTTTATTATGAGCTGATGATTAGCGAGGCTAGCCATTATACTTTGTTCATTAAACTAGCTAAGCAATATGCGGAAGGTATCGATGTGGATAAGCGATGGGATGAACTCTTGACTTATGAAGCCGCCGTGATTCAGCGTTATGGGAAAACAGAGCATATCCATGGGTAGCTTAAAATTTATTTCATGAAATTATAGTAACTAAAAGGAATCAGGTCAATTCTAGATAAGTCCGCAATATGAAATCTATTTTAAACAATCAGCCTATAGTTACACATACGTCTAAAGTTCTAGATCGATTCTTAGAATATGTTCAGATCGATACTCAATCCGATCCACATTCATCTACTTTCCCATCTACAGATAAGCAGAAAAATCTGGGCAGACTATTGGTGCAACAACTTCAGGGAATGGGCGTAGTAGATGCTCATTTAGATGAATTTGGGTACGTATATGGTACTATTCTTTCCAATACGAGTAAAAAAGTACCAGTTATTTGCTTTTGTTCACATATGGATACATCTCCCGACTGTAGTGGAGTAGGAGTAAAACCTATCGTGCACCGAAATTATCAGGGTGAAGATATCGTATTACCTGATGATCCGACACAAGTGATCCGTCAGGTAGATCATCCTGATTTGAATCAGCAAATAGGTAATGATTTGGTTACGGCGAGTGGGACAACCCTGTTGGGTGCCGATAATAAGGCAGGGTTGGCTGAGATTATGGATGCTGTTTATTTCTTCATGACACATCCCGAGGTTTTGCATGGGACGATAAAAATCCTGTTCACGCCTGATGAGGAGATTGGAAGGGGTGTTAATCATATTGATTTGCAAAAATTGGGAGCTGATTTTGCTTATACGATTGATGGTGAGACCTGTGGATCGCTCGAGAATGAGACTTTTTCGGCCGATGGGGTGGAGATTGTTATCCATGGGGTCAGTGCTCATCCCGGATTTGCTAAGGGCAAAATGGAAAGTGCAATTAAAATAGCATCTGAAATTATAGCGGCTTTACCTCAAGAGAGTTTATCCCCAGAATACACGGAAGGGAAAGAGGGCTTTATCCATCCTATTGCCATCAAGGGAACGGTAGAGCAGGCTAGTATCGATCTGATCATTCGTGATTTTGTGGATGAAGGATTAAAGCAGCACGAACAAATATTAAAATCAATCGTGGAGGCTGTGATGCAAGGATACCCTAATTCGACTTTTGAGTTTAAGGTAACAGCGCAGTATCGCAACATGAAAAAGGTATTGGATCAATATCCTCAGGTGGTTTCATTTGGGCTTAAGGCAATTGAGCAAGTAGGTTTAGTCCCCAAACTTCAAAGCATACGTGGGGGTACGGATGGTTCTAGATTGTCTTATATGGGCTTACCTTGTCCGAATATTTTTGCGGGTGAACATGCTTTCCATAGCAAACAAGAATGGGTTTCTGTTCAGGATATGCAAAAAGCAGTTGAAACGATTATTCGGTTAGCCATTATTTGGGAGCAAGAATCCTGATTTCTAGTATGAGCCTGTGCCAGATTCAATTACCTTTGTCCTGCTTCTGCGGGAGCTTTAAATAAGCTAATAACATGATGATGAAATACAGTTTTCCTAACTGGACCTTAGGTTTATTTCTTTTGTTGACAGCTGTTTTTGGCTGTAATAAGGAATATGATACAATTGATGTGGTGGACGATAGAAATATACATGCCTATATTGAGCAGAACAATCTTAGTGCAATGCAGCCCTATAATAGTACAGGCATCTATTATCAAGTGCTAAATAGTGGGACAGGGCCAGTGATGCTATATTCAGATAAAATTCCTCTAATTTATACGGCACGTTCCCTAGATGGAAGGTACGTTAGTGTAGATACTTTTAGTGCTAATAACAGGTATGCCAGCTTCTTGGGTTATTTCAAGCCCGATAGTTTGGCCATTGTTGTTGGAGAAAAGCTGCAAAAAAGGAATGGAGTAATTAGAATACTGCTTCCATCCCGGTATGCGTATGGGAAAAATGGTTTTAATGGTATTCCAAGTAATGCATCACTTGATTATACGATAACAACACTTGACGAAACGAAGCAGCCACAGTATGATGATTTTTCCATCCGGAAATACTTGGTGGCAAATAATCTAACGGGTTTTATTGGGCGAACAGCGAGTGGGATTTATTATAAAATAATAAATCCAGGATCGGGGGTTTCAGCTACGCTCACCTCAACGGTAACCCTTGAATATACAGGCCAACTATTTAATGGAACGGTATTCAGTCAGGCATTACCGGGCGCGGGAATCAGTTTTAGGCTTAATACAACAATTCCTGGTTGGCAAGAGGTTCTTCAATTAGTACAACAGGGGGGCAGTGTGCGTATGATTCTGCCCTCGGCATCTGGTTATGGTTTTCCAGATCCGCTTAGGCCTAACGTATATGCGCCATTTGCAGCTGTTCCGGCATTTTCTTGTTTGGACTTTACGGTCAATGTAGTGGGTGTAACTAATTAGAGTTGGAATAGAATCTGTATATCAGTTATGTTGTGGTGAGCAAAGGGCTCCATCGATTTTGATCCGTGATCAGCTATCTCTACATATTGTTTTGATATGGTACCTCAAAATAGTTTCGAAATCAAACTACCCCAGTTTGAAGGCCCTTTCGACTTGTTGTTGTTCTTTATTGAGCGCGATGAGTTAGATATCCATGAGATTGCCATTGCCAAGATAACGGATGAATTTTTGGACTATATTCATCACCTCACAGTATTGAATATCGATATTGCTAGCGAATTTATTTTTGTTGCGGCAACGCTGATGCGGATCAAAGCCAAAATGCTTCTGCCTCATCCGGGAGCTAATGAATCAGAATCTGAATTAGATGCCAAGCAAGACCTTATTCAAAAGCTGATTGAGTACAAAAAGTTCAAACAGCTCTCAGAAGGTTTGAAAGATTTGGAAGATAAACGCTTTCAGCAAGAGCGAAGGGGTAACATAGGCTATGACATGAATCTTATTGCCCATACAGCAGTGTTTGCTGAGGAGCTTGCCTCAGTGGATTTGTACAAGCTCATGCGGACTTATCATCAAGTAATCAATCGGTATGAGTTGAGGGAGAATGAGCCTGTTCATACCATTATTCAATATCCCTACACCATTGAAAATCAAAAAAAAGTTATTACGCAGCTCATTGCGATTAATAAGAGATTAGATTTTAAGACTTTGCTGGCACAGTCAGAGAATAAAGTTCATTTTGTATACAATTTCTTGGCCATCTTGGAGATGTTGCAGCAGGAGTTGATATCGATTCAGATTGGTCTTGGATTTAATAATTTTTGGATTGCAGATAACCGTTCTTGAATCCAGCCAAAGACTCACTATTGAGTATGATAGCAGGAAGTGTTTGCGGCGAATAAATTATACAATAATTTATCATTTCTTCCGTCTTCACATAATAATGTAGAAGCTAAGGCTTCCTTTAAGCAGGAAAGCGGGGCAACTGTCGCTTTTGCCGAATTGAAGAGGAGCGATTCAATTACTCATATAATTCCATGAAAAAAATGCGTAATAAAACGTTTGACACAATGCGAGGTTTGGCTATTATGTTGATGATTTTGGCTAATGCTGCCCCCCTTTATCAAGGTGAATTTCCATTTATGATGCGTGTTTTGTTTTCATTGCCTGCACCGATGTTTATAATGATTTCGGGTTTTATGCTTGCACTAGGATACAACAAACATTCTTTTAGTTATTTTTTGAAGCGAGGGTTATTTATTGTTGTTGTGGCTGTGGGTGTAGATATAGGTATTCATCATATATATCCATTTCAAACATTTGATGTGTTGTATTTAATTGGTTTTTCGATGCCACTAGTGATACTCGCGTTACGATTAAATATTTATGTACAGTATGCTATAATTTTGGTCATATGTGTTTTTGCCGAATTTGCACGGGGATACTTTGGCTATATGCCTATTGGGGAATATAGCGACTTTAATCTTCGTACGTGGACTGAGCAAGCTTCGTATCCTTATGTAAGGCAATGGTTATTGAATGGGGATTTCCCAATATTTCCATGGATGGGTGTGATGTTGTTTGGTAGCCTCATAGGCAAACTATACATTTTAAGTAAGGATGAAAACTTTTTCCAAGGAAAATTTTTCCTTAATCATGCATTTTGTATGGTGATTTTGGGGGGCCTGCTCCTAATTATGTTACCGAGGCCAAATATGTACTTAGCAGCAGAAGGCTATGCAGAGGTGTTTTATGAGGCACATACAGGTTTGTTAATGTGTTTGCTCTTATTCCCAATGGTTATCTTATTCTTGTCTTCCTATCTTCAATGGGATAATTTGTTTGTTCATCTTGGACGTTCAAGTTTGGCAATCTATATACTCCATCTATTTCTTATTCATCAGATCTCAGCCCCACTCTTAGGAACCATTGCTTCTTTGCAAGGGTTTTACTTACTGTATGTAGGGCACTTCATTGTCATTTATGGAGCTGCTTCTTCTTTGGTGAGATTGAAGGCCAAATACAATAAGATGCCAGCGCTGGTAGCCTGGATCATTGGAACTTAAATGCTGATTTGTATGTTCTAGGGCTAAATAAGCTCATCGTCTTTATGCATATTATTAGGCGTTTGGTACTTGTCGTTTAAAAGTGGATAATCTGTACTTTTGGGAGGCACTTTAAAATTATTCCAAATGAACAGAGATCAGCAGCTATTCGACCTCATCCAAAAAGAGTTAAATCGTCAAGAAACAGGTATTGAACTAATCGCATCGGAAAACTTTGCAAGTAAACAGGTTATGGAGGCTGCTGGTTCTGTGCTGACCAATAAGTATGCGGAGGGTTTACCTGGGAAGCGTTATTATGGAGGTTGTGAGGTGATTGATGAGATTGAAAGCTTAGCGATTGATCGGGCTAAAAAGTTATTTGGAGCTAGTTGGGCGAATGTGCAACCTCATGCTGGTGCTCAAGCGAATGTGGCTGTTTTTTTAGCTTTGCTCAAGCCTGGGGATAAGATTTTGGGATTTGATTTATCTCATGGGGGGCATTTGACTCATGGTTCTCCGGTAAATTTCTCAGGCAAATACTTTCAACCTTACTTCTATGGTGTTGATCGGGAAACGGGGCGGGTCGATTATAAAAAGCTAGAAGAAATTGCCCTCAAAGAAAGGCCTAAGTTGATTATTTGTGGTGCGTCAGCCTATTCTCGGGATTGGGATTATGCCTTTATTCGTAGTGTAGCAGACCAAATAGGTGCACTTGTTTTGGCTGATATTGCGCATCCTGCAGGCCTAATTGCTAAAGGTTTACTTAATAATCCATTTCCATATTGTCATATCGTGACTACAACTACGCATAAAACACTACGAGGCCCACGTGGAGGAATGGTGATGATCGGGCAGGATTTTGAAAATACACTGGGTTTGAGAACACCCAAGGGTGATTTACGGATGATTTCTTCTGTGCTAGATGGGGCTGTTTTCCCAGGCACACAGGGGGGGCCATTGGAGCATATTATTGCTGCTAAGGCTGTTGCTTTTGGTGAGGCTTTGAGTGAGGAGTATAGAAATTATGTTATTCGGGTGAAACAAAATGCGGCAGCCATGGCTAAGGCCTTTGTCAGTCGGGGGTATCAGATTATTTCAGGAGGGACAGATAATCATTTGATGTTGATTGATCTTCGTAATAAAAATAGAACGGGAAAGGCAGTAGAGATTGCTTTGGGCAAAGTGGATATCACGGTCAACAAGAATATGGTTCCTTTTGATGATCAGTCTCCCTTTGTTACTTCTGGATTTCGTGTAGGTACGGCGGCCATTACTACCCGTGGCATGAAAGAAGAAGACATGGAAAAGATTGTTGGATTGATTGACCAGGTCATCACAAAACCAGATGATGAGGCGGGGTTGAAAATAGTTCGTCATCAAGTTCATGAGCTGATGACCAATTATCCTTTATATAAATGATCTTACTGGAAATTCGTCAATTAAAAATAAGTGAACATTTTTAGAAAATTATTCAGTGGCCAATGCAATACTGGCAATACTGATATGTACCTGATCTAGTTTGGTTAGTGCTTTTGCACAAGCCTCTAAAGTAGCACCTGTGGTTAGGACGTCATCGATGAGTAGGAGGTGTTTACCTTTGAGCTCGGCTCCATTTTGAACAATAAAACTTTCTTTTAGATTTTGTTGTCGTTCAAGCCTTGATTTTTTGGTTTGGGAGGAAGTATGCGTCCGTTTTATTAAATGGTTTGTAGAAACGGGAATTCTAAGGACAGATGAAAGGCCTAATGCGATGCACTCGCTTTGATTGTATCCACGCTGGTCTTTTTTGTTTGGGTGTATTGGGACAGGGATAATTAAATCGACATCCCACCCTTGTTGGGCGTGTTTTAGATCTAAACCATATAGTTCACCCATTCTAAAGCCACTGTCGTGCCGCCCATTGTATTTCAGTTGGTGGATAATATGCTGAACGTTATTCCCTTTCCGAAAATAAACGAAAGCTCCAGCATGAATAAAGGGGAATCGCCCCCAGAGTTCATGAGCAAGAGGATTTTCAGCACCTAGCTGAAAGTGCGTACGGGGTAACTGAAAAATGCAAGTAGTGCATAGACTAGATTCATTTTTTACTAGATTAATGCCACAAGCAGCACATAGTTCAGGAAAAAATAAAGCAATAAAATCTTGAAAATATTCTCTAACGGATTTCATATAAAGCTATTGCATGAGCAAATTACCACCCTAGTGCGGTATCATCACCCCGAGGGTCGGCGCCTCCTTCGTAGTAGCCCCACTGATTTTTTAAGATGGCATCGACTCTTCCGATTGGGGCACGCTGGGTGATTTTGTACCCTTTTTGCTCGAGCTTGATTTTGGTTAGACTGTCAATAGCGCCTTTCTCCACAAAAATTTCGTCAGGTAGCCATTGGTGATGAAAGCGTTTGGCATTAACCGCATTTTGCATGCTCTTATTAAACTCAATGACATCAATAATTGTTTGAAATACGGACGTAATAATGGTTGAACCACCTGGAGTGCCAACCACCATGAATAATTCCCCATTTTTGGCGAGAATGGAGGGGGTCATGGAGCTAAGCATACGTTTATTGGGTGCAATGGCATTGGCCTCTCCACCTATCAGACCATACATATTAGGTGCTCCTGGTTTTACAGAGAAATCATCCATTTCATTATTTAATAAGAAGCCAGCACCTTTTACAAATACTTTGGACCCATATGAGCCATTGAGGGTGGTTGTAACGGCAACGGCATTTCCCCAGCGATCTACAATTGAGAAATGAGTAGTCTGTTCCCGTTCATCGACAGGGAGAATGCCAGCTTTGATAGTTGAACTTGGAGTAGCATTATTCCAACTAAAATCATTCATCCGGGAATGGATATAGTTTTGGTTTAATAATTGCTTTTGTGGGACAGGGTAAAAGTCAGGATCTCCTAAATATGTGGCTCGATCGGCATAAACCCTACGTTCTGCCTCTGTGATGAGTTGGATGGTGGAGTCGGAATTATACCCCCATCGTTTCACTGGATAGGGCTCAATCGATTTTAACAGTTGGATCAGTGCCACTCCACCACTAGAAGGTGGGGGCATAGTGGTAATTGTATATTCTTTGTAGGTCGCTGAAATAGGGGTTCGCCAAACGGATTGATAGTTTTCAAGATCTTCTTTACTAATAAGTCCTCCACCTGATTTCATCTCTGCGATGATGAGCTCAGCTGTTTCACCACCATAAAATCCAGCACGCTCTTGATCACGAATCAATTCAAGGGTGTAAGCTAGGTCACTTTGTTTTAAAATGTCTCCAACTGTCCATTGGCTGGTTTTTTGTAGATATGATTTGCCTGGGTTATACCTCTTAAAATCTTTTGCATACTGGTTGAGTTCCGAGGCTTGTTTACTTGTAATTGAAAAACCATTCTTTGCCAAATTAATAGCGGGCTGAATGAGCTGGTCCCAGCTTAATTTGCCATATCGTTGGTGTGCACGGATCATGCCATCAACGCTTCCCGGTACACCAGCAGCTAAATGACCATATAGGCTTTTATCCACAAGTGGGTTTCCTTGTGTATCTAGGTACATATCATGGCTTGCCTTTGACGGTGCTTTTTCGCGGTAATCAAGTGATGCTGTTTCCCCAGTTTTAGAACGATAAACCAGGAAACCGCCACCACCAATATTACCTGCATTAGGATATACAACAGCCAAGGCAAATTGAACAGCCACAGCAGCATCAATGGCATTCCCGCCTTTTTTTAGGATGTCGAGGCCTACTTTTGATGCTAGTGGATGGGCAGAAACAACCATCCCATTTTTATACGTATGATTGTCTTGTTCTAACTGTCCATTGACACAAGAGCCTGAGTGCAGTAAAAGAAGAATACAGCAGACGGTTAGTCGAAATGTATTCGTATAATAAGTCAGCGAATGATTCTTAACTATTGACATACGTCGCATCGAGATAAATCTTATCTACAAGGTCTGCATTTTTTTGAAGAATTACTTTACGTTTTAAACTTAGCTTGGGAGTTAGCTCACCACCATCAATACTCCATTCTTGAGCTAAGAGTTGGAATTTTTTAATGCGTTCCCACCTCCCAAATCCTTCATTATAACGATCTATCTCCCGTTGATATTTATCAATTACTGTAGAGTTTTCTATCATTTCGGCAGAGGTTGTGTAGGGAATATTCTTCTCAGCACACCAGTCTTTTAGAGCCTCAAAAGCAGGGACAATGAGTGCAGCGGGAAATTTTCTATTTTCACCAAAAACCATAATCTGCTCGATAAACCTACATTCCTTAAACTTGATTTCTAGGGCTTGAGGAGCAATATATTTTCCTCCAGCTGTTTTGAATATCTCTTTTTTTCGGTCAGTAATTCGCAGGTAGATACCATCTACCAGCTCGCCAATATCGCCGGTGTGAAAGAATCCATCGCTGTCAAGAGCTTCTGCTGTTAGGCTAGGGTGCTTGTAATAGCCTTTCATTATATTGGGGCCTTTGCATAGGATCTCGCCATCTTCGGCAATTTTAACCTCCACTCCTTGAATTACTTTTCCAACAGTGGTGAATTTGGTACCTCCTTTTTTCAATCCATTGGCAGCAACTACTGGGGAAGTTTCGGTTAATCCATAACCTTCAAGAATTGGGATCTTTGCTGCCCAAAATACTCGTGTTAACCGTGGCTGCAAAGCAGCTCCGCCTGAAACCAGTACCATGATATTCCCGCCTAATGCCCCCCTCCATTTTGGGAATACGAGCTTGTTGGCTAGCCATAGCTGGAGTTCATACCACCAGCCATTCTTTGCTTCTAGTTCGTATCGAAGTCCAAGATTTAATGCCCAAAAGAAGAGATGACGTTTAATCCCCGTAAGCTCTTTCCCCTTGGCAACGATGCGATCGTATATTTTTTCCAATAGGCGGGGAACGGTAGTGAATCCATGTGGTTTTACTTCGTTCATATCTGCAACGATGGTGTCGATATTTTCTGCAAAATAAATGGATGCCCCTCGATAGAGATAAAGATAGATTACCATTCGCTCGAAAATGTGTGATAGTGGAAGAAAGCTTAGTGCTCTAGAGAAGTGTTCGGGAAACAGCTCCGAAGAGGCAAGTACATTGGAGACCAGATTATGATGACTAAGCATCACCCCTTTTGGGGTACCGGTTGTTCCAGAAGTATAAATCAAGGTAAGTAGGTCTTCTGGGCTAACTTGGTCTCGATAGGATTGTAAGTTTGCCTTATTATTTTTTAGACCAAGTTGGAGAATATCTTTCCAATTGGGTAGGCCAGAAATTTCTTCAAAGAGAAAAAGCTGAAGCTCTTGATGGAGGTCTTTTAAGATATGATTGAGTTTGTCAAATAATATTTTGTCATTAACAAAAACGATTTTGATATCAGCATCTTTCAGAATGAAGCGGATATCATTTTCAGCTAGTGTGGGGTACATAGGAACCTGTACAGCCCCTAATTGGACGATAGCAAAGTCACAGATGGTCCATTCGGGTCGATTGGGAGACATGATAGCTACTTTGTCCCCCTTTTTAATGCCCAGCTTGATTAGGCCGCAGCTTGTTTGGTCGACTAGCTGTAGAAAATGATTGGTAGAGTATTTAATCCATTCCCCGGTATGTTTTCCGGTGATAATATCATCTTTTTGAAAGTTGTCCTGGATATGTTTGAGTAGGTCAAAAACGCGCGTTATAGTTGTCATATAGTTCTTTTAGTACAGATGTTTTTTGTGTTAGAATTATGTTCCCGATAGGTATGGAGCCAAATCTATAAGTAATTGAAAGAATAACAAATACCAAGACTGTGGGAAGTAGTTTTAAATTCTACATAAGCCCATCAGTATAGAGTGATACAAATTGTTGACTATACTACTCCTGTTCAAAACCATCTTCTGGGGCTCGATTAAATAATTATTTCTGGGAACTTCTGAGGACTGTGTACTTAAAAGATTGATAGCCTAAAGTTCCTCTGATAGATGACCAATTTGATTGTAATCCAATGATTGAGTGCCTTCTCTAAGAAAGTTTTGAATTATTTGGCCGCCATCAAGTTAGTTATGGCAAATCGAAATTTAAGACTGTCCACTATTTAGATACACTATCAGAAATTCTTTTTTATTTAGTCAAGATTTGCGTAATCCCAGCGACAAGGCAAAGTTCAATGCTTTTGTGACAGCGAATTTATGAGCTTGTTTAGAGTTTATTTTATGAAATTATTGCAGGTTATTTTTGAGCGAAATGAGGCAGGTTTTGGAGCCATAGTGGGCTTCTATGGCGAAAAAATCTAACGAAATTGCAGCCAAAAAGAACCAAAAGAATAAAATCAAATAAACTCTAAACAAGCTCTATAATTGGCGATTAATGAAAAGTATCAAAATCTGAGGAAAATAGCACGGAGAACCCATCCATATCAAGCCTTGTCACTGTTATAATGCGGATCATATTTAACTTTAGGAGACAACCAGTATAAGAGCACCACTCTGGAATATCTAAAATTAAATGGAGCAAGTAGCAAACAGCCTCCAATGATAGTTGTCAGGTATAGCCATACATCATCAAATTCGAGACTGCCAGTAATTAAATAAGTTAAAATACCAAGGTTAACGCCCTCAGCTACATTTAAAGCATAGCTGACATACATAGCAGCATAAAAATAGCCAGGCTCTACCTCAAACTTCATTGAGCAGTGTGGGCAGCGCTCATGCATTTTCTGAGGCTTTAAACCATACATTCGGCCCAAAAAAATATGCCCACGACGACAACGGGGACATAATGCTTTTAGAAAGGCTTTATTTTTAGTGATCTCAGACATATTACTTCGTAGGGTTATGTGTAAGTGGCTAGTAAAATGTTAATTCAGGTAATTGGGAGGCTTAATAGAAGTCCTTTCGTTACTGCTGCGGTATCTTTTATACCAAATGAAACCCACGCCCATCACGGCCAGATAAGGTGCAGCTAGAAGGTAAAAAATACCCGTATTGAGTCCTTTGCCTTGGGTATTTCCTTCTTTCACTGAGTTTTCAGCATTTAATGTACACATGGCACACTGCGCATGGGATTTATTGAAGCAAAATAGAATCGAGATAAATAAGATACTGGTTAGAGTTACTCGAATTTTCATGACGTAAATATACGCTTATATCGCCTAGTATCCAGCTAGTTGCTGGGTTGTTCTAAAATGTTGTTTAGTATTTTTTTTAGGATCCGTTTTACTAAACCCGGACCCTCATAAATAAAGCCCGTGTACAATTGGATAAGCGAAGCCCCAGCATCTAATTTTTCGAGTGCGTCTTCGGGCGAATGAATACCACCCACCCCAATGATAGTAAAAGCGTGATTTGATTGCTGGGAAAGATATCGGATGACTTCTGTAGAGCGGTTCTTGAGCGGAAGGCCACTTAATCCCCCCATCTGTGTTGTTAAATCGTTTGGTGAAGTTAGTCCCTGATGAGAAAGGGTGGTATTGGTGGCAATTATTCCTGCAATCTTAGTTTCTTGTACAATTTCAATAATATCATCTAGTTGTGAGTGGTTAAGATCGGGAGCTATTTTTAACAGGATGGGCCGGGAAATTGAATTCTTTTTATTGTGACTTTGTAAGGTATGGAGGAGATGTTTGAGTGGCTCTTTTTCTTGCAAGTCGCGTAAATTCGGGGTATTGGGCGAGCTCACATTGACTACAAAATAGTCTACCACATCAAATAGTCGGTTAAAACAGATGAGGTAATCATTAACTGCCTGTTCATTAGGGGTAGACTTGTTTTTCCCAATATTCCCACCAATGATCAATCCATTTCGCTTAATGTGACTTAATCGATCAGCAACCACATCTACTCCTTGGTTGTTAAATCCCATGCGATTGATTAGTGCTTGATCAGAGGGCAGGCGAAATAGCCTGGGTTTTTCATTGCCGGGTTGGGGTAGGGGGGTAACAGTTCCTATCTCGATAAAACCGAAACCAAATTGAGCTAACTCTGCTATTGAAGTGGCATTTTTGTCAAATCCCGCAGCTAGTCCAACCGGGTTTTTAAAGTGTAGTCCCAGAAGTCGGCGTTCTAGGCGCGGATCATTTAGTTGAAATTTTTTTCTGATGAGATGTTTTACTCCTCCAATGGCATTTATTTGCTTTAACCCTTTAGTAATAAGGTCATGAATTTGTTCGGGATCAAATTTGAAAAGTAAGGGTTTGATGTGTTTATACATTTTACTCTGAAATGGGAATGTTTAGGGCGAGTAATGGGTGAAGAGTGCATAAATAAAAAAGGAACAGCGGCGGTATAGACGTTGTTCCTTTTTGAGCGAGATTGGCTCATGTTTAAACGGTCATGATGTCTTTCTCCTTCGTTTCAGCAAGTTTATCAATTTTGACAATGCTGGTATCGGTTAGTTTCTGTACGTCAGCTTCACCTAGTTTTATCTCGTCATCAGAAGTCCCATCTACTTTTGACTTTTTAATTTTCTCATTGGCATCTTTCCGAATATTTCGAATGGCAATACGACCTTTTTCGGCTTCTTCTTTCACTTTTTTGACCAAGTCTTTACGACGCTCCTCGGTTAAAGGTGGGACATTGAGACGAATAATTGTCCCATCATTTTGTGGATTCAACCCTAGGTTGGATTCCATAATTGCCTTTTCAATGGCAGAAAGCATGGTCTTTTCCCAAGGTTGTATGACTAAGGTGCGTGCATCTGGTGTATTGACAGTGCCAACTTGATTGAGTGGGGTAGGGGTACCATAATAGTCAATCATAATGCCATCGAGCATGGATGGCATGGCTTTTCCTGCACGAATTTTAGTTAATTCACCATCGCAGAAATCAATGGCTCTTTCCATATGTGATTTGGCGTCGTCTAGTTGTTTTTTTATGGCGTCGTTCATACCGAGCATGTTTAAAATTTATTTGATTTTATTCTTTTGGTCCTTTTTGGCTGCAATTTCTTTAGATATTTTCGCCATAGAAGCCCACTATGGCTCCAAAACCTGCCTCATTTCGCTCAAAAATAACCTGCAATAATTTCATAAAATAAACTTTAAACAAGCTCATTTTTTGCATTCGATGGGCAAAAATAATATTCTTTTCTGGTATTAGCCTTTAACCAAGGTTCCTATGGGATCTCCGTTGGTGATGCGCATCAAGTTGCCTGACTTATTCATATCGAAAACAATAATAGGTAAGTTGTTTTCTTGACAAAGTGTGAATGCGGTCATATCCATGACATTCAAATTTTTACGATATACTTCCTGATAAGTGATTTGTTCATAGCGGACGGCATCTGCATATTTTAATGGGTCGGCAGAATAAATGCCATCTACACGCGTCCCTTTCATCACAACATCTGCTTGGATTTCGACTGCACGTAATGAAGCCGCACTATCTGTGGTGAAATATGGATTGCCAATACCTGCACCAAAAATTACAATACGTCCTTTCTCGAGGTGACGTACAGCTCTGCGGCGAATAAAAGTCTCACATATTTGCTCCATTTTTATGGCAGTCATAAGCCGAGTTTTTACAGCTAGTTTTTCCAGTGCATCTTGTAAAGCCATGCTATTTATCACGGTGGCCAGCATACCCATATAGTCTGCCTGAACACGGTCCATGCCTGCTTTTTCAGCACTTAGTCCCCGATAAATATTTCCCCCTCCAATGACGATGGCAATTTCAATACCTTTGTTGTGCACTGCTTTAATGTCTTTGGCGTATTGAGCTACACGGTCAATATCGATACCATATTGTTTGTCGCCCATTAAGGCTTCGCCACTTAGTTTGAGCAGGATGCGTTTGTATTTCATGAGGCCAAAAATATTAACATTTTCTTAATATCGTGGCACTCAAAGGTATTCATGGAGTGTTTGTGGAAGAGAGATGATTATTTAATCTGTGTATGTATCATAAAGAGAGTTATAAAAAGCATAGAGCGTGGCATAATAAGCATTTTCCTACGGATGAGTCTAAAACTAGACATCTACGAAAAGTAAAAGCGGCCGATGAGCAAAATGTAACCACGTGGCTTCAAAATCTTTTCTTCACTTGTTTTTCGCCACTTATAGCAGTGCCTAAGCAGCGTTGGTTAACTGTTGGGGATGCTTATGGATTAGATGCACATTACCTTTTGTCGCATGGGAAGCAGGAAGTTCATGCTAGTGATTTAAATCCCGAATTTCTTCGGGTTGCCAAGCAGGAGGGTTTGATTACAGATTATTCGTCTGAAAATGCCGAAATGCTTTCCTTTGGAGATGATCATTTCGATTATGTGCTTTGTAAGGAGGCCTATCATCATTTCCCTCGACCTTATGCGGCCTTGTATGAAATGATTCGAGTGTCAAGAAAAGGTATTGTACTTATTGAGCCACAAGACCCTATTTCCAAAATGCCATTTTTGTTGTTTATGATAAATTTATTGACGTCCCTTTCACCGAAACTGGCCAATAAGCTCTGGAAGAATAGATTCTCCTATGAACCTGTTGGGAATTTCGTATATAAAATTTCGGAACGTGAGTTGGAAAAATTTGCTGCGGCATTAAATTGTCCGGTGGTAGCTTTTAAGGGTATTAATCCTAACTTTTATCATGAAGGAATAGAAAGCGTAAAAACTAAAATGAGTGATACACGATTTCTTAAAATAAGGCTTAAGAAAGGTATTCTTGATTTTCTGGTTAAATTAAGGCTTATTCCTAGTCAGGTTTTATGTGTTATGGTGTTTAAGTCTCGTCCAGAAACGTCTACTTTAATGAGCCTTATAAAGGCTGGGTATAAGATTGTGGATATCCCACCTAACCCATATTTAAACTAAAAGAGAGGGGGATCAAAAAAAAGCCATCTCCTTTAGAGAGATGGCTTTTTTTTGAATGATGTTCGTTCGAATTAAGCTACACCAAGTTGTGCGCGTTTAAATCGAGCTACTGTTAAACCTTTTTGTACACCATCTAAATACTGGGCGATGGTTTTAGATGAATCTTTTACAAATTCCTGGTTTAATAATGTAGCATCTTTGTAGAATTTGTTCAGCTTACCTAGAGCAATTTTTTCTACCATTTCTTCAGGCTTTCCTTCTGCCCGAATTTGCTCTTTGGCAATTTCTAATTCGCGCTCAATGGTACGTGCATCTACGTCTCCTTTATCGAGGGCGATGGGATTCATGGCTGCAATTTGCATGGCCACATCTTTACCTACTTCTTGTGCATTAGCTACATCAGTGTTTAAAGCGACGAGTACACCTAGGCGGTAATTTCCATGGATATAAGCAATTACTTTTTCACCATCAACTACTTCGTATTTAGAAATGCCAATTTTCTCGCCAATTTTTCCTGTTTGATCTAGAATAGCATCGGATAGTTTTACTCCATTTAGTGTCAAATCTAAGAGTGCTTCTGTGGATGTGGGACTATGAGCGATTGCTAAGTCGATGATTTGGTTAGCAAAACTGATAAAGTCAGCATTTTTAGCAACAAAATCAGTTTCGCAGTTCAATTCGATGATAAAACCACGTTTTCCATTTTCAGTCGTTTTGGCAATAACTACACCTTCGTTAGATTCACGGTCCCCTCGGCTTGCGGCTACTTTAGCTCCTTTTTTGCGTAGATAATCAACAGCAGCCTCGAAGTCTCCGTTCGACTCGATTAGTGCTTTTTTACAGTCCATCATGCCAGCGCCTGTTTGGCCACGTAGTTTGTTTACGTCTGCTGCTGAAATTTGTAATGTAGACATACCTTATATTTTTAATTTCTACTCCTTCACACGATATGATAGGAGCAAATGATTTGTTGAAAAATAAACTCTCTTTGTACAGCTCAGTAGCTGGGCAGATTTTATTCTGCTGGTTCGCTATTTTTGGTATCTTCTGCTGTAACGGCTACTTTACGAGCACGTTTGTTTGGGTGAACATCTTGCACTTCGACAACTGGGCTACCTTCAGTATCTAGTTTTGTTTTTGCAGCTACAGCTTCTTTTTCTGCTTCTTCTTCTTTATCGCGTTTGCGTTCTTCTAATCCTTCTTTTACGGCTTTGATAATGATGTCAGTGATAAGTGCAATTGATTTGGTCGCATCATCATTGGCAGGGATTGGGAAGTCGATGTTTGAAGGATCGGAATTGGTATCTACCATCGCGAAAGTAGGGATGTTTAATTTCAAAGCTTCAGTAACAGCGATATGCTCCTTTTTTACATCGATGATAAATAACGCAGCAGGTAAACGGTTGAGATCAGATATCCCACCTAAAAGTGTTTCTAACTTTACACGTTCACGTTGAATCATCAGCCTTTCTTTTTTAGAAAGTACATCGAACGTGCCATCTTTGGTCATTTTGTCGATATTCGACATTTTTTTGATGGATTTCCGTACTGTTGCAAAATTGGTCAGCATGCCCCCAAGCCAACGCTCTGTTACATAAGGCATATTTACTGATTTTGCTTGCTCTTCAAGGATATCTTTTGCTTGTTTTTTAGTTGAAACAAATAATACCTTACGGCCCGACTTGACAATCTGTTTAATTGCAGCAGCAGCCTCCTCTATTCGTGTAATGGTTTTGTTTAAATCGATGATGTGGATACCATTGCGCTCCATGAAAATGTAGGGCGCCATTTTGGGATCCCATTTACGCGTAAGGTGACCAAAGTGCACACCTGCATCCAATAAATCTTGATAGGTTGTTCTTGCCATTGTTTGATCCTCCTGAGATTAACGTTTACTAAATTGAAATTTCTTACGGGCTTTTTTGCGACCAGGTTTTTTACGTTCAACCATACGGTCATCGCGGGTCATGAGTCCCTTTGCTCTCAATGAAGTCTTTTTCTCTGGATCTAGTTCCACAATAGCTTTGGCTATCGCCAAACGAACAGCTTCTGCTTGTCCTTTTACACCACCTCCTGATACATTCACAACTACATCGAACTTACCTGTTGATTCTGTAACTTCTGTAGATTGGGTAACAATGTATTGTAGGGGTAATGTGGGGAAATAGGTTTTGTAGTCCCTTCCATTTACAGTAATGGCACCATTACCATCTTTTAAATAGATGCGGGCAATTGCTGTTTTTCTTCTTCCCGAAGTATTTGTTGTTGACATTTCTTTTTCTCCTCTAAATTATAGCTGAATGGTTTTTGGATTTTGAGCAGTATGTGGATGCTCAGATCCAGCATAAACAAATAGATTTTTGTACAACGCTCTGCCTAAACGATTTTTAGGTAACATGCCACGTACCGCTTTCTCGACTACACGATTAGGATGTTTGGCCATCAACTCTTTTGGAGAAATGAAACGCTGACCACCTGGATAACCAGTGTAGGAAACATATTCTTTGGTTTCGAATTTGCTTCCAGTCAGTTTTACCTTGTCTGCATTGATGACAATTACATTATCACCGCAGTCTACGTTCGGGGTGAACGACGGCTTGTGTTTTCCTCTAATGATTTTGGCAATTTTAGAAGACAAGCGCCCCAAAATCTCGCCCTGAGCATCAACAACAATCCATTCCTTGTTGACGGTCTTTTCGTTGGCTGAGACAGTTTTGTAACTTAACGTATTCACTTGTTTGATATTAAATTAAACACTTTTTTAATTTTTCCCCACAAAAACGCGGGAGCGCAAAGATAGTTTGAATTACTTTAATTATCAAGGGGTTGTATGAGAGGTTCTTGAGGTTTGTGTTGATCCAGGAGTTTTAAGGTATGCTCTAGTGCATTATTGCTGGTCCATTCGCCATGGCCAGGGATGACATACTGATGCTTATGGAACTTTTGTGTTACCTTTTTTATTGATGTAGGCCATGCTTGTAGGTTGGCATCAGCAATATTGCCTAGGCTACTACGATCTAGGCTATTTACTAAGCACCCGCCATAAAGAACTTTTTGCTTTCTACACCAAACTACAATATTATCTTTGGTATGCCCTTCTCCCGGATAATAAGTTTGGAAGGTATGCTCGCCCACGGTGAAGATGGTGTCTTTGCTAAAGTAGAATTCCGCTTTTTCAAAATGGTGACTTTTACATAAATCATAGGTTTGTTTGGAGGAATAGGTTTTTATGCCTTGTTTTTGGAAATAGTCGAATCCACCAGTTCTGTCATCGTGGAAATGTGTGCCTATGGCTAGAACTACTTTCTTCTGATGGTGTTTTAAAATATAATCTAGTAGTGACTGACATTTTGTTGTGTCCCAGACCCCATCCAGTAATACAACTCCGTCTCGAGTTACGACATACATTGAGTTGGAGTCGTACTTTTTCCCCTTCCAAGTATTATAAGTCTTAATGATGTAGTAATCACCTGTTAAGTGGTTGATAGTTAGTTTTTTTTCCTGTTTCGTGCTATTCGAATTGTTTAGTGGTTGACTTTTTGCAATGTTTGGGTATCCTCCTAATGTTAATATAATCAAGGCTAATAGTGTGTGAAAAATTTTTGAAGTCATAACGATATTTAGCTTTTTAATACAAGACTAAAAATTTTATTTGACAAATGTTAGAATTTAAAAAGTGTTATTTTGTACTTCTAATTTTCTTTCAGACCTTTACAAAATTATGATCAATCAATTAAATATACATTTGTGGTGGCAGGCTGTTAAAAAACAGGCCAACAGCAATGTGTATAGGTGATATAAATGACAGCATATTTTTAGAGATGTTGATTAAAAACCCGACCCACGAGCTGTCGGGTTTTTTTGTGCCGGGAAGAATGTATGAAGTAGTACTTTAATTACAATGAATAATTTTAAGTTATATACGACCTATAAACGTTTGTTGGCCGATACGACCACCCCGGTGAGCATTTATTTGCGCTTGCGGGATGTATTTCCCAATAGTTTGCTGTTGGAAAGTTCAGACTATCATGGGCGGCAAGGGAGCATGAGTTATATCTGTTTTGACCCTATTGCAGGGATTAAACTCAAGGACGAGCAGCTTACAACCTATTTCCCAGATGGATCGAAGGAAGATAAATCGATAATTGGTGTTGATTTGAAGCATGAGTTGTCTTTGTTTTGTAAGCGTTTCCAGTCAGTAGATGAGCCGGATTTTAAATTTGCCTCTGGGGGCTTGTTCGGCTATTTTACTTATGAAACCATCCAACACTTTGAGGATATTCAGTTGAATGCAAAAGCGCATCCAGAGCGAACGATTCCCAGAATGCAGTATCATGTATATCGGTACTTAATTGCTATTGATCATTTCAAGAATGAACTTTATTTATTCGAGCATCGTACAGATCAAGATGTCCAAAGTGGTTTGGAAAAAATTCAATACTTGATTCAGAATAAAGATTTTCCGACATATTCGTTTTCTTGTAATGGAGAAGAGTGCTCGAATTTTTCGGATGAGGAGTTTTTGGCTGTAGTGAAGCAGATGAGGCAGCATATTGCCAGGGGGGATGTTTTTCAAATTGTTCCGTCGCGGTCTTTTTCCAGGCCATTTTTAGGGGATGAGTTTAATGTGTATCGAACCTTGCGTTCGATCAATCCATCGCCCTATTTATTTTATTTTGATTATGGAGATTTCAAACTTTTTGGGTCATCACCTGAGGCACAGCTCACAATAAAAAATGGAGAGGCGAGTATTTATCCCATTGCAGGTACTTTCAAGCGTACAGGGAGTGATTCACTAGATATCAAGTTGGCTGAAGATTTGAAAAATGATGCCAAAGAAAGTGCAGAGCATGTGATGTTGGTAGATCTGGCTCGCAATGACTTGAGCCGTCATTGCCAGCAAGTAGAGGTCCAATCATTTAAAGAAGTACAGTATTATTCACACCTGATTCACTTGGTTTCAAAAGTGACAGGAAAAATTAAAGGAGATGTGGATTCATTTCAGGTGGTTGGTGATACTTATCCTGCTGGAACATTAAGTGGAGCCCCTAAGTACATGGCCATGAGTTTGATCGACCAGGTGGAAAATCATCAGCGTGGTTTTTATAGTGGCGCTATTGGTTATTGGGGATTCAATGGTGATTTTAATCATGCGATCATGATTCGTTCTTTTTTAAGTCGGAATAATATGTTGCATTATCAGGCTGGGGCAGGAATTGTACTCGATTCGGATCCAAATTTGGAGCTCAATGAGGTGAATAATAAAATGATGGCTTTGCGAAAAGCTTTAGAAATGGCGGAGGAATTATAGGATGACTATTTTGGTAATTGATAATTATGATTCATTCACATTCAATTTGGTTCACCTTTTAAATGAGGTGGGGCACGAAGTCGTTGTTTGGCGGAATGATAAGTTTAACTTAGCAGATGTGAATGCATTTGATAAAATAGTGCTTTCTCCTGGGCCGGGAATTCCCTCAGAGGCGGGTTTATTATTAGATGTGATTAGAACTTATTCACCTACAAAAAGTATACTAGGGGTTTGCTTGGGTATGCAGGCTATTGCTGAGGTATTTGGTGGAGAGTTATACAATCTTTTACGTCCAGTTCATGGCCGAGCTACCCCCATTCGCGTGTTGGATACTCAGGAACAATTGTTTCTGAACTGTCCGACAACGTTTCAGGTTGGCAGGTATCATTCATGGGCAGTTTCAAATGAAAAGATACCAGTGGAGTTAAAAGTGACTTCTACAGACTTGGATGGAGTGATTATGTCGCTTAGGCATCAAACTTTGGATGTACGAGGGGTACAGTTTCATCCAGAATCAGTATTGACAGAATATGGTAAACAGATGATAACCAATTGGAGTGAGGCTGTAAACTCATGAATATTTTAGATCAAATAGTATGTACCAAGCGTGTGGAAATTGCCCTGGCTAGGTCTAAAAAGCCGGTGGAAACGCTTGAAAAAAGCGAAGCATTTGAACGCACTTGTTACTCCTTACGGGAATTCTTACTTGATTCTACTCGAACGGGTATTATAGCCGAGTTTAAGCGACAGTCACCATCTAAGGGTATTATCAATGATTGGTCTAGTGTGGTAAAAGTAAGTACAGGATATGCGCGGGCAGGGGCTTCGGCTTTATCCATCCTGACGGATCAGCATTATTTTGGGGGGCATCATCAGGATTTAATTGATGCTAGACGGGCCAATGATATCCCTGTTTTACGGAAGGACTTTATCTTAGATGAATACCAAATTATTGAAGCCAAGGCTATTGGTGCAGATATTATTTTATTGATTGCCTCGATTCTAAGTCCCAGGGAAGTACAGAATCTAGCCAGGTTAGCCAAAAGTCTTGGTTTGAGTGTATTGCTAGAAGTGCATAATCTAACCGAGCTTGAAAGAAGTATCTGTGATGATCTGGATGTTATTGGTGTAAATAACCGTAACCTAGAAGATTTTTCAGTATCGGTTCAGCATTCATATGAGCTAGCCGATCAAATTCCCGATCAATTTTTAAAAATAGCTGAAAGTGGTATCTCTCGTGTGGAGACTATTCGTTCACTTAAAGAAGTAGGTTTTCATGGTTTTTTGATAGGCGAAAATTTCATGAAGAACAAAATTCCACACCAGGCGATGCGGGATTTTGTAAAGAGTTTATAAAGGAATTTTTAAGGTGCTGGGGTAGATGACGAGGTGCTATTCCCCCGATAATTTATGAGCCTGTTTAAATTTTACTTTATGAAAGTATTATAGGGTATTTTTGAGCGAATTTGCAGCCAAAAAAACACATAAGAATAAAATCAAATAAATTTTAAACAGGCTTCTAGCTTTGAGGGAACTTTTTATAATCGAAGAACACATTTCCTGCCCAATTTCCTTGAAAATTTCCCATTGTGGTGCCACCGGTATTCCAATTAGCAAGGCCGTTAATAGCCAGCTCTTTTGCAAAATCTGCTAAAGCATTTAATACTTCTTTCTGCGATAGGTCATACATTCCCTTATTTGCATACTCAGCGCAACTGCTGAAAATTGCTTTGTTTCTTCTCACTGTCTGAACAGGTCCATGCGCATCTGTAAAAGCAGTACTGGTAAATGAAGAAATTGCTATTTGATGGATTTTATACGTTACTTGATCTATATGAAACGGTTCGCTACTTATACCATACTTATTTCCGACTTTTTGTAAGTGGTTGGCGTAGTGGAGTAATTCCTTACTTGCTATTTCTTTGTAGAGGTTATGAGCTCCTGAGTATGCTTCTTCTTCATTTTTGTTGAAGGAGGTATCATAAAAATATAGAATATTTGGCACTACAAATAGCCGATGGATAAAGGTTGTTAATGCCTCTAATACCTTTTTCTCGGATAGTAAGCAACATTGGGCAATTGCAAGGGTAACGCATTTATCCAATAGCATATCCATACTATATCCTGTACGGCGTAGAAGATCACCACGATGTGTTTGAATTTGATGTGGAGCAAATTTCGCAAGAAAGTTTGCTTTGACTTTTTGAATATAAACCTCTTTATTGGTGACCATCCTAATCGCTTCATCTGTACTGGGTATATGACTACCAGCCGCGGCTAGTTCATTTAATGCATTGAGTACACATGGGCCAGGTTCCCAAGATGGGGAAGGGAAAAGGTTCTTTAGATATCTTAGAAAATTTTCTGCTCGCATATCTTACTCCTTTCGGTTTTTGCATGTATTTAAAGGGGGGAGTCATGCTTAGTTATTAAAATTTTATTAAAAAATAATAATATTATAAATATAAACAGCTTTTATACTTAGCAGGTGTTAAAATTTGTTAAATTAATAGAGCAAGATTTAAAGGTTTAAACAAGCGCCATGATAAGGGTAGTAAAGAAGTGTTACTTGAGATAAATGCTTATGAGGGTGAACAAGTTTTATTATTTCGCCAATTGGTATTCCTTATGCAAAACCAAAAAGCTTGCTCTTTCCTCTTTTTTGAATGGGATATCCCAGTTGCCTTGATAGCTTATTTTAGTGGGAAGCAGTGCTTGATCATTGCCAAAATAGTTTAGTTCGATATTCATCTGCACATCAAAATTGAGCAGGAGGTTATCATATTTCATATCGATGTATCGACCGAGTATCTGAAAATTGCGTAGATCGAAGATGGTGGTGAGCTCCTTGATCATGAGTCCATTTTTGGTGGAATTAGCTAATTCGGGTTTCTGGCTAATCTTGAATCGATAAATAGGGATCGAGTCTGAATACATGCCTCGGTCAAATGAATAATTATAGTACTGGCGCATTGTAGGGGTAAAGATTTGTGTTTTGCTGCCAATAAATGGAATGCCTTTAATGGGTTTACCCGGACTAAAAATGAGTGTTTTAAGTTTGTCTTTATAGGATTCATCTAGGGTAGCTTTCTCAGATGCCTGGGGAATGAAGTCCGTATTATTGGCATTCATGAAAATATAATCAAACATTTTAGCCGTATAGAGCTGATACTTGCCATTATGTCGATATACTTGACCACTATCTTGTTTGGTCAGATATTTCATTTGGTGTTTGGTGTTATTGTTGTCATGATATATTTGGCGATAGATTTTAGCATTGATTCGATTCTTTTTGTTATAGGTGAAAAGTCGGTTCTCTGCAATAAAGCTATACTTACTCATTTCCCGGAAAGCTTTATAAAAGCTGGTATCACTCATAATAGCATCGATGAATGATTGGGCAGTTAGTCGAGTGGATCGAATAATGATCGGTGAGTCGATAGTTACTGATAAAACAGTATCTGGATTAAATCGGGGTATTTTTTGAGCTTTGGCAGTAGTCAGCAAGGCTATCGAGAGTACTAGTATAATAAGGACTCCTTTCATAATGCCTCAGTTGCCCAAGTATCTAATTGCAATATAGGCCATCAGTCCGGTGCTTACTTGCAGTGCTTTTTCGTCAATATTGAAGGTTGGTGTATGTACTGCTGATGTGATACCGAGGGTCTCATTTCGTGTTCCAAGGCGGTAAAAACAGGCATCTGAGACCTGTGAATAGTAAGCAAAATCTTCCCCAGCCATCCAAATATCTAGATCTTTTACCTGTTCTTTGCCAAGATACTCTTCTGCATAGGCGCGTACTTGTGCCGTTAGTTTTTCCTCATTGACTAAAAAGGGATAACCGTTAATAATCTTAAATTCACAGCTGCCTCCCATTGCCTCGGCAATACCTTCAGCCATTTTTTTCATTTTCTCGTGAGCTTGTTTTCGCCAAACCTCATCTAGTGTGCGGAATGTCCCCTCCAAATACACATCATTCGGAATAACATTGGTAGCCCCATTAGCGATTACTTTGCCAAAGGATAATACACAAGGTATTCTAGGATCAGCTAAACGACTCACAATTTGCTGCAAGGCAACGATAATATGGGCTGCAATTAGTACAGGGTCTATATTTTGTTGGGGTTGTGCGCCATGTCCACCTTTCCCACGCACCGTGACATAAATCTCATCGGTAGAGGCCATGTATTTACCTGATCGGAAGCCAACTTTGCCGGCTTCAATCAGAGGCATCACGTGTTGGCCAATAATGGCTGCTGGTTTGGGGCTCTCTAATACGCCTTCTTTAATCATTAGGCTAGCCCCTCCTGGGAGCTTTTCTTCACCAGGCTGAAAAATCAGTTTAACTGTTCCTCCAAACTCATTCTTTAATTTGGACAGTATTTGGGCAGTTCCTAATAGTGACGAGGTGTGCACATCGTGTCCGCAGGCATGCATTATCCCCTCTACCTTGGACTTATAAGGAACATTATTGGCTTCGTTGATAGGTAGGGCATCCAAATCGGCACGTAAAGCCACTACTGCTTCTGAAGGTTTATCTCCTTTAATTAAGCCAACCAGTCCGGTATTAGCCATAGTTTGATAGGGGATACCAAGTTCATCAAGCTTGGATGCTACAAAAGCTGCTGTTCGGGTCTCGTGGAAGGATAGCTCTGGGTTGGCATGCAGATGCTGTCGGGTTGCTACAACCTCATTGTGGATGGCAGTGGCTAGATCAGCAATTTTTTGTTTGAGCATATGCTTTATAGTATTGAAGCCTAATCCTTTACAAGGTAGGAAGAGGGCTTATCACATTCCATGACAGCTTTTATATTTTTTCCCACTTCCGCATGGGCAAGGATCGTTTCGCCCAATTTTAGTTTCTACACGAATAGGCTGTGGTTTTTGTAGTTCCCGGGTATCGGCTTCGAGTACACTGGTGACCACTTGTGCTAGTTCGGGTTTCGATGTTTTCAGTCTGCTTAGGTCTTGAACACGCTTGGGCCGTGCCTCACGAATATGTTCCGGTTGTTGATTCGGCAAACTTCCTTTGAACAAAAAGCTAACTACTTCTTTATTTACACTTGCTAACATTTGTTTGAACAAATCGAAAGCCTCCATTTTATAGACAATCAGAGGGTCTTTCTGCTCGTAAACGGCATTTTGTACCGATTGCTTTAATTCATCCATTTCCCGCAGATGCTCTTTCCATGCTTCGTCAATAAGAGATAAAATCACTGTTTTTTCAAAAACTTTGGATACTTCGCGTCCCCTAGTTTCTACAGCTTTTCTCAAGTTAACTGAAATTTGCACCACGCGTGTTCCGTCTGAAAAAGGAACGATAATCTCTTCAATCTGATCACCACGCTCTTTGAATACATCTTCTAGTACGGGAAGGGCGTGCTGGGAAATAGATTCTGATTTACGTTGATAAAATGCACTAATTATATTGAAAATTTGATCTGTTAAAGAGTGGATTGAGCTGTCGGAAAAATCTTTGTCCGATACTTCCGGATCAACAGAGAAAATACGAATAATTTCTAGTTTGAATCCTTCAAAGTTTTTTTCCTCTTTATACTCAGCAACAATATCTTCAACGACATCGAAAATGGTATTACTCAAATCCACGTCTAAGCGTTCTCCAAATAGGGCATTTTTACGTTTGGCATAAACAACTGAGCGTTGTGCATTCATTACGTCGTCATATTCTAATAAACGTTTACGTACGCCAAAATTGTTCTCTTCTACTTTGCGTTGAGCTCGTTCTATTGATTTAGTAATCATTGAATGCTGAATTACCTCGCCTTCTTCGATACCCATCCGGACCATGATATTTGAGATTCGCTCCGAACCAAACAGTCGCATCAAATTATCTTCTAGGGAGACAAAAAACTGAGAAGACCCCGGGTCTCCTTGTCTACCAGCACGACCGCGCAACTGGCGATCGACACGGCGCGATTCATGACGTTCAGTACCTACGATAGCTAAACCGCCTGCTTCTCGTACGCCTGTTCCTAGTTTGATATCGGTACCACGACCAGCCATGTTGGTTGCAATGGTTACTGTTCCTGCTTGACCTGCTTCGGCCACAATGTCAGCCTCTTTTTGATGGAGCTTGGCATTTAATACATTATGTTTAATGCCACGTAGTTTGAGCATACGACTCAAGAGTTCGGATATTTCGACTGAAGTTGTACCTACCAACACTGGCCGCCCGGCTTGGGTAAGTTTGGTGATTTCGTCAGCTACGGCGTTGTACTTTTCACGGACGGTGCGGTATACCATATCTTCTTGATCCTTTCGCTGTGTGAGTACATTAGTCGGTATCTCAACCACATCTAGTTTATAGATCTGCCATAATTCTCCAGCCTCGGTGGTTGCTGTACCTGTCATTCCACAGAGCTTATGGTACATCCGGAAGTAATTTTGCAGGGTGATGGTAGCATAGGTTTGCGTGGCATCTTCCACTTTGACATTTTCCTTGGCCTCGATTGCTTGATGCAAGCCATCAGAATAGCGTCGTCCTTCCATGATACGTCCCGTTTGCTCATCAACCAACTTGATTTTCCCCTCGTCGATGATGTATTCAATATCTTTTTCGAAAAGAGTGTAGGCTTTCAATAGCTGATTGACAGAATGAATACGTTCCGATTTGATCGAAAAATTGCGCATGAGCTCATCCTTTTTGGCTATTTTTTCTTCGTTGGAAAGTGTGGACTTCTCCAGGTCAGCAATTTCTGTTCCCACATCAGGCATGACGAAGAAGTGGGGGTCTTCTCCTGAAGCAGTGATTAGCTCAATACCCTTCTCAGTAAGCTCTACTTGATTATTTTTTTCGTCGATGACAAAAAATAGTTCAGCATCCACTTTAGGCATTTCTTTGCCCTGATCTTGCATGTAATTATTTTCCGTCTTGATTAAGATTTGTTTGATGCCTGACTCACTCAAGAATTTGATGAGTGCTTTGTTTTTTGGCAAACCTCGATAAGCGCGAAGTAGTGCTAGTCCACCTTCTTCCACACCTGATTTGCCGTCATTGATTAGCTTTTTGGCTTCATTAAGTACGGTATTGATGTAGTTTTTTTGTGCATTGACTAGGCGCTCGATACGGGGTTTTAGGTCATAAAATTCGTGTTCATCGCCTTTAGGTATTGGTCCAGAGATGATAAGTGGGGTACGGGCGTCGTCGATTAATACCGAATCGACCTCATCCACCATGGCAAAGTGTAATTTGCGTTGAACTAAACTCTCTGGAGATAAGGTCATGTTGTCGCGCAGATAATCAAATCCAAACTCATTATTGGTCCCAAAGGTAATGTCGGCCAAGTAGGCTTTACGGCGCTCGTCGGAGTTGGGTTGATGTTTATCGATGCAATCGACGCTCAAGCCATGGAATTCGAATAGTGGTCCATTCCATTCCGAGTCGCGTCGGGCCAGGTAGTCGTTTACCGTAACGATATGAACTCCTTGTCCTGCTAGGGCATTGAGATAAGCTGGTAGTGTTCCTACTAATGTTTTACCTTCTCCGGTGGCCATCTCAGCAATTTTTCCTTGATGAAGTACAATACCCCCAATTAATTGAACATCATAGTGAACCATATTCCATACCACTTCGTTTCCAGCGGCCATCCAAGTATTGTGATGGATGGCTTTGTCGCCTTGGATGAGTACGTTCGATTTTTTGGCAGCTAAATCTCGATCAAATGGGGTGGCTGTTACTTCAATCGTTTTATTTTCTGTAAATCGGCGAGCAGTTTCCTTCATCACTGCAAAGGCTTCGGGCAAGATCACCAAAAGAATTTCTTCTAAGTACTTGTCACGATCTTTTCGCAGTTTGTCTAGTTGGTCGTACCAGGCCGTTTTTTCGTGTATAGTGAGCTTTGGATCTTCGGCTTTAAAGATGATATCAGCGATTTCATTGTCGATATCAGCCAGATGAGCAGCAATTTGAGCTTTGAAGCGGGGTGTTTTTTCGCGTAGTTCATCATTGCTGAGTGTATATAGCTCAGCATAAGCCACCTTAATTTGGTCGACTAAAGGTCGAATGAGTTTGATATCACGGTCTGATTTACTTCCAAATAATTTACTGAGAAAACCTAGCATAGTAATTCGTTTTTTAGCATAATCAACAGTTCGGGCTGCCACTAAATGAATCTTGGCATGCTTGCAAAGTCAACAAGGCCACGAAGTTACGAATTTCTGCCGGAAAGCCCTTTGGGCCGTCAGTCTATGGAATGAATAGTAGCTATTATTTACTCATAGGGTAATTTTGCTCATAATACTTGCAAAAGCTAGTTAGTGGACAAATTGTACATTTAGGTTTTCGGGCGATGCAGATATATCGTCCATGTAAAATGAGCCAATGGTGTGCCAGATGAATTTTGTCTTCGGGGAGGTTTTTGACCAATTGTTTTTCGGCACTTAATGGGGTTTTAGCATTTTGTGTGAGGCCAAGTCGATTAGCTACGCGAAAAACATGTGTGTCAACGGCCATTGCTGGGGCTTGATGAATAACGGATACGATAACATTGGCTGTTTTTCGTCCAACGCCAGGCATTTTCTGTAGCTCTTCGACGGTAGCGGGGACTTGACCTCCGAAATGATCCACGAGCATTTTCGCCATTCCGGCTAAGTGCTTTGCTTTGTTGTTTGGATAGCTTACGCTTTTGATGTAATGAAAAATTTCTTCGGGTGGACTTTGTGCTAGGCTTATGGGATTTGGAAAGCGCTCAAACAGGGCGGGTGTTACTTGATTAATGCGTTTATCGGTGCATTGTGCAGATAGAATAACAGCCACTAGTAATTCATAGGGGTTTTGATAATGTAGTTCAGTTTCGGCTTGAGGCTGATGTATAGAGAAATAATCAACAAAGGCTTTATATCGATCTTTTTTGAGCATTAAACAAAGATAAGAGCTAATCTTTTAGAGCCCGTTTAAATTTTATTTCGTGAAATTATTATAGGGTACTTTTGAGCAAAATGAGGCAGATTTTTTCGCTATAGTGGGGCTTCTATGGCGAAAAAGTTGAACAAAATTGAAGCCAAAAAGATCCATAAGCTAAACGGGCTCTTAGAACTACACATGCATTTAGAAGCGATAAAACTGCCGAATTCATGAAGAGCTTAGAGCCCGTTAAGTTAACTTGCTACAATAAAAGCTTGGTTTTTAAGACTTGGAATTTTTTGAATGCTTCAAGATATTTTTAATAGTTGATGAAGAAGGTTCTTTTTCAATTTGGTACAATGCCTTTTTAATTGCATTGAAGAAAAGCTCATCTTCTTTAGACAATTCTGGCTTTGCAGGATTATCTTTTTTTACCTTATCATCGGATAAAGAACTTGGATTTTGTGGGTAAAGATCTGTCATAAGCATGTTTTTTTACTGCAAATAACGTGATCTATACCCAAAATATTTCAATTAATCTGAAAAATTTGTAAAAAAAATAAGGTAGTATAGAAGCTATTAATATCCTGTCAAATTTGTTAGCGATAACCAAGCTATCGAAATTGATATGGGCATTGCTTATTTCTGTATAGATTCCAACGGTCAATTTGTTGCCAATTCAAAACATTTCAAACGTAATGAAGGTCACCTAAGTATCGAAAACAGGTCTTTAGCAAGAAAAAAGAAAGAATCTAATCGATGGACACGACAGGCTAAAAAACTCGCTAGGTTGCATTATACGATTGCCAACGTTCGCAAAGACTTTCTGCATAAAGAAAGTACACGGATTGCTAAACAAAACTTCATAGTCTATATGGAAGATTTGAAGATCAAAAATATGAGTAAAAGTGCCAAAGGTACTGCATAAGAGCATGGCAAAAATGTAGCTGCAAAGTTAGGCTTGAATCGCTCTATTTTAGATTGTGGCTGTGGTAATTTCGGAACGATGCTGTAGTACAAAACCAAACCGGTGAGGGTGAATCCGAAGCATACTGGTCAGATTTGCAGCTGTTGTTGACAAAGAGATACCAAAAGCATAATTTTACAAAGCAGATTTCTGTGTACCAGCTGCTCCAATACGTCAAATGTAGATGTGAACGCGGCTAAGAATATTTTGAGCAGGGGTACTGCTCGCTATGGTCAACGTAAGGCATTAGCATGTGCGGAGGTAGCAGAACCTCCAATGCCTTTAGGCTGGAGTGTATGTCAGCAGAATTACATACATAAATCAGTTAATCCATTCAGCCCTAAATGCAAAAAGCCTATCCAAAGTTAGGTAAGCCGCTAACCAAGATGAGTCTACCATTTATGAATTTAGGAAATAAAAGCCACCTCTATTTAATCATCTGGACCTTAGGTCTAATCGCAATTGGCGGAGTTATAGGCTCTTTAACCAAGTCGGATATTAGTACTTGGTATAACACCTTAATTCGTTCAACTCTGACGCCTGCAAATTATGTATTTCCAATAGCATGGACTATTCTATACGGCATTATTGGCGCTTGCGGCTGGCTCATCTGGCGACCTAAAGCATTTCCCAGGCTAAGTATTATCAAGACCTTATACCTTGCTCAGCTCATCTTAAATTGGAGCTGGACTCCTTTGTTTTTCCATTATCACTTAACGGGTCTTTCTCTCATAGTTTTGGTCGCCATGGATATTCTGGTCGGCACGATAATTTGCATTACTTACCAAAAAATGAGGGCAGTATCGCTGCTGATGCTTCTATATTTATTATGGATTCTGTTCGCAAGCTATTTAAACTTTTACATATGGCAGTTTAACTAAATGAATATTGGCAAATGGTGGTCAAGCATAAAACTATCAAAAACAAAATTTCTGTCGGCAGTTCATTGGAGTGAAAAAAGAAAATTCTGGTTAGACTAAATGGCTTTGTTAGTTGGATTCAAGAATTGATTTTTTGCTTTTGAAGTGGTTTGACCTCAAAACTTTGTATACTGCAGAGCGACCAATTTCCACCTGTTTGGCTATCTTGGTGGCTCCGATACTTTTGTCACGAAGTTCAAGTACTTTTTCATTATCTACGCTTGGCTTTTTCCCAAACCTAATACCGTTAGATTTTGCTTCTAATCGACCTTCGTTGGTGGGTTCGACTATGTGTAGTCTTTTGGTTTCAGCTACTGCAGATAGAATAGTCGCAACCATTTTTCCCATAATATCTTAGGTACTAATGCCATCATCAAGGAATCGAATAGGTACGCCTAGGCCTTTAAATTCTTTAATAAGCTGGATCATGTTTGCCGTATCACGACCTAACCGATCTAATTTTTTGACAATTATTAGGTCGGCTGCTTATACTTTCAAGCGAAGCAAATGATGTCTTTCACGCTCTGTATGGCTTCCACTGTCTATGTCAGTGAAAATTCGATGAGATTGTACTCCAGCCTCCTGAAGTGCTTTTTTTGTATATATAGAGACTGTCGGCTTGTTGAGACGCGTGCATAGCCAAATATTAGACATATTCATAGGCAACTGACGAAGGAGTCAACTTTAGCGTGGGGAACTGGAAGGAAAATCAAAAAATCACTGTATACGAAAATATGTACTACCTAGGCTATTGCCTAACTTTCGGCCTATTTTCTACGGGAGATATTCTGTATTTAGGGGTTCAACTTAATTGTTTTTGTTTATATAAGTCTTTTCAGCATTCCGTTAAAAATAAGTCCATGAAATGGCAAAACAGAATACCAATATAATTTACCACAAACGCCTTTTGGTTTAAATGTTGCAGTTTGATAAAGTATGTTTTCTATAATTTTAAACTCTAGCCATGCTTTCCCAGGTAATTTCATTTCTGCAAATAATATTAGATTTCCTTCCTCTTTGTTTGCATATATTACACGCCAAAAATCTAAGGTATCTCCTGCATGAATATCATATTTGTCTCTTCTCCCTCTTTCAAATCCTACACCACCAAAAAGTTTATCAATAAAGCCGCGTAAACTCCAAAGCCAATTACTGTAATACCAGCCAGTTTCTCCACCAATAGACCATATTCTTTTGATAGTGAACTCTCGATCATTGATTTCTATTTTTCGTTTGTCTACATAACAGTTCTTTGTAGGAATTTTTAAATATTCAGTAATGTTGCCATTAATTAGACCACTAATTAGTGAATCTTTCCAACTTGAAGCAACATTATTTTCATTTATTTTTATTAATGCTTTTGATAAGGCTTCTTTGTAGGACATAGGATTTATATCTAAAAGCATATTTATTTTACTATCCTTACAGATGACTTCTACTGTCATACTACTGACTAATGCAGAAGCCAGTTTATAGGAGGTAGATGTTATAAAATACAACCAATAAGAAGATAACTTGGGTGTCATGACTGGGACACTAAAAATCCACCGTTTTAATTTTTTTGCTTTAGCAAAACCCATTAGCATGTCTTTATAAGTTAAAACATCAGCTCCCCCAATGTCAAAACTTTGATTGTAAGTTAGCGGATTTAGTAAAGATTTTGATAAAAACTCTAATACATCCGAAATTGCAATGGGTTGACATTTTGTATTTATCCATTTGGGTGCAATCATAAAAGGGAGTTTATTAACCAAATCTCGGATGATTTCGAAAGAAGCACTTCCTGAACCGATGATAATTCCAGCTCTAAGGGTAGTAGTAGCAAATTTTCCGGTATATAAAATTTCTTCAACATGTTTTCTCGATGATAAATGTTTAGAAAGAGAGTTGCTGTTTACTATTCCACTTAGATAAATTACTTGTTTTGCATTTGTTTGATTTATTTTTTTTACAAAATTGTTAGCTGAAGTGTGCTCTAATTCATCATAATTGTCTACAGAGTCAGACATAGAGTGAACTAAATAATAAGCTGCGTCTATGTCTTTTGGAATTACTTTTAAGGTTTCTTTTTTTAGAAAATCAACTTCAATCACGTGAATCTTGTTTTCTAACATTTTGGGATAATAGAATCTATTTTTATCCCTTAAACAGCAAAATACTTCATGATTCTGTGCCAATAGAATAGGTAAAAGTCTTTTCCCGATATAGCCCGTTGTCCCAGTCAAAAGAATTTTCATTTATTTTTAATCATTATTTATCAACACTTTTAAATGTTATAAAATGGTCATGTTTTGATATAATTACAGGTGGGTAATTGGAGAAGCATTCATTTCAGGTGATTTTGAGAGTAATCTGTCAGAAATCCCCGCCCTTCGAGGTTTAAGGGCGGGAGATTAAGAAGAAAGAAGAGTAGAAGTAATTCGATTAGGCTAAACTTTTAAGTGAGTTTTTGTTCGATAGCATCATTTTTCGAATGCCTGCAAGTGCGTAACGCATTCTTCCTAAAGCCGTATTGATGCTTACATCTGTAATAGAAGCGATTTCCTTAAAACTTAGGTTCCCATAATAACGCATGATAAGTACCTCCTTTTGCTCAGAAGGTAAATGATAGATCATTGTTCTTAAATCTTTGTTCAATTGCTCGCGCATGAGACGGTCTTCTACGTTATCGTCATGGAATTGTAAGACGTCGAAAATATCAAAGCCATCCACTGTTGTTACTAGGGGAGTTCTTTGTTCTTTGCGGAAATGATCAATGATTAAGTTGTGCGCAATACGCATCACCCAGTATAAGAACCGACCTTCTTCTTTGTATTTTCCGGCTTTTAATGTGTTGATCACTTTGATAAACGTTTCCTGGAAAATGTCTTCTGCTAGATAGGAGTCTTTAACTAGAAGTTGAATGGCTGTAAATATTTTCGCCTTGTTTCGTCGGATGAGCTCCTCAAGGCAAGCTTCGTTTCCATTTACATAATCAGAAACTAATTCCTGATCACTCTTTGATTGGAGGGTTATAGAACTCATACTTGAAAATTTTGTAAAATGGTTAGTAGATTAAAATTTTATTTTGCAAGTAGAATTCTTTCAATAAATGGCCCTCTTTTTGTTTTGGTTAATAATATTTCTGATCAATTCCCAAATGAAGTGATTCTATCGACAAAATCAAAGAATATTTTCGAAATTATCTCAGATTTAATATTAAATCCCTCCTAATTTTGCTTAATGAAGATGTTTCGTTTGTGTCATGGGTAAAACAGTAATAAAAGATTTTCGAAAATATATCCTTATCAAGGGTGCGCGGGTTCATAATCTAAAAAATATTGATGTAGAAATACCTAAAAATAAGCTGGTAGTGATTACTGGTGTGTCTGGTTCTGGCAAGTCTTCTTTGGCTTTTGATACGTTGTATGCAGAAGGGCAGCGCCGTTATGTAGAAAGTCTCTCATCCTATGCCAGACAGTTTATGGGGCGTATGAATAAGCCGGATGTGGACTATATCAAAGGCATTGCTCCTGCCATTGCGATCGAACAGAAAGTAATTGTGGGGAGTCCTCGCTCGACTGTTGGGACTTCTACAGAGATTTATGACTACTTAAAACTGCTTTTTTCCCGAATAGGAAAAACAATATCTCCGGTATCTGGTAGTCAGGTGAAAAAACATACGGTTACGGATGTTGTAGATTTTATTTCAACATTACCACTGGGAACAGCCATTACTATACTTTGTCCATTAAATCCACACAATAAGCGTTTGCTCCAAGAGGAACTAGCTGTGTTACTGCAAAAAGGATTTTCGCGGATACGGATGAATAATCAGTTCCATAAAATTGAAGTCATTTTGGAGGATCAAGCTGTCAACAATAAGCAGGTTGATGTACAAGATCAGGTAGAAATTGTTATTGATCGGGTGGTTACAGCTGCGGATGAGGAAACCCAAAGTCGGTTAGCGGATTCTATTCAAACTGCTTTTTTTGAAGGAAAAGGGGACTGCATTATTGACGCAGGTGGTTTAAGACATTTATTTTGCGATCGATTTGAGTTAGATGGTATTCAGTTTGAAGAACCAAACCCCAATTTTTTTAGTTTTAATAATTCTTATGGTGCTTGCAAGCGCTGTGAGGGCCTTGGTAAAGTGATTGGTATTGATCCGGATTTGGTCATTCCGGATAAAAGCAAATCGGTATATGATGGGGCGATTGCACCATGGCGTGGTGAAAAGATGGGCGAGTGGTTGAAAAATTTGATTCAAGGTGCCTTAAGCTTCGATTTCCCAATTCATCGACCATATAATCAGCTCAGTGTTGAACAAAAAGAATTACTGTGGACTGGGAATTCTCATTTTACTGGTCTAAATGATTTTTTTGACGAGTTGGAAAAGCAGACACATAAAATCCAGTATCGGGTGATGCTATCCAGATATCGTGGAAAGACTAACTGCCCTGATTGTAGAGGAAGTCGTCTTCGAGTGGATGCTTCCTATGTCAAGGTAGGGGATAAGTCTATTACGGATGTAGTGTTGATGCCTCTGGATCAAGCGTTTGAATTTTTTCAAAAATTAGAACTCTCTGCTGCGCAGCAGCAAATTAGTAAGCGTTTGTTGTTAGAGATCATCAGCAGAATACAGTTCTTGAATGATGTTGGCCTGAGCTACCTTACCTTGAATCGTTTGTCCAATACCCTTTCTGGAGGGGAATCGCAACGTATTAATCTGGCAACTTCCTTGGGTAGTTCGCTTGTGGGGTCTATTTATGTCTTGGATGAGCCGAGTATTGGGCTACACCCTAGAGACACTCATCGTTTGATCGGTGTACTCAAATCGTTGCGAGATGCGGGTAATAGTGTGCTTGTGGTGGAGCATGAGGAAGAAATTATGCAAGCTGCGGATTATCTCATTGATATTGGTCCAGCAGCTGGAACTCATGGTGGACATCTGGTGTTTTCGGGAACATTTGATCAAGTATGTAAAGATCAGAAGAGTTTGACGGGTAGATACTTGAGTGGTCTTGAACGAATAGAAATCCCTAAGAACCGTCGTAAGTGGGGTGATTTTATTGAGATTAAAGGGGCTAGGGAAAACAATTTGAAAGATGTAGATGTCAAATTTCCACTATATGTGTTAACGGTGGTATCTGGTGTTTCGGGTTCAGGAAAGACTTCTTTAGTGAAGCGAATCCTACAGCCAGCACTACAGAAAGTGATTGGAGGCTATTCGGGGGAGCAAACAGGGGCTTATGATGCGCTTGTAGGGGATATCGGTCGGATTAAACAGGTGGAGCTAGTGGATCAAAATCCCATTGGTCGATCTTCAAGGTCCAATCCGGTAACCTATGTTGGGGCATGGGATGAGATTCGGGCTTTATTTTCGGCTCAGCAGGCATCTAAATTGATGGGTTTAAAGTCAGCTGCTTTTTCAACTAATGTAGAGGGTGGGCGATGTGATGTTTGTCAGGGAGAGGGACTGGTGAAGATCGAAATGCAATTCATGGCTGATATTTATTTGACCTGTGAGTCCTGTGGGGGGAAGCGTTTTAAGCAACATGTATTAGATATCACTTATAAGGGTAAAAATGTGTATGAGATTCTGGAGATGACGGTAGATGAAGCCATGCTGTTCTTTGAGGGGGAGGCTAAAATTACTTCTAAAATGAAGCCTTTGGTAGATGTTGGTTTGGGTTATATTCATTTGGGACAGTCGTCTAGTACCTTATCGGGAGGGGAAGCGCAACGGATTAAGCTGGCCTCGTTCCTACTGAAGGGAAATAGTACGAAAAAGACACTTTTTATTTTTGATGAACCCACTACCGGATTGCATTTTCATGATATTAAAAAATTGCTAAAATCATTTGATGCTTTATTGGAGCAGGGGCATACTATCGTGGTAATTGAGCATAATATGGATGTCATCAAATGTGCTGACTGGGTGATTGATATCGGGCCAGAAGGGGGCGAAAAAGGAGGTGAAATTGTTTTTGAGGGGGTGCCGGAAGATTTAATTCAGTGTGATAATTCATATACGGGAAAGTTTTTGAAGCAGCACATGGCTTCTCGTAATAAATAAAAATGAGTAAGCTAGCTCTCTTTTTAAGAGTTATTTACAATTAAGCTTTCCAATACTTGATGTACTTGTTCTTTTAATTTGGGCAAATCGGCTTCTGTTAATCCTGTTACGGTTATTGGCTCTCCAAAAATGAGAGATATAGAGCCTGGTTTGGCATCTAAGGGATAGCTCCGAGGGAGTAATTTGCGGGCGTTAATAACAGCTATCGGAGCAATAGGCGTTTGTGTTTCGATTGCAATGCGAAAAGCGCCATCATAAAAGTGGGCTAGTGGAGCGTCTGTGCGGTTCATCGTTCCTTCTGGAAAAATTAAAATGGATTGCCCACCAGCGAGTTCAACTTTTAGATCTTGGATGCATTTGGCTCTATTTTCAGCATTTTTCCGGTCAATGAGAACGACTGTTTTCCGATAAATAAGACCAAATATGGGCACTTTCAGTATTTCAATCTTTCCTAGAGGCTTAAAAGACCCTGGGATAGCCCGAGTAGCTGCTACAACATCCAAATAGGAATTATGATTAGAAATATAGATGTATGCTTTGTTCGGATTGATCAGCTTTCTCCCCTTAACCTTGATGTGGAAAAAGCAGAGTGTACAAAATAGCCAAGCCCATATTTTAATAAAGATAAAGCAGGTATCCTGCATCTTTTTCCCCTTTAAGATCCAGGTTGGTAAAAGGATAAAAGGGAGTAGAACGATCATGAAGATGCTGAACACCAGCGCGCACCAGATCAAAAATAGAATAGAAAATAGCTTCTTAATGATAAAATAGAGCCTAGCCATAATTATCTAGTGATTCCGAGTTGTTCATAGGTTTTTTCTGCAGCAATTTTTTCTGCATTTTTTTTATTGTAATCTCGCCCAATGGCGTAGGGTTCATCAGCTATAACTACTTGAATGGTAAAGAGCCGATTACTTTCCCCAGCTTCATTGGAAATTAAATCGAAGCGAATGGTTTTACCCTGGCGTTGGCACCATTCTAGAAGTTTGCTTTTGAAATTTGTTTCTGTGAGCTCCAATGCAGTAATGTCTATATGAGGTTTAATAATTCGATTAGTGACCAATTTATGGGTAAAGTTATAGCCCTGATCTATATAGATGGCTCCGATAAGTGCTTCAAATGCATCACCTAGCATGGAACTTCTTTTAGCAGTATGATGGAGTATCTGTTTGTCAAATTCAAGGATTTCGTTGAGGCCTAGACGTAGGGCCAGCTGATTTAAGCTGGTTCTGCTGACTATTTTGGAGCGCATTTCGGTTAGAAAGCCTTCGTCCTTATAGGGATATAATTTAAAAAGTTCTTCAGCTACGATACAGCCTAAGACAGCGTCTCCCAAAAACTCAAGTCGTTCATTATTGTTTTTTGATCCATTTTTTGATGTGATCGCTGCGGAACGATGCCTAAAAGCCATTCTATAGAGACTAATATTACGAGGTACAAAGCCAAGTAGATTTTTTAGTAACCTAACGTATTTACGATGAGGAGATAGGTAAAGATGATATATTACTAAAAAAAACATCGAGTAAATCTACAAGTTGCCAATCCGCTATAACGAGACAATTCGTTATTCCCGATACACTTACTAAGAAGCCGGTAAGATATTATCCAATTACTCTTCGTATTTCTTGAAAATAACAGATGCATTATGACCACCAAAGCCAAAAGTGTTGCTTAATGCAGCACGAACAGTTCTTTTATGAGCTTTATGAAAGGTTAAATTCAGTTTTGGATCAATATTAGGATCATCGGTAAAGTGATTGATTGTTGGGGGGATGATGTCATACTTAGTGGCTAAAATAGCTGCAATAGCCTCTACTGCACCAGCTGCTCCTAATAAGTGTCCCGTCATTGATTTCGTTGAACTGATATTTAGTTTATAGGCGTGTTCATTGAACAGGTCAACGATTGCTTTGATCTCACTGATATCTCCCAGAGGTGTAGAAGTTCCGTGTACGTTAATATAGTCGATATCAATAGGGGCTAAATTAGCATCGCGTAATACATTAGCCATCACTAGGCGAGCTCCGAGTCCTTCAGGATGTGGCGCTGTGATGTGATTGGCATCAGCACTCATCCCACAACCAACCAGCTCGGCATATATCTTAGCACCGCGCGCTTTTGCATGGCTCAATTCTTCTAAAATGATTGTACCAGAGCCCTCTCCAGCAACGAAACCATCGCGATCTTTATCAAAAGGTCTTGATGCAGTAGCGGGGTCATCATTTCGAGTTGATAAGGCATGCATCGCATTAAATCCGCCTATTCCAGCCTCGTTAATAATGGCTTCTGATCCCCCAGAAAGAATAATGTCTGCAATCCCAAGCCGAATATAATTGAAAGAATCAATGAGTGCATTACTGGAGGATGCACAGGCAGAAACGGTAGAAAAGTTAGGGCCTCGCAGACCATATTTGATCGAAATATGACCTGGAGCAATATCAATGATCATTTTTGGGATGAAAAATGGGTTGAATCGGGGAGATCCATCGCCACCTGCAAAGTTGCCTATTTCATCTAAAAAGGTCTTTAGACCGCCAATGCCCGCCCCCCAGATTACTCCAATACGATTTGTGTCGAATTTAGTGAAGTCTAGTCCGGAATCTTTAACGGCTTCATCTGTTGAGGCCAATGCATAATGGACAAAAGGATCGAGCTTGCGCACTTCCTTTTTGTCCATAAAGTCTTCTGGATTGAAGCCTTTTACTTCGCACGCAAATTTAGTTTTGAAGTGTGTTGTATCAAACTTGGTAATGGGAGCTGCTCCACTTACACCATTAATCAAATTATTCCAATAGTGTGGTACTGTATTCCCAATGGGAGTAAGGGCACCAAGTCCGGTTACAACAACTCTTTTTAGCTCCATTTATTCAATCTTCGTAAAATTTACTTCACGGTTTTTTCTAAATAGGCAATAGCTTGGCCAACAGTTCCGATGGTTTCAGCCTGATCATCAGGAATAGCCACGTTAAACTCCTTCTCAAATTCCATAATTAGTTCTACTGTGTCCAATGAGTCAGCACCAAGATCATTGGTAAATGATGCCTCTGGTGTAACCTCATTTTCGTCTACACCCAATTTTTCAACGATAATTGCTTTAACTCTTGAAGCGATATCAGACATGATCTTTATGATTTTAATGATTAAATAATTCTGCGCAAAGAAAAATAAATTCTGGCATATCTCAAACCCTTTTTAGTTCATAGCTTTGATGCGGTGCCTTAAGCTCGATTTTAGGCTGGCTCATGCACGGGCTGTGATGGAAAAACGTAGCTGAATCTAGAGCTTTGTGTAAAAAATACGAACTGCTTTTAATGATTTGCGTGAGGGATAGCAGCGAAAACCCCGCAGCAAAGCCAGGAGTTGTAGCGGATAGCCCGACCCGCAGGGGCACGCCCAACGCTTAATATATTGTTGTTAGGAATTCGTATCTAAAAAGATAAATCTAGGGGAATACACGTATTTTTATGGGTGTTTTTAGTGCACCGGAAGCAAAAGAACTAAACAATTGATTTATATAACAAGGATTTAAATGAAAGGTGTTCACGTCAGAACAAAGATTGTAGCCACTTTAGGCCCAGCCTCTACAAAAAAAGAAGTATTACTTGGAATGATTAAGGCGGGAGTGGATGTTTGTAGATTAAACTTTTCACATGGTAGCCGGGCAGATCATCAGAAAACCATTGACCTGATTCGTGAAATAAACCAGCGGTATAAAACTAATGTCGGGATTCTTGCTGATTTGCAAGGCCCAAAGATTCGTATTGGACTGGTTAAGGATGGAGGTGTTAATCTCATTAGTGGAAATAAAATTGATATCACGACCCGTGAACTGACCGGGGACGACAAGCAGATCTACATCACATATCAAAATTTCCCCAAAGATGTACGTGCAGGAGAAACTATTTTGCTAGATGATGGCAAGATACAAATGAGGGTATTGGAGACCAATCATGAAGATACAGTAAGTTGTGAGGTGATCTACGGTGGGGTGCTGACTTCACGCAAAGGTGTGAATTTGCCTAATACGAAGGTATCTATACCCAGCTTAACAGAGGAGGATCTGTCAAATCTTGAGCTGGCTTTACAAAACGATGTGGAATGGATAGGTTTATCCTTTGTTCGTTCTGCGGAAGATATTATTGAATTGAAGCGCATCATTGGCCGGAGTGGTAAGGAGTCCCGAGTGATTGCAAAAATTGAAAAGCCTGAGGCTGTGGATAATATCGACGATATTATTGCAGCAACGGATGGAGTGATGATTGCCCGGGGTGATTTAGGGGTTGAGATGCCGATGGAACAAGTCCCAGTTTTACAGAAAATTATTGCTCAAAAATGTCGAGATGCTTCTAAACCTGTGATTGTTGCTACGCAAATGTTGGAGAGCATGATTACCAATCCACGCCCAACCCGTGCCGAAGTGAATGATGTGGCTAACTCAGTGCTTGATGGTGCAGATGCAGTAATGCTAAGCGGAGAAACTTCAGTAGGTGAATATCCTCTTATTGTGATTGAAACTATGCGGAAAATTATTCATAACATAGAAGAAAATGGTTATCCATTCAATATGCATAAAGAACTGAATGAAAGTTCGCCTACCTATATGGGAGATGCAGTATGTGGTTCGGCTATTTTTCTCGCTGAAAAGACAAATGCAGTAGGCATCGTTTCGATGACATCTTCGGGCTATACGGCCTTTGAAATATCTAGTCATCGTCCTAAAGCGTCTACGTTTATTTTTACAAGTAATCGTAGCTTGCTAAGTACGTTGAGCTTGTTGTGGGGAGTTCGTGGCTTCTATTATGATAAATTTGACAGTACAGATAAATCAATCAGTGATGTGAATCATATTCTAAAAGCTGAAAAACTAATTGAACCTGGTCAGGTCGTGATCAATACAGCAGCTACCCCAATTGAGAAAAAAGGTAAAACCAATATGGTGAAAGTAACCTTGATCGAGTAACAGCTTCACCTCCGACGCCCCTCCTTGGAAGGAGGGGCGTCGGAGGTGAAGCTGTTGTGCTGATTTATCAACATTGCTAACTATTTAATAATAAGTTGTTTAGTTGATTTGTTTGGGGCTGAAACTTGTCCTCTATGGATACTGTGGAAAAGTCTCCTGAATCAACAGTGCCTAATTTTAGATAAATTTGATTTAGAGCCTTTGGTAGCGCTACGTTAAGTTCTAAATTAAATACACAGCTTATGAGTAAGATAATTACCAAAAACCCCCTAGAGGGATCTCAGAAGGGTTTGACGTTCGATCGTCATTTTACAAAAAAAGAACGGAATGTATACGATTTGTTTGTGTATGAGAAGCGCTCGTCGGTTATTCGAAATCCAGCGGGGGATGCTGTTTTTGAAAAAAATGATGTTGAGGTCCCAAAAACCTGGAGCCAAGTAGCAACCGATATTTTAGCTCAAAAATATTTTCGTAAAGTGGGGGTTCCCATGCCCGATGGAACGTTGGGATCTGAAAATAGTATCAAGCAAGTAGCCCACCGTATGGCTAATTGCTGGAAAATATGGGGTGAGCGTTATGGTTATTTTGCAAGCTCAGAAGATGCAGCTGTATTTTATGATGAGTTGGTATATACGATCATTGGTCAGCTAGCTGCACCGAATTCGCCCCAGTGGTTTAATACGGGTTTGCACAGTTCCTACGGAATCTCGGGTAGTCCACAGGGGCACTATTACGTAGATCCGTTGACAGAAAAGTTAGAAAAGTCAAGTTCGGCTTATGAGCGTCCACAACCCCATGCTTGCTTTATTTTATCAGTGAAAGATGATCTGGTGAATGAAGGGGGTATTATGGATCTTTGGGTTCGAGAAGCCCGTATTTTCAAGTATGGTTCGGGTGTGGGAACCAATTTTTCGACCATTCGTGGCGAAAGTGAAAAACTCTCTGGAGGAGGGTATTCTTCAGGGCTTATGTCATTCCTTAAAATTGGAGATCGTGCAGCGGGAGCAATCAAATCTGGTGGAACTACACGCAGAGCAGCTAAAATGGTTTGCTTGGATATGGATCATCCCGAGATTGAATCCTTTATAAATTGGAAGGTAGAAGAAGAAAAAAAAGTGGCTGCATTGATTGCTGCAGGTTATTCATCCGATTATGAGGGGGAAGCCTATCGCACGGTATCGGGTCAAAATTCGAATAATTCAGTACGCATTCCCAATACTTTTTTCCATGCTTTGGAGAAGAATGCGGATTGGAATTTGCTTGCGCGTACTGATGGGAGCATATTAAAAACAATTTCTGCTGGTAAGCTATGGCAAGATATTGCTTTCGCTGCATGGGCTTGTGCTGATCCTGGAGTACAATATGATACCACGATCAATGAATGGCATACCTGTCCAGAAGGTGGACGTATCAATGCATCAAATCCGTGCTCAGAATATATGTTTTTAGATAATACAGCCTGTAATTTGGCTTCAATTAACCTAGCTCATTTTTTTGACCCAGTAACACTGGTATTTGATGTGAAGGGATTTGAGTACGCTTGCCGCTTGTGGACTGTAGTTTTGGAAATTTCGGTATTGATGGCACAATTTCCTTCGAAGGAAGTGGCTCAGTTATCTTACGACTACCGTACGCTTGGTTTGGGCTATGCCAATTTGGGTTCTATTTTGATGACTGCCGGTATTCCATATGATAGTGATAAAGCACGTGCCATCGGTGGGGCTATTACCGGTATCATGACCGGTACAGCCTATGCAACTTCCGCAGAGATGGCTCGAGAGTTGGGGTCATTTAGTAGATACGAAGAAAATAAGCGCCATATGTTACGGGTGATGCGTAATCATCGCTATGCGGCGTATAATACTAATTCATATGAGGAGCTACAAATAGCGCCTCCCGGCATTGACCCAAAAGCCTGTCCGGACTATTTGTTAGCAGCGGCATGTAATGCATGGGATCGGGCTGTAGAGCTCGGTGAAAAATATGGCTATCGGAATGCACAAACTACAGTGATTGCGCCTACGGGAACCATAGGCCTGGTGATGGACTGTGATACAACAGGTATTGAGCCTGATTTTGCTTTAGTAAAATTTAAAAAACTATCAGGTGGTGGATACTTTAAAATCATTAATCATAGTGTGCCAAAGGCGTTGCGTAACCTAGGTTATCAAGCGCATGAAGTGGAAGCAATTGTGAACTATGCTAAGGGATCAGCTTCTTTACAAGGAGCGCCACATGTCAATTTTGAAAGTTTGAGTGCTAAGGGTTTAAGTCCGTCTGAGTTGCAAAAAATAGATCAGTCGTTGCATACGGCCTTTGAAATCAGTTTTGTATTTAATCAATGGACGTTGGGTGAAGACTGTTTAAAGCGTTTAGGATTTAAGCCAGAGCGCTATCGTGCATCAAACTTTAATCTACTGCGGGCTTTGGGTTTTTCTCGCCAGCAAATCGCCGAGGCAAACGAATTCATCTGTGGTACGATGACCATCGAAGGGGCGCCTTATCTAAAGAAAGCGCATTATTCCATATTTGATTGTGCCAATAAATGTGGATCTAAGGGTGAACGTTACATTCATGCACATGGGCATATCAAGATGATGGCAGCCGCACAGCCTTTCTTATCGGGGGCTATTTCCAAAACTATCAACTTGCCTCATGAAGCTACTGTGGAAGAAATTAAGGATTGTTACGAACTATCCTGGCAACTCGGACTTAAGGCCAATGCCCTGTATCGAGATGGTTGCAAATTATCCCAACCTTTGTCTACGAAATCGGATGTGAAGGAAGATCAACTGGAAACCATTGAAGAAGTTTTAGGTGAAGCGGCTAATATTCGGCTGAGCGATCTTACGCCCGAGCAAGTTTTGGAGGCAGCTCGTGCCATTTTGGAGCGATCTACAGATACACATTTTAAGCGTCAGTTATCATCGGTTATTGAGAAGAAGAATATGCCTGCCCGACGAGGTGGTTTTACGCAAAAAGCCAGAGTTGGTGGGCAGACTATTTTTGTGCGTACAGGGGAATATGAGGATGGTACATTGGGAGAAATCTTTGTAGACATACATAAAGAGGGGGCTACTTTCCGGTCGCTAATGAACTGCTTTGCTATTGCAGTTTCTGTAGGTTTACAATATGGGGTGCCTCTAGAAGAGTTTGTTGATAAATTTACTTTTACACGTTTTGAGCCATCCGGGGCGGTTACGGGTCACCAAAACATTAAGACAGCAACATCCATTATCGATTATATTTTCCGCATGTTGGGTTATGAATACTTAGGCCGGGAAGATTTGGTTCATGTGCTCAGTAATCAAAAAGCGGTTCTTGGCAACCCTCAGATGCGCGATGAAGATGTAAATCCAGACGAAAACCATTCTATCGAAGAGACAGTACCTATTGTATCGAAATTAAGCTCAGGAAAGGCCTTGAAGCCGATATTGGATATTTCGGGTGGGGCTCAATCGGATGCACCCGCTTGCCCTAACTGTGGTCATATTATGGTGCGTTCAGGTACCTGCTATAAATGTTTGAATTGTGGTACTCAGGGGGGGTGTAGTTGAGAGTAAACGTATTTACCGCTATATGAGGAATAAAGGAAGTAGGGCTTAAAAGAAATGAATATCCTCTATATCTGGATTATTCTTTTTAGCCTGGATTACTCGAGGATCTGGTGGTGGGGTAGGAGCAATATAGTGCTTGATAATAGGTGGTTTATATCTAGGCCTAGGTTCCAGATACCCGCTGTTGTCTTTTATATTTTTGGTTATTGGTGGTAAAGGAGCCGGGCGATGGATTAGGTTAGGAGTAGGGTTTGTAAATGACTTAGGCTCCAAGTATCCTGATGGGGTAGTTTGGGGTGAATTATTTGCTGTGGGGGGTGCAGGTGCGGGCCGCTTAATCATTGTCGCTAGTGCATTTTTGATTTTAGGCTCGGATATAGCCTTTAGCCCATCTGATTTCCCACCTTGCAACATGACTTCATAGGCATCATAATACGTTTTATTATTCCGTTCGATGGATGTTATTACAGGTATTCCATGAAGATCTACCTCTTTCTTGCTAAGCCAATATAAAAACCGATATATACTATCATAGTCAGGCTTATAATGTCCACTTTTAGGGCTCATGGATACTAATTTGCCTTGGTTTATAGCGATTTCACCCGCGGCCAGTACCGGAGCCCCATTTGAAAGGCTAGAGTGATGAAGCTCAGCGATTTTATGTGATGCAACATAGAGCTCATGGGTTTGACTTAGTACAAAAATCCCCCATCCTTTTCCAGAAAAGTTGGTTTGTAGGGTAGCTGTATCGAAAATATTTCCCATATGATCTTGAAATAGACCATTGATAACTGTGACTTTATAAATCTGTCGCTCAGATTCATCCAAGTATGTTACTCTTTTAGTCAGTAGACTATTTGCTGTAATCTTATTTAGATTGTTGGCAGAATGAAGTTCGCGAGGAATATAGGTTGACTGTAACCATGTTATAAAGTCTTCATCAGAAGTGCTAGTATACCATTCTTTAAAAGCAGAGCTGGTATGAACACCAGCAAAGTGTGGAGTAATAGTTTCTGGCCAGTACTCTTCCCCGAGTCGAGCACCTTTGCCCTTGAAGATGGTACGTAATTTATCCCAGTTCTTTTGGGCTTTTACACGATGCTGATCTTTTAGTTGGTCAATTTCCTGTAATCGATACAGTGCTTGATACTTTATTTTTTCGACAGCTAGTGATCGTTTTGAGCCATGTGGTTTAGATTCGAGAAAATTATTGCACGCGCACAAAATAGTAATGACTACGATTTGCTCTTCAAATTCATTGCTAGCCACTTTCTCCACCTTCTCATACACTTGTAACTGCTGGTCAATGATTAGTAATAGCGGATTTTTACGATGATCAAAAATACCTTTTGCGGAGTCGCGTTTGAATTCCAAGTAGCTTGATATTTTCATATCGACAAATTGTTATAACTATATTAATATAAATATAATTAAATTATAATTTGATGTAAAATATTAAATCTGCATATAAAAGCCGGTAGATTATATCGGAGATAAGTAGCTTTACGTCATTAAAAATGAATCTATGAATACATTGACTAAGAAGCTGTTTTTACTATTTACACTATCTTCTTTGGGGGTATTTGCGCAAGACCGCTCCTCTTTTATAGAAACCATTGGCACAAAAAACGTTTGGGTGGATGCTACCTTTAAAAAGATGAGTCGTCGAGAGCGGATTGCGCAGTTGTTTATGGTGCGTGCTCATACAGATAAGGGTCAAGCATTTGAAGATTCTATTGCTCAGGTGATTCAGAAAGAGCGTATCGGTGGTTTGGTATTTTTTCAAGGAGGACCTGCTAGACAGGCTGCGCTGATTAATCGTTATCAATCTTTATCTAAAGTCCCATTATTCATTGCTATGGATGCTGAGTGGGGTTTAGGGATGCGTTTGGATAGTACAATATCCTATCCCTATCAAATGACTTTAGGGGCTATTCAGAATAATGTCTTAATCGAAAAAATGGGACAGCAAACTGCTACTGACCTCAAGAGAATGGGGGTACATGTCAATTTTGCGCCTGTTGTGGATATTAATAATAATCCCAAAAATCCAGTTATTGGCTTTCGTTCCTTTGGTGATAACAAGTATAATGTAACAGCAAAAGCTGGGGCCTATATGAAAGGTTTGCAAGGCGAAGGGGTACTGATTAGCCTAAAGCACTTTCCTGGACATGGAGATACGGATGTCGATTCCCACTTAGACCTGCCATTGCTTCCTTTTGATCGTAAGCGTTTGGATTCATTAGAGTTATATCCTTTTCGAGAATTGATTAAGCAGGGAGCCTCTGGTGTGATGAGTGCACATATAAATATTCCTGCACTAGACACAACGGCGCATGTCCCAGCCACTTTATCTAAGCCAGTCATTACTGATATCCTTCGTGGAGAGCTTGGATTTAAGGGCTTGGTTGTTTCAGATGCTATGGAGATGAAGGGGGTTGTTAAATACTTCCCAAACGGAGAGGCAGATGTGCGAGCGATTATAGCTGGAAATGATTTAATTGAGCTTTCGGAGGATACCCAGCGAGCTATCAAACTCATCCGCAAAGCCATTCGTCAAAGAAAGCTTACTTGGAATTGGATCAATGAGCGAACCAAGAAAGTGCTAGCGGCCAAGTATTGGCTCGGTTTAAATACTTTTAAGCCTATTCAAGTAGAAAATATAGTGGATGATCTAAATCATCAGGAGGCCTTTGAGCTCAATCAGCAATTAGCAGATGCAGCTGTAACAGTATTGGGGGATAGTTTGTTAAAGGCTTTAGACTTTTCCAAGCGAACGGCTATCATTAGTTTGGGGACCCAATCATCAAATCTATTTCAAGCCATGTTGAAGCCTCGTTTCAAAAAATCAGTCACATTTATTTTGCCTAAAAATGCATCTTCAGTAGATATTGCTAGTTTGAAGGGTCAGTTAAAGGATTTCAAACAAGTGATTGTGAGTATTAGTGATATGCGCAGGCGTCCCTGGAGTAAACTAGATTACAGTATCGACTTAAACCTATTTATTGCTGATTTAGCTAAAATGAATAATAGCGTGATTAGTGTTTTTGCTAATCCATATGTACTTACTGGTTTACCCGGGATTGAGCAATGCAAGACAATACTAATGAATTATCAACAAAGCGATGAAATGCAAATAGCAGCAGCTCGAGTGATTTTAGGTCAGTTAAAGGCGCAGGGTAAATTGCCCGTTACGATCAATACTTTTTTTAAGTATGGGGATGGGAGTAATTAGGGAGAAATACAACGACCATTTTCTTAAAGCATTAGCTCGCCTCAATGAGAGCCAGCGTAAAGCCGTGGAGGCTATTGAAGGGCCAGTCTTGGTGATTGCAGGCCCGGGTACGGGTAAAACACAAATTTTGGCAGCTCGCATTGGGAAAATCTTGCTGGATACAGATACACAGCCTCATCATATCCTATGTCTTACCTATACGGATGCTGGGGCTGTAGCTATGCGTAAGCGACTTTTTGATTTTATTGGGCCTGAAGCGTATCGGGTGCATATTTATACGTTTCATGCTTTTTGTAACGATATAATCCAAGAGAACTTGGATTATTTTGGCAAGTTGGAGTTGGAGGCTATCTCTGATTTGGAACGTATGTCTGTTTTGCGTCAGTTGATTGATCAGTTTGAAGTGAATCATCCATTGAAGCGTTATCACGGAGACGTGTACTATGAGATAGGTCGTTTGCAGCAGCTTTTCTCGGTGATGAAGCGTGAGGATTGGTCGCCGGAATATATTGATAAGAAAATCGATGAATTTATAAATCTGATTAGGGACTGCGATGCCGATTCGGTCTATTACAAAGAATATAAATACACCAAAAAATATAGAGACAGAGAGGTTGGTTCACTCAAACCAGCTTTTATCACACTCAAAGACCGCTTAGAGAAGCTTCGTGCAGCTGCATATGAGTTCCCAAAATATCAGCAAATGATGCGTGAAATGGGGCGCTATGATTATGATGATATGATCTTGTGGATTCTTCATGCTTTTAAAACCGATGAACAGTTTCTGCTAAACTATCAAGAGCGCTACCTCTATGTGCTGGTGGACGAGTATCAGGATACCAGTGGGTCGCAAAATGAATTGGTTCAGCTGTTGATGAATTATTGGGACCAGCCGAACATTTTTGTGGTTGGGGATGATGATCAGTCGATATTTCGTTTTCAGGGAGCGAACGTTCAAAATATGGAGGAGTATCATGCGCGATATGCCCATGATCTATGCCGGGTCATGTTGACGGATAATTATCGTTCTACACAACCCATTTTAGATGTGGCTAAAGTGTTAATTGACCATAATACGGAGCGAATTCACTTGCCTGGCTTGAGCAAAACACTATTTGCTCAGAATGAAACTAATCTTCCCATTCAACCGGAGATTAGGGCTTATCCAACTCCATTTTATGAGTTTGCAGCAATCACCGATGAGATTAGTAGGCAAATAGCACAAGGAATACTGCCTCAGGATATTGCCGTTATTTATAAGGAACACCGTTCGGGAGAGGCCTTAGCTCATTATTTTCAATTAAAAGGAATCCCTATTCAGACTAAGCGCAAGGTCAATATTTTGAAGGATCCTTTTGGGCAAAAGCTGATCACTTTATTACGCTATTTAGCCTTAGAAAGTGAATCTCCTTATACAGGTGACCCATTGTTGTTCGAAATCATGCATTACGATTTTTATCATATAGCATCTATTGATATTGCCAAACTAAGTGTAGAAGTCAATGCGTACAATTATCAGCATAAGGAAAAAACCTCCATTCGGGCTCGTATTTGTGAGCTAGCTGCACAAACGCAGTCTTCCCTATTTGATACAGAAAGTCATCAGCAAATTAAATTGTTAAGCCAGCACCTAGAGTATTGGATTAAAGGTGCGTATAATTGGACCATTCAGAATTTGTTTGAGCGCATGATTGGCGAGGGGGGAATATTGGCTTATATTTTAAAATCGCCTGACAAAACGTGGCTGATGCAGGTTCTTACTTCCTTATTTAGCTTTTTGAAAGAAGAATCGGGGAAAAAACCTGATCTCAAGCTAAAGGAATTTGTATTGTTGCTTGATTTGCTGCAAGAGAATGATCTTTCTTTGGAGCTCAATCAGTATATTTTTAATCAACAGGGAGTTAACTTTCTGACGTGTCACGGTTCAAAAGGGTTGGAGTTCGACTATGTGTATCTGATTGGGGCTACTAAAAATGTATGGGAGAAAAAGCGTAAAAATCAATCGGGCTATCAAATGCCAGATACGGTGTTTTCTTCTTTGCCACATGCTAGTGAAGAAGAAGAGCTCCGACGCTTATTCTATGTTGCATTGACACGAGCTAAAAAGCAGGTTTGGATCTCTTTTGCTCAGCAAAATGAGCAGGGAAAAGTGTTAGAGCCAACTGTTTTCATAGGAGAAATACTTGCTGGGACAGACCTACAAATTCAGGATCAGCAGATAGCAGAGTCTGTATTGTCATATTTCTTTGCATTGCAGTTTTCAGCAACTGAATCGCCTTCATTGGGGCTTATTGATGAGCAGTATGTGAGTTCTTTATTGGAGGGCTATGTGTTGAATCTAACTCACTTAAATAATTATCTGGACTGCCCATTAAAATTCTATTTCCAGAATCTAATTCGTGTTCCAAAAGGGAAAAATGATACGCTGACTTTTGGGTCTGCTGTACATTCGGCTTTGCATAAATTATTCCTATCACTAAAAAATAATGACAATCAATTTCACTCACTGAAACATTTTATGGATGATTTTTACTGGTATATGCGCCGTAATCGTGAAGCCTTTACAGCTGAGCAGTTCAAACGAAGGATGGAATATGGGGATCAGATTTTGCCAGCCTATTACCAGCATTATATCCATACCTGGGAAAAGGCTGTATTAACGGAGTATACCATTAAAAATGTGGAAGTAGATGGGGTTCCTATTAAGGGAGTTTTGGATAAAATTGAGTTTAAGGGTAAAGATGTCAATGTAGTTGACTACAAAACGGGTAGTTATGCAAAAGCAAAAGCTAAGTTTAAAAGACCTGATGAAATGGATTCACTTGGGGGTGATTATTGGCGTCAGGCAGTATTTTATAAATTATTGGTGGATCACGATAGGACTACAACTTGGCAAGTAGTTAGTGCTGAATTTGATTTTGTAGAATCTGAGGAAGGGAATTACTTTAAAGAAAAGATGGTCATTACTCCTGAAGATTTAACGTTAGTAAAGGCTCAGATCAAGAATACTTATAGTCGAATCATGAATCATGAATTTACTGTGGGTTGTGGTAAAGCCGAATGCATTTGGTGCACTTTTGTGAGTGCTAATTTCACTGAGTGATTAGGTTCGTTTTTTGAACAGATCAAGCGGAGGCAACAAAAAACGAATCTGTTTTATTCTGATTCACTTTTTGATTTTTTTTAATTTCCGGGGAAGTCTTATTTCTTTTTATAGGGGAATTTTAGTGAAATATTTTCCATTATAGCTTTTGTTATTGATTGAACATTGTTGCCAATAACATTTGGGGTGGCATAGTTATAATCCCAAACTAATTGGCCATCACGTTGATCATATATTTTCAAGCTGGCATTTGTTTTATTAGGAATAGGGCGTCTTTGATTATCGGGTTTAGTTTCGGACTCATCAAGTAGGGGTGTTGCTGAGTGAATATCGCCGATGATCACCCCGTCAACACCGAGCATGTTACATAACTCTGCTTTATCTTGTAATGGGATGTCTTCGTATTGAATGTGATTTTTTCTTAATATTTCGCCTGTGTACAGAATATCTTGAAAGCTAACATTATACTTCTTTTTGCCAAATTGGTCTAAGCAGGATAGGTAAACATTTTTTTGTGTAGTATATCCCAATTGTCTATTCGAGTATTCCTGTGACTGAGAGGCTATTCCATCAATTGGTTTGCTTTCTGTAACTATATTGAAAGGCAAAACAGCTAGGGTTTTGCGCCCTTTTATAATCGTTTTCTCAAAGTTCGATTTACCGCGATACGCTGCTGGTCCACAGCTTATAAGAAAGAGGATTAATCCCAGAAATAACATCGAAAATTTGTATTGCTGCCCCATGTTTAAAAAATATAAGTGATCCTTTAAATAGTATTTGTCGAATGTAAGTTCTAAATTACTGTGCAATTTAATTATTTTTTTAATAAAAAAATTATCACAAATTGGCTCATGGCTTAATATAAAATCAATTTACGTAGTATGGCTTTCTTGATAGCTTTCGATGGGTGGACAAGCGCAGATTAAGGTCCGATCACCTTGCGTATCATTCACACGTCCAACTGCGGGCCAGAATTTATGGGCGGCTATGTAGGGTAGTGGAAAAGCAGCTTGTTGACGTGTGTAGGGATAGTCCCATTGATTGGCTGTCAATATGGAGATGGTATGAGGTGCGTTTTTTAATGGATTGCTTGTTTTGTCGAATAATCCATTTTGAATGTCGTTGATTTCAGCCCGAATAGTGAGCATGGCATCACAAAATCGATCGAGTTCATGCTTAGGTTCAGATTCCGTAGGCTCTACCATTAGTGTCCCCACAACGGGGAAAGAAATGGTGGGTGCATGAAAGCCGTAGTCCATTAAACGTTTAGCAATATCAGTAACATCAACCCCCCAATTTTTGAATGATCTGCAATCTAAAATCATTTCATGTGCACAACGGCCATGGGCTCCTACATACAAAATAGGGTATGATTCTGCTAAACGGGTCTTGATATAGTTGGCGTTAAGTATGGCATATTTAGTGGCATTGGTTAGGCCATCGGGCCCCATCATAGCAATGTAGGCGTGAGAGATTAGCAGAATAGAAGCCGATCCCCAAGGAGCTGCGGATACGGCATGAATAGATTTTGGAGAACCTATGCCAACAATAGCATGTCCTGGAAGATACGGAGCTAAGTGTTTGGCAACACCAATCGGGCCCATGCCAGGACCGCCTCCTCCATGAGGGATACAGAATGTTTTGTGGAGGTTGAGATGGCATACATCCGCACCAATGGTTGCCGGGCTAGTTAATCCCACTTGTGCATTCATATTAGCCCCATCCATATAAACTTGTCCACCATAACGATGGATCAAGGTGCAAACTTCAATAATTGATTCCTCGAATACCCCATGAGTGGAAGGATAGGTAACCATCAAGCAGGAAAGCTGTTGGGCATGTGTTTTCGCTTTATCCTCTAGGTCAACTAGGTCGATGTTCCCTTGTTCATCACACTTAACGACGACAATTTTCATCCCTGCCAGGGCTGCAGATGCAGGATTTGTGCCATGTGCTGAGGATGGAATTAGTACAATATTTCGGTGTGACTCTCCCCGGTCGGCATGATAAGCTCGGATCACCAATAGGCCAGTATATTCTCCCTGAGCTCCTGAGTTAGGCTGCAAGCTCATGGTGTGGAAGCCTGTAATTTCACTTAGTTGGTGGTTTAGTTCATCAAATAGTTGCATGTAACCACCTGTTTGATCACTAGGGGCAAAAGGATGCATGTTACTAAACTCGGGCCAGCTGAGGGCAAGCATTTCTGATGTGGAATTTAACTTCATCGTACATGAGCCCAAAGGAATCATCGAATGGCAAAGCGAAAGGTCTTTGGCCTCCAATGATTTAATGTAGCGAAGCATTTCATGCTCCGAATGATGCGTATTAAATATGGGATGGCTTAAGTAGTCAGATGATCGATGAAGTTCCCTAGGAAATGCAAAAGCACTTATTTCAGATTGCAGCTGCTGGAGATTAACACCATTCCCATTTTGTCCTTTTATTTTGGCAAAGACATGGATCAGCTTTTTGATATCTTCTAGACTAGTGGTTTCATCTAAAGAAATGGTGGCAATAGACCCTTTGTAGTGCAAGTTTAGTCCTGCATTTAAAGCCTCGGCATGAATGGGATTGACTAGGTTGCCTAGGTCTAATTTGAGTGTATCAAAAAAGAATTCATTTTCTTGTTTGTAGCCTAATGTTTCAAGCGCTTTTGAAAGTAAAAGACTTAACCCATGAATGCGTTTGGCAATATTTTGTAATCCTTTCGGACCATGATAAATGGCATACATACTTGCCATTATCGCCAAAAGTGCTTGTGCCGTGCAAATATTGGAGGTGGCCTTGTCTCTTCGGATATGTTGCTCACGGGTTTGCAATGCCATTCGTAAGGCATAATTACCCGCTGAGTCGATGCTTACACCAATGATTCGACCAGGTATGGCGCGTTTATATGCTTCTTTGGTTGCAAAGAAAGCAGCGTGTGGGCCGCCAAAGCCCATGGGTACACCAAAACGTTGAGAACTCCCAATAACGATATCTGCCCCCCATTCTCCTGGAGGAGTAAGTAGTGTGAGGCTCATCAGGTCGGCGGCAACAGTTAGGCGAATGTCCTTTGCATGTGCTCGTGCGGCAAAATCTTTATAATTATAAATAGCTCCTTCACTCGCAGGGTATTGAACGAGTGCACCAAACATATCTTCATTGAGTTCGACAGTTTGGTGATTACCGATTTGAATCTGGATTCCCAGTGGTGCTGAGCGTGTTTTTAGAATATCAATGGTTTGTGGAAAAACCTGGTCAGAAACAAAGAAAATATTTGCTGACTCATTTTTACGCATGCTGTACTGCATGAACATGGCTTCAGCGGCAGCCGTGCCTTCGTCAAGTAGGGAAGCATTGGCAATTTCCATTCCAGTGAGATCAATAATCATTGTTTGGAAATTTAAAAGCGCCTGTAAGCGCCCCTGAGAGATTTCGGCTTGGTAGGGGGTGTATTGGGTGTACCAGCCAGGATTTTCCAAAATATTACGTTGGATCACCCCGGGTACAATAGTCCCATAATACCCCCTCCCGATGTACGATTTAAAAACTTTGTTCTTTGATGCAATTTGTTTTAGGTCGTTCAAGTAGTCGAATTCTGATTTTGCCTTGGGCAGATCTAGTGGCTTTTTCAAGCGGATGGCTGAGGGAATGGTTTGGTCGATGAGCTCATCCATTGATTTTACTCCGATGGTTTGTAGCATAGCTACCGCATCTTGTTCATTAGGGGCTATGTGTCGGTGTTCAAATTTTTCTTGAAAATCGGTATGTGGTTTCATGGAAACGGGCTTCAATTTGAATCGCAATTTTACGAATAAATTGGCTAGAGATTAAAAGTGTCTGTTCATATTTCTCGTGAAGGAGTGTCGATATGAGATAGATTTTTAGATGTGAGGCTTTATTTCAAAACCTCACGTGATATGACAATTTTTTGTATTTCAGATGTTCCTTCATATATCTGGGTAATTTTTGCATCGCGCATCAGGCGCTCTACATGATATTCTTTAACATATCCATAACCACCATGAATTTGTACTGCTTCCACAGTTATTTTCATCGCTATTTCAGAGGCAAACAGCTTGGCCATGGAGCTTGCTTGTGCATAGGGTAAACCTTGGTCTTTGAGCCAGGCTGCTTTCAAGCATAACAAGCGAGCTGCCTCGATTTGGGTGGCCATATCGGCCAGCTTAAATTGGATTGCCTGATGATCAGCGATGGGTTTCCCAAATGTTTTACGTGTTTTGGCGTAGTCTAAAGCCAATTCGTAAGCTCCTGCTGCAATTCCTAAGGCTTGTGTGGCTATACCGATTCTACCCCCCTCTAAGGTTTTCATGGCGAACTTGAATCCAAAGCCATCTTCACCTATCCGGTTTTCTTTGGGCACTTTAACGTCTGAAAATAGTAATGAATGCGTATCAGATCCACGAATACCTAATTTATTTTCTTTGGGACCGATACTAAATCCATTCATGCCTTTTTCGACAATCAGGACATTGATGCCTCGATGGCCTAATTCTGGATTCGTTTGTGCAATTACTAAGTAGGTAGAAGCAGTTCCTCCATTAGTGATCCAATTTTTGGTTCCATTGAGGAGATAATGGTCACCCATATCTATGGCTGTAGTTTGTTGTGATGTCGCATCAGAGCCAGCCTCTGGTTCTGACAAGCAAAATGCGCCAATCTTTTCTCCACTTGCTAGTGGTTTTAGGTACTTTTCTTTTTGTTTTTCGTTGCCATATTTTTCTAGTCCATAGCAAACCAATGAGTTATTTACAGAAACCACTACAGATGCAGATGCGTCTATTTTGGAGAGCTCTTCCATGACTAGCACATATGAAATGGTATCCATGCCTGAACCTCCATATGTTGGAGATACCATTATACCCATAAATCCGAGCTCTCCCATCTTTTTGACTTGTTCTGCGGGGAATTTTTGGTGTTCGTCGCGCTCGATAACTCCTGGTTTTAATTCGTTGGTAGCAAAGTCTCTTGCTGCTTGCTGGATGAGGATATGCTCTTCAGATAGCTCGATTTTCATGTTAATGATTTTATGTGTTTTTATAGCCCACTTGTAAGTTGTGTAATAAAGTGGCTTATGATATGAGGGTATAGTATAATTGTAATAAGCATTCCTGCTAATGCACCCAGAAAGTGGGCCTCGTGATTTATGTTGTCATTGGCGCTCTTAGTGGCGTACATGCAATAGGCTAAAAATAGTATTCCATATAATACTGCAGGAATCGGGATAGGAATTGGTAAAATAAGCATGCTGGCTAAGGGATAAAATAGGATATAGCTAAAAACCACGGCACAGACGGCTCCTGATGCGCCTAGGCTATGATACCAAAAGTGATCTTTATGCCTGATGATGGAACCCATATCGCTTAGAATTAAACTAACGAGATAGAGCATGCCAAACTGGATATGTCCCCAATTGCTAGCCATTACCAAGATGCGTTCTAGTTGAAATGCAAAAAAATAATAGGACAGCATATTCATGAATAAGTGCATCCAATCGCGATGAATAAAGCCGCTTGTGATGATGGTATATAATTTATTCCCTCGACTTACACTATAAGGATGAAGCATGAGCTTCCCATAAAGTGTTGTATTAGAAAATGTGAGTAAACTCACCATAATGGTAGTTAGGAATATGATCGAGGCAACAGGGGTTTGTATAATAAAGTCTTCCATTGAGTGGGCAAGGATTCTAGTTTAAATGTTTGTGTGCCTTAGTGAGTAAGGGATAACGAAGGTACATTTTTCATGTGTATCATTTGTTTTTCGAATGTTAGGATCAAAAGATTTGTGATTGAATAAAGGAATATTTGCAGTTTTTATTTCGTAGAAAATGGTGCCAATGTATTTTATGCCCAAGATGTAGTGATGGACAACGATTTGCGTTTAATTTACGTATTGTAAAAAGTATAATATTTTTTTTCTTTTTTTGTAAAAAATATATCTTTACGGGGTGTTAAAAACTATAGTTTAATTAAACATTTTAAATCTAAATTCATGAAATCAACTCAAAAATTTTTACTTTATTCGCTGGTTCTGGCAGGGACAGCGATTGTTTTTTCGATGGGCTGTAAGAAGACCACTGTTGATGGTCCTGTTTATCCTGTTCCAGCTACTCAGCAGCCTGTATTGAATACGGGTTCTAATAATCCAGCACTTACTGGGACCACTAGTGGTACAATAAATGCTACTGATTGGGTTGCGTCCGCAGGAACTGCTTCTGTGACCATAGCAGGTTTTAACTTCATTGCAGTAGGTTCTTCAGGTAGTGCCACACCAACCGTATATCCAGCTACTGCGAGTGTGACTAATACAGCTTCATGGCAAGCAGTAACAGCAACTGCAGTACAATTAGGGGCATTTAGCTCAAGTTTAGGCACTGCAGCAGCACTAGCTGCATTGAGTGGAAGTACAACGATCACTTGGTATGTGCAATCTTATGTGACCAGTAGCGCAGGAACGACTAAATCTGCCCTCACTCAAACGATACAGACTGTAAACTAATTAATATATGATGGGTGTGAGGATGCAAAAATTAAAAAAGGTATAGTTTAATTAAACATTGTAAATCTAAATTCATGAAATCAACTCAAAAATTCTTGTTTTACTCGCTGTTTTTGACAGGGGCAGCGCTTGTTTTTTCAATAGGTTGTAAGAAAACTACTATTGGACCAGCTACTTATCCTAATGTTGCACCCGCTTTTAAGCCTGTTTTGAATACTGGTTCTAGTAATCCGCTACTTGCTGGGGGCGCTAGTAATACAATAAATGCTACTGATTGGGTAGCGTCTACGGGAAGTACCTCTGTGACGGCAGTGGGTTTTTATTTTATGGCAGTAGGATCTGTATCAGGTGGTGCTACTCCAACGATCTTTCCTGCTACTGCTAGTATGACCAATACGTCTTCATGGGCATCAATAACAGGGACTACAGTTCAAATAGGGGCGTTTAGTACAAGCCTGGGTGCTATAACCCCAACAGGATTAACAACAACAGCAATTGCTGCATTGAGTGGTAGTACAACAGTCACTTGGTATGTACAATCATTTGCGACCAATGGCAATGGTACGACTACATCTGCTCTTACTCAAACAAAACAAACTGTAAACTAATATATCGTGGATGAGAATACTCAGGGTTGTCCCTGATTTATTTGTCTATTTGATTTGAACACCTTGTCTCTAATGAGATGAGGTGTTTTGCTTTAATAGGTTGAGGCTTCATTTTGTTTCAAGATCGTTTGTGCTTTGCGTTCTAGTCTGCGTTTAATTCGGTTTTCTCGACGTATTTGATGCTCCTTTTTGACTCGTTGCATGTGAATAGCCAGATCTTGCATTTGTTGTAGTGTGGTCGGTCCTAAGCCTATATTGTCCATTAAACCCATAGAAATTCCCTTCCAAATAGTATTGAAAAAAGAAGCGTGCATGGGGCGTCTATATAGAAAACTTGAGGTTTGTAATAAACCATCGTCATTACTTGGGTTCTCACTTCGGATAATAAGTATGTTGGTATACATTGAAGCAAGTGCTTTCCATTTTAATTTTGGACTAATTGTATCCTTTTCAAGGAAACCAATTCTAAGCTGACTGTATCTTGCTATAAGTTTGCCTTTGCATTGATCTGTATTCCCGTTTCCTTCAAAATGGATACTATCAATAAAGCCTTTGCTGATTTTAATAAGTGCAAGGGGACGCAGTGCAGGGTTTAGAATGCGAGCATTCATTTTTCCTACACCACCCGAAAAAACAAAGGCCCCCTTGGGGTCTAGTAAATCGAATCGAAATGTGGTGTTCATTCGTCCGATACCCATGAGTAGTCCAGTCGTTGTCGCATTACAAAATCGATCATGTTGTAGGGCCGTGATGTTGTTCGTTACATGATTTATTTTGCCGTTTAACTGGTCAAAAAAGACCGTTCCTTTACGCTGCGACTTGGGGTTGTATTCCGAGTAACTAATTTTGGAATCGTTCCATTTAACCGTATCAAGCTGGATGTTTATAGGAAGTCTTTTTAAAGCCAAGCTGGGAAAATTCTGTGATCGGTCTATTTGTGTAAAGGACATCTCCCTGTTTAGAAAGATTGCTATATCTGCACCTCTGATGTCTAAAGTTGAAGCAAGAAGGTTTCCTTGAGACTTTAATAAGTGGTAATTGATTTTGCTTAGAACAATTTCTTCAGCGGAAATATTATACCGAGCTTTTTGTTCCTTGAATTGGGTGGAAAATTCCATTTCGGGATATCTGGGGGTGATCTGTAGCCCAAGAATTCTTGCCTCGTGTTTGGAGGTAGAACCAGCTATTTCGTTTATCTGAATGGTATATCGCTTATCGTTGGTTTCAAAATGATAATGTTTAAGGGAGGCGGTAATATCTTGGGTATAGTATAAGCGATTTTTGTCATATTGAGAAAGTGAGTCAATTAGTAAATCGGTGACGTTGATTTGAAGGTTAGCGATTGCTGTTAGTGAACAGTTAGGGCTTCTTTGATTAATGTATCTGATTTTTATTTGCTGTAGTTCAATTTCGTCAACTCGGATGGACTTCCAGTGTGCAGAGATTCGTTGGTAAGCTGTTCGATCATCAGGCAAAGCACAGGCAGATAATGAGGTATCGAGGTGAATCAATTTGAGAGTGGGCTGTTCCACTGAGATGGATTGAGCAGTTATGGAGTGATTAAAATAGGCATTTAGAAGTTGGACATGTTCGAGGTTGAGTTGAGTGACTTGGGCATCACATACATATTCTGGCAGAATCTGTTGCGCGGCCATTTGGTTATAAATAATGGAATTGATTTTGAAGTTTACTTCGGATAAACCAATACTCCCCGTAAAGAGATTGATTTGGATATCTTTAAAATCAATAAAATAGAGGCGATTGGTAGATTTTATGATTGTCTCCTTGATAAACTTAGTAACTATATTTTTCGCGTAATGATGTAAACAGACTCCTATACTACTGATAACAATAGTGCAAGTCAATAAGATGAACAGTTGTTGTCGTGAGAAAAGCTTTTTTCTGTTTTTCTTCGCCATTATTTTATTCGTGAGATATTGAGCTTGTTTAAAGTTTATGAAGGTTAGTTTTCGAAAAAGATGGACGCTTTTTAAAAGTACATTATTTTAACGAAGCTATTTTGAATAAATGCTGACAAATTGTCATTTGTTCGCAAAAGTCGTAGTTTTGCAGGCCAGTATTAGAACGTATGTTTAACTCAAAGAGCACATCTGATTTCGATCACCTAAGCAAACAACACGACGAATCTCGTCAGGGAGAGGCTGTCATGTTGAATATACCCTCGAACACGATCAGCCGCAAGCTATATATTGAAAGCTATGGTTGTGCTATGAACTTTGCTGATAGTGAAATTGTGGCATCTATTATGTCGGAAGTGGGTTATCAAACCACGGCCGATTATAAAGAAGCAGACTTGGTTTTTGTCAATACATGTTCTATTCGAGAAAATGCTGAACAGCGGGTGAGGAATCGGTTGAAAGAATTTGGGGCCGTCAAGCAAAAGCGTCCAGGAATGACAGTGGGTGTCTTGGGTTGTATGGCCGAGCGTTTAAAATCAAAGTTCTTAGAAGAAGAGAAGTTAGTAGATGTGGTGGTAGGTCCGGATGCTTATCGTGATTTGCCTAATTTGGTGAGTCAGGTAGATGAGGGGAACCGGGCTGTGAATGTAATTCTATCTCGGGAGGAAACTTACGCTGACATTAGTCCTGTTAGGCTAAACAGTAATGGAATAAGTGCTTTTATCTCTATTATGCGTGGCTGTGATAACATGTGTTCATTTTGTGTGGTGCCTTTTACACGTGGGCGAGAGCGTAGTCGAGATCCAAAATCGATTGTTCAGGAGGCTCAAAGTTTGTTTGATACGGGTTATCGTGAAGTGACATTATTGGGCCAAAATGTAGATTCTTATAAATGGAAAGGAACCAGTGGGCAAGAGGGCCAGGTGAGTTTTGCTGGTCTTTTGGAGCAAGTTGCGCGAATTAATTCCCAATTGCGTGTACGGTTTTCGACCTCTCATCCCAAAGACATCACAGATGAAGTATTATATGTGATGGCTGAGTACAATAATATCTGTAAGCATATTCATTTGCCAGTTCAGTCGGGTAATTCACGTGTATTGCAACTGATGAACCGTACGTATACACGTGAGTGGTACCTAGATCGGGTCGAAGCTATCAAAAGAATCATACCTAATTGTGCTATTTCAACTGATATCATCACGGGATTTTGTACCGAAACAGAAAAAGAGCATGAAGATACCTTAAGCATTATGGAAGCTGTCCAATATGATTTTGCTTACATGTTTACCTATTCTGAGCGTCCGGGTACGTTAGCAGCGAAGCGTTATGCAGATGATATTCCGGAGGATGTAAAAAAGCGTCGATTTAATGAAATAGTAGCCAAACAGCAAATTTGTTCTCATCAGCAGTTACAAAAACAGGTGGGACATATTTATGAAGTATTGATCGATGGTTTTTCAAAGAAATCGGATCAAGATTATTCAGGGAAAAATTCACAAAATACCACAGTGGTATTTCCTGTGGATGATCATTTCCGACCAGGAGATTATGTACAAGTAATAATTGAAAGATGCACGCCAGCCACTTTGATTGGAAAGATTGTGTCTTAGAGCCTCGCCTCAGCCCTCTGCAGAGGAGAGGGGAACGTTTTTGGATAAATTATCGGCAATTTTAGTCTAAAAGGGGTTTTGAATAGGGGTTCACTCCCCTTTAGAGAGAGTTAGACTTAATATTAAAGAATATGGATATACAGGATATAAAGAATCGTTTTGGCATTATCGGTCATTCGCCTTTGTTGAATCGTGCTATTGATGTTGCCATACAAGTAGCTCCTACAGATATCTCCGTATTGATCACTGGAGAGAGTGGTAGTGGGAAAGAAGTATTTTCTCATATCATTCATCATTTGAGTGCGCGTAAACATGGCGCATTTATTGCGGTTAACTGTGGAGCTATACCTGAAGGGACGATTGACTCAGAGCTCTTTGGTCATGAAAAAGGTTCATTTACAGGTGCGCACGAGGCGCGTAAAGGCTATTTTGAGGTAGTGGATGGTGGTACGATCTTTCTGGACGAGGTTGCCGAACTTCCTTTGGGGACTCAAGCTCGGCTATTACGTGTTTTGGAAACGGGGGAATACCTCCGCGTAGGTTCATCAAAGGTGCAAAAAACAAATGTTCGTGTGATTGCTGCAACGAACAAAGATGTTTTTGATGCGGTTAGAGAAGGCAAATTTCGTGAGGATTTATATTACCGATTAAATACAGTTCCATTGAAAATACCTGCTCTTAGGGAGCGTCGAGAGGATATTTATCTGTTATTCCGCAAGTTTATCGCTGATTTTACGGACAAGTATCGTAGTCCATCAGTTCAGCTGGATGAGGAAGCACAGGCCTTGCTAATGAATTATAGTTGGCCGGGAAACGTCCGTCAGTTAAAGAATGTTGCTGAGCAAATAGCTGTCCTAGAGAAAAATCGAAATTTGGATGCGTCGAGTATGGCAAAATATATTCCAAGTGAAATGGGCAGTTCCTTGCCAATGCGTTTGGAGGGTTCCCAAAAAGATGATTTTTCTGAGCGTGATATTTTATATAAGGTTCTTTTTGATATGAAGAAGGACATGACAGAGTTGAAGAAATTGGTTATTGACATGATTCAAAGTAGCGATCATGCGGTAGTTTACGCACAAAATCAACAAGTGATTAATCAGCTTTATCGGGATATTGAGTTACCCCAAGCAGTTGAAGCTTCTCCTACGTTAACGATTCGTCAACCGGCTAAAGACTTCGGCATGATGGATTCTGCTGAGGAAGTGGAGGACGAGTCGTTATCTCTTTTAGAGAAGGAATCTGACCTGATTAAGAAAGCACTCAAAAAGCATAAAGGTAAACGTAAACTAGCGGCTGAAGAGTTGGGCATTTCTGAGCGAACATTGTACCGAAAAATAAAGGATTTAGGGATGGACTAGGGCTTAATGGTGTATGATAAAGTTTATTAGTAAAAAAATAGGGGTCTTATTTGTCGTTTCTTTGCTTTCGACGATTCAGAGTTGTGGGATCTATTCTTTTTCTGGGGCATCTATTCCAGAGACAATGAAAACTGTTTCGATACGGAACTTCGAGAATACAGCGCCTTTAGTGATCCCTTATTTGAGCCAGCAATTGACCAAAGCTTTGGAGGATCGTGTTCGTAATAATTCACGGTTGAGTGTGATACGATCAGATGCAGATGCAATTTTTGAAGGGCGTATCACGGGCTACAATGTTAGTGCTACTGCTGTGCAGGGGAATAATCAATCGACAACGAGTAGGTTAACAATCACGGTTCACGTGAAGTATCAAAACAATCTAAAACCTGAATTGAGTTTTGAGCAAGATTTCACTCAGTTTAAGGACTTTTCAATTGTTGGGAAACCTTTAGAAGCTCAGCAGCAGGATTTAATTACTGATATTAATCAGCGATTGACAGAAGATATTTTTAATAGGGCTTTTGCCAATTGGTAGTATTTAACGCATCTGATCGGATAGAATCACCATGAGCCACCGCTCATAAACTTTAAATGATTTGATTTAGGCCTTGGTTGTTTCATGGCCATTAGAAAACAAATTAAATACATGAAAAATTGGAACAGTTAGCAAATCAAAATTCGACCACCATTTCTGTTTTTTCGGACTATATTTCGAATCCGGCAAAAATTAGTGCCACTGATACAGCTCAATTAGCTTCTTTGCTGAGGGATTTTCCTTACTGTCAAATTCTGCATGCTTTTGCTAGTAGGGCTGTGGCTTTGGATGAAAAAGGTGGAGAACTGAGCCAAAGTTTGACTAAGGCGGCTCTGTATTCGTCTAATAGAAATATACTTTATACTGTAATGCATCATCCAGAAGCATTGTCTCAGGCAAGAGATATTGCTGGTAATCAGTCTAGTCAGAAGATGCTAGTAGTGCATCCAGAAGTAGAGGTATTGGTTACAGAAGAGGAGATAATCCCGAGTTCGCTTGAATTTCAAATGAGTTCAAGTGACGTAACTATTGAGGCATTATCCGTAGAAGAAGTGCTTGCTAAAGAAGAATCAATTGCTCAGGAGCATTTAGGTGCATTAGATGAATCAAGGATTGTCCATGAGGTGTCCAAATATGACGACGATACGATGCCTTATTCATTCTTATGGTGGCTTAATCAAACGAGGGAAGCGTATGTGTATCAACCCTATGCGCAGTCAAATACGACTGTAAGTGCAAAAAATAATGCGGTTGATGGACTAAATCATCAAATCGTCGAGCATATATTTCATCAACAGTTACCCCCTTTGAAAGTTTTGGAAAGGGGAGTAAACAAGCTAACTTTTAAAAGAACGGAAGAAGCAATTCTGGATAAATTTATTCAAGATGATCCTCAGATTAAACCACCCCAATCAGGGAACTTAAGTGCGGAGAATAAGGCTCGTCAGAGTGCTCAAGATTTGAATGATTTGGTTTCCGAAACTTTAGCGGGCATTTATACTAGACAAATGTTATTGGATAAAGCGATTGATACCTATAAAAAATTAAGTTTGAAACTTCCCGAAAAAAGCGCGTATTTTGCTGACTTAATTCATGCTTTAGAAGAGAAATTAAACAAATAGAATATGTATTACGCTTTAGTGATTTTGGCTATACTGGTTTGCGTGTTGTTGGTGTTGATTGTTTTGGTGCAGAATCCAAAAGGGGGGGGGCTCTCATCTGGCTTTTCGGGTTCAAATAATATTATGGGCGTGCAACGCACAGGAGATTTTCTTGAAAAGGGAACTTGGGTATTGACGGCTACATTGATGGTGCTTGCACTATTAATTAATGTGACCATTCCTAAAGGAGGAACATCAACTGAGGAGGCTTCTGATATTCAAAAGCAAATTAATTCAACGGCCCCTGTGTCGGCACCTCCAGTACTTCCGTTACCAGGCGATAGTACGAAAAAATAAATTCAAACTGTTTTTTTCAAAGGCTTCCCTCATTAGGGAAGCCTTTTTGTTTTTGCAGTTAATCCTGAGAAGTATTAGTCGGAAAGCCCGCTAGTCATTTGGCAAGGGCTGTCAGCTTGGCACTTCGTGTAAATTTATTCCTGATAAAAACCAAAGCCTAAGTGAAATTTTGGCAATAAAAATGTGGTATTACGTTTTGGCATAATTCCTGTTCATACCAGTTTATTAAAATTCAATCTTTAATAAAAAATAGAATTACGTTTATGGCATTAACAATCAAACCAATTGCAGATCGAGTAGTCGTGGAAGCTGCTCCTGCAGAAGAAAAAACAGCTTCAGGATTGTACATTCCTGATACAGCCAAAGAAAAACCTCAAAGAGGTAAAGTAATTGCTGTTGGCAATGGCAAAGCGGATGAACCAATGACGGTTAAAGTTGGAGATGAGGTTTTATACGGTAAATATGCTGGTACAGAAATTACTTACGAGGGGAAAGAGTATCTGATTATGCGTGAATCAGATATTTTTGCGGTTCTGTAAAAACACATCAAACAAAATTATTCTATCATTAACTTAAAAAAGTCTTAAAAATGTCAAAACAAGTTAAATACAATGTGGAAGCTCGTGACGCCTTAAAAAGAGGAGTTGATACACTTGCTAATGCGGTAAAAGTAACTTTAGGCCCAAAAGGTCGTAATGTAATCATTGATAAAAAGTTTGGTTCTCCAGCGATCACTAAAGATGGTGTAACAGTGGCTAAAGAGATTGAGCTTAAAGACACGCTGGAAAATATGGGTGCTCAAATGGTGAAAGAAGTGGCTTCTAAAACGGCTGATCAAGCAGGTGATGGTACCACTACAGCAACTGTTTTAGCTCAGGCTATTGTGACAGCGGGTATTAAAAACGTAGCGGCTGGGGCCAATCCAATGGATTTAAAACGAGGTATTGATAAAGCGGTTGTTGCTGTTATCGCTAATCTAAAGACCCAGTCACAAACTGTTGGAGAAGATAATAACAAAATCAAGCAAGTAGCGGCTATTTCTGCTAACAACGACGAAGTGATCGGTACACTAATTGCTGATGCGATGGCTAAAGTGGGTAAGGATGGTGTTATTACGGTAGAAGAAGCAAAAGGAACTGAAACTGAAGTCAAAACAGTAGAGGGTATGCAGTTTGATCGTGGTTACTTGTCACCTTATTTTGTAACCAACGCTGATAAAATGGAAGCTGAATTAGAGAATCCTTATATTTTGATTTATGATAAGAAGATCTCTTCCATGAAGGAGTTGCTCCCAATTTTGGAAAAACAAGTACAGACTGGGAAACCTTTATTGATTATTGCCGAAGATTTAGATGGTGAAGCATTAGCGACTTTAGTGGTAAACAAGATTCGTGGTTCTTTGAAAGTAGTAGCGGTTAAGGCTCCTGGTTTCGGTGATCGTCGTAAAGCTATGCTTGAAGATATCGCTATCCTAACGGGTGGTACGGTGATTTCTGAAGAAAGAGGATATAAGCTTGAAAACGCAGATCTTTCTTACCTAGGTCAGGCTGAAAAAATTGTGATTGATAAAGATAACACCACTGTGATCAACGGTTCTGGTAAAACAGAAGACATTAAAGCACGTGTTAATCAAATCAGAACACAGATCGAAACAACTACTTCGGACTACGATAAAGAAAAACTACAAGAACGCCTGGCTAAATTATCCGGTGGTGTTGCTGTATTATACGTAGGTGCTGCTACGGAAGTAGAAATGAAAGAGAAAAAAGATCGTGTGGATGATGCATTACATGCAACACGTGCGGCTGTTGAAGAAGGTATTGTAGCTGGAGGGGGTGTTGCATTCATTCGTGCTATTGAAGCTTTGGAAACATTAAAAGGTGTTAACGAAGACGAAAATACAGGTGTTCAAATCGTTAAACGCGCTATTGAAGAGCCACTGCGTCAGATCTGTGAAAATGCGGGTATCGAAGGGTCTATCGTGGTACAAAAAGTAAAAGAGGGTAAAGCTGATTTTGGTTACAATGCACGTACTGATGTGTATGAGAACTTAATCAAAGCGGGTGTAATTGACCCAACTAAAGTGGGTCGTGTAGCCCTAGAAAATGCAGCTTCTATTGCTGCCATGTTACTAACCACTGAGTGTGTATTAGCAGATAATCCTGAAGATGAAAAAGCAGGTGCTGCTGCGGGTATGCCTCCAATGGGTGGTGGTATGGGAGGAATGATGTAAATTTATTCCTAGCTTCCTTAATAAGCTCAATAAAAAGGCCGTTCTCAAAAGGAACGGCTTTTTATTTGTACTTCTGTAAAGAATTTTTTCGTCTAATTAAGCTGCGTTTATATAAAGGTTATTGAATTTTAGAATTTGTTAACACTGTGATTAATGTGTTATAGGTATCATTGTGGAGCAATACACAGTAAAAAATCTTGAATGGCACCATCTTCTAATCATAAGAAAATCTTTAAGCGAGGTATCCTTCAATATCAGATACCTCATAAAAAACCAACTTTACCAGGAACAGGCTTACATCATCTAAATACAGACATATTTACGAATCAGTATACAGATATTATAAATGTAAAAGAGCTTTTCGCTTGGCAGGAATTGTATTGGTATAAACCTATTGATCAACCTGAACTAAGTCGTTCTAATAATGCTGTTGATACTCGTTTAGGTCAACATTGGAAATATTTGGTTCATATGATGAGGGACCCAGACAAGTTGAGGCCAGAGTTTTTTAGTACTCGTTTTGAAGATATTATTCAAAAATGGGATGTAATGAGTACCTCACTTGTTTCAAATGAGAAAAATAGTGCAGTTGGTTATTTTGGATTCATATTGGATGTACCTCCTGAAAATATATTATCAACCAACTATAAGGATATAGGATTTTATAATCATGCGGGGATAGATTGGGTTAATAACACACCGGTAGTTAAAGATAAAAATGCCCTTGTGCATCACATTAATGAGAAGACCAATAGGCTTATACAGAATCCAGCTTACATATTGTCTAGAACCGGAGATTTTGATTCGCACTTAAATGACGTTGTACGATTAAACAAGGATTTTCCTGGTAAGAGCTTTCCAAATCATTTTATAGCCAGTAGAAGTTCATATAATGAGATTGTGATTGTGTCTAGGCCAGGCGTGGTAATCCATCCGCAACCCCTGGCATTAATAGGAGCAACAAAGCGAGTTTATGTGAAAGGTATATATGTGATGAATAATTCTGACTATATAAGGGTTCGTCATTATCGACTGATAAACCAACTTGCTATATTAAACAGGGTTCCCGTACTTTACATTCGGCAGAATGGACCCATTTATACAGCTCCTGATAAAAAAGCTGATTGGGTTGGCGATCTACGATAAAGAACCAAAAAAATGAAATAAAATAGTGCTTTCAGGATAATCTTATTTCTTGCTCATTCACCTGTAAGAGAGCTTGTCTTCCAAAAATTAGTGCTTGATTATTAGAAATATGACCTGCTGGGAAGCCAAAGCAAACCGGATAGCCGTATTCCTTCACTTTCTCTAAGACCATTTCTTCCACTGTTTGCCCGAAGGGAGGATCAAAGTCTTTTAATTCGGTAAATCCGCCGACAATTAATCCTTTGAGGTGTGCCAATTTGCCTGCACGTTTGAGCGTCCAAAGCATTCGGTCGATGGCATATAGATATTCTCCCACATCTTCAAGAAAGAGAATCTTATCCCGATAGTCTATCTCAGAGGATGAGCCTAATAAGGAAACCAATATGGCTAGGTTACCACCAATTAACAGCCCTTGACTAATACCATATTGACTTATTGTTTTGTTCGGATACTGATATTGCAAAGGTTCATTAAAAAGTGCTTTTCTTAATGTTTCTAATGAAGCTGTACTGCCATTAGAAATGGTCAGGGGCATTTGGCCATGAATCGTTTCTATTTGATAGTTTGTATGAATATGGCTATGAAGTACAGTGATATCACTGAATCCAACGACCCATTTGGGGTTTTTAATAAATTTTGAAAAATTAAGCTGATCAATAATGCGAATTGTTCCATATCCTCCCCGTGCGGCGAAGATAGCTTTAATGGAATCATCATCTAGGAAACGCTGAAAATCCTGAGCTCGTAGTGTATCATTTCCTGCAAACTGATGATGGGATGTTTTAACTGTATCGCCAAGAATGACACATAGCCCCCAGGACTCTAGTAGTTTAATGGCATCGATAGGCTCATGAGGAAGCTCTTTAGCGGGGCAGGTAAAAGCTACTTTATCGCCTTTTTTTAAAGGTGTAGGTTGATCGATCATTTTATAAAAGCAGTATCTTTGCAGGCTTGTTAGCGAGCTCACTAAAGGTACAAAATTGAAATTCGATACGATTAAAAGATACACAGTAACGGCAGCACTCCCTTATACGAATGGCCCGGTACATATTGGCCATTTGGCGGGGGTTTATATTCCCGCAGATAGCTATGTGCGCTATTTACGTGCCAAGGGCAAGGATGTGATTTTTGTTTGTGGTTCTGATGAACATGGTGTTCCCATCACGTTGAAAGCTAAAAAAGAGAGAATTGGTCCGCAGCAACTGGTGGATAAATACCACAAAATTATTGGGGACTCTTTTCGTGATTTTGGAATTTCATTTAATATTTATCACCGCACTTCTTCGGCTACTCATCATCAAATAGCTGCTGATTTTTTTAAAAACCTATATGATAAAGGCGTTTTTATAGAAGAAGAGACTGAGCAGTATTTTGATGAAAAAGCGAATCAGTTTTTAGCAGATCGATATATTACGGGTACTTGTCCGAACTGTGGCAATGAAAATGCCTATGGAGACCAGTGTGAAAAATGTGGCTCTACATTAAATGCCACTGATTTAATTAATCCCAGGTCAAGTTTATCTGGAGAGTCCCCTGTTTTGCGAAAAACCAAAAACTGGTTTTTGCCTCTTAATAAAATGCAAGCTCAGATTGAGGCTTATATTGATTCTCATTCAGAGTGGAAGTCGAATGTTTTTGGGCAGTGTAAATCATGGTTGAAAGCAGGTTTGCAGCCACGTGCAATGACACGCGATTTAGAGTGGGGTGTAAAAGTGCCATTGGAAAATGCATTAGGTAAAGTCCTTTACGTTTGGTTTGATGCACCTATTGGCTATATATCAGCCACGAAAGATCTCTTTAATATTAACCTGAGTGAAGCCAAAAAGCATGAATATTTTTTAGATACAGCCCCTCAAGTATATGCATCTAATTGGGAGGCTTACTGGCAAGCAGATGGGACCAAGTTAGTTCACTTTATTGGAAAAGATAATATTGTTTTCCACTGTATTATTTTTCCTGCTATGTTGATGGCTCATGGAAGCTTTGCGCTAGCTGACAATGTGCCAGCAAATGAGTTTTTAAATCTGGAGGGCGATAAAATATCGACTTCGCGTAATTGGGCAGTTTGGCTGCATGAATATTTGGCAGATTTTCCGGAGAAGCAAGATGTACTTCGCTACGTGCTAACAGCCACAGCGCCTGAAACTAAGGATAATGACTTTACTTGGAAGGACTTTCAATCGCGAAATAATAACGAGTTAGTTGCCATCTTTGGAAACTTTGTGAACCGGGTAATGGTGCTATCTCATAAATATTTTGAAGGAAAGGTCGTGATGGGTTCCAGCTGGACGGAAGTGGATCAACAAGTGATCGATGAGCTTAAGGGCTATCCAGCTAAAATAGGAGAAGCTATTGAACACTATCGTTTTCGAGAAGCTTTGTCAGAGTTGATGAATGTAGCTCGCTTGGGAAACAAGTATTTAGCAGACACAGAGCCTTGGAAGTTGATCAAAACAGACGAGGCACGTGTTAAAACGATTTTGAATGTAGCCCTACAAATTGCTTCGAATTTAGCTATACTTTCTGAGCCTTTTTTGCCATTTACAGCGACAAAGCTAGTCCGCATGTTCAACTTACGACATTTGGGTTGGGATGATGCTGGTCGGGCCGATCTACTTCCTTTGGGACAACAGCTCAACGAAGCAGAGTTACTTTTTGAGAAAATAGAAGATACAGTGATTGATGCTCAAATAAAAAAACTAATGGATATTAAGGAGTCGAATCAAACAGCACTAAGCCATGTGGTAGAGGCCAAGGCAAATATTAATTACGATCAATTCTCAGCGATGGATATTCGTGTGGGAACAATCCTAAGTGCTGAAAAAGTAGCCAAAACAAAAAAATTACTCAAATTGACTATCGACACAGGTATTGATCAGCGTACGGTTGTTTCAGGAATTGCGGAATACTTTGTTCCTGAGGAGGTTGTTGGCCAGCAAGTTTCTATTTTGTTGAATTTAGAGCCACGGGAGATCAAAGGGATTATGTCTCAAGGGATGATCTTAATGGCCAAAAACAGCGATGGAAAGCTTACCTTTGTACATCCGGCAAAATCGACGTTGAATGGAAGCGTAATTGCCTGATAAACTGGCCTCGTAGTTCAATGGATAGAATAGAAGTTTCCTAAACTTTTGATATGGGTTCGATTCCCGTCGAGGCTACCAAAAAAATAGAAAACCCTCTTTGCGATAAGTATGGAGGGTTTTTTGTTTTACCCCATTATTGGGCTTAGTAATCGTATTCCCATTATAATGGCTGGTAGCTCAGTAAAAGAATGAATATACGCTCTGGCTTCGATACCCTTTTGAATACCCTCTCTTAAAATTTGTATGGTATACATCCCCAAGCTGTTCCCTGCTAGTATCTCAGATGAAATATTATCTCCCACAACAACAACTTGTTCCGCGTTGCATTCAATATTTTTTAAAATGGTCTTAAAAATGTTTTCTTTTCCTATTCGGGGTTTGGCATTTTCATCATCGATATAAATTTCATCGAATAGATGTGTAATGTTTAAGCTTTTGATTTTCTTTTCTTGGAAGACTGTATTCCCCGAAGTGACTAGGAAAGATTTTATGGGTAATTTTTTAATGACATGACAGTCCTCGTAAGGTATAAGGTCTTCTTCAAATTCTGCAGATTCTAGTATTTGTTTTCCAGATAAAATCAGGTTGCTTGGGAAAGAATATCTTTTAGCCACATCAACAAAAGCTGTTTGAAATAAATCTGATTTTATTTTTTCGAGCTTTAGTTGTGAATATCTATTGTCCGGATGGGATAAAATAGTATGGATTATTCGATCAAAGATGGGTTTACAATACGTTTTTGCAGGATAGATGGTATTATCAAGGTCATAGATAATGGCTTTGATTTTACTTTTCATTTTTATGGATTTACTTTTTGGTGTATAGGGTCTGTTTAAAATCAGATGAACTTTAAAGAGCCTAATGTTTAGGTATAACAAGAAGAGGCTGTCTCAAAAGGCAGCCCCTTCTTGTTATGGTTATTGTTTTGGTCCCCCTGCTCTCATGGGCCTGAAGTTTGGTTTTGTGCGGCGCCCAAGTTGGTGATCTCCTATTGGTAGTGATGGGTAATTATATAATAGCATGGATCCATCTATAGATGGCTTAAAATATTGACCACCATTTTGTTTTTGTAGCTCATTTGCGTTTAGCTTCTGAATGAGCGTGTTTTCTTTTAGGTTCTTTAAATGCATAATTTATTGTTTTTTGGTATTAATAAAACGGGGGATTGGTTAGGATCGTATATCTTTTGAGGTTGTTGGTGCTTTGGCTCAAAAATTACGATTTATCTTTATCTTGGCAACATAATGATAAACAACAGATGAATAAAAAAATAATGCTTATGGTTTCGGCTAGTTTAGTCAGTTTGTCGGCCATGTCGCAAGTAAAAAAAGGCTCGAGCAAAAAAGTAGGTGTGGAAACAAGTGCTTCGGTATTTAAATCGCAATTAGATTCTGCAAGCTATGCGTTTGGTTATAATATCAGCCAGGATTTAAAAATACGTGGATTTACAGAGGTAAACTATAATCTAGTGTCAAAAGCACTGGCTGATGGCTTTCAAGGGACTAATCCTTTGCTAACTAAGGAGGAGTGTCAGAAAGTAATAGGCGTGGCATTAGCTAGTGCGAATAAGGTAAAATATGCCTCTGTATTAGAAGAAGGACAAAAATATTTAGCAGAGAATAAAAAAAAGCCAGGCGTAACTACCTTACCCAGTGGGTTACAATACGAAGTTCTTGGGGAAGGTACAGGTGATAAACCCAAAGCAACTGATCAAGTAACGGTTCACTATAAGGGAACTTTGATTAATGGAAAGCAATTTGACAGTTCCTACGATCGAAAAGAGCCAGCAACCTTTGCGTTGAATGGGGTTATTCCAGGCTGGACAGAGGGGGTTCAATTGATGTCAGTAGGTTCTAAATATCATTTTGTGATTCCATACCAGCTAGCTTATGGTGAAAATGGTAGGGGGCAAGACATTCTTCCCTATAGTGTGTTAATTTTTGATATTGAGCTGATCAAGATTGTGAAATAAAGTGCATAACCATCAATGAAAAGGCTACTCTTTTAGGGTAGCCTTTTTTATTAGGGAGATTGCTGATGTAAATAGGTCATCTATACGGATTAAAAAATGGCTATTTTTGCTCTATGATCGATTTGCCCGTAATTCCAGCCAATCAAATGCAACGTAAGCCTAGCTGGCTTCGTGTGAAGCTACCTGTTGGGAAGGAGTATGCTGAAGTGCGTAATCTGGTAGATACACACAAATTGCATACTATTTGTGAGAGTGGAAATTGTCCAAATATGGGTGAGTGTTGGGGGGCGGGGACAGCCACCTTTATGATATTGGGAAATATTTGCACTCGTTCTTGCTCTTTTTGTGCAGTGGCAACGGGTAAGCCATTGCCTGTAGATGAGGACGAACCTAATCGTGTAGCTAATTCTGTTAAGCTCATGCGTGTAAAGCATGCAGTGATTACGTCTGTAGATCGGGATGATCTAAAAGATGGAGGCTCAATTACTTGGGCAGAAACCATTCGAGCGATTCGTCGCGAAAGTCCACAAACAACTTTAGAAACACTTTTACCGGACTTTAGAGGGATATGGTCCAATTTGGATCGTGTGTTGGATGTCAAACCTGAGGTGGTATCGCATAATTTGGAAACAGTACGTCGTCTTACGCGTGAAGTGCGTATTCAAGCTAAATACGATCGTAGTTTGGAATGTTTGAGTCGCATTTCGGCGGCTGGTTTACGAACCAAATCTGGTATCATGCTGGGTCTAGGAGAGAAGGAGGAAGATGTTTTAGAAGCCATGACTGACTTATTAAAAGCAGGTGTTCATATTCTTACTCTCGGGCAATACTTGCAGCCCACTCGAAATCATCATTCAGTTGTTGATTGGATTACTCCTGAGCAATTTGATCAGTATAAAAAAATAGGTTTAAAAATGGGCTTCAGATATGTGGAAAGTGGTCCGCTTGTTAGATCTTCCTATCATGCAGAAAAGCATTTGTTTGAGTTATAGTCGCTATCATCATTTTAGTTGAAATTTTGTGTTTAACTACTTAATTGCCTGTAAACGCCATCCCATAGCTCAATCCGGTGTTGTAAAGATTCAATGATGGCCTGCTCGGCCTCTTGCCAGAATAACTCATTCGAGCCACAAAGTCTGGCAGTCATTTCTAGTGCAAGCTTACTATGATGCTCTCCATCAATCTGGATATGCCGTTCTAAATAATATTTAAAAATAGAGAGTTTGTTTTCTGGAATTTGTGTGTGCAGATCATTCACGATTGAAAGAAACATTTGGGGAATCAAATCTTCTCGGCCAAAGGTGAAAACAGCTGATTGAAGATGCACTTGACTGCTTTTTACAATCTTAAAGGTAAAATTGATAAAGTCGCGTACTTTTTCGTGCACCTCGGTGGTGGTAAATGCTGTAGAAAAGCTATTCGTTTCTTTTAGGGTAGTTATAAAGTCCTCAATTTGTAATGTAGACGCCCCACATTGAGACATGGCTTCGAGGTATAGCTCGAAATGGCTCTTTCTGTTTCCAAATTGGTCCAAGTCAGACTCTTCGCCAGTAACAATTTCATTAATCAGATATCTTGTTTCTGCTGAACCCCGAGGGAACCAAGGAGTAGACGTGCAGGTCAGGTTGTTTTGCAGCGATTTTAGTAGAGACATAAAATCCCAAACTGCAAAAACATGGTATTGCATAAATGTATGAAGATGATGGAGGTTATGAATCGCTGCATAAACCCGATGATTAATAATTTCTTGTCTTAAAGGCTCGATGTTTTTTTTGATTTGATCAATACGTTCTTTCATTATTCTAATGATGTGTTTTTGAAAAGAATTATATCTAGATATACTCCCTCTCCTTTGGATAGGGTTGGGGTGCGTCCTTAATTGCCGTGCATTTCTTTTTTAAGGAATGATCCAGTATAGCTGTGTTCGCATTTAGTTAAATCCTCAGGTGTCCCAGCAAAAACAACCTGACCGCCACCAGCTCCACCTTCCGGGCCGATATCAATCACCCAGTCGGCTACTTTAATGACATCTAGATTATGTTCAATCACCAGTACCGTATTACCATGATCAACCAAGCGATTAAGTACATCCAGAAGTACGTGTATATCTTCAAAGTGAAGTCCTGTTGTAGGTTCATCCAAAATGTAAAAGGTATTACCGGTATCTTTTTTAGAAAGCTCGGTGGCTAGTTTAACACGTTGTGCTTCTCCTCCAGATAAAGTGACGGAGGACTGCCCTAGGGTGATGTAGCCCAAGCCTACGTCACGTAAAGTTTTGATCTTTCGGTAAATGGAGGGAATATTTTCAAAAAATGGAACGGCCTCTTCAATGCTCATGTCGAGTACATCGCTGATGGATTTACCACGATAGCGAACCTCCAATGTTTCTCTGTTATACCGTTTGCCTTTGCATTCTTCGCAGGGGACCTGAATATCGGGCAGAAAATTCATCTCAATCACCTTCATCCCAGCGCCCTGACAGGTTTCGCATCTTCCACCTTTCACGTTAAAGGAAAAGCGTCCAGGTTTGTAGCCTCTAATTTTGGATTCGGGCAATAGAACAAATAAGCTTCGGATATCGGAAAAAACACCAGTATACGTAGATGGATTTGAACGAGGTGTGCGCCCAATGGGTGTTTGATCGATCTCTATGACTTTATCAATATATTCCAGGCCTTCTATTTTTCCATAAGGTAATGGTTTCTTTTTGGCTCGGAAGAAGTGGTGATTTAGAATGGGATACAATGTTTCAGCAATCAAAGTTGATTTGCCACTTCCAGAAACACCACTCACACAGATAAATTTACCCAGAGGAAACTGGGCCGATATATTTTTTAGATTATTTCCGCTGGCCTCGTGTAAGGCCAATATTTGACCTGTGCCGTCTCTGCGCTTCTGGGGAATGGTAATTTCTTTTCGTCCATTGAGGTAGTCATTAGTGAGTGTTTGGGCTTGGGCAAATTTCTTTTGAGGGCCCTGTGCGACTACTTCACCACCTTGGATACCCGCTGCTGGTCCCATATCAATCACATAATCAGCTTCCATAATCATGTCCTTGTCGTGCTCTACAACCAGGACGGTATTGCCAATATCACGTAAGTTTTTCAGGGCGGTAATGAGCCGCTCATTATCCCGTTGGTGTAAACCAATGCTGGGTTCATCCAATATATAAAGCACATTGACCAACTGAGAACCAATCTGAGTAGCTAATCGGATGCGTTGAGCTTCACCGCCTGACAGGGTTTTTGCGGTACGATCCAATGTGAGGTAATCCAAGCCAACATCAAGTAAAAAACCGATCCTTGCACGTATTTCTTTCAGGATTTCTCCGGCAATGAGGATTTGCCGCTGTGTCAATCGCGATTCTATTCCGTCAAACCAAGCCGATAGTTGGGCAATATCTAGGCAAGACAGCTCGTAAATATTTTTCTGATTTACTTTAATGTGTAAAGACTCTTTTTTCAGGCGGGCTCCCTGGCAAGAAGTACATGTTTTAATACTTCGGAACTCGTCGAAATCACCAATAGCATCGCCACCTTTTTGTTCTTCTAAAATTTTGATGATCCCATCGTAATTGATTTCAAAGTTTTTCTCGCCCCATCGATCTGATGCAGCCGGAACAGCGATGGGGTCTGTGGTGCCATTCAAAATGATATTGATTATTTCCGTTGGGATTTTTTCTACGGGTGCCGAAAGTGAAAAATGGTATTTGGTTGCAAGGGCTTTCATCAAGTTAAAGGCCCAGTTATCTTGATATTCTCCTAGTGGGATGATTGCTCCTTTGAGTATACTCACTTGTAGATCAGGGATGATAGCCTTTGGGTCCACTTCTACAATGTAGCCTAGGCCTCCGCATCGTTGGCAGGCGCCATAAGGGGAGTTAAAGGAAAAAGTGTTTGGTTGAGGCTCATCATAGGATATTCCTGATTCGGGATCCATTAAGAATTTGCTGTAGAAATATTCTTTTTGGTTGTTCTGATCACTGATTTTAATGATTCCTTTAGCCAGCTTCATCGCTGATTGGATTGAATCATGTAATCGTTGTTCATCTTTAGCGTGGAGTTCCAAGCGATCAATTACGACTTCGATATCATGCACTTTATATCGGTCGAGTTGCATTTTGGGCTTGATATTCATGATTTCTCCATCGACTCGGACTTTTAAATATCCTTGTTTGTTGATTTGCTCAAACAATTCTCGATAATGTCCTTTTCTGCCTTTAACTAGTGGAGCTAGGATATGGATGGTTTGTCCCTGGAAGCGTTCGAGAATACTTTTAACGATCTGATCTTCCGAAAGGCGTTCCATTTTTTTACCCGACATATAGGAATAAGCTTCTCCTGCTCGGGCAAATAGCAGGCGCATAAAATCGTAAATCTCGGTGACAGTGCCTACGGTTGAGCGTGGGTTTTTGCTGGTGGTTTTCTGTTCGATGGCAATTACAGGGCTTAATCCTGAAATTTTATCAACATCTGGACGTTCCATGCTGCCTAAAAATTGGCGAGAGTATGCGCCAAAGGTTTCCATGTAACGCCGTTGACCTTCGGCATAAATCGTATCGAAAGCCAAAGAAGACTTGCCACTCCCACTCAGGCCTGTAATGACTACGAGTTTGTTTCGTGGAAAAGAAACGTCAATATTTTTCAGATTATGGACTCGAGCACCAAAAACCTCTACCTCATCTTGCACGTTATAGTTTGTTGTCTGTGTGTTCATTCACCTAAATTAAGGATTATTAGGGCGGTCTTATGTGTGTATAAATCCAATGTCATGTTTTGATAAAAAAATATAAAAATAGATTAGTTTTTATTGAATGTTTTGCACCTTCGTAGGTCAATTCATACGCTTTTTTAATAAGATTTGGTCCCTTCAGTAAATAATGTTCTGGTTACTTTAATAGTGTTTATACATATTTAGCCATAATAGTTTGTAATTTGAAATATTAAGCTGGTTGGTCTTTATTAAGATTAATATGAAATTTAATTTAGTTTGATGTTTATTTTTAAGATTAATCTGTGATGAATAAGTCTAAAATTTTACTGGGTCTATCAGTTGTGTGTCTATTGGTTAGTGTTTCTTGTGAAAAATACCAGCCGGATCGGTCGCCAGTAAGTACTAATTCGATTAACGATAAGCCATCTGATACTAAAAAACTAACACAGAGACTTATTATAAATGTTCCAAATATGATGGTGGTAAATAGCAGTGTTAGTGCTACTGTAACTTCTTCAGAGGGTCAGGAGGTAGGTGCAATTAGTTGCAGTATCCAGAATGGTACAGGTTCAGCGATGGTAAGTTCAGATAAAATTATTACAGCAACAAAGATAGGTACGGTAACCTTAACAGTTAGCTCAGCAGGCGATGCAAGGTATTATGCAGCTACTGCAAGTAAGGTGATTACCATTGTAGCGCGGTGGGGTGGGAGATCGTCACAGCCGATAACTGGTGAATTGGTACAACCACTTATTACTGGTGTGAAAAAGCAAAAACAAACGTTAGAGGTTATTGCTGTACCTAAGTGGGTCAAAGTAGATCAAACGGAGGGTATAGAGGTGCGCTCTAGTCATCCGAGTGCTAAAATCACCTACAGTATTATTGGTGGTGCTGAGTTTGCTACTATAAATGAAAATACGGGAAAGATAAGTGGAAGAAAGGGGCCAGGTAAAGTAACTGTAAAAGCAATGGCTGCTGGAGATGATCAGCATGAAGAAGCCTTTGTAACCCAAGATGTTACGATTGTGATGGATTTGAGTAAAGCAACGACAGGTTTTGATGTTATAAATAATGGATTTTTGGGGCAATGGTTTAATGGAGATGATCCTAACATACGGCTCAATGGAAGCCCCTTAGTTGGGGTGGGTGGCTATGTGGTTATTGTGGAAAAAACAGGTAGTACTGATAATATCGTTCATAGCTTTTTTACGACAAGTGATCTGAGTAATTTAACAGCTGTTGGGGATGTGGCAAAGATAAAGTTATTAACTACATATAAAATGGCTGTATTTGCGATTAAGTCGGGCGAGACTATTTCGTTCACGAACATGAGAATTAATGAGTTTATAAATGCTCACGCAGACAAGGTTATAGCGGTATTCTATCGTTACAGATAAGTACTTTAATTAATTACGATCAACTAGAAAAAATGGTTAGGCCCTAAGAAGTCTAACCATTTTTTTTGCTTCTAATTTTAATATAGAAAACTCTAATATTATATTTTCTTTTTAGTTAAATATATTTCCATTTATTCTTTTGTAATGCTAAATTAGCGTATTGGCTAGTAGTCATGTTATACAGAATGGTATAGGTCTATTAATTTAAACACTGTAATATATGACCTGGAAAAAATTTAGCGGAGAATCCATTCGATTACCTATTCTCCAAGAGGTAGAGCGGGCTATTGAGCGGGAGTGCTCATTAGGTAATAAGTTGAAAGTATGTGTAGGTACTGATTCGCAAGTGAAGGGCAATGTGATCGATTTTGCAACGGTTATTGTTTTTTTGCGCGAAAAGCGTGGGGGATTCATGTTTATTCACCAAGAGCGTTCAAGTCGTAAAATGAGTATCAAGGAGCGTATGTTGAGTGAAGTTCAGAAATCTATTGAATGTGCCTATTCCTTATGTGACATTTTGGATCTTCACGATGTAGATCTTGAAGTCCATGCTGATATTAATACAAATCCTATGTTTAAATCCAACCAAGCTTTACATGAAGCGATGGGTTATATATTAAGTATGGGATTTGTGTTTAAGGCGAAACCGGAAGCATTTGCGAGTTCAGCCTGTGCCAATAAAATGGTACAGTAAAGCTATTCCCCACTTAAATTACTATCTGTATCGTTCTGATACACTAAATATGTTTTACTCAGAATCAGTTATTTAGTCTTTATAAAAGACCTGAGTGAAATTTTTTTCAAAAAAATTCGTTGTTCTTGTTGTTACCAAGGGAATAAGTTTTTAATTTTGCTCTCCCAACCAAGAAGAATGGTTGGTTCGAAGGCGAGAAAGGACTAAATAAAACGATGAGTATTCGAAAATAAAAAATAAAAAAAATATTTGCAAAGTTAATAAAGAGTGTTACCTTTGCAGACCCCAAGAGGGAAGTATAAAGAAGGGGTGATGGGAGTAAAAAAAAATAGTTTAATCCGCGAGGATAAGCGAAAAGTTCTTTA